>Ga0209208_10001225_pt1 | contig 35938 bp, 21 predicted proteins | sample S1TSphfallax_3_FD_187694 | JGI IMG/M metagenome (GOLD analysis project Ga0209208, IMG submission 187694) | Host-associated microbial communities from peat moss isolated from Minnesota, USA - S1T2_Fd - Sphagnum fallax MG (SPAdes) (version 2) | ecosystem: Host-associated > Plants > Peat moss >...
TTCCCTGCTTTTTTGGGGAAAAAAAAAATTCCAATTTTAATAAACAAATCACCACAATTGCCTACAATATGAAAAGATGCATAATGTTTTTTTACTTTCAATTTTTTTAATATCACCAAATTTAGATAAATATACTTGTGAGCAATTTTGATTTAAGAAATGTCACAAAATTGGAAGGTTTTAAAAAAAAATTGACATAAATAGATAGATAAATAGTGCCCCTTGAAATTCAGAAGTAGCAACCTAACCATTGCTTCGGACATCTTTCCATTAGGTTGTTGTGATAAGAGATCTTTTCATCAACCCCGCTCTCCATTTTATATTTCCTAGCTATCTCTGCTCACAGCCATCTCATCACTCTATTAGTCAAGCATTGACCAAGTCAGCCATCTCATTACTCTATTAGTCAAGCATTGACCAAATCAGCCATCTCATTACTCTATTAGTCAAGCATTGACCAAATCTTGAGAGCCATCTCATTACTCTACGAGTCAAGCGTTGACCAAATGCAAGAGCTGTGAATCAACCTCTAACTCACCACAAAGTGACAATTGTCTGTTTTTTATTAATGGCAATGTGTTTCCAAAGCTCTTAACATTGATTAATTACATATTTCAATGCATTTGGAACTCTTCATTGGAAACTGCCTATCCATGCAGCAACAAACAAGGCCCTAAGTTAGGTAGGGGCTTTTCATTAAGATATTGTAATCACAACCATGGTTTTTTTTATGGGCTAAAAGTAGTCAAAGTTACAGAAGTCCATGCCTAACTAAAGACCTATTATAAAAATGAAAGTTGTAAGTACAAAAAATTAGGCTAAAAATTGAATTGACTGGAGTCTATAGCCAAGTACAACTAATGAGATTTTTCAATGGTTACAAGATGATTACATTTAGACCATAAACAATTTAGGTTTATTGCCAATTTGCTTCCTTTTGATAGGAAGGATTGCCAACCCTCATACACACACATTCATATTTCATCATTAGCATATTGTTATTTAAAAAGTTGTTTTAGGTCATGATTCTCTGTGTTACATTGTCTTGAACAAATGGTTGACAACTCCGAGGCTAAATTCAAGGGATCATTTACAAAATCACAATTTTATTTTAAGTTTTTCACTAATGCATCACGGAGGCTACTCAGTGTAAGGGACCTTTTGCCAAATGTTTGTATAGATTTGATGAATATAATTAACACAAAGCTTCTACAATTTGGGTTGTTTTGCTAGTTTTGAATTATTTTATCTTATTATGTTGTAGCCAAAATTATGAGAATTGTATGCATTACTAGCATATTTGTGCAACCTCAAATTTTAACCTTAACCACATATATTACTATATTATATATATAGTAATCATTTAAACTTAAAATGAAAAAAAAAAAAAACCATGATTGCAACACTATGTATAACTCTAATCATAAGAGCCTAATGGAAAAAGACCTTTATAGTAGATGGGTACTATACCTAGCATTAATGTCCAATGTTTAATAATTCCTAAAGAGGTGAAACAATAAAAACACAAAACTCCTACAACCCAAAAATTCAAGATTTAAACCCTCAACAACTTCCATTGCATATATATGAAATACTTCTAATACATTTAATACTACTAACACATTTTCATAGAAGTTCAATGAGTTTTTAAATTTATTTTTTTAATTTTTCATAAATTTGAAATGCTCAAGCTAGGATTACCAAACCCCATTTCTTTCAATGTTAGATTTTTTTTTGAAAATATGCCAACTTTCAACAGCAAGTATGGTATTTTTGAAATGTTGCATTTATTACAAAATAAACATGATATGGCACAAGGTCACTCCCTGATTGACTCTCACAATAGCTGAAAGAAACAGATTGAAGGTTTTTAAACATATAATATAACCTAAGGCAATGCCAACCTCCTACCAAGACCAAACTAGTAAGGACCTAAAATAATAATAGCTTCATATAAATTTTATACCAATCTCAATAGCACATTTATACCTACATCATACCATGCAAAAATCAACTTTGGGCCCAATACCAAGACAAGGTGCTATGATAGTGTTAAAAACGATCCAATACTAGTACTAGGTTGGTATGAAAATATTCAATACCAATACCCAATTGATGTGTTAAAAGGGATATATGAGTACAACAATGGTATATACAAGTGTTGAGTTGTTTTTCATTTTTAAAGGAGCCTTCAATACCAATTTTGATACTTTAAAACTTTAAATTGGAAGTGTTCCAGCTGCAGGTTTGAACCTCGTAATTCAAAATTCTAAACCATGTGGTCTTGGTTTTGCATGCAAAGTTTAGCCTCCTTGCTAACTCTTTGAAAAACTTCAATTTGCCCATTTAAGAAATTGAACTTGAGTCTGAAACTGTTTTCATGCATGGTTCCAATTTCAATTCCAGTTCTAACAAAGGTTAGTTCCAAAATTAGTTTGTATGTTAATTCCACCAAATGATGTTAGTTTGAATCCTATAGAATATAGACATGAATCCTTGAATTTAACAATGCAAACTAGGGAACCTATCAACATTAATACACACCACATATATTTTTAATTGAATAAGGACATATTACATCATTGTTGAACTATAACATATCAATGATTGGTGGTGAAGGTTTGCTATTTTGCAATTTATTTGAAGAAAAATTTGGAATATATAATGTACACAACATGCAATTTACATTGAAAAGTATGAAAGTAAAAAGTTTATGTCACACATGTGTCATGAGCCTAGTGATTTTTATTGTGACAGAAATTCATTATTTTGCGAAAAAAAAATTGGCAAAAACTTGAAAAAACATGTCTGTTCAATATATAATTTATTTTTTCAGCAAAAATTTGCCATTTGTGAAAATCATATTTCTTTTTACAAAGAAAAGATTGCATGAACCAAGGCCTATTGCCATGTAGGAAAATTTGTATTTATTGTTGCACAAATTCCATTATACTCCATGACAATGTTAGACTAATAGATGTTAACAACATGTATCATAGACTAAGGAATTTTAGTGGACTAATCTATGTACAAATGATATGTGGAAGTGCTAATGTGGTGGGATAAAAACCATTGTACAAATAGGATCCACACCTAAATAACTTAGATCAATGTAAATCAACATCACAACAATCGATTTTGTTTAAGATCAATCTACAAGTTAGTGATAATGTAACACCAATATGGGTTATTAGGGGTAAAAGTTGTAATAAATAATAATGTCACACAAGGGTAAAAAGATGGATAAATATGTAAATATATAATTCAACTTATGAGTCCTACCTTGATGATCTTTGACTAAGGACATAGGTTTAAACTCATGAATTTAGTTAATTATTTTGGGTTAGACATAGTTGGAAAAAAATTATGTGAACTTGATTAGATTTTCAGGAAGAAGATTCCCAATAATTGAATGATTTGTTCATAGGAAGGATGACAATTCTAAAAGGATAACATGTGGCACAATACGAATGGCTTGTAGTTAATAAATGAGGATGTTAATAGATGTAGATGGATAAGGATAATTATTTATTTATTTTTCATTGCAAGTACATAAATGGTTGTGGGTGGAACTTTGGGCTCATGTTTTCCTTTTCACAAATTCATGTAATTTATTTTTTGTTAAGCCATGGGATGAACCTTTTGTGTAACAAACCTATGCTACAATAAACTTATGTGTCCTTTTGATTATGGAAATGTTCATGAAAATAAATGTACATGATTTTGATGAACAATCTCCATAAAATAAAGTCCTTAGGCATGTGCGATGAACTCCCCAATGGGTGTAGCCCACATAAGGACTAAGTTTTAGGTGCATTTATGATCCTAACCCAAAAATATGTAAATTTCATCTCTTGCATTCTTCAAGTGTTTTGTATGGCGTGTGAGTGTTGTGCAGGAGGGTGTGATCATAGTCAAATGAGCCAACAATGACAAAGGACTCAACCACAAATGAGCCTTTTTTTAACATGTTGACTTTTTCATAGAAAGGATTTTTTGAAGAATTCTTTTTGCAACACATTCTTAAAATTATTGACAAGTCCCCCAATAAATTACATTACTTGTGTTAACTCTTTTTGAATAAATATGAATTTTTTGAAAGTGTACAAATTTTGCTATATTATATGTTTCGTCTTTTAAAATGATCATAATTTCAAATCATGTTGAAATATGATACTCATTTTAAATTTTAGTTTTTTGCATCAAAAGCCAAAACTTTGTTTATATGTCATACACATTAGGACCCATTTACATCTAGCAAATGACTCTTGAAATTTGAAATTTCTAAAATGATATTTTGAATTTTTAAAATTTTCAAGCATCGCAATTTTTAAATTATGAATGTTAACATATGTGGATGGTAGGTTATCATCATTTCAAAAAAATACCCATCAAAAAAAATTTATTAAAAGAGTCCTTAACATAGTGTTGTATAAAATGTATTTTGGATTGTTCAAGTTCAAAAGTCCTTTACTAAAATCAAGACTCAATTTATTAAATTAAATTTTCTTTTAATTATTCAAAAATAATATAAAACATTTATCACAAATTTCCTTGATCAACATGACATTAAAATGGCATTACATAATTATGTTTGAAAATTTTGATAGCTTTTCAATCATCCAACATGGTTTTTGGTTCATTTGACTGTGATCACACTTGGGACTTTAATTGTACAACCTACCTATGTGATTTTAAGGATTGAATTCAAAATTAACCTCCATAGGCTTGGACCTTTCCTAAGCTATAATACAATATTAATTTAAACATCAAATAATTATGTTGTTTTGGTTATTACAATCAATTGATAACTATCTATTTTGTACAATATTTGACTTTTTAAGTCATGTCCATATACATAGGAGCATTAATTAAACAATTTTAATTAGTAAGACAATTCATTTCAACATGATATCAAAGCTTGGAACAATGTAGCACAAGTTTTGTACTATTCAATTCTTGTCATGCAATCTTGATGGTGTAACCAAGTTCATATGCAATATATTAAATTCTTTAATATACAACTTAAATAGTGAATGTGCTACCATGGACTCTAGTGTTAATTACCATGTCCAGGAAACCGAACCTTGTTCATTTAAGGTGAACGAACAATTCACTCATCATCCATAGTTATAGTGATGGGAAGGGAGGCTCATGACATCCAAAACAAAAGAAATGTTAAACTTCATGTTTTTTGGAGGAGAAACAAAGCAAATCAAGGATGTTTTGTATGGTCTTGGAATGTGCAAGAATTTCATTTCTATAAGCTCCTTAACTCATCAAGGTCACATGCTTCCCTTTGATTCACTTTAATGTTTGATAATAAAAAGACCCAACATTTTTGTAAAGAGAAGTGTCCACAGTCCACATATAAACCTTTACATCTTTTCTCCAAAGTTTTTCATTGTTCACTCCCTAATTCAAGAATAACAATATATTCTAATGTACCTAAATCAATGAAGTCAGCATTTTTATCCAAGAATGGAATGGTAAAAGGCATGCAAACCTTAAAACTAGATGAAAGTTTGTGTAAAATTTATCATGAAAGGAAACAAAACAAGAAGCATGCTCCTCATCCAAGGGAGTCTAAGCAACAAGGGTCTCAAATCTTTTGCATGTTGACATGTGTGGCCCGTTTCCAATTCATTTCCTTTCTTGTTCATGATACTCCATGTCCACAACTAATGATGCAAGTCATGAGTCAAGGGTTTTCTTCCATAAATTAAAATAAAACTTTAGCAATGCACAAAGTCTTCCAATGCACAATTGAAATATTTATCAATAAACAAGTAATTTGACATTGAAAGTAAACATATTGTTAATATAGATGTATTTTTCCCAACAAAGACTAAGTTTATATTCAAAAGCATTGTTCCCATTCCGTAGGCACACCTAAAATAGTTGTTCATGATTCACAACCATCATTTTTTGATTGCAGTAGTAACATGAATGATTTACCACCTAACACACCAAAACAACTAAAGTCTATGCTTCACAATGGTTAGTCATAGTCTACATATGAACATTTAGACACCAAATACAAGTAACCCTTAACCCTTTCAAGGTCTAACATTTGTCTCCAACTTTTAAGTGATCAAATAGCACTTGAATGTTTTCTTTTAATATGATGGGGTCAAAATTCATGTATATGGGAGAATTTTATTCATCATTTGACAACCAATGACCCGTAGACAAGTTCAAAACACAAATAGATATAATGGAGTCAAGTCAATCAAAAATAATTTGGAAAATGTGCCATGTCAAAAGAAGTGTCACCTTTACAATCATTTTCATAACTATAACAAAATATAATATATTTTGTGATTTATAAAGCTTTCTCTTAAAAAATTATAATTAGCAAATTTGTGAAGGCAAAAAATTATGTTAGAGTATATTTTGTGCAAGAATTTCGCAAATAAAAAGATGCATTGTCTTCATTGGGGTATTTAATTTCCTTTGGGGAATACCAAAATTCAACCTTTTCAACTTTTGTTTATCTTTCTCTAATTTCTTGGGCCAAATGATACATTTTTCAAATCCCTTTATGTAGCCTTGATAAACACATATTTCAAGCCTTTGCAAAAAAAAATCATCCATTATAGCATATTAACATGATTTAAAGAATGCACATGACCAAAACAAGTTCTTTGAAATCTTTCTTCCAAACCTAATATTTCATAATTTATAATTGATTTCAATGGTGTGGTCATAATATTTAGGTTAAACCTTTCATCATTCACATAGGGAACAATCTTCTTCTTCAACTCATATTTGTCCAATAACTAAGTCAAATTTCTAGCCAAAGTTTGTTCAATAATATTTAGATTTCTACTTAATTTTATGTGAAGATTTGGATTTTTTTCAAACATTTCTTACAAAGGTTCAGATTTCATTATCTAAGTTTGGCTTAGAAAGGCCTAGGATAGACTAGGTCAACTTAGGCCAACCTAGGTTAATTTAGGTTAAAACATTTAATGTTTAAATTTTGGTGGTAATTAAATTTGTTACAAAAAAAAAATTGTGGTTCGATGGTTAAGGACTTGAACCCCCAAAGTGGAGGTGAAAGGTTTAAGTCCTTTCATTTGCAACCTAAATACAACCTAGGTGTCTTGTTTGTCTATCCTTATTTGAGTTGCTTTTGACTACCATGTGGCACCACACTATTGGGCCAAAAAATATATTAAAAAAAAAATTTGGTGCCATGTGATATATTATGGGTGCTAAATGTGTTTCCATGATTATGTCCTTTATAACTATAATCATAAAGGACACATTTGCAAATGGTATTTACAACTAAATCACATATATGACTTGTGGTAAATATGATATGGATGTTTGGACTATGTAGTCATGTAATCATGTCCAATTGTATATGGTGGTTAAGATTATAATGCTACTATTTTAAATTTCTATTTATTGTGTTTTGGTGCAATCAACAATATATGTGTGTGTGTGTGTGTGTGTGTGTAGAAAAAGGAAGCAAAAAACAAGTTCAAGCAACAACCCAACACAAAAATAATGTGATTTTCATATGAAAAATTCAAACCAAAAACATTTCTTAAAATCTTACCTTAAAAAGGGAATAAAAGCTCCAAGTTGAACATTGAAATCCAACTTCAAACATTTTAAATTCCCAAACTTGCACATGCAAAGGGGAAGGGGGGGAGGGGGGAAGGAGTACACAACCAAACAATAGTTTGCAACCTGATGCAATAACAATTCACAACAACAATGAAGGGGAGATATCATTTTACAAACCTAGGGCTAAGTCATCCAACAAAAACTTTGTCATTGGTATTTACCTTCTTGGGTTTTTGCCATATTATCTTGAAATTTAATATTCATTTCACCTAGAAAATATAAATTGCTATTTGAACATGTCAATATATTTTCAAATGTTTATCTTACATAGGAAATTATTAGATTGTTCTATAGCTTCCACACCCATAGAAAAAACCATTACCCTTCTAACTAATATGCATGCCCTAATTATAGATCCCATAATATCATAGTTCAATTGTGAAAATTTTCTAGATGCAACCCAAACTTGTCTTGGCATTACCTTTGTTAATTGTTACATTTCTTGCTTCATATAGGTTCCCCACGTCCCACACTTGCTTGTTGCACAATGTATGTCCAAATATCTTAAGGGCACATGAAATTATGAAATCTATTACTATGGAAAAGGAATCTCCTATTATCATAAAGTTTATGGATGTAGATTTTGTAGGTGGTTCAAAACGAAGAATATTTATTTCAAAATATATGTTCATTTTGGCAAGTTCTCGCATGTCATGGTCAAGCAAAAGATTGCATTGCTCTATCTTTAAAGCAATCTAAATATTATGTTCTTGCAGAATGGTGTAAAGAAAGAGTGTGGATTCAATGACTATTAACTAAAATGGGACTTGCTAAAACTAAACAACTTACCATTCATTGTGATAAGCAAAATGCCTTAGAACATGCCCAACAATAATAGTAAATTGGTCTTTACACAAAAATTGGATGAAGATTTATATAAAAGCATTATGAATTTTTTTTGGGTTGGTAAAAATGCACATTTTCTTATGGCCTTAGAATAACACATGTAAGTAGGAAATGATTACTTTTTAGCAATAAATGATTTGCTTCATTGGCCAATTATAATGATTGGCCCAAGTGTTGAGAGTTAAACAATCTCTCACTTTGCACAATCAATGTTTTTAGATTAATGGGTAGGGATGGTGAAGAAATTAAACAATATGCACTGGATGTGTTAAGTAGTCATAAAGGCTCGTTACTACTCATGTTCTTACACATGGCACACAATCTTATGTTCCACAACAAGACAAAATGACAAAACATATCCCAGCTTTGTGAGAGATCTTGTTTTGGAGGGGACAATTTAACTCTCCTACCTTCCTTCCACCCAACAACAAGCAAACATATTGACCAAGTACACAAGTAACACCAAGTTTGAGAATATGCAATTGTTATTGAAGATGGTCAAAATTGTGTAGGAACAACAATCAATCATGTCCACATTGCTAAACATGACACATATATGTCTAACATACAAAGTGACTTCATTTTTAGTGATGTAGGAAGGTGTTTCGTATTTAATGATGTGAAATGTGGGAGGGGATGTAAAAATAGAGTTCACCCTTGCACAACTTAAATCATTGTCGGTCTACTCAACAATTGATTTTGTTAAAGATCAATAGACAATCTAGCGGTACAATATTAGTTTAAACATCACAAGTATTAAATAACTAGGTTGTTACAATTGGTAGGCAACTATTTCTTTGGTAAGTACTCAACTTATTAAGTCATGGATATACATCCAAGTTATAAATGAAAACTTAGTAAAATGATTAATTTAGCAACAATAATGTAATGTCATACAAAGCTTCACACTGACCTTCAAAATCTAGTATTGACAGAATCTCACAAAGTTGAGCTCTTGAGCTGAACATAATTCATGTCTGAAGGATTCAAAAAAATCAATGACATCAAGCCAAAGCAACTCCAACAAAATCTGTCAAAATGCATCATGCTAAAACCTTGAGCACCCATGAACTATATGATCTTCATTGAAGTGCCATCATGAACAGAAAATTTTAGTTTCTACATGCAACAATAAAAAGAATGAATGAGGAAAAACAAAAACATTTTTAACATGACCTTAAACAAAATAAATTAAAAAAGCATTTTTGACATGCAAGCATAAAGAAGGTGATTCTCCTCACCATCTCTACAACAACTATTAGCCAACCACTTGCACCTACCTTCCCATCAACTTTCTGCAGTAAAAAATGTGTCCAAGAGCAGCTCCTTTTGCTCCACAAAAAAACTTCACCCAGAGAAATTTCTCTTCATTGACCTGCTTGAAAATATCGTTGCAGATCATAGAAAACCTGCACTTTCAGAAAGGCTTTTAGGGTTTACGGTTTTAGGGTTTGAGGTTTAAAGTTTAAGGCTTATGGACATCATAGTATTTTGCTGCCACAATTTGCTGGTGTTGCTGGGGTCCAGTCCAGGTAGCAGATCCACCACTCCTTACATTGGTATGGTTAGACAAGTACAAAGGGCGCTTGTATGATTCACAACTGGATCTGTCTTTGGAAGCACAATTCACCATTTGGTGGTGTCTTGTCTCATCAAGCAATTGGGGTTTTGTGGGGGCCATGAAGGACTGTCCATGACTCTTGGGTACAAGTCCAATGATGGGCGTACTACCCAGTTGGTAGATGGCCTTTATAAGTACTTATAATCAAATTTGCTCTCATCTACATGGGCCTGGCGTAGTCATGCCAGTTCGGAGTAGCATCAAAGCTCTTCTCTTTTGCTTCCAGATCATTAATTGCTGGTGTACATGGTAGGACCCTACTTCTTCCAGGAACCCAGTGTGTTTTTTTACACCTTTTCTTTTCCAATTATTTGATGTCACTGAAGTGGTGCTCATCATCCAAAAGAATATTTATCCAAATCTGGCTTTTTTTCATAAATGAAAGTGCTCAAAATTTAATCATCTTTCTATATTTCAGGCTACCTACTGGAACTTAATATGGATTTTATTTTTATTTTTGAAACTTTGGCTATTAGAAAACCCAAACGACACTCACATTTTTTCACTAATTTGAAAAGAAAATTGGCCAGAATGTTTTATAAAATATTACTGACTGAAGTACCATTCAGGCTTAGGCAGTTCCTGGAAGAGGTAGGACCTATTTCAGATCCTTGATTGATCTCTTCTCCTGCTAAAGTACAAGGAGAGAAGAACTTATAGTACATTGCATAGTCTTTGGTTGATCACTTCTCACATTGTGACAAAAGAGGTTACATTGTAACAGGCTGCATGATTGGGTGGTTTTCCAATCTCAAATTTACACCAACTTCTTTTCCTTTGTTTTTTCCTAGCTAACTTATGGTGCATTCACACTTGATGTTAAATCAATGCTAAATGTAAATCTAGGTGGCATCTTAGGTGGAACCCAATGTCAAATGGGGGATAGCTTAGTGTTAAGTGAAGATGTTAGTAGTTTAACATAAAATCTTCATGATAAGTCAGTTAAGTCTTAAATGACTAGTATGGTGAGAAGGGAACTCCACACACTGGAGTCTCTAACACCAAGTGTGAATGCACCTTAAATATGCAGGTTGCCTAAGGGATTGTTTTGTCAATTCAGCAACGACATTGAATCATTGCCATGCTCCACTACTGAGATGGGCAGCACTGAGGGAGAGACACTCTTGAGGTGCTGCTTGCTAGGCTACTGTTTGTGTTCCAAGTTAATTGGTTTAAAAGTTAAAAACCAGTAGTGGTGGACGGGTATTTGATTTTGTGAATTACTGTCGATTCTGGTTTTCTTTAATCAATATTCCAGAATTAGAGAACCGGCAGTTTGGGTTGGCTTCAGGAACCTCAAAGAATCGGCAGTTTATGCAAAAGAACCAGGAAAGAACCGGCGGTTATCTGATCTTTTGAAAAACAAATCCCATTTTGGAGAATTGTGGTAATATTTCTGGATTTCAGTTCTTTGATTTTTGAGAATCGCAGTTATGAACCTTAAGAATCACCTTGATAATTGTGAGGGTCTCTGTTTCTGTTTCTGATAACTACCCAATCACACTAGTTAAAACCAGTGCTTGGTCGCTACTTTACCCTCATGAAGAACCTCCGGTTCTGGTTCAAAAAAAATGAATTAAAACTATCTCAGTTTTGCTTCCCACATGTAAATGAAATCCACAATCTAGTTTTGGGTCTGGTTTAATTTTATTTTTTTAAATTCGGGTTTTGGTTTTGAAAATCAGAGTCATTGATTCCAATCTGGTTCTTATTAACCCAGATCAAAACCCAACAATTAACTATCAGTCAACCCTTGGTTTTTATTACCTTTTTTTTTGTCAAAAATCTCATCTCAGTTCCAATTCTGGTTCCACACCTAAATACAACTGGGAACCTGACTCCAGCTAGGTTCTTTCACTCTTTAAGAAAAATTAAAACCAGGTCCTGACCATAGTTGTAGCAAGCCTTGGCCCATGATTTTCATCCAATCAGAGTGGAATATCTCATCACATATTTGGAATCTCAAAATCCTTGGGAGCATACATAACAATATGCTAGGTGATCTCAAACGCTAGTTGTTCCATAAGCGTTTTTTATTCACCCCAACAGACCCAGGGTCTAACAATCCATGCAATATTTGCCCTTGCTCTAAAAGTCCATGAATATTTGGCTGTAGGTCTAAAAATCTATGCATATTTGGCATTGGGTCATTCACAATTTTGTATATCATATTTATGCATTCTTTAAAAATATATTCCATACATCTTCATCCATATTAATGTTTTCACCTAACTATAAAGCTTTGGCCTAACTTGGTAGTGTGTTGAAATTGGCATGTGTTCAAGGAGCTTAGGCCCCTATCCAAGAAGGCCATCCTTACGATTAGAATAAGGCTATGATTTTCATTGAATCTGGAATAGCCCATGTTAATGTCCAAGAAGCCTGAGCCCGTTGCCACCTCAACTCATATGTTTAGAAAGTTCCAGCCCAAGTGTAGAGTGCTAGAATTGACATAGCCTCTTATCAACAAGCAATGAGCCTCTTGAGTTAAAGAGATTCATGGTTGTTCATCCTCCTATCCAAGAGCTTGGGGACAATGTCTAGGCCTATGTTTAAAAAGCCCAAGCCCATGTTCAAGAAGCTTGAAATCTCACCAAAACACTTGAACAAACCCTCCTCAATTAAAGAAGCCCAACCTCACATTTAAGAAGCCTCAATTGCCTTGACCCTATGTTCAAAAAGCATGGGACTCCACCAAAAAGACTTAAACAAGTCCATTTCTTGTTCAAGAAGCCCATGCCAAGGAGGGAGGAATCACCTTGACCCTATGTCCAAGGAGCCTAGGCCTCATCATAAAAATCTAAACAAGCCCATTCCTAGTCCAAGAAACCCAGGCCCATGCCCATGCCCAAGAAGCTTAAATCACCTAAATATGTTAAGAAAGTCCAATGGCCCAAGAAGCAAAAGGGTCATGTTATGTCCAAAAACCTTTGCTAAATGGGAAGCCTATATGTAGCCCAGGGGGAAAGAACCCTAGCCTCCCAATAGCAAAATGTAGCCTAGGAACTCACCAAGCAACCTATGGAAACACCTAAACAAAGGCCTAAGAAAATATCCATGAAGCTTATGAAAAACCTTAAGAACCTTAGTGTCAACCTACTCAACCTATTAGAAAACCCATGCATCCTATGAAAAAGGTTTGAGGGATCTCTAATTTAGGGTAGGTACCCTAGGAAAAAACTCAAGCAACATATTTAAAAAGCCTAAGCACCCTAGGAAAGAGCCTAGGCAACATATGGAAAAAGTAAAATAAACTTTGAAAAAGCCTAGGCACCTTAGGAAAGAGCCCAAGTAACTTGGGAAAATGCCTAAGCAACCTACAAAAAACTTTTAAAAGCTAAAAAAAACCCTAGTCACCTTAGGACAAAGCCCAAGCACCTTGTGGAAAAGCCTTTGTAACTAAGAAAAAACTCAAACATATTAAAAAGCTTGAACAACTTAGGAAAGCCCAAAATGCCTATGAAAAAACTTGGGCAATTTAGGGAAAACCTCAAGATGCTTACCAAAAAGCTTGGGTGACTTAAAAAAAACCCCAAGATGCTTATGAAAAAGCTTGGGCAACTTCAAAAAAACCCCAAGATGCCTATGAAAAAACATGGACAACCAATGTACCAAAAAAATAATACAATTTATGAAAAAACCTAAGTAGTTAAAGATAAAGTCTATGCACCCTAGAAAAGAGCGCATGTAAGTTACGAAAAGGTTTAAGCAACTTAGGAAAAAGCTTCGGCACCTTGGGAGCTAATCTAGGTAACTTATAAAAAGAATTAGGCAACCTAGGAAAAAACCCTCTTAGGTTAAACCTTAAACACAAAAAAAAAATGTATAGGTAGCTTAGAAAAGAGCCTTTGTAGCCTAGTCCACTTAAGAAATAGCCCATAACCTGGCCTGGGAGAGCTAGCACCCAGGAACTCACTATCTACCCTAGTTCTCCGCCCTTAAGTTGAATAACCCCCAACTCCATATAAATTATAGTTCACATGTTTATCCTCCTTTTTTTTACATGAACCTACGATCTTGTTTTGGCTAAACCTTTACTTTTTGAAGAAACCTCTATGCTTCATGGTTAAATCTTTATCTTTTGGCAAAACGTTTACCTTTTCACAAAACATTTATTTCCTAAAAAAACCTTCATTTATTAACAAAAAATTTTAAATTTTTGGCTAAACCTTTATTTTTTGGAAAACCCTTTTTAAATTTTAACTAAACCTCTTGTATCTATTAGCAAAACCTCTTTTTCATGGCTAAACCTTTATCTCTTGGCAAGACATTTCTAGTTCATGGCTAAACTTTTACCTTTGGGCAAAACCTTTCTACTTCATGGCTAAACTTCTACCTCTTTAACTTTTGGCAAAACCTTTTTATTTCATGGTTAAAGCTTTACCTCTTCGCAAAACCTTTTTATTTCTTGACTAAATCTCTACCTCTTAACAAAACCTTTTTCTTTTGTGGGTAAACCTCCAAAACTTGTATACTTCTTAATCAAACCTTTACCTTTTGGCAAGACATTTTTACTGCATGGATAAACTTTTATCTCTTGGCACAACCTTTATATCTTATTGGCTAACCCTCACCTCTTTGTAAAACGTTTCAACTTCCTATCTAAACCTCCATCTTTTGGCAAAAACTCTCTAATTCTTAAGTAAACTGCTACTTCTTGGTAAAACCTTTCAACTTCTTGGTTAAACTTTTACCTTTTGACAAAACCTTTCTTTTTGTGCGACTAATGTTCTACCTTTTGGCAAGACCTCTTTAATTCATGGTTAAACCTTTATCTTTTGGCAATACATTTTTATTTCATTGTCGAAGCTTTACATATTGGCCAAACCCTATTTTTTAAAAATAAAATTCTACCTTTTAGCAAAACTTCTTTTCTTCATTACTAAAGTTTAACCTTTTGACAAAACCTTTTTACTTCATGATTAAACTTCTACCTCTTAACGAAACTTTTTTACTTCATGAAGGGTTATCACCATGTTTGTGTGTTCATCACAACATAAAGGACACATTTGGATGCAAAAGTAACCATGCATCACATTAGTATAAGGTTAGTTTAGGTCAACTTAAAGCCAACCTAGGTCAATACAAGGTTAGACTACTCAAAATACAATTAATGGAAATTGCAAATCCTATCATTCAATCACCCTGAACCTTGTGGTGATTTTTAAAAAATTGGGCGGTAAAAGAAATTTCAAACCATGACCAATTTTTTTGGGCAAGATTTAAAATTTTCAAAAACTAGATCAATGGTGGAAATTAAACCACAATCCATCAAATGGCTATAAATTTTTGGTAGGTTTTGGGTACTATTCAAAAAAATTGGTTAGCAAATTTTTGGTCACCTAGTTTGGCAACTAAAGGAAATCAAAAATTGGCAACCAAATTCTTTGATCATTGCCCAAAAATTTCAAATAGTGACCAAATTTTTTTGGGTAATGATAAAAACATTTTGATCATCAGTTCAATGGTCACTATCAATTAGATGACTAAAAGGTTTTTGAAAACTCCCAAAACTTTTTGGGTAGGTCAAAAAAAAATTCGATCATTCGATTTAGCGACCGAAAGTTGATGACCAAAATTTATAATTGCCCAGTGTAGGGATGAGAAAATTTGGCAACCAAGAAATTTCAATCACCAAAAAAAATGGTTGGCATCCAAATGTGTCCATCAGATTAGATGCATAAAGGACAAATAAACACAATTTGGTGTATCACATCAGTTTTGACAATTGTGACTTTGTGGTTAATCTTCTACAACTTGGCAAGACCTTAATATCATATTGGTTAAACATCTACCTTTCAATAGAACTTCTATATCTTCAAGTGGTTAAACCTTTATGATTTTTTTAAAATGTTAATTTTTACTTCTTTGCAAAATGGTTATTCTGTTATGGATAAACTTTTATTTTTGAACAAAACCTTTATATTTCATAACTAAACCATATGTCTTTGACAAAACCTTTACATTTTTAATGTTATATTTATATATATGAACAACACTTTTATTTTTTCTAACTAAACATCCACTTATTGCAAAACTTATATTTCATCATGGTTATTCTAACATAACCTACACTATTGTTAAGCATAGCCTTGGAAAAACCTAAAATTCATCTTTTTTATTCTAAAGTGATAACTATAATTGAAATCGATTTAATTTGGACATAAATAGGACCTCCATGTTTCATCACTCAAATGTTGATTCCATGTTTCCAAAATCGTCCCTTTTTCCACCATCAATAACCAAAACTAATACCTACCTCACTCTTTTCCCCTTACCACCAACATGGTACATGTTGAAAAGACACATGAACATGTACCTTTTTCATGATATTTATGTAAATTCATTTGTTTGTTTTTTTTTGAAATTGACACAAATCATGATGAACTATTGGAAATCATGTAAAAACATAAGAAAAGGAGGGGAAAGGTAATCATCATTGGGATTGCAAAGCAATGTAAAGCCCAAGTTTATTTGGGACATTTAATACTCAATTAAATTATTTTGGCTATACTAGGTTAAATTAATTTACTTCATCTTAGATGGCTAAATTAAAAGCCTTTGTTAATGGGTGATTTGTACATTTGTAGTTGTATATAGTTGTTAAATCTATAGTTACATGGTTATTTGATTTGTGAATGATTTTATTGGTTACATTTTATTAGATATTTTTACTAGTAACATCTTAATGGTTACTTTAACTAGTCATAACTTTTGAATTTTTTTCTTGTATATAAGGACAAAATACCATTTAAATTATAATGAGTAACGAAGTTTTTTATTGAGTTTTTTCCCAAAAACATTTATTTGGAGATATAAAATATTTTTTTCGCTTACATAGATTAAAATAATATGTGATTAAATATTATAGATCATAGAAAAAGAATAGTAGAAGAATGATTTTAATTGAAGCATTTAAAAGGAATTGTAATTGTAAAATTTGGCTTTTCCATTTTTGGTGACCATTCCATGGAAGAATTTCAGAAAAATTCTTGAAATTTTTTTAATTCTAAACTAGTTGTTCAATTTATTTTTTAAATTTGAAAATAATATATTTGATCATTTCTATCTTAATAGGAAAAATTTGACGAAAGTCATTTAATCTGTAAAGGAAATAAAAATATTTCTAACTTTTGAAAGGATATTATATTACAAATTTGTATTCAAAAACCAAGTGTATAATAGGAGATAGAAATGTCTATAGTGGTTACAAGGAGTTTACATAAAAAAATTGATCAAAGTAATCAAAATAAAAATAGAAATGATATTGATACATTATGAACTATGCTTATTAATATGATCACTAGAGAAGCATGCTTTAATTCATAAGTGAACATAATTCATATTGAAGAAAAGATGAATTCAAATGAAGTTGCAGAATAAGAAGAAATGCAAACCCACATTAAAGATTTGGAGGTGTTGAAATATGCTAAATTCATCAAAAGATGTTCTTAATAAAAAAGATGTTATTAAGGTCAAATTTCAGAATCCAATTGTAAATGATGGATTAGGGCAATCCATCAATCATTTACAAAATCTAGTTCTAACAAATGTAACCATGGGTTTTCATGAACATGGACTAGAAACTTATGATAGAAGTATTAGTGTACAAACCATGAATAAACAACAAAATAATGTTAATGGATCAATTGTTCTGGGATCGCACAAATGAACCAAGATCAACAAGGGAATGTTGTACAAAATGCATAGTATCGACTTCAAGGAAGACATTTGAACAATCCACAACTTCTACCAATGCAAACATATCAATTTGGCTATAAGTTGTGTCATACAAATGCACATATTATTTGCAATTGTCCATTTGTTTCATTTTTTGGTTCGACAACAAATGATTGATGAATTGTGAAATTCTATTCAAAATACCCAAAGGAATTATTTAATAGGAAACCCACAAATTCAACCACATATATAGAGTTTTCAAACACCTATGATTATGAGCTCTATTGTTTTATTGATTGTTAATCCAAGAGTTGAGAAACATTTGAAGATAACATAAGGGCTTAAACAACAACAAATTTTGATCATTATAGCTCCATATTGGTATGGATCAAACCCTTTTGGTTTCCCAATGGGAACACCAATGATGCCAATGGGCACAAATCCAATGTCTAGTTTATTAATGTTAATGTGGAATCCAATGATGTATCATAATATGCTGGAAGGTGTATGTCCATCAATGGCATAGACCACCCAAGTACATGTGACTATTTTTTGTTTTAGTCACCACATAGACATTAATCGTAACACAACAAATAATAGCAAGAATTTTAGCTAGAGAGGTCAGTGGAGGAAATACCAAGTTCACCACTAATGGAATTGTGCCACAAAAACAACCTAATGGAGATAGGTCTATACCCAATTCAAGATGGGGTACATTTGTGCCATCATGGTATTCACAATATATTGCACCAATAAGACCCCCAACAAGGAAGCATTTATTGTATTCGACATATGCTAAAGATACATATTATGATGCTCACATTCATGTGTTCAAAAAAGTGATCAAGGCTAATGGAAAAATATTTAATGAAAACATCATTAATTTTTTTTGCTTCACTCTTTGAAATAGTATCTTTAAGTAGGGAATTTTTTTTGCAAGATCATCCTAATTATACTTTTGCAAAATTGGAGCAAGCTTTCTATAAACACTATAGAACGAAGAAAAATGATGAACAAATCTACTTGAAACTACATAATATCAAGCAAGAAGAAAGGAAAATTCAAAGTTTATTATTAAAAAATCCTTAATTTGGCTAATTGTTTACATATTAAGGTTATAGATACATACTTGACCATTGTTTTCAAAGCAAGTCTACATCCTTACATCCAACTCTCAATAGATGGAATGAAACATGAGGCCTTAATCAAATATAAGGAAGTTGTTGTGATCTACATGAGGAAAACAAATTGGAAGGATATATTTCTTTCTTTTCCACTTCACAAAATCAGAATGGAGCTCGAACAAATACCACATATTATAATGGTAGTAATCAATATTGTACCAATTGTAATATGAAAGGTTATAATATAAAAGCTTGTTGGGCAAAAAAGAAAGAAGTACTTAAATTTTTTGTAATTAGTGGAGTAAGAATAGTAGTTCAACTAGTTAAATGTAGCAATTAGGTATCCATGTTTATTCTCTAATCAAATCGATCATAAATCTATGGGTGTCCTAAGGAAATATGAAGTATAAACAATACTTCATAATAAACCTACACATACTATAGTTCCAAAATCACCAAAACCTAATAACATTTCAATTAATATGGTTGTTATAGTGTTAATTCAGAGTCATTTTGTACCAAAAGCATAGGTGTTCAAGGAACATGAACCTTTGAAAGCACAACAACATGCGGATTAGGATGAAGAAAAATAACTTTGTTGAAGATTTACCAATACCATCCAAATGATGTAAAATGAGGGGTGTATGCACAATAAGGTGGTTCAAATTCGGCAAATGCTCTAGTCCCTAGATGTCCAAAAGAGACCTACTAGATAATGTTGGGCTAGGAATTAGGGGGGAGAAGTTCTTCGAGCCTTTTATCAATAGGAACGACTATCATTATACTTGGTCTAATGATGCAAAGATTATAGCTGAGGTAGAAAGTTTGTGAATGGTCACAAATTAGAGAACGCAAGTGTTACACACACGCATGATCAACAACATTGAAGCTCGAGGCATGGTTTGTTAAAGGAAAGGTCAGCCTATTAATTAAGCGGCATTTATTGAATGGACAATTCGATAGCAACTAAAGAAGTTGCAATATTTAAAGGGAGTTAAAGGAACTAAAGTGGTTGAAGGTGGGAAGTTTCTAACTTTGAGTGATGAGGCATTTGCAAATTTAAAAGTAAAAAAAAAGAACACATGCATGCAAACCAACACCATGCCTCTTCCTTCAAGTTGTGGCCATCGTTCTCAAGCGTTGCAAGTTGTGGCAATCAAAGGGTGGCAAAAGTTTATTTCTTTTTTGGAGAAAGAGATGCCAATTTCAGAAGCTGAGACGTCAATTATTTCAAAAGCAAAAGATGATGTTGTTGCAAAACTTGTAAGGGTTGTTAACCAACTCCAAGATTGTGAATAGCTTATTAAAACAACAAATGTGACATTGTTCCAACTTCACGCAGAGATGGAAACCCTAATAGTAAAAGTTTTGAACTTGCAAAGTATGGGTGATAGCCCAAAGGCATTAATAGTTGTAGGAGATGCTCTTGTTGAACAAGAGATTATTCAACACAAAATGGAGTCCCATCACCTCATGGTTGAAACTTTTGAGGGGTTGTTGGTAATAGTAGAAGTTGAGCATGGTAAGGTTTTGACCAAGAGTGTAATGGCAACAAAAGCATGGAAACAAGTGGTTGCAAGGGTGGAGGTTTAGAAACAACAAAAAATTACACTTTGTGCATAGGTCCAACATATTGTCGCAACCCTAGCTTTGGGCTTACGACCAAGGCAAAGGGGTTGCAAGGTTGCGGGCCAAGAGGAAGCCCGAGAGTCACATCACATATTCCCGAGAGTGTAAGAAAGTGTGAGGGAGTGAACCCTCACACTCCCAAGGCAATTCCCACTTTGGGAGATGGAGTCCCGGTGGACTCCCAAAATTTCAGAGAGCAATTTCAGGGGTCAAAACTTAATGGATTATAACATTTTTTATATCATTGAAAAGCTCTTGAAACGTAGATGTCTAAAATAGTTTCACATTGCTCATTTGGACATCTAAAACACAAGTTATGGCCAAAAGAAAGGCCGAGAGTCAAATTGCCAATTAGACTCCCGACCAGAAAAAGTTGAGAATCGACCCGATTTACTTAATTGCAAACAACTTACAACATATCGTTGAAAAGTTCTCGATGAAAGCTACAACTTTGCTTTAGACTGCACCTCGATTCGGAGTTTGCTCGCAAAGTTATGGGGCTCCAAAGTCGCGGGAGTCCCAACTGGTGCGATTTTGGGACTCCCACTTAGGAGTCCCGGGAGAAAAAAGCCATTTGGATGTGGGCCCCGTGGAGAGGTGCAAAGTATACTATAAGGGGGAAGGTGGTGGCTTCCCCCAAGTCCGGGCCGTGGTGAATCTTGTGTGGTCCATGTTGCTCGTGGCTTGTTCTAACACCAAAGGTGCTCCAATTATGCACTAACCACCTTGTGTGGGTTGTGTGCAGGCCTATGTGAGTGAGTGAAGCTTGTCAATTCTTCCTAGTCCCATCCTGGAACTCCAACACGCCCCTCTACCCCTCAAAGTGTTGTGAGTTAGGGAACATGCCCCGACTCCTCCCCCTTCCAATGTCTTGTACTTGGACTCACTTTTGAATCTTGCAAGGAGTTGGGAGTGCATCACATATGAAATGTGGCCACCAACATCCAATTTTCAATCCCATACCTTTGCCATTCAATTCTATGGATTATGATGCTCCAGTAATTTCCCCTTATCATGTGTTGATTTTACCATGTCCATTTTGTCACAATGGATTTGATCCTACTTGAGATTGTAAACTTGCTTCGTGCAAGCATACCTACCACTCCTAGTGTGCAATTTCTCATATTTCATCTTCAACAAAATGTTTTTATTGTGAGGAGGAGATGCATGTTGATTGGTGGGCATTTTTTAAAATCAAGAAGCCCAATTTTGAAGAAAAGGAAATAGTGGAAGAGGATTGGAATGCAAAAGCAATGACAACACTCCCAAGACTAGGTAAGTTAGAAGGTATGTGATTTGAATTTGATTCCTTCAAGAACACAATGTTAGTATTATGATGTTTCAATTATGATTAAAATGCAACACGATATTCAAGTGTCTAATCACATCAATTTTATTGATGGTTGAAGATTCTAGATAGTCTAATGTGATTCAATGTTATGTGTTTGCCAATGGAAGTTAGTTTAGTATATAGGTTTTAAAATACCAATTTTGCAATTACCATAACAATCCTTTAAATCCCATTTTAAATTTCAAAGTTTAGAATTAAGGTGCTTGTGTATTGGCTTCATTGTGACTCATCATAGTCATGGTCCTTTTGACTCCATTTGTATGTTTTAGTAAATTGCAACTTCCCATCTTTCAAGATGGAAAGCAAAAACTTCAACATAAGTCCATATCAGTCCATGTGACATGCTTGTTGTGACCATGGAAGGTCCAATAATAGTTATTATAAGTAAGTAAGGTCCATGCATACTCTCTTGTGGCCTTATGAAGTGCATTCAAAATCCATTATAATCTACTATAGTCAATGCCATTTTGTCATACTTGAGTGTGAGTCCATGTATACTCACAAGTACTCACATAGTCTTGTGAGTCCACTTATGCCCATTGACCCACTATTAAGTCACTTTTGTAGTCCATAGAATTCATGTAACATCCATTAACTCACTACTTACTCACCTTAATAGTCCATCAAGTCCATGTATTCCCACAAATACTCACTATTGAGTTAATTTCATAGTCCATGTGTTCCTATTTGCTCATTATTGAATGACTTTTGCAGTCCCATGAATCAATGTAAGCCCATTTATTCATTGTTGAGTCACTTTTGTAATCCCCATGAATCCATGCATGTAAGTCCATATATTCATTATTGAGTCACTTTTGTAATCCCCATGAGTCCATGTAAGCCCATCTATTCATTATTGAGTCAATTCTAATTTCATTGTCCATTGAATCCATATATTCCTATTTACTTATTATTGAGTTAATTATGATTTCACAATGCATTGAATTCATGTATTTTTACTTGCTCATTATTGAGTCACTTTGTAGACCCTAGGCTTTCAGATAGGCTTTTAGGCTAACCTCTTAGTAGTCTTGTTGTATGAGCGCAACATGTAATATGCATGTTTTAAGATATCAAGTTTCTAATCTTGTTTTTAATGGGCCATGGAAAAACCACTATGCACTTTTGTCTCATTTTTTATTCATTGTGATTAATGACAATTACAACCTACAAGGTCCAATACCATCAACCATTTGTTGGTAATATCAAACTTCCAACAAAATCCCCAATATCATATTGCAAAGTTGTCACATCTCCCTTCTAGAAAGTACAGAAGTAGGATGATGGGGCTACTAACAAGGTCCAAGCTCTACCATCTACCCCTCAAGACCCAAAACACAAGAGGGGTGTGGAAAAGAACCTCACCTTGCATAGTAATATGTAAGAATAACCCAAATCTGTTGTAGATGAACCAAAAGAGGATGAGGAAGAAAAACTAACATGAACATCTAATAAAGGGAAATCAAATAGGTCACATGAACATGATGACCATGTTGTTGAAAGCCCTTTGAAGTGGAAAAAAAATCTTGCAAAAGTGCCCATTTTTTAACAAATATTTATATCTACCAAAACAAAAGTTGGCAAGCACCCACATAAGGCAAATTAAACCCTACAAGCTAGGTACAAGCTCTATCTTTCAATGGCACATGTTTTTGCTATTCTAGAATCATAATTGTTGCCAATGTTTGATTTGTTAATGGGTGGTCCAATCTAATGCATTTTTCAAGCATTCATGGATCCAAAATGGGTTGGTTTGTTTTTTGATACTTAGTTGAAGATTTGGAGGTGCATTCATATTGGAAAATCTAATTTATTATAATAGGTGGTTTGGCTTGCATATGTATGTATAGTTGGAGGAAGCTAGATCAGGCACAATTTTGGAACTACTTTTGCCACTTATTTGAAGTTAATAGGTCTTCAACCAATTGCTGAAAATTAACAAGTATATCATGTTGTTTAATCTTCATGAACATAATCTACTTGTTTTTTCATTTCCTAAGATTTTAAACTTCAAAATTTTCCTTGATCAACTTGAATGTTTGGTGAATGAAAGGAAGCCCATGTCTAATTTTGTATAGAATATAGGTTCTATTCAAAATATAAAAACAAATTGTTCTAGAGCAAGAGGATTTAAGTAGGTCATTATTGAAAGGCATAGTCATATAGCAGCTATTAGGGCATTAGCTTGCTTTTGTGATTATCTCCAATCAAGTTTTTCTCACTTGCACTATGGAGTTTAAATTATTTTTAATGTCCATTGATGTAGTTCATGCAGTTTATGGCTACTAGCTCTATGACATAGTTAATATTTTCATCACTTGCTTTATTGCAAATGTGTGTGGTTACCAAATGTAACAATCTAAATTGATTGGAGGTCTAAAATGTGGCATGAGGATTTTATGGGGGTTTATGTTCAAAAACCAACATGTTCACATTCTATTTTGCATGACCAAGTACATGGACATTGTACCATCATAAAGTTAAACATTAAGATTCAATGTTCAATTAAAGCCCTTCTGATATGAGCAATTAATCTTCAAGTTCAATGTTTATACCATCATTTGCACTACATATCAAGTTGAATTTTTTACATAGTTTGGGTGAGGTTCTTTTATTAAATTTCTAAACGATCTTCAAAAGAATGCACATGTATCCTAGGTCCTTCAACTATAAAAGCCATAAAGTCAAGGTAGTTTGACATTACTTGGAACACATGATTTTCAATGGTCATGTGGAAGATTGTAGACTTGCTTGGAAGTTGACATTGACTCCATTTGCATTACTTTTATAGGCTTTAATTGTGCATGATGCATGCAAGTTATGGTGACACAAAAGTTGAAAAGCAAGTTGTATTAATGGTGAAGGAGCACGTGAAAAGAAACATAGTGAAGGTTGGGTCAAAGTATTATCAACAAAAAGTTGGGACTCCTCAAGGCAATGTGTTATCTTTTATCATGTGTCTCTTGTGTTTGCTTTTTTATGGCCATCTTGATACACGTTCTTTTACCTCTTTTGCAAAGTTCTGACATTGAAATATCAAAGGGGTGTTTAAAGGAGCACCATCTGAATGAGATTTACATGCCAGAAAAAAACAAATATGTCACATTTTTTTCTATTGGAGCTACGAATGTTAAGCATGCAAAGTTTTCAAAGGTAGATATAGAGGGAATATTATAATTTGATGTTGGGAAAGCAAATCATCTCAAACAACATAGATGATGGAGCTTTTTTCATGCACTAGAGTGGCTTACTAATAGACTACTATGCATTAGAAATTCAAGTAGACTATATTAGGTACTAATTAGGACTATGTTTGTTCATTGATTGTTTAGTAGTAGCCTACTAAATTGGTTGTGTGTAATCACATATGTGAACGGGCTTGGTGTGAAACAATTGTTGTACTTTATAATTGCATGCTATTTTTTTCAACCTAAAAAAAACCAAGTTCCTATTAACATCAACTACATAATGGCCTTTCTATAGTCTAAAGATCCAAGAAATTAAATGTGGTGTGTTGGTACAATGAGTATCATAGTCATGAGGATTGGTTTAAGGGCGTATGCAAGATAAAATGAACAACTTGATTACCTTGTCAAAATTGGAACAAGTAGATTTAAAATAACAACAAAACCCATTATAAAATCTTGGAACATTGATTTTTCATGTTTCAAACTATAAAAATAGGTTTTGAATAGGTTTTTCAAAATACAAATAGTTTTTGACGTTTACTTTTCACTATGGGCTTTTGGTTTCAAGTAGGTGTCAAAATAGTTCTTACAAAAATAAACTAAAAATTGTTTTGATGACTTGTTAAAACATATGTTGATATTCGCTTCCTTATTTATTACATTTCAATTTTATCATTTTTTCTTATCAAAAACTAGGTTTGATAGTTTTTAGTCAGTTTCAAATGTTTATTTTATTTTATTTTAAAAATTCATTTACTTTTTTCTTTTTTATATAATTAGATTCTTACAAACTTAATAGAGCCAACTAATGCTACTTGACACATACATTCACCTAATTTGATGTTACTTTATGGTAATTATATGAGAGGCGTAGGGTTAAAGTGGAGATATTTAATTTTTTGGTATACTTTATCTTGTTTTGACCCCTAACATGTTTTATACAACTATTATAGGTTGGTTTTAAGGATCAATTGCTCACTGGTTTGAGTCACCTAAATAAATGATGTGTCCATACTTGCAACAATTTATGTGTTATATTTTTTTTGTTTTCAGATAAAGGATTGTTGGCTAATGCAAGTATAGTGGGGAGCACATAAAATGGACATTGATAGTGATAAGAAAAAGGAACACAAGAGCATAAGTTCCATACAAGCTATGCCATTTTATGCATGCAAAATGCCATCCTCTACTTTATGACATCATGATCAATTCACCATCTATAATTCGTTTAAATGCAATCCAAGCATTTTTGCTGGGTGTTATGAAACTCCCTACCTACCTCCAGTGCTTTCTTGTATTAGCACCCCTAAACCCCAACTTCGTTTTTGGAGCTATTATTGGTTCCTTTAAGTAACAAACCTCCAAGGTTTTAAAATTGCAATCCAATTAGGACTCCATCTTTCACTCATATGTTTTCAAGAAGGATATTGACTCAACAAATTGTTTGTTGTGGCCATGTTTAATGAAATCCTTCTTAGTCATAAAAAATTTAGAGCTCATGCACAAAATTTGATAAGTAAAAGGACTTATTCTCCACATCATGGATTAGGTTCAAGGCTTTGCCAATAGTCAAATAAACATAGATTAACTTGTCAATATTGCAAGTACATGTATGGATTCTTGAAACAAAATATGGGAACAATGAAAGAAAATGTGCATATGGCTCCAGAAAAGAAGGAAGTGGAGTGCCTAGGACTTGTAGAATTCCTCAAAAGAATAAAGGAAACATTCACAATACCATATACTTATCAACTTATTCCAAGCTAGGCTTTGCAAGCCAAGTATAAGGCTATGCATTCCTACCTTCATATGTTATCTGTTGTCAATGATGAAAGATCATCCATATTCAAACACATTGTGTACAAATATTAATACAAGTTCATTATGTTTCATATTTTGGCATCTTGTGTTTCATTAACTACTAGAAGGTGCTTAATATGAAAGTGTATCTAAGATCTTGTTCATAGGAATATATATGGCGTCATTCTCAAGGAGTTTAGGTAAGTTGGTTGATGATGGTTTAAAATCTTTGTAACAAAGAAATTGTAGGATGATAAGATTGGGCAAATTTCATTTAAGGACAAACTATGCAACAATGGGTTTAGGGTTTAACCATTGTACCTCCAATTTCCAAACAATATGATTCGTAGTGTGCACCAATTTCAAACCCAATGGCTGTTACACTAAGTAATGGGATTTGACATTGCCACAATATGATTTGGCTCTACCACCCAAGGATTTGTTGTTGCACATTGTCTTAGAAATCAGCATAGGTCAAAGGAATATGTTCGCATTGAGCTTTACAAAAGATTGGGCACAAATAAGTAGGAAGTTGGCTTCTTATTTGGGCAAGTTTATGGGCATAACACCATAGATTGTTGTCTAACTTAATTGTTTAGAGATCAATTGAATGAACATTGGTGCAAAATCCCCATGTAGTTTACTTCATTCTTGTTTAAAGGTATTCTATGTTATACATGGGGATAGTTACTAATGTGATAACATAATTTCATGATGTTTGGGCAATGGGCCATGTTTCTACATTGTTTTGATTTTGCATTGGTGCATTTTAAAAACATGGTTGGTCTTAGAATTCCACACCAACGAAATTTTCAAGTAAAAACTACCATTACTAACAAGTCCAACATTATTGTCATTTTTCAAGCTTGCTTTTGAAGGGTGTTTATTGGGAGCTTTCCTTGTAAAGGTTATACAAACCACATTAGCATTGTGATATGAATTAGCCATTGAATTGCTAAAAGCCACTCCATGTGTTGGACACGTGGAGGGCATTCAACAACAAAGGATTAGCCATGGAATGAGTATGAGATCATCTACATCAAAGCCACATTGCATCACTTTCTCCAAAGGAACACATATGGGTGAAAGTTATGGGGTTATATTTTTGTTTGACTGTCAATCAAGATGATGAGTTTTTGTTTTTCATTTTGGATGCACATACAGATAGTTTATATTGGCACTTGTATTAATGGGCACACTTATTTGAATGGATTAGGTTTTTTCGCCTTTCTAACTTTGGATTAGAGTGGTAATATGTCATTGACTTTGTAGGCTATTCAACAAATTGTTTGCAAGGCCAAGAGTTCTTCATAGGCAAACTTCTTTAGAGCAATGTTATAAGAGGTCCAAAATGGAAAGTCTTGTTGTGCTTACTAAAGCATTGTCCTAGGAGATGACCTCATGATATGCAGGGAATTCTTAGCCCTACAAGAGTGTCTATTGGAATGAGTACTTGAACAAAATGTTGGGAGAAGCAAAAAGAGATGTCATAATTACTACCTATAGGCTCCTATTTGGACATTGTTTCTAGTCCTTTCCCATTTTATGTTAGTGCATTTTTTACATAATTTAGAAAAAAATGCCAAGTGAAAGTATTGAACCAACATAAAGATATGAATTTAGCCATCCAATCATGTTTCAAAGTGGTCATTGTGTTGGTTTCATTTGGTGAAATGCAAATTAATGAAGAAAAACATGGTGAACACAACTAGGTCAAGACATGATGAAAAATGATTCATTTTAGCCACTTGGAAATGATTTTTTGTTGGAGTTTGGTTTTGAATACATCATGTGGGCGAGTAAAAGTCTTTTGTAATTTCATGGAACATTTGATTAGATTTCTTTGACATTGTGTCATGATGTCAAAAATATTACATGAAGTCAATAAGTTTTTGCATTCTAGAAAAGTTGGGAGAATTTAGGGTTTAAGGTTGTTCATTAATACGTAGTAACCATGACATGCATTTAACCAATAGGAACACAAACCCAAAATACATGGACTCTACACATGATTAAGATTTGAAGTTTTACATACTGGGATTTTGTGACAAGGATTCAACAATGCATAATGGTGGGTATTCATGCAATCATTTTTAGCTGAGACGACATGCCCAACAACTTCAGGTAGTGTCCATTCCATTGGATGAACAACCCCCCAAAAAAACAATTCACAATAGTGGAGACCATTGAAACTTAGTGGATAGGAGTGGTGGATAATGGAGCAATGAGTTTTAGTGGGCACCTTGCCATGTGTTCTAGATCACTCGACAAATCCACTTGTCCACTGTTGAAGTGGAAGTGGGATCTTCCCATTCAATGTTGAATGTAATGGGCAATGGAATAAGGACATGTTCACTAATAGTGCATGTATAATATAAAAGAATATTAAAACTACATAGTCATAATACATTGTATGTCATTTGGTTTCTTCGTGATTGGGATTATAACCAATGTTGTGATGGGTTTTTTAAAAAATGTACTCCTACCATTTTACACCATTTCGACATTGTACGTTAATATGGGGTAGGGTTTAAGGTTGAATTAAACCTTGACATCAACCAAAAATCTCACCATTAAATAAGGTGTCATGTTTCAAGGGTATTTCCCAAGTTTGATAGCATTTGGACATTGTAAGTTAATATGGGGTAGGGGTTAGGGTTTTGTGGTAAGGTTTAGGGTTGAAAAAAACTTTCACATCAACCCAAATTCATGACAAAATTTATGATTTGGTCAACATACATGGTTTAATGACTCATGCATTTTTTACACTATTTTTAGTACTAAAATATGTTTGGGAAAAAATAAAATGGTGTAAAATTAAGATTAACAAAAGAGTTGTAATTCTTTCAAGACTTATACAATGTTATTTGAATGATAATATTAATAAAACATTAATATTTTGAGGAAAAAATATTATGAAACATTAATATTAATATGCATTAAATTAAAAAAATTAAAATTAATTTGAGAAAAAAATATTTAAAAAAAATGGCCCTTTAATAGTTTTCCATTGATTTTCCAAATTTATCACATACCTACCAGACTTTAGTACCTATTTAACTATATTTTTGTCATGATTATTTTAATAAAAATGATGTCATATGACATTAGTTGTTAGCAACCAAAAAGATGCCATAAAAACATTAGGGGTTCCCCCTTTTAGACTTAGTTTTAAAGTGTTCAAACCCTCGTTAGGGTTTTCATGTTTTTTTCTTATTTAAAAAAGAAGAAGAACCACAATAGGGTTCTTTCATTTTGTTCTTCTTTTGTTTTCTTACAAAAAAAAAGATTTTTTTAAAATGTTAAAAGTCATGACAACTGCAATTAAGGTTGTAATTTAGGGTTTATTATATATTATCACAAATAGTTATAAGAAGGTTTCCTTTGTTGTAGAGAGTTGCAAAAGAATTTTATTTCTTCCAAACTTTTTTTTGTGTTATCAATTTTGATTCTTCATATTCCAAGTAGTCTATCTTCTAAATATTTCCTTACCATATCTTTTCTTCCTGGGAAACATCTACAAATTAACCATGAATTGATTTGGATCCTTCTTGTAGACTCAAATGTTCCCACAAATTCATCAACAACAATGTAAGAACTTCACAAACCATCACCTTTTCAAAATGCCACTTGAAATTAACAAAGAAAAATGGCCCTTGGTGGCACCTAATGGTCACCAGGTGTAATGCCACCATTAAAAAAAATGGCATCCACCATGTGTTATTTTCCTTGAAGATGAAATAATGTGGTACCTAGTGGTAGACCATTTTATCTTATTGTGAAAAAAACATGGTGGCCACATGTGCCATTCTATTTGAAAATGAAATAAAATGGGACTTGGTGGCAACTATGTGCCAATTTTGAAGATTTCAAATAGGCATTTAGTGGCCACTAAGTGTCATATTATTTGAAGATTAGAAAAAAATTACACTTGGTGGTCATAGGTGTCATTTTTACTTGAAGGTTAGAAAAAAATGCACTTGCTAGTGACCAAGTGATAGACCACCTTTGCCTACAAAAACACCTAGTGACCACCATGTGTAGTTTTACTCAAAGACAAAAAAATAAAAATGGAACCTAGTGGCCCCCAAATGCCATTTTACTCGAAAAAGAAAAAGAAAATGGCACCTAGTGCCTAGGTGCCATTGTACTTTTGTAGATTCAAAGGATGCACCTAGTGGTCAACATGTGTAATTTTAATATTCAAAAAATCATCTAGTGGCCACTAGGTGTTATTTTCCTTGAAATTCTAATAATGTGGTACTTAGTAACCATTAGGTGATAAACACCTCAACCTATTGAAAAAGAACATATGGTGGCCTCCAAGTGCCATGTAACATTCGTAGATTCAAAAAATGAAATTTAAGATTAGAAGAGTATAATGGAACCACCCAATGACCACCATGTGCATTTTAACACATGCATAAAAAATTGGCATTTGGTGGCGACTAAATGAAATTTCACTTTAGAAGACTACAAGGGTACCACCTAATGGTCCCACCAAGTGCATTTTGGCGCAAGCAAAAAACATTCGTGCATGGTGGCCATTAGGTTAAATTTCACTTGAAAAGACTAGAAGGAAACCACTATGGGCACCAATTGCCTTTTGGTAGAAGCAAAAAAAATTGGCACTTGGTAGCCAACATGTGAAATTTCACTTTAGAAGATTAGAAGGGAACCACCCAATGGCCATTGGGTGCCTTCTTTAATTTGCAAAGAAACTTAGTGCAAGTTTACATTCATTTATAAAAAGTTTTTGGATTCTACCACGCATTTGCCTATTGTGCCAAGTTTGGTTTGAAGCCAACACTTTGTTTGAATCAAATGCATGTTTTTTAGCAAGTTTTTTATGATTGTGGTAAAGTTAATAAGAGTCTTCAACTAATGAAATTGGATGTGAACTTATTTGCATGACTCTAATAGAAATCTTATCAAGCCTTGTCTTAAAGGTTTTGGGTATATTTTTGAGTTTGGATAAAAATGTTCCTAAAACAAACCTTGGAATTTGGGAGGTAACATTATCTATTACCTTTTGCAATATTGAATTGGTAAATCTAGCTAACCTTTTTTTTTAGTTCCATATTATAATTGATAATGGAATTGATGTCTTTCAAAAAGCCAAGGTAACAAACCTACATGATGACTACAAACAAAATTCATCCAAGGTGGTCATGCATATCTTTGACCTTTTTAAGAAGACAATGAGGTTCATTTGCAATCCAAGGTGATTGAACAAAAACCTCTAACCATTTAGGTTTTAACATCACAAACCTTTTAGAACCAACAAGGTCAGATTTGAAACAAAAATGGGATGAGATGAAAGCAATAGTTGATGTGGACAAAAAAAAATGAAAAAATCATTCTGTAATCCTAGATTTTAGTAGCACATGTCAAAAGCTTTGCAACCATGCAAAAGTTGGCCAAGAACGCCCAAAAAGGAAAGATGATAGAAGAATAGAAGAAAACGATAATTGAAAACCTTGTGCTTCAAAAAACAACAAATCATTTAATGTTGCCTAGTGTAAGCTCATCAATGAAATAAATAAGGGGGGATTATGGGGATTGCTTCCCACTCAAAAATAAACCAATTGTGGGAATTACAATTCCCATTAATCGTTTTTTCTCACCCCAAGACGCATTGTGTATCATCCTTTTTCACATTGAGACAAGGACATGACAAAAGTAAAAAATCATGCGATATATCTCATTTGAGTTTATTTGTTTGCTTGGCCTTTGTGTTCCCAATTGACCATGACAATCCCTATGAGATTGCAAGGGAGAAGCCCATATTGTGGGTGGATATTCAATATTCAAAATTCTTCCTCCTAGGTGGCCAAAATATTATCATAGTTGTAAAAATATGTTTAAATAGTAATTGAACAATTTTTTTTGCTAGAAATTTTAGATGAGTTCTTTTGATGTTGAAATCTAAATCATATATTTGTGGTTTCTTCTATCATGTAGGAGATCTTTGAATTACCAAAGTTGTCAAAGGAGATCAAGAATGATTATTCCTCTTGTCAAGTAATTGTTGTATGGTTTCAAGATCTTGTGAATTTATGCAAGTTGTCATTTGTGTTCAATAGCCCTAGGGCAATAAAAGATTCATCCCCAACATATAGGGAGAGATTCATCCATGTGAGCGAAATATGGATCGAATATAATTGACTAGTAGGTGGTATTGATGACAGATGTATGAAAAGCTAGCCATACAAGGTGACATTGCATTGACTTTTCTAAAAATTGGAAATTTGTATGGAGAGGATTCAAATATATGTGAATGCATGAAATGATTTTGTGTATGGTTTTGGGGTCAACATTTTGAAAGTATTATTCATTTTGTATTGGGAATGAAGTTGATAAAGGAGTGTTTCACCATGTTGATGTTGCCAAATAGAACATATGCATTATGGGAGATAGTCTTCTAGGAATAGGAAAATGGAAACATTTTGGATAGAATTGGTCAATTGCCAACAAAAAAAGTTGCACCAATTGGGAAATTTGTTTTTAATTACTTTGTTGGATTTCGTGAATCCTAATTGGTTGTTCTTGCACAAGGGCTATTAGACCATGAATTCATGTTGTGAAACAAATTGGCCAAATTTGAAAGAGGAGGTAATTTTAAATCAATGTCAAAATTTTATTTGGGTTGCAAGAAGTGTTGTCAAATTTGTCACAAGATTATGGTATTCCATGGGTATTTGTGGCCTACATCAACAAACCCCATGCCATATGCAATGAATGACTGGCACAAGAAGAAAAGGAAACATAAATATGATGACATGATTTATTCCCTTTTGGATAGTGAGCTTAGCGATGATTTTTATAAGTTGAAAATCAAGTTGAATCCAGCATTAGAGCCTCCACCCCAAGCTTTAGAGGATTTTTGCAAACATGGATTGAAAACGTTGACCTTGTTATAATGAAGGTGGAAGCAATCTTCCTCGATACCCACTACAAGTATGCACATCTTTCAATGTTGGGTGACCTTAAGGCTATTGTCAATGGTGATCCCAACACAAGTAAGCTTCTAGTGGAAAATGTACTTTCAACTATGACCTTTGTGTTAACAACATATAACTTGCTTGAAGAACATTTGCCTTAGACCAAATTAGGAATGATTCATTGCATGCCTTCTCAGTTGTAAAGTCAACTTCCAAGTTGTTATTTGCCTATTGATTGCGATGCCTTTTAGCACCTTTTCGCCACAATATACAAGTACTTTGAAACTATTTGTTAATGTTTAAATAAACCATCTAATTCTAGATCAAAGACATGAAATAAGCAAATGGTAAGAAGAAAAACTAGATGTCCATCTCAATCGACAAGGACTAAACGAGGAATTTCATATCAGTTATTTGATAGTTTCTAAGACAAAGAAAAGATTTGAACAACAAAAGGAATAACAACTACATCCTTTAGTAGAGTCTCCAATTTAGTGTTCAAAATCTTGTTGAAATTTCCATATAGATCTTAAATGAAAATCCTTTGATTGGGGATTAGGTTCAAGGGATGGCGTTGGAACTAAAGGTTTTTGAAATGATGTCAAATAAAGTACTTGTTGATGATTTTAGTCCTTTAAAAAATGTAGTTAAATCACAAGCTTCACTACTACAAAATGCGTCCTAGTTCATTTTGGATTTCACTAGATTTTGAGTGAATTTGGACATTTTTACCTAGTGAAATTGTTTAACCCCCTAATGAATACGGACTAGTTGTTACGGACAATGACTTGTTTCACTATTACCTAGTGAAACAAAGTTACTTTCAAATGAAATACAAATTTACTAAACCATTCACTTGTAGTTAATTAACTAACTAGCATTGAAATCAATTAAATTTTTATTATTTAATATATAATATTATTGATAATTTCATGATTTTTAATGCATATTATTTATTGACATGTGTGACCTAGACTAGGTTAAAAACCTAACCTAGGTAGGTAGGCCACATAATCAATTTAGGCACCTATTTTAAGATTTCGATAGGAGAATATGTGGTCAACATACCATTGTTGACCACACACAACACCACCCATGAAATTTAATCCCTTGACCTTTGGAATGGAGGCAAACACCCTTACCATCAAGCCACCCCACTTATTGTGATAATATCTTATATTACATTTTATTTATCAAATACTTCATTTTAAACATTACAAAAATATAAACTTTGATAATTCATATCTTATTGAGATTTTGTTCAAATGAAATGATTTTAGTTTTTTTTTAAATTAAAAAATTGATGTACATAATTACTTCTTTTTTTTGAAAGTTTAAATCATTTGAACCAAAAAAAATTTGAATATCATTATTCAATAACATTTCAATGACCATTCTTTTGGAATTTTTTTTAAAAAATGAATAATTTTTTTGTTGATATAATACTACATATGCTAAGTTATTTTCAATTATTATATGAATATTTTTCATTAATTTAAATTATTTTGATTTACATTATTTACGACTATTTATGGTTATTGTCAATTATTTTTGGTTATTTTTAGTTATTTCACCCTAGGTTACATTTGGTTATTCTAAGTTATTTTTGCCTATTTTAACTTATTTCACCTCAAGCTATTTTCAGTTATTGTAAGTTTTTTTTGTTTATTCTATGTTATTTTTGGCTATTGTATATTATTTCAGTTTATACTATTTGTAGCTATTATAAATTATTTTTGGCTATTGAAAGATATTTCATCTTATGTAATTATTAGCAATTCTAGGTTATTATAAGCTATTTCACCTTAAGTTTTTTTTGTCTATTATAAATTATTTCACCCTATATTATTTTTGGCAATCCTAAATGATTCTAATATATGGTTAATGGTTGTTTTTTTATTAGTATTATTGGTGGTTATTAATGGTTATTAGTATTTATTCTATTTGTGGATATTGATGTTTTTTAGTGGTTATTCTATTAATAATTATTGACCATTAGTAATTATTCTGTTGGTGGCTATTGGTGGCTATTCTATTGGTGACTATTGGTGCTATTATATTAATGGTTATTGGTGGCTAATATATTAATGGCTACTGATGGATATTCTATTAAT
>Ga0209208_10001226_pt1 | contig 35924 bp, 27 predicted proteins | sample S1TSphfallax_3_FD_187694 | JGI IMG/M metagenome (GOLD analysis project Ga0209208, IMG submission 187694) | Host-associated microbial communities from peat moss isolated from Minnesota, USA - S1T2_Fd - Sphagnum fallax MG (SPAdes) (version 2) | ecosystem: Host-associated > Plants > Peat moss >...
CCTTTTTTGTACCTCTATCGAAACAGAATGGTTTCATGTTTTTTTATTAATGGGATATTTACTTTTGTTTTTATTTCTTTATCCTATCCTAGTCTCAATTACTTTACAAAAGTTAATAAGCCAATAAAATTGATTGCCTTTGCGTCAATTCAAAAAAGGGTATACTAGTTTTTATTGGCTCACTCATCGTAGATGTTGTGGAAAGGGAAAAAAAAATTTCCTCCCCCCCAGAAAATTATATATATATATATTTTATTTTTATTTTTTTATTTTTTTAATTTATTTTATTTTGATTTTTGTATGTTTTTCCTATGGTATACTCTTTCTCGTATATCGTCTAATTTGAGCAAAAAAAAAAACAGAGAGGCGAAGTTTGAGCAAGGAAACTATGTCTAGGCAAAGCGTGACGCGCTCCCAAGTCACGGGGTGAAACCTACTTAAGGGTCTCACAAAGTCAAGTTGCGGAAAGTTGAGACTTGGTAGCACGCTCCCGGCTTCCAACTCTAGAAAAGGGTAGAGGGTCGAGTTGGGAGCCCAAGGATTAGACTAGGAAGAGGACTTAGTAGATCAAGCACGAATCTGCATCAAAACAAACCACCCACATGGTTAGTTCACATTCCGGGACACCCTTTGGTGTTGGGACAAGCCACGGGCACTTCGGACCACAAGACTCGCCACGGCCCGGACTCGGGGGATGCCACCACCATCCCCCATATAGTATACTCTGCGACGCTCCGCCGCACCCACATTCAAATGGCACAAATTCCCGGGACTCCCAAGTTGGAGTCCCGAAATCCAACCAAGTGTCCCGATTTTGGACTCCCGGGACTTTGAGAGGTCATATCTCCTCGCCCTGACCTCGGATCGCGACGAGGTCTAAACCGAAGTTGTAGCCCTCGTCGAGATCTTTCCAACGACGTATCGCACTCCCGAATCGGACATCGGGAGCTAGTCGATTCCCGACTTTTAGTGGTCGGGAGTCAAACTGCCAATTTGACTCCCGGCCCTTCTTTTGCCCATAACTTGGGCGACAGATGTCCAAATGGCCGATGCGAGGCCATTTTCGATATCTAAGCTTCAAGACCTTTCCAATGACACCAAGAACACCCCAATGCCAGGTGTTTTTGGCCTTGCTGTTGAGCTCTGAACATTTGGGAGTCCCGGAGAACTCCAAATCCCCAACTTTTCCAAGTGTTGGGCTTCACCCCCACACTTGGCCAAGTTAGGGTTGCGACAGATTATCCTTGAGTTCTAGCTCCCCCTTCTTGTTTGACCTCCCCCCCCACCCCCCTCTTAAATGGCAGTCTAAATCATTGGGAAAGGGGTTGTTGCACCCTTGTTGCAACATGCCTTTTAATTCTCATTTGAACTATTGCCCTTGTTTTTGCCTCCCATTGAGTTTTTTTCCATAGCCAAGGTTAACCCTTTTATATAGTAAAGGATGTGCTTTTAGTTTAGTTATAAAATTCTTATGAAATATATCTCCAACTTCTTTTATAGTAGTTGTAGACCAATTTTGTCGCAACCCCACTTTGAGGCAAGTGTGAGGATGAGACTCACACTCCCAAAAGTGGGGATTGGGAGCCCTCTGAGACTCCCGCAATTTCAGAGCTCAACAGCAGAACGCAAAACACCTTGCCTTGAGGTGTTCTTTATACCATTGAAAAGGCCTTGAAGTGTAGATGTCGAAAATGGCCTCGTAGGAGCCATTTGGACATCTACGGCACAAGTTAGGGGCTAAAGAAGGGCCAGGAGTCAAACTGGCAATTTGACTCCTGACCACAAAAAGTCAAGAATCGACCTGATCCCAATGTGTGCAGATGGAGTGCGACACACCGTTAGAAAGCTCTTGAGGAGAGATACAAGTTTGCTTCAGACCTCATCCCAATTCGAGGTCTGAACCGGGAGTTATGAGTTCCCAAAGTCCCAGGAGTCCAAACCGGGACAGTTTCGGGACTCCTCCTTGGGAGTCCCGGGAATAAAAGTCATTTGGATGCGGGTGCCACAAAGTAACGCAAAGAATACTATATGGGGGAAGGTGGTGGCTTCCCCCAAATCCGGGCCATGGTGAGTCAAGTGAGTCCAAGGTCGCCCGTGACTTGTCCCAACACCAAAAAGGTGTAGAATGAGTTTTAACCAACTTGTTGGTTGGTTTTGGATGCAAGACCGAATAACTAAGTAGCTTGTCCCTCTTCCTAGTCTAATCCCAGAGCTTTCAGCACGCCCCTCTCACCCCCTTTAGTGCTGGAAGCTGGGAGCAGCACCAAGTCCCATTTACTTCCACCTTTTGACATAGTTGGACTATTTTGAGTCTAACAAAGGACTTGGGGGCGCGTCAAATTTGCATTAAACATCGCCTTTGTTTGCCTATCTAATAGCTTTTGAGTTACTCTCTTAGCCATAGTAAGGAATCAATAACTTGTTGAACCTTTTTATCCTCCTTTTTTCCCCTTTTTGTTGTCTTATTGCTTCTATTGCTTCCTTGGCCAAGGCTTTTTGTTGCAAAATGCTAGAGTACTCACTTGATGTTATTACATATGACTAGCTCTAGTCCACTAACGATTCTTTCCTTCTTATTTTCCTTGTTGACAAATGTGGCAATGAAAACAAATTTGCAAAAGACATTAACTCTTAGGTTGTTATAGTAAGATGACATGATGAACTTATTGCACTTCAATTGTAGGTCCATTTACATTAGTAGTTAGATCATATATTATTTTTGTTTACCCATTTACATCTGTAACAACATGGTTCCTAGGTTCCTCCACATAATACTCACATTTGATGATTCATGTTCATTTGCTTTTGGAGTTTGAAATTCTTGTGGTGTTACTATTATGTTCATCAGCCATGTAGAAACTCCATTTTTTCCCCAATTCTCTTGCCCATTAGTTGTATCATCAAAACCATCATTATCTTCATTTGAGATGTTTATAGGTGTTGTTTTGTAGACTTCAAATTACCTAATCTTGTGATCCATTGCCTTTGGATTCAAATGCCAAATTCTTGTAACCCTAAACCCATTATTGATATTTTTTTGGACAATGATTAGTCTAAGCTCTTGTCTACCCGTCTAGTTAATGTGCACTTTTCTAGCTCACAATGATTATTCTTGACCATTGCATTGTCTTGTTCTTTCTTGAAAGCAATTTTGAATGGCTTGAAGCAACTTACATCTAAGGGTTGTAAAACATGAAATGTTAGTAAGATGACCATATTTAAACCAAACGCTTGTGCTTGTGAAATTGCTTCTAGTGTAACATGTGATCCATGCCTATCTAAAATTAAAAGATGTTGATTGGATTAAAAAATCTCACCAAGAATTACATTCTTGAAAAATGACATAAATTTTTTGAAGAAAAAAGATGCCATTCACACCTTGGTTTGCATTCCCATACATGTACCTACCCTGCATAGTTTGATGTAGTCATCCTTAATCTGCTCACCTCTAAATATGTAAAAACTTGGTAGGTAGTTTCTTGTCGCATTAACAACACAATTCACCATTAGCGATTCCCTAGACCTTGCAATGGTGTTGTAAACTTGATTGGAACCTCTTCTTGCTAATACTCTTGCCCCTAACTATTGCCTTGCTTAGATTATTGTTTCATTTGAATTCCAAATGTGATCAATGTTGTATTTGTGTTGTGTATGAATGTTTGCAGATTTTGATAAAAAATGTTACATGATTGACTTGTGAGACCTTGTGCTTTGTAAACATTCAATCCTTTAGCAAGTTGAATACTTAGCTTTGGATGTCGATGCTTGAACTATTACCACCAATAATTCCTTGGAATTCCATTTTTGAAAGGGGTGGGCCTAGTTTGTGTTAGTTTTATTACTTTCAATTTGAGTTGATGTAAAGTGATTGAAAGTCCGCATTCTTGCATTCCCAAAATCCAGGCCACAAGTGCTTCATCCTTTTAGTTTGTGAACACACCTTGTGGCCCATGCTTTCTTGATCTTATTTTCCCATTCAAATGATCTAAAAGGGATGTGACTGGTATGTGCCAAAACTTGCTAGCTTTTTTCAAATATAATCGTCCTCTTTCCACCACATCCATTATAGCTTCCAACACATCGAATGTCCATCTTCCTTGTTGTGTCAAACTAGGAACCCTATTTATTCTTGTTGGTTTTTCTGCTTGTGTTGGAACTATTGGTGGAATGTTCTCTTTAATGGTGGATTGTTGGTCCTATAGGTTGCTTCATCTCTTGTGAGGTACAATGGTCATCATGGTGCTAATCCCTAACCTCCTAATCCTAGCCTCTAGCAAGTTGGGAAGGTCCAATTTGGTTTTACAAGAGGTATATATTTGAACCTTTGGTATGAATCCCAAGATTGTAAAAAATGGGTTATTTCTGCATAATGTTCAAAAGCATGACTTTTCAAAGATGGGTTAGAAGAAATTGCTCCATAGATTTTTTCAAAGTCACCCCACTTTAAATTGACATCTATGGTTGTTGTGCAAGCTATTGGTGTGTACTTGACATTACAATGTCTTGCAACTTGTTGAAATATGAGAGAACTAAAGCTATTTGATCTCCTTACTACTCTAAAAATTATAGATTGTTGGATCTAATGATAATATAAATAAACATTGAAATTTTATTGGTAGAGCTTATCTACATAAAATGTTCCTATTCTTGCACCTATTCATGTAGATGATGCTTCTTTGGGTTGGTCTTGGACACGTGTTTGTATGTAGCAATCTCATGAGTTGTTTATTTCTTTCACATGTCCTAGCCCTTGTTTTGATTCTAAAGTAGTTTTAGTTTCATCTCTACTTCCTCTAAACACTTCAAAACTAGGAAACATAAGCTTTATGACCCACTAGCAAACAATTGTTCTTTGTAAAGTGGGCTAAAATAACTTTTCTTGTTGGGCTACTATACACCCTTGACCAATTATTTAGTTCCATCAATGGGACATTTTTCTAAGAAAATGCACCCCTAAACCCTCATTACCAAACATTTATGTTTAATAAGTTGAATGATTTTTTAATCAGTGGTTTGCCACTCACATATGAGCGCATAGCTCATTTGTATAAGTGCAATGTTGGTTTGCCCACATCTTCAATATAAATGGGGTGCAAAGAAAATAAAAATGGCTTTAATTTGACCCAATGCTGAACACAAATTTTGTTGATTGGGGTGAAGGAGCAAGAGCCACCAAATGCTGGTTTTTTTCATTGTGTGTTTAATGATAAGGTGAAATTTGCACAAAGACTTGTGTATTTTATTGCCTTGACTAGCCTAGGCCTAAACAATTCACTTGATCAATTACCAACTTATGTTCAGTGATGGGTGTTTTTACCCTACTACATCATCAGTTGATGGTGCTCATGTTGTTGCAATTCTTGTTGTTGTTGTGCAAAACCATGATGTTGACTACCTTTGCAAGGTTTTATGACAATGTTTCCCCTGTACCTTTATAGCTCATGTTGTTGTAGTTGATATCCTTTTGATGACAACATTATAAAAAAAAATTAATTAATTAAAAATTAAATTAAATTAAAAGGATAGAAAGAAAAGAAAGAGGGAGACAAAAAGATTTAGAAGGAAATGGGGCTAATGTTTGTGGGAGGGCCTTCCTCCTTGCTTGCTTCTTACAAAGTTTTCTTCTTTTTTTTTCACAAACAAAACATCTCCCTCTGCACTTTGGTTACACAACCCCACTAAGGTTCAAATCTTGAAAGGGTGCTATGAACACAAACTAAAATCAAGAACAATAACCTACCATTCAACATCTAAGCAAAACACAAAGTACAAAACATATCACTTATAAAACTAAATTTAATTATAATACAAGACAAAACTAGTTACCACTTTTGATGATTCAAAAGAATGTATTCACTTTTATACACAAGAATCCAAACCAAACACAATGCTCATCAAAACTGAACAATTGTACAAAAAAATGATTTAGGTGTTGGAACTTTGAATCACCAAAAGTGATTTGTCATTCACATTAAATTTTTTTAATCCTCATTAACAAAATAACTAGAACTTGTTCACATTGAAATTAATTCTCAAATAATGAACAGAAAACTAGATTAATTAGACTAACTCAACTTAGCATTAAACTAACTCCAATGTAATTGAATAACTAACATAACACATTTAACAAACTTTATTTTCTTGAAATAAAAGTTCAAGTTTTTTTTTTGGCATTGTCCATTTTGATATTTTGAACGTGAAATTGGAATCGATCGAAGGTTATTCAACTAAGAACTAGAACCAGCTAACTTGAAAATAAAAATTAATTAGAATTGAAAATGCTCCCCAATTTAAAAAATAAAGTTGAAATTGAGTCTCATATTCAAAACTTCAAAAAATTGAAACCAAACTAAGACCAATCCCTTCAAAAATGTTAAGAATCAAAACCACGGGGTCCCCCTAAATTAAAAAAATTGACCAACATTGGTGAATTCCATTTGCATTTCAATTTAATCCAAATAATACAAATAATGAATTTTGATTGAAATAGGAATTAAAATATTAATTGAAAGCTAAAAAGTTCATTACTAATTAAGAATATATTGGGAGGCAGGGGGATTTTAATTAATGTATTTATCTATTTATTTACTTACTTAATAAAAAATGTTTTAAAAAGGTGTGACTTGGAGCATAACAATTTTGTTCTAAATTTTTGGGGATTTTCCATTTACTTTGCGAGGCTTGGGTAATAAAAGTTATAATAAAACATGAATTTTCATAATTAAATAAATCTTTTAAATGTTCAAATGATTTTTTGTGAAAATAGGAAATTCATCAATTGAAAACCATCATAATTATTGCATGTTATAATCTAACAATTTCAAACTAATACAACAATATAGACCATGAAAACAATAGTAATGGAACTTGCCATGGTTAGCCACTTACTATTGAAACTTAGTTCCAAGTCTTTTGCTTTTAATTTGGTTCACATAATGCAAAGATACATATTACCCATGGTGGTGTGTTGACTTGGATTGGAAGTTTGTGATTTTTGGCACACAATGAAATATAAGTACATTTTGTAGAATGGGTGCAAGGCCTTTTCTGTTAGATGCCAAGATGTTTGCACTAAAACATGTCATTGTAAGTATTAGAGTTCAAGGTTGAGTTTGGGTTTGACATCTAGACATGTGTTACTTTCAAATGCACTAAATAATATGTTTATCACAAAATTTAGAGTTTTTCAAATGTTCTACCTAGCAACATTTAGAGATGAAATTGATCCATGTTAGTTTGTGCAATCTTTTTTTTTTTAATTAATTTGTGTTTACAAAATACTTGACCACATACCATATGGATAAGGGAAACATTCTTGGGATGATTTTAGGGGGTGTTCAAGTAGTTGATGTTTGGTTTGGTGCCATGATTCCTTAGTTGTTACAAGTTTTTGATTTTGCAAGTTGAAGTTTCAATATTTGCTAGTACCAAAGAGCAACATTTTTGTTGCAATTTCCTTTCCTATTGTTCTAGTGCTTTTACCATAACTATTTTTGAATAATTGCTTGAATTTGAAAAAATTAGTAGGAGTTTAAACAATCTACAACCTAGAAATCTAAGGCTAATTATGCATTGTCTATTATTTATTATTTTATATTTCTTTGTCTCAATTGTTATCATTTAGATTTTGAATATGTACGTTATACCTTTGTATGTATTCTTGTTGGAATCCATAATTAGTTTCAATTTGAAAATTGACAAATTCATATCTTTTGAATATATTGAGTGGTTATTTACAAGTTTTTATAGTTTGGAACAAAAGTGGATTATCACAATTTTTTTGATAACAAGATTTTCACCTTAAGCCCAAAAATATTTTCACATCAATTTTCAAAAGATTAAGATTTTAACCTAATACCTAAAAATATTTTGACCTTAAACCCCTAAACAAATTCTCACCCTACACCCAAAAACTCCTAACATGAAGCTTAAAAAGATTTTCACCCTAGGCACAAAAAAGTTCTAAACCAAAGCCCAAAAAAATTCAAACTTTAAACCCAAAAATATTCTACCCTAAAGATTTAAAATATTTTAACTCCAAGCCCCAAATTTTAAAAACCCTAAGCCCTTTGAAATATTCTATCCTTAAACCCTTGAAAAAATTTAACCCTAGGTCCCAAAAGATTATATCCTTAAACATTATTTTAAAAAATTAACCCTAAGCCCAAATAAATTCTAACTTCATGAAGCTTAAAACTATTTTCATCCTAGACCTAAATAAATTCTAACCCTAAACCCAATTTATTTTTTAACCTTAAGCTTTAAAAGATTTAAAAGTCCCATGAACACCCTAACCCAAAAATATTACAAGTATTTAAAATCAAGTATCTTGAACAATTAGGTCCAAAATCTTACAATAACCTTAAAACAAGTGTCTTTTAAACACCACAACTTATTTCACAACCCTAGAACCCCTTATAATCTCTAATCCTCCTCAAGCATGTGCAAAACTCCCCCAATCCAACAAAGAAAACCTTCTTCATGCTATTGGGAAATCATGAACCAAAATAGTTCATGAAATAGTTTACTTTACAAAACAATCATGTGATGGACCTCCAATAACCATTGAAACAATACGGTAGCTAATAGCTACTATTGTTTGCATAGTGCATATCAACCCAAGTCTAGGTTGTGCATCACTCTCACATGGTTGGCATCACTCAACACCTGCAACATCCAATTGAAATGGATTAGGGTTGTCTGATTTGGCCTTTAATATTTTCGGTTCATAGGTATCATTGGATTATTCTTTTTCTAAAAATCGTGGTGGGAATTTGGCAAAAAAAAACATGGCATTTCTTTCTTATGTGTCAAACCTAATGTGTTTTGTTCTAACAAGTATTTGAACATGAAAAGTTGCTACATTGTTATCATATTTCCTACAAGTTAATGGAATGTATCCCTCTACCATCATTAATTTGACTTTCTCCATAAGGGTGGATGTCTATCCACATGATTGTCAAGCTTGCTTACTATTGTTAACAAACCATAATAATGAAGAAATCAAGAAAAATAATCTAGACCAATACCATGAAGAATTGTTAGCTCAAATGTTAATGGGAGGATTGATTTAACATGTACTGAGGATTTTTGAAGCTTTAAGTCTTTGTTCGTTAGGGTTTTAAACCTTTATTTGATTTTCTTATTGTGTCTCATGCATTCATTTGCTCCATGTTTGGATTTGTTTATGGTGTACACATGATTGTTTTGTATATGTATAGGCAATCCTTTGGCACGTATTTTAATCTTTTCAAGTTCTTGTCCAATTTATTATATTCATTTCTTAGCTGCATTATGTTTTTAAGGTTTTTTGTTTTTAGTCATTAAAAGCTCTAGTATGTATTTTCTTACAATGATTATTGTGTGTGTAGAAGGAGAGCCATCTTCAAAAAAGGTAAAATGGTTAAGTCATATGAAACTATTACGAGGATTTGCTATTTTAGCAAACTTTTTAAACCCCTTCTTAAGTTTCCCAAAAGTACCAAAGATCTCTAGAAATTTATGTCTATGAAAACATAAGAACTCCTAGTCCTACATGGGAAAAATTGCAATGATATACCCCTAGTCTAGCCTTCGGAAACTTTATTTTACTACACCAGAGTTCCTTTTGGCACCTTATATTGAAATTGCATTCTATTAGATGCTTACTCCCTATCCAACCAATGAATCTAGCAACTCAATTGAATTGTATTTCCTCTCTGGAAGGTTTATTAAACATTTAAATCAACATGCTCCAACAAATAAGATGTTAAGGGGTTTTGAATGGATAGTGGATTTAGCCAATCCCAAGACTTCAACAACATCACAAGCATTTTTACTGTTGTTAAGGCCAAATTTTCAATTGTTCATGAGGGATTTACTGATTCACATATTGGAAAATAAGATTGACAAGGTAGATCTTAATGAGGGTAAAGAAAAGAATGCATCAAAATTAAAATTATGGAGCCCTTTCTACTATGGTACACTCCTTTATGTGATTGGTGGTTGTTACATTGGAAGGCAATTTCAATAGTTGAAGCTTTCTCCAAGTGGTGAAACCATTGTTTCAAAATTCATCTCAAATGTTTACGACTTGAATATATTGAACATCGTAGCTTTGTTTTCACACAACAACATTCGGATGCACTATCTCCTATAGAATATAAAAGGACAACTAACTTATCATTACCCTATGACTATATTATATAAACCACTCCTTCGTAGTGGTGGTGGAAAAGTAATTGTTTATCTTGACTTTGTACACAAGGTAGTAAGGCCACCATTGGACATAGATAAGTTTCAACCCTTGTATAATTCAATTTTTGTTCCACATACTTTATCCACCTAAAATGTTTCCAAGCACTAAAGGGTGAAACAACATTGTAATTAGACTTTGTTGGAAACCCACATTCATGGCCTGTTGTTTTGAAGGATTTGGCAACTATTGTTTATGACATTTTACATGGCCTTGTGAACTTGCACAAACAAGGCTACACCCACATGGAGGTAAAATGGGAAAACTATATTATTTGACTAAATGTTCAAAGTGAATGGAAATGGGTGATTATAGACTTGGAAGTTGTTAGATGGGATGGAGAGGAATGGGAAGGTAATGGATTAACAACTTGAGATGAGAATGCATTAGAAGACCATGACCAAAAAAAAAATCCACTAATGCATTAAACATGTACCAACACAAGAAGAAATCTTGTCCTTTTCACTACCCAAATTCACTAGGTTTTCAATGAAATGGGACACAATTGACTAATATGCAATTTGTATGGTTTTGGTAAAAAAGGACTAGTTGATTAAGACATTCTGAATGAAATAGTTTAAAATCATTTTGGATAATCACATGTTGCACTACATAATTTATAATTTTTGATTTATGACATGGATATATGAAGTCATAGTTAACATGATGTGGAATAAAATGTCACATCATCGTATTATTATTTTATTTTATTTTATTTTATTGTATCATGGAATCACGAATTGTATTTTTATTCACAACACACCCTAACAAAATTACATGTCATGAAAAAAAACTTAATTTTTTTTTTCAATTTTGTCAAAAAAGAGTTTTGACATCATTAGCCATGATGTACATGCTCATATATTGCATTTATACAAGATACATTGATGCATTCATCAAAATTTGAACCCAAGACCTCATGGAGGCACACCATGATGTTAACCACCAAATCAATTGAAAACCTTAGTAATAAAAAAATATAACTTTATTATGTTTGGCATGGAATTGTTTAGGAAATTCAAATTTTAACATACAATTTTTTTCAAATTTTATTCAAATGCTACAAATTTAAAAATGATCTTGACGCTTATGGACAATAATGTGTTCAAGAAAAAAAAATTAATATAAAATATTTAAAAACATTCAAAATATCATGTTATGAATAAATTTATATATTTTTTTGTAAATTGACCTACAATCTTTGTGAATTCAATTTGAATTCAAGCATGTTATCATCAAGTATTTACCAATGTTATTTTCATTATGTAAAATATGTCCATTTTTTGAAAAATTGCAAGTTTTTATTTTCCCCAATATGATTAGGTACAAAGTCTTTAATTTATTTATGCAATGTTGTTAAAATGGCAATCATCCATGTGAAGATTTAGCCACATTTGGTTATAAACAAGTTGTTGAGTAAGAAACTTGTTTAAATCCTTCAATATTATGGCTACCTACTATAATTTATTATAAAACATTAACAATATACATACTAAATTTCACAAATTTTGAAAAAAAATTCAAAAAAGTCCTTTGTTGATGTTATTGCCCCTCTAAATTGGCAAAAATGGCAACAAAAAGAAAAATTAATTACATAGTCAACATAGCCATCCACTTCTCAATACCATATTTGTTTAACAACATGAATCATACACTAACCACAAATGATTAATTATACAACTCAAGTGAAAAAAATCACGATATATATATGATGTATATATATTTATATATTACGTTCATTTCCTTTGGAAAAGTGAAAGTAACATAATTTGGTGAAGGCATAGTCTGAGAATTGATTGCAGTGATGCGGATTCTTGAATCCAAATCCATCCTCAATTCTATCTTTGAGGATAACATTCTCCAAATGACAAAACAGATGTGTTCCCAATTGTGAATTCTGGGTTTGATGAAATGAGGAGTTGGTCGATATATGAACTGCCAAATCTTCAGCACACCTTCCCAAGTTCATGTCTCTAAATTCATCTTGCACTGGAACTTGGAAAATAATCAGCTCAGCACACTAATAGTCCCAAGGCACTGTTTGAACTGTTGCAGATGTTTGTCATTAAGTCTTACAATGTAAGGAGGAAGTGACCGAAAGAGTCATGAGCAACGGTGCCTAACAGTCACACAGGTTTGCTCTCCTTACCTCCCATATTTTTTTGGCTAAATGAAAAAATGCTTAACAATTGTCCAGATGGTCTGATACTTTGCAGTTGATACTCACAGGGTTATGACTGGACTCATTTTTATCTGTGTATATTTGAACAACAGTTACATTCCAAGTGTCATTGTGGAGTTTTGTATGCGATCTCATAGGTATGGATCAACATATTACTGTGTTCTTCTTTCAGTGCTAGAATCTACTGCTCAATATTTGTCTATTTGGCAATGGTGTGAGCAGGTGCTCAATATTAGGGCTTCATCAGCAAAGCCCCAATTGCTGCTGAAATTTTTTGCTGAACAGAAAAGGCAGAAACAAGCACAGAGACAGGGTTTGGTAATCTTGGAGGCATCTTATGGTGACTTCAGAGCTTGTCAACAGGGGACTACTTCTGTTAATGACAATGGGGTGCAACCAGAGGATGATGATTCAGATCTTCCCCCTCCTTACTTAGATGTTACCATCCCTTTGCAATTTTTGGTTGATGATTCCAGTCAGCTTCAGGTTTGGCTTTCCCGTACCCACCTGCTTTACTTTCTTCCCTATCATTACATGCTCCTACTCATCTTCCTGCAAACATCCTTCTTGTGAGGAGAGGAGCCATATATTCTTCCATAATCCTGATTGTACTTTATCTGTAGTGGGTTGCAAACGCATGCTGAATTCCATCCAGGTAGTGATATTGTCCTATTTGTGTTTTAAGAGTGGCATGTCATTGGGGATGCAGCTGTACCAAGGAGTTAAAAAGTCGGGGCTTATGGGATTTTGTGATCCTTGCCCTGGTGAGTCAAAACATTTGAAAATTGCATATAGCTACCAAGGACACCATTATGAGGTACTTCTCTGTCAATTCTGTTTCTGTACCAGTGCTCAAGTGGGCAGAGGCTCTCTATGACCAGCCAAACACTCCATTTAGGTTTTATCATTAAGTATGCATGTTACGACCAGTTGAGCAATGCTGGTGTGATGGCAAAGCTACCTCTGTGGTCTTGACCCTGGGACCCAAAAACGTAATTCAAGGATCAGGTTATATGGGAGGTGCCTCTAGGGATTTGCACTGAAGCAATGAACCATAAACCCTAAACCCAACTAACCCTAAACCACTGAAGCCAGTAAATGTTTGTTGCCAAAGAGGTCATGGCTATTTTGTGATCTTGAGCTAATCAATTTTGAGTTCATTGGTCAGCTGTTTTGAGTATGTGGAGAAGCAATCTGTCAAATCTAGAAAGTAGTTCATGGCAAATCCTGTCATCAATTCCTGTGGATGTCTTAAGGAACTATAGGCAGTGAAAGCTGAGTCCTGTGGTGTGCTCAAGGAAACCTGCTTGGGGGTATTTGGGTGGTGACATCAGGTTGTGGTTGGGGACTATGATGAACTGCAGATACCACAAGAGGCACACAGGATCGGTAGTGGACATTCTCCTTCAGAAAATCTGGATCAAGTGGATTGATTTTCCTTTTCCTCTTTTGTCCTCAATTCAATATGCTGCTGTCCTATGTGATTTTGGTGGGTCTGTAAAGGCTTATTCATCAGATGATAGTTTGCTTCTTGTTAGAAAAATGAGTATTCTTGTCTGGAACACTCAGTGAGTTTCACTTGGCAGTTTGATGATAAAATATTCTTCAGTTTTAAAATCATCAAAATTCTCATGAATTTCAAGATGCACAAGAGGATGAAAGACAGGACAATATTCTGCTGTAAGCTCCTTATGTAGAAAAGCTGTTCCCTGTTTGCATGCTGGACAGAAATGGTGAACTGGTCTTCGAAGGGTCAGTGACACAAAATGTCCTTATTGATTTATTGTGCTTTTCCAGGGTGAGTGAGCATCTGATTTGGGTCAGGGGAATAGTAGATCTTTGTCATAGCTCTGTCACATTGTTAGTAGTCATCAGATTGTGGGGGCTTTATCCTTCTGGGAGATCGTACAGAAGCTTTGTAATCGTAGCAACTTTTTCTTCACTCCTAATGATTTCCATCAACCAGCACCTCATTGATGGGTCCTTCCAAAAGTGTTCCAAGTAGGCCATATTTTCTCTGCAGTAGCAATCAGGATGATGTCTGTGGAGCAACTCTTTTCTGTTCCAAATAGCTATGGTATAGATTATATAGGTAGGGTTTATGTTTAGATTTAGAGTCACAAGATTAGTTGGGAGGTGAGCCAATTCATGTATTGTCACTTTGTGCTCCTCTCACAATAAATAAATATTTCATGCCTCATACATCACGGACTCATGCTTTTTAAGCTCTCCACAAATTCCAAGATTTTTTTCCTTGCAAAGTTGACCATTTGCTTTCACATGAGAGAGGAGGCTTCCTTTTGAGTGTTCTTGAATGCCCAAACAAAAGTCTAAATTTGACCCAACCTTGAACAAAGAATGGACAGGCCTCAGAATTATTGACCCGACCCAGGAATTGACAATCTGAAAATTTAGACTTGAACCAAACCCACCAAACATTGGTTTGAACTTTGAATTTGTGCAAGTTGACAATCTAAAAACTTAGACTTCAACCAAACCCAACCAACATTGGTTTGAACTTTGAATGTATGCAAGTTGACCTTTAGCAAGGCTTGTGGATTTAATGAAGTCTACCTTTGAACCCTTTGCTACTTGGCATCTCCCAAGACAATTCCTTTTTCAAAATAGTGAGTAACTTGACAACCTCAACTCTATAGAAGACCCAAAAAATATGACAAAAGGTAGATAATCATGAAATGACAACTAATGAACTTTTTATCAGATCTTGTGCTTGGTCATAAACAAAAATGACATGAAATATTTTTGTAAAGCATTGTTGCATTTTTTTCATTTGTTTATTTTAGTCTCCACTAGGTTGAAGAAATTTTGTTCGCTAACATTGTAAAAATGTTGCAAGAATAATAACTTACACAATACGAAAAATATTCTCCATTTTGTTAAAGTATCTTTCACTAAATGAAAGTTGCCCACCAACCTATTCTTCTTCCTCACTCCCTCTCTCACTGCAGCATTGTCCCTTACAATGTCAGAGAGACACTTTACATAGAAGAAGGGTCTGCAAATAGACCCTTCTCCTATACTTAAACACTAGTGCTTAAGAAACAAGGATTAGTACAAGAGGCATTAATTGAGTTCCATTCAAAACCAAATGTGGGAAGGTTTCCCAAAGTTTCAATTGCAAGGTTCTTCTCTATAACAATATTTATTTGCAATATTAAACATAATGATCCATGTACTGTGAAACTTAAAGGACAATCTTTTTGTCTTTGAAAATTGGCCAGCAAATGGTCCATTTGCATTCCAGGGCAGTTTTGTTTAATAGTTTCAAGCTCAGAACAAGGAATAACCCCTCATTTAACCATTTTTGAACAATGAATGTTTAACTTTTTTTTATAAATTTTTTGAAGAGCTCATAAGATCTCAAACTTGCTAAGGATTGAAAAAATAGGAATAAGATATTGAATCCAACATGAAATTCATCCATAGTATGTGACCAAAGTATTCATCCATAGAGTTTCCCCAAAAGAAACACCACATACAATTGTTTTGTTTTGTAGTTATGAGATCCGCCAAACTGGGATGCTTCACATTGTGTTCTCGGTGTCTTTGGAAAGCTCTGCACGAGGAGGGGTGCTTGGGCCTGGTTCCATGACATTTGGACTTGTGGTGCAAAAGTCATTGAATATTGAATGATTTCTTCACTGAAAATTAAATTAAATTAAATTGTAGCTGAAAGTTTCAGAGGAATTGGAATGCACCTTTGGTGTTGTTGGAAAGATCTTGATGAGCAGGATTTAATGGAATTTATTTGGTAAGATTTGGATTCAGAATGTGAGAGATATTGATTTTTAAGTGATATCTGCCACTGTAAATTCAAATTAATTCCAAAAAATTATGTTTTTGGAAGGAAAAACCAGTTGAGGACATGGTAACACTTGGGCCAATAGCATAGGCCACACTAGTTATCATGAACCAAAACATGCATAAATCAAGAGGCATAGAAGGGGGAGGGTCCTTTTGCCTACTCCTGATAAGAGTGGGAAGGATCCTAAGTACAGTTTCACCCTTCAAGAGTTCACAACAATTGGTCACCCAACCAAATGCCAAATGGATGCACTTTGGACACAAAAGAAAATCATCTTGCCTAAATTTCCAAATTATAACCTCACCCAGAGACAACACTTGAACACAACCCACCCCTTCCTAACAGTAACTATACAAGCATAAGCAACTAATATGTTTATATAATTGAGCAATGTGATGGACTATGAAACAAACAGAAATGATGATATGAAACTCATGGTATCGACCCAAATTCCATTAGGGGTGCTGCTCTGCACAAAACCCAAGGCGGATCATACTAATACTGATCCGTTCTAACAATGCTAACTGCTTTTGGCAGGCTCCTACATCTTTCTTACACACCCAAAGGCATTGCAGACCTTCAATAACACTCAAATCACCTATATGGCTACTGCCACAACTTGGCCTTCCCAGCATTTTGGCACAACCCTGCATCCTCTACAACAAAACCTGAGGTGCAAGCATAATTGCCCAGGCGACAGCCAGTGTTGACTCTAGCAATGCAAACAGGGACCTCTACACACCAAATTGACTGTATAAGACACAGGTATATTTAAACCAAAACAAGAGCTTGGGTAGCGAACACAGATTGTCCTGCTTTGAGGTGCCGGCTTGGTACATATAAACACTGTTTGGTAAAATTCCTAGTCTCCATCTCCTAACATGTGGCAGCTGTTATCTTGGCTGTTTACCAGGAGGTACACAGTGATCCCAGATGTTTGTCATTTGTACAGCAGACAAGAAGCATAGGACAAACTGGTCCTGTTGCTGTTGGTGTACAAAGGGCACGTCAGTGCCATTGTGTTTGCAGTTCACCAAAAAATCACAGTGAAACATCCAAATTGAGCAACTTCAGCTGTTGCAAACCTCACTCCCCTGTTTCCTTGCTAGAAGATCACCTCAAAATAGAATTAAGTTAGGCAGCCCAAAAGGGTTTCCTGTTGAAGTAGGAGGGCTCTGATGGTGGCTCTCCTTTTGAGTCTTCATCTTCCTCTTCTGCATACTCCACAAGCTTCAGCCCTGTCAAACAAGCACAAGTCAATATAATCTATCAGTGTCACCATTTGGAATCAAAGCTCCATAGCAAAGAAGGACAAAGGAAAGTATCCCAGAGGCTGGTCACAATTGTACAGTAAAACCCCTCCTTTTGTTGAACAGCAGAACAGCATTCCAACAGCAGTACAGGATGACAGAACTGTCACATTTTGAAGACCAACTTAGGAATTTACCCTCCTTTTGAGGTGAAGATGGGCGTGGTGTCTTCAGGGGTGGAGGCAGTACACTTCTAGACGGAGGAGGTGGCATTAGTTTCTCCACCAACTTCGACAGATTCTTGTCTTTTTCACCAGAAGATGACAGAGATCGTTCTTCCAGCCTTGAGGGAAGAGTAGCTTCATGGACCTGCAGCAAAAGGAAAATGCAGAACAAAAGAACAGAATGGGCACAAAATGTTATTAGATACGGTTAGCTATGATGTTTGTCATAGGACTATGATGATACCAACTGCACAACAAAGCAATGCATGAATCAGAAAAAGAAGACTACTGAAAAGCTCCGGATGAGGTGAAATAGCCAGAATTGCAAGCATCATGGCAGCAGCTAGAGCAACTGTGCTCCTCTTTTAACAAGGGCATCAGCATATCCCAACTCCTTGTAAGATTCCTGTGAAACAGAGAAATGTGAGTCCACAATGATGGCGCAGCACGAGTCAGCATCGGTGGCAGGGAAAACATTAAATACCTGGCACATGCACCATGCCATGTCAGTAAAAAAAAACAATGATCCTACTCCAGACATCATGAGGGTGATATGAAGTGGAGGCCAGCATTCTGTACAGCAGCCTGATATCAGTTTGTCCTACAAGAAAAAGCAATACCTGGGCCAGACATTAAATGAGACTTTGATAGCTCTATTGTAAACTTCTAACCACATCCAAATCATTCAGGTCCAGAAAAGACCACTTATATCCACTCAGTTTTTCTCAGCTTTCTCTGCCATAGCTTTGAAGTCAAAACAAATCTATCCCATGCACCTGAGAGTCATTTCTTGCTGTTTGATTGACGGACATTGGAAACTCCTGAAATTTGCGCCTCTCTTTCTGTGGAGGTCCATCTCTTTGCTTCTCCACCTGCCAACCACTTTGTCCATGGTAGGGTTTGACTCCTTGAGCATCAGCACCCTGCAGACCACCCACTGCCGACCCATTTCCTGACCTGACAGAGAAAGGAGGTGGAGGCCTTTGCAATGCTAGTGCAACTTGTTGAAGAGGAGACACCTGAGGATAAACACCACCATAGCCACTGTAGTTTGTAAGAGGATGTTGCAGTCCCTCACATCCCTGATTGTATGGGTTGGAATTCTGCAGCCTGCAGTTTGCATTTGTATCAAATTGAGGAGGTCCTGCCAAAAGAAGAGGGATGTAGTCATGAATAGGTGAGGGATACATATGCCAGTTCACTGAGTGAAACCTTGTGATTTGAGATTATTCTTCAGTGCATCTAAAGATTGATGATATCTTGACAGCTTCATCACATCATACTGCTTATATTTTGTGTAGTTAGGTTTAATTTTGTAGGTCTGATAACATGCTGCAGTGCTCTATTTGCCAATTGTACCTCGTAGAATGGGACAGGATAAATGTTAGATACCAATATATTACCTTCTGTGATAGAACAGGGAATTGGCAGATGCAGCAAAGGTGTATTTGCCACAAATGCTGGTGCAGTTGGGCTGCTGACAGGTATTGGAATTTGCTCTGTTATTGATCTGGATTCTGGCTCAATTTTGATACTACTGGAACTTTCTGTGGTCACACCTGTTGTGCTGCCCCCTGCAAGTTGTTGTGGGGGTGGAACTGCACCATAAACCTTGGTTGGAGGTAACCTGCAATGCATGTATGAGAAAGCAGAACCCAATTGGCAAAGAGAATAGCTACTCCAATATCCTCCATGCATACAAATCCAAAGAGCAGCTTGGTTAAGACTTATGAATGGCTTATGAAATAGAAAGAAATGAACCCATTAAGTATGCTATTGGGTCACAGCCTGCAAGAATCTGAGCTGTTGACAAAGGCCTATAATCTGATAACACCAATGCCCTGAAGCAAGACAGAGTGTGGATCAGTCATGCAGGGTGAGAACATCCATCCATGATCTCTCAGAGACCCGCTAAAATCACTTACATGTTAGCATAAGGGTCCATAAATATCTTCTCTGTTGCAGGAGGTTGCAATGCTGGTGCAGCCATTGACATTGCAGAAACAGGAGGCCATGGTCCAGGGCCTGGGGCACACACTGATGAATAGAAAGAGCCGCCTTGTGTTTGAGCTCCCATTGTCCCTGGATATTGAACTCTTGGTTGTTGATATGCAAGGTGTGGTCGTTGACTGACACCCAACACATGAGAGGGAGCTGGAGCAAGGTCCAATGCAGGTCCACCTGTTGCTGCTTGATATGATGGCCTGCATCACACACTGGAGGGGCTTAAAACACTTTTCTCTATTATTTGAGTTGTATTACACCACTCTCACATTTCTAAGAAGCATACACATTGTAGGGACAAAGAAGTGTACCAGAAAGCAACGCTATCAGAGTGGATGGTTTCCAACAAATTGTCAGCTAGCTCCTGTGCATCATCCAAACTCTTGAAGTTGTCACCAGTGATAAGAAGGTGTAACGGTTGTTGTGCTTCTGCTAAACAACCACATGACTTCAGACTCAAATAGCATGTTCAATGCTAACACCAAGCAGCTCAGCAGGTAAACAAAAACTGACATCCTACTAGCCTGATGAAAAAGGTACATAATTGTTCATAACACTCAATAAGAACCCCAAACTCTTACTCTACTCCAGTTGGATGAACCTGAACCATTTCTAATTGAGAAATCAATGTTATTGTCTACAATGACTTCATGCAAATATGCCATAAAACTCATAGCAGGGCCTCCAAGGTCCACTTTCAGCCCTATGGCATGGAGTGTCCCTGAAACACAATCCACACTCATAGGCACTAGTCTGAAACAAAGATGCATACCTTCACCTGAAAAGGATTCCAGATAGCCAGAACCTTTCCCATGCACAGCAACCTCAGTGCCTGTCTCAGTCATGATGTGCTTTAAATACCGATCCTGCATAATTTTGCAATCCAAAATCCCCACCAAAGCCAACAACACCACCACACAATCTCTCCCAAAGAAGTGGAGATATCAGGGACTACTTCATTTGAACTCTTAAAATTAAGGTCAAGGAAATGAAACAAATTGCTCAAAGCTGGACAAGCATGACAATCATTCAGTATAGACCAGACAAAATTTCAAGTTCCAGCCATCCTACAAATACAAAACACATCAACCTAAGAGAAAATCAACTGAGTGGTGGACAATGGAGCCACAGGCTATACATACACATCAACTCAAATTTAGGTACAATTCTGACTTTTCAACAATCTGCTATTCTTCCTATAAAATTTGGGTTCACCACAACAAAAAGTGGCAAATCAACTGTAACACAGTTTTTCCAATCTTGAGACCATCCCAGTTCTTCTAGCGAAAGAAAGTTCACAGATTTGGGACTGAAAAGAATTCTTGGAGACTTGGACCTACCAAGCTCACTCTAAGTCAGTGTCCAAAGATGGGAGAAGCTCCAGAAAAGACACTTTAAAGACAATGCCACCTCCAGAGTTTTTCTGGCATAATAACAAAGTTTAAATGACTGTATATGATACCAATTTGTACAGTGTTTCTAAAGTCTAGTACTGCCAACAAACATGTTAAACAAGGGCTACAGTGCTGAAATCTAGTGTGTTCTCTTTCTCATCTGCTCATTTTCCTACTACAGTCCATAAGGATTACACAAGCAAACCTTAGTGTGTTTACTTCCTTCTTTTGCCACAACTGTTCAAAAGGCAGGTAAAGGCAAAAGGCAATGCTGTAAGGAGCTGATGTTCCCAACATCTTCAAGGTATGGCTTCAACTAACTGGATGTGCATTAGCTGTCAAGGTGGGAACTACCAAAACTGCAAGAAACAGATCACACAAAATTCTGCTATGACACAAAATCTAGCTGCCCCATTGTTTGAACCATTCCCAAGGTCTCTACAGTCCCATCCACTAATCAATAATTCATCAGCCCATCTCTACATTCCCTCCTCTGCGTTATGCAACCTTACAATGCATGAAATTGTAGTCCTTGTAGACACTCTAGACCAGAGACTCAAAAAGCCCAAAACAAAGTGGGTGAGGAGATGATGTAAAAGATGAGCACAGTGACAAAGGGTTTAACACATGCAAATGGAATGCCATACACAAGACATGTGACAACAGAAGCAAGAATCTTTACTTATGAAAACAAATCTCTCCAAATAAAGTACGAGTGTCCACAAGAGCCTGATTACTATCAAGCAAAGAGCCCCAGTGCTTACATTTGGCCCACGAATTCGCCCAACCAGATTAAATGATGGATCAGCAAAAAATCCCACATTTACCACCAAACTCAATGGTGGACCTCCCTGCAAGAAAAATATCACAAGGTTGATCTTCATGAGCTAACTGGGCAAATGGAGTCAGAAAAAGGATAGACTGTTTACGTTACCAACTGGATAGTGCACCAGAAGTGTGTTGCAATGTTAAGTAAAATTATAGTAAAGTTTGTCATGCTTTCACACTGCTTCTCCAAGAAAAAGCTTTACCTAAGATATTCTAACACCCTTCATGCGAACACAATTTGGACACTATTGAATTTGTAGATGCATTACCTGACTCCTAAGAATGACTATGATACTTACCCAACCATTTTGTACTGTTCCAGCAGAAGGTAGACCCTGCTTCATCATCTCTTCTACCAGAGCTGCTGCTGCATCCACTGACTTGATACACTCTGTGGTGTCCTTCAGCTGCAAGAAAACCTCAGTCAAAAAAAAAATCTAAGCTCAAGTTCATTACCTACTAATCCCACAAGCAACCAAACCATGCACCTTTAAACAACAGAGGCTAAAGATGCACAATCTCTTAACCTGAATTTCATCTGTTGGCTTCCTCAAACTACTGAGAATTATACATGCAGAGATGAAAGCTGTAATATTGCACTCCATACCATAAAACATTCTCATATTGTGGCATCTACTCACTATTTGGACACGTAACACACACCCAGATCCTGAACACAGGAAAAAAATTGGAAAAACTAGACATATAAACAACCTTCCTCATGTTATATCAAAGAAAATCAATGTACCTGATCAACCAAGCACAAGAGATGAACAGCACTTAAAGCATTACAATGGTAGTGAACCACAATAGCACAAAAGTGTACTGCTAAAATAGCCACTTAGTAACAGGGATGTTCTGAGTAGTTCCCTCTGCAAGACATCTCACCTGAACACCAGCAGAAATATGAAGATAAAGGGGCTTCTCAGAATCTGGAGGTTCATTTGGTGGACGAAATCGACCCCTGCTACCACATTACAATCAGAACCCATGAGGCACAAACCATGGCCATATGGTGACCCCAAAAGCCAGTTGGGTTATGGAATCAAATATCTCTATGAATGATAGCACGACAGTCCATCCACAATGATGGAAAAAATTGATCAACTATTATACTGCTAACAGGAAACTCATCAACAGCAAGAAACAAACCTTGTAATGACAACAGCACCTGTTTTAGCTTGAATCTGCAGCAAGATTACAAACCTGTCAGTTCCTCTTCTAAGTACAGATGCTGCAAATGTTTGCAAGAGAACTACTTGCAGTGTTCAGGCAACTTCAAATAAAAATTTCATATAGAAGTGAGCTTTGTATAAAACCAAGAACAACATAAACACAAGCAAGCAACCTTAGTTTGATGATGATGAAAGCTGGACACAAACTTGTCTCACTTCCATCATCGAGATTCACTTCAGACATAGAATTTTGAACAAGTGCCCAAGTGCTACTAGAAATAGATTTTTACAAGATCAATTCTTTGCACAGCAAAAGCAGTTCAACTGCACAGCAAGTTTATTTAAGTCACAAAATCTGTTAGCTCTTCTCAGGGCCCAAAAAAGAAAGCATACTTCTTCCTGTGTCTGCCGCTTGGTCAATTTATATCGTACTCCTGGATCCGCATCATTGATAATTATCTCACGAGCAATAAGTTCATCATGAATCTTCACTGGATGTATCAACCCCTTGGTCACAAGATCCTGCAGCATTGATCTTCCAAACATCAGCACACCATATAATAACTCTCATGAGTATCAGGAAATCTCCACATTCATGATTAAGGAAACCAGAACCAGGTGAAAAGAAATTCTTAAGTCAAAGAGAAACTCCCAGATAAGGACTGAAGAAATGGTGAGAAGAAAAACACAGAGGGAAGAACTAGAATGAAAAGAACCCTCCCACCAGTGGGTATAGGCTGCATACTGAGTTTCCCTGGTTGAGGGAACTGTGGAAAGAATCATTCCCTGTGAAAACCAGAGGAATCCTCTCTTCATACATCAACCATCAACCACCTTGCTTGTAAGACCTAAAATGTGTCACTACTTCAATCTGTCACTGTTTGATTCTTCAAGTTCCTAACATGTTCCTCTTCCAGGCACAGCCAACTTTCCCTACTGTTGGATTCAAAATTCACCTTTTACTGTTGTGTCACCACAGTCCACTCAAAGAATCTTCAAATGAGATTTCTAATTGCAGACATATACATCTGTCGCTTTCTCTGCAGTAAAAAGAGACTGGAGGGAAGCAAACAACCGACTGTACTGAAGGACCCTGATCCAAGAGAAAGAGTGACCTGATTGATCTTTTGCACGATAGCTACAGCTGCATTGTTTGGCACTGTTGAACATGGAGCAGAATATGGTACTGGAGGCATGGGTAATGTCGTTGTTGGGAAAGCTCCCACCAAAGAAGCCAACATATTGGGCATCCCCGAGCCAGTTGAATTGCCAGCCCCACCAAACAGCATGCCTGACATTGCGGAGACTGGATAAGCTGCCATAGCAACAGCCTCTCCAGGCTGGTCCCATTTTCTCTTTTTCCTGCAGGACACAGGCACCAGGTTCAATCTTTGCCATCATGCATGTACCCTTTAATATACAGTAGTTTGTCACAGAGAATTTGCAGCAAATTTACTCTCTTTAATGTCATGGGCACTTTCAGATATATAGCAGAATATTAAACTGATCTTCCTAAACCCTAAACCCAACAGAACCCTCGACACTAGACTCAAAGAAACGTCATGCAATTTAGTAACATCACATTGTCATGCCATCAAAATGGTCATGCCATGGCTCTCTGTATCTTCCATGGCTTCTCTGTAACTTCTTATAAACCTTAAACCCTAAACACATCATGCGTAACATGCCTGCAGAAGCGATACTTTGTCCTGCAAATTCTAGAGGCAAGAAGAACCAAGGATTCTATCACGCAACTGGATAGTTCCGTCATCCCTGTATTGCAAAGCAGATGGCAAAAATTGCGTCACTTTAGGGTCGATTGCCCCACGCATCCGAAACAGTAGCCTCTCAAAACCAAAGCCACAATTTGACTAGCTGCAAGAGATGCAAAAAAAAAAAAAAACCAGGTACCGAAACAAGAACATTGACGCGATTCTTCCGGATACCGATTCACCAAAGAGTGTACAAATGAGACCAGATATTTGTCAGAATTTGCGGAGCTCTTCGAAAGCTCTAGTAGTGCTAATGAACACACTAACCTTTGGCGAATAGCTGGGCTAGATGAATCCGCCATCTCCGACCTCGTCAGCTACTCTCTTGCCCCACGCACATGAGCCAAGACCGCGGCGCAAGACGATGGCGTACGCTGGTGCAGACGACGAAGCGCAAAAACTCTTTGGGTACGATCGCGCTCTCTCTCTCTCTCCCTCCCTCCCTCTCCACTCTCTAGAGCAAACCCTAACTAGGGTTTGTGTGAGCAAAGCCCTAATAAGGTTTAGAGGCTACCCAAGTCCCAAACCGAGTCCCAAATCAAGTCTCAAAACCGATTTGTCATCTATTAAAGATCAAATCAATTTTTTTTTTCCATTTTTTTCCAAAAAGCCTTAAATTAAAATTATTATTTTTTCCATATATATAAAATCTCCATGTTGTGTTTGAAATTATAATAAAATGTCATTTCTATGATATTCAATAGCTCCCCCATAAGGGCCTCCCTATATTGGCTTTTAGTTAATTTACATGGGTGTAAACTCTCTTTATGTATTGTATTCAACTTCGTTTCAAATATAATTATAACTATTTTGAAAATTTTCATATGAATACTAAACTTATCAAATATGTTGAATCCTTTATTGAATTGATAATTATATAGTGTTAATCATTGAATAGGGTTGACATTCAAAATATTTTAGGTACAATAAATGTTATTATAATAATTAATCATACCTGACATATTTTGAAAATCAACCCTATTGCAATTTAAACATGGTGCTTTGATTCATCAAATGATTCTATTCATTAAAAATTGTGGAAACATTGGGTGAACAAATTTTATTTTATTTTTGTGTCAAACTATCATGGAGACAAAATTTATGAATATTGACAAGATGCCTAATGAACATTACTATTTTTTTTAGATGTAAATTTCTTTGCTTTTGGAAATAGAAGTGAATAATACTTGGGTAAGCAACTAAATCACATTTAGTAATAATATATTTAATGTTTTGGTTGATGCTATTAATATTAGTTTGGTTGTGTTTTGATTGATTTTGTTGTGGGATTCTTTACATAGTAGAAGAGAAAGGAAATATTTTTTCTTCCATCATGAAATATGCACAATTCATGTTGGATCTTTGTAAAAACAAAGGTATGAACAACATTTGGTCATGATTGTAATTATCTAATAGAAGAAGAAATGAAAATTATTTATCACATGATTTTGTTTTCGACATGACAATCCAACATATTTTTTGTAATATGTTTCAACTCTTACCAACTAAGTTTCTATTTACTTGTCTAACCAACAACCTTCATTATCAATGTGTGCATCTAGGAATTGACTTTGTTTTAACTCCTTGTCCACTTTAATTCAATTGTTTTTTCAAATGTACTACAACTATATTACAATTTGTTTCTAATTATGTTGTGATCGTGAGCATTACATGTTGGCTTTCAACTATTAATCATTCCCATGGTGCATTAATAAAATTATAAATTCTAGTCGGGAGGAAAAGGCCCTAAATGGTAAGGTTTTTATTGCAAATTATTCTTTGATAACAAATCACTTTAAAATCATTTCATCAAACACAAGGATATTTTTAAAATAATAATCTCAATAATTTTCATGCATTTTTTTCCCTCGAAGTTGAATGTTTTCCTGTGTGAACATCCAATGCCAGGTTTTTTTAGCTTCAATCCAACATATTTTCAAATATTACATTTGTTCACCCAACAATCCTTACATTTCTCAACATCATCATCATCAAATCATTTTTTGAATTGTTATATTAGCACCTACATTTGATAAATCGCGTTGAAACAAAAATCTAGTGAAAAATAAGAACACAAAGAAAATGATGACAATGTAAATATGGCATGTAAACACACTTCATTTGCATATTAATAATTTAATTATTAAAAACTTTGTGGTAGGCGTGGCTTTAAACAATGTGTATTTTTTTCATAGGTTTATCAATTGATGCACCATCAAAGTTGTGGGTAATGGGCCCTAACATTCAAGTATTGTAAAACATTATTAGTTATATACCTAACACATAATTGGAATGTTATTTCAAACACGAAATTAAGTTAGTATGAATGATGTTGTTTTGAATCATAGATCAAAGTGTTAACAATAATGAATTGTAGATTGTTGCATGCATCTCAATGATCACATAATTTGCACCTTCATATAGAATGATCAATTATGTTGCACATGAAAAATTCATGTTTATTTGGAAACAACATTAGGTAATTATCAATGATGTTGTTTTGGATCATAAATCAAGGTGTAAACAATAATGAAATGTATATTGGTGCATGCAACTTATAAATCACAAAATTTGCACCTTCATATATAATTATTAGTTATGTTGCATGAGGTTGTGGTTCTATTCAATAAGCCGTGGTGCCCTAGAATGGTTCAATTTCCCTTGCTTGTCAAACATTTCTAGTATCAAAAACATTCTTTTGAAACAAACAATGTTGTTCACATGAAGTATGAAATGAGATAAAGAATTTGATTTCCAAAAAAAAGAAATTATGATAATTTCCCAAGTTAATAATAATATAATCTTTTGTAACAATGTAAATCAATGCACAATTCAATTCAACATCTAAATATATATTTTATCACAAGTTAAATGATTAAACTTGTAACCTCTCAAAAAAGGGCAAGTATAGAATTTTTTTACCTTTGGTTACATCCTATAAATAATATACTATAATTTGAACTTAACCTTAAATTGTAAAGCAATCATAAAATAACATTAAAAATGAACCCTTTTTAAACTTAATTCTTTTGGCTAAAAAATAGTTGATGATTACTAACAAGTAAAATAATATTTTGGGGTGGATTTTGGGGCGGATTTTTGAGCTAGTTGAATTTTCAAATTACAACACTTAACAACATGGGTTGATGTCTATTAAATCTTTAAGATGATGTAATAATGCACAAACTTCCCCTTTTGTTATATATCAAAAACTTAGAAATATGAATCAATTAGCTTTATGAAACATTTCAACTTCCATGTTTTGATCCTTTGAATTGTCAATTCATTTGCATGCAAACGTTGAATTATTTAATTTCATGCTAAAACTATTGGATTTCAAATATGTTGAATTTGATGTACTAAATCATTTTTCTCGATGCTTAATCATTTTAATGCATTAGTGCCAAAATAGTTGGCTAATATGTTATTATTAGTAGAAAATCTAAAAAAGTCAAGTAAAGTAACAAACCTATCAAATATCTTCACATATGACATCTAAGGTCAAATTTGAATGTAAATTTTCTTTTAATCAAAATATGCATTGATAACAAAAAATTTGAACAATTGATTGTAATTTTTGATAAATAGTACGACACATAAGTAAACCAACAAAGTTAAAATGAAATGTAATAATAAACATAGCCATTCCCAATGTTAAATTGTACCTAGTACTTATTAACAACTCTAACAATTTAGTTAATGATATGTTAATGACTAATTATGAAATCATTAACTAATTTTTTTTTAAATTAAGTTATTTAAGCCTTTTAAGGGCTGCACAAATGATTGTTGTACATATCTCTTATGGACATATGTCAAAATATAAGTGTTGAAACATACCATATAATGATTGTTAAAGTTTTATTGAGGGAAGGTTTTTGTGTGAATTCATTGTTTGTTTTTCAAATGATGAACACAAACATATGTACATTTGAATTTTAAATTTTTTAATGGAATCCTTGAAAAGTTACAACATTTCATTGAATGACACACAAGGGAATTAATTTAATTATTAAATTGGGGTTGTTAATGTAGAATGTTTGGTTGTATATATGGGTGGCAATTTAGAGATATTATTTTAATACAAATGTTAGTAATCACACAATGACCTTTCAAACTCTTGAAAGTTTATGTGCAAATGTGCATGGGTATACCACATGTGTGCATGAACAATTCAAATAAGCTAATGTATGGGATTGTGAGTGTATTGTAAAGTCTACATATAGTTACCAAGATGTTATAATGTAATAGGTAGTTGAATGTGAGGTGTAAATGATTCATTTTGAACCACATGTTGTTATATCTTGAATTACATCCATGTTTAGTTATACTAAAGTGATTGATTGAATTAGTGTTAGATTCATGTGGATTGTATCAAACTTCTTATTGCATCTAAAGTGGTAAGATTGTTGAATGTTTAGGTTGTTAATATAGAATCAAAACAAAAATTGTTCTAATTCATGGAAGACATGATATTATATTAACTTATAATTTTCTTTGAACTATCATAATGAAGTATTTCAAAAAAATTATGAAATTGATTTTGATAAATTAAATTTTAATGATGATGATAACATCAGAATTAGTATAAAATAGAAATGGTTAAGGTCCACTAGTTGTCTTGTTTTTTAATCTAATTTTAAAAAAAATTGGAATGGAATGGTGTCATTTCAATTTTTTGTGTTTTTAGAGTTGTTTTTGTCCAACACCATAGTCAAATGATGGAAGTGATGAACATATTTTCAATACCTTTTGCATCAACTTGCATATCATTTCTCTTTTATTGAATTCAATATATGAATTTGAATTTGATTCAATGTTTTTAAATTCAAATTCATAATTCATGTTGCATCCAATGTCATTTCATATTTTCATTCAAATGGAACTTTATTTTCACAAAATCAACTCATTATTTTCATCATTTCATTGTCATTAATGGTGTGCAACAACACAAAATTCAAGTTGATTTCTTAATTGAAATTTATGATCATGAATGTAATTTTTAAGCAAGGCTCCAAATTCAGCAAAATCATCCCCCCCTCTCCCCCTTTTGATTTCCCTCATATGTTAATTTGCATATGGTTCCCAATAGTTCATTTTTATGTGAATATCAGATTTTGATTTTGCTAGACAACATGGACATGAAAAGGCACAAGTTTCATGGCACAATAACATGTGTTTTTCATGTCCATATACATCAGTAATGGAAAAGAATGATAGGATTAATAAAAATGGAAAATTATTTTTTGAAAATGTATTGAAATAATTATAATGAAACATGTATAGTGGTTGTCACCATGAGAATTATGAAAATCATCCACTTGACAATTATGAAAACATTTCATAACAACCTAACTAACTCATTCATTTCACCAATTCCATTTGACAATTATGAAAACATTCTATAACTACCTAATTACTTCACTCCTTTCACCAACCCAAGTACGTGGATATTAAAAAGCAACTTCACATATGCCTTTTCATAATTGTATTTTCATGATTTGGTTGAATTCAACTCAATAAAACTATGAAAATGATCAATTGAAACCAATTTGAATTCAACCAACTTATATTCAATTCAATTGAGATTTCAATGAGAAAAATAACAACGTTGAATCCAAAAGAAAAGAATATTCAATTCATTTGAATTCAAGAATTTGAATTCAAAACAAATTCATTTGAATTGCATTATGCAAATTCATTCAATATTAAATTCTTCAAATGGAATTTAATTGCTACAAAATAAACTTATCTTTTTCATCAATTCATTGTCATTGGTAGTGCACAATAACATGGAGCCCAAATAATTATGTTGAATAATAGTTACAACATTACATACAAATGAACAACTTGAAACCATAGACTTTGGATAAATCCATAGAACACAAAAATAAATAACATCAACATAGCATTGTAATCCCAAACAAAATGTGGTAGTCCATCTTGCAATTTGAATGACCCGTTTCACTCATAACAATCAAACTTTAAAAATGCACATAAGTGTTACATGAACACCACGTGTACATCATTATGTCCAATTTGACTACTATATCAATTAGCCCCCTTATGAATTAGTCCCCCCATGCAATGGGTCTTGTTGATTACTTTCACAAAAAAAAATCAAGTGACCATTTAATATGTACACATGAGAAAATCGATAGCTTGACAAGAGATAAAAATAATAATGACTCTTTCATTGCTTTAAAAATAGACTAAAAATAGACCAAGAATTTCAACCTTTATAAAGTTGGGCTTCACACTACTAATGACAATCAATTAACATAAGGTAAAAATATTAATATATATATTTTTAAATGATTTTGAAAGAAAGATAAATTATGACCAAATATTAATAATTGACGATCATAGAAATTGACCATGAAATCATTTCCACTTCCATTCATTCTAAAACATAAAACTTAATTTCACCTACTTTAAACATTATCCTTTCTAGCACCCCTAATGTCCCTTGGTGACTTATGGACATTCAATCTCAATGTCCTTTTTAATTTGGCACCCCATGTTGCCCCAAAACCGAAAAAAATTGGGCCTTTCCAAATCTCCCCCGATGTCCTTGTTATCATGGGTCTCAAGGGCCCCTAATGCCCATTGTGGTTCAAAAACTAAAAAATAAAAAATAATTTTCAACTACGAGGGGTATGCTCCTAACATCTTGGCGACCCCAACATCTTTCGACATCATATCCAATGCCTTCAACGTCCTTTAGTGCCCCCCTTTTGACCAAAAACAATCTTTTCCTATTCAACATGACACCCGTCATGGTATTTTGAACATGCCTTTTTGACACCCTTGTTGTTGTTTGTTGCAATTTTGCCATTCATTGTTGCCATTATAATATTATTGTTTTTCCCTCACCATCTTTCATCAGCCTCGGTGTTTTTCAAACGTGTTTTTGTCATTGACCAAATTTACATTGACCAAACCAAAATGCCCCGTCAATCTAAATTTATATTAAAAATGTTTGGTAGGTCAATGTCCTAGTTAGGGATGTCCTTGTAGGACCTTGGCCAAGCAACCCTACTTTTGAACAATCATAACGATTTAAAGGCTTTAAAAAACTTTGGAAATGTTAGACTTGTTTGGTTTGAAATACCATTTCCAATGAAAACTAAGTTTCTTTTTTTTTAATACATGTATTCTTTGATTTAATCTTATATGGAAATATACAAAATTTCATAACCAAAAACCTAATCTTCTCAACATGGATTGTTCATATCACATATATATTGTTGGATTACCATTCAACTAAGTCTCTATGGGTGGCATATATTTAAATAAACATGAGAGGTTGACATGTGTTGGAACTTGGGTTTAAATGCATCTTCAAATTAAGCTTAATAAATGTAAACTTTCACGTATTATAAGTTATGTATATGAATAATTTAATCATAGTTAATAAACACATTTTAATATAACAAGTTGGGATATTTATGATTTCATGGGTGTGGGATCTTAAACACACATTTCAAAGTTTAATGATGAAAACTTTAAATGATATTAAACACAAATTAACATGTTTTTTTCTAATTTTTCATACAAATTGTGGGCAGGGGGGCTCTAGTTTTGAAAGAAACTAAAATCAAAGAGGATATTGTTTTCAATCAATTTGAAAAGAGAATTTTTTTGGAAAGGAAAAAAATGTTTAGCTTGTTCCAAATGGAAGGTGGTTAAAAAGGGAAAAATAAAATGTCCACCACAAGTCATGTGAGGAGATGATATTAAAAGATTGATGGATGGGACTTCACACTATATTAACGAACTTGGTGTTTAGAATGAATTTATTAAATCTAACTAATTTCATAAACATCACATTGATAAAAAATAAATGCAAACTTGTTAACTTTGGTAAATGTTTTAATGGATATTTAATTTTCAATATTGGCATGAATAAATATGTTTATAAATTGGATTGAAATGTGTTCATTAAAATATTACAAAAAATTAAGTTGACATTTATTGGAATTGATTGATTGATTTAAGCAAATCAATTATTTGGAATATAAATAAATTATAGTATTTCAATATGAAATTAGCTATAATTTTTATTTTTTAAAATATAAATTTATTAAAAATGTTAGAATTAAAGGTTAAACCAAAAATAAAATAAAATATTAGTTCAAAATTATTTACCTACCTGCATACATATTCTTACCTACCTACATACCTACCTAATCCTACCTAGTTATCTACTTAGGTGCCACATGTCAACATCCTATAAGCTTTGAATTGGATTATTTAAGTATATTAATTAGAAAATATTTAATACCAAAATGGATTTTTAGGTGCCACTTGTCATTAAATTATTGGCCTTGAAAATGGGACATATGTCATTAAAAAATGTTATTTAGTTGTACATGTAGTTGCATATGCAACTTAAATTGTAAGAATACGAAATATGTAAATGTACGTGATACCATATATACATTGTTGTATACGTAATTGTCGCATTCAACTAGTTGTCTACTAAAACTTATCTTACACAATCGTCCAAAAACTAGTTGTATTTGGATCATGCAATTGCAAATTAATTACAAGAAGTAATTGTAATTTATTGGAATTTTCTTTTAATTCCATTCATTAGAGTTATGCACATTATGAAAACAATTTTAATATAAAATCCATTAAAAATTTTATGGATATAGAATGGGGTTTAATGGATTCAAATATAATAAAAACATGTTGTTATTTTCATATGAAACTAAATGTTGAAATTTAAAACTTTCACATTTTGCAATTATAATGTGTAGGTAAAAAAATTTGTTACAATTTTAGATTAATGCTTTATTTAATAGGCAATTAAGCTTAAAAGTGTAGTTGTTGAATGAAAAGGTGAAACACAATGGATTTGAATGTGAGTCATGCAGTTTTTAATAATAACTTGCACAAAGGAATCTTAAGACTTTTTAAAGCTTAGTGTGATACATAGTGATTGTAGATTGAAACAAATGTATTTATAGTTAACATGCAGTTGATTTTATCAAAATATTAAATCTTTAAAGAATATAGAAATTGAAATCAAGAACTAGACATCAAAAATGTTTCAACTACACAAAAAAAAGAAAAAGATTATAATTAAAAATCAAAATTTATTGTGATCAACTTGTATGGTTTAAAAAAAAATCTTGGGAATCTCAATTTACACCTAATTTGCAAGCATTGGTGCATTGATCACGAATTGGATCACTTCTTTTTCTTCTTTTCTTTTGCCACATTCTTTGCTTTCCTTTTTTTGTTTTGTAAAAATTTTATGGCAATAAATTTTTCATCTTCACATGCATTTAATTCAATTAATGATGCACATTGAAATAAAGTTGCAACCCCTACAACATATGGGATGTAGAAAACACACATGATTTAAAATATCCATAATATTTTTCTTAAATATATTTGATTAAACTATAGTACAATGACATTTTTAACACATGTTTTGTAGAATAATTAATAAATTTTGAAGGTTTCATTTGAAGAATAAAATATTCATAAATATTCATAAAGACAATGTATTTTCATTCACAATTTTTTTTTACTTGAATTATATATATGATATTTTTATAGATAATGTAATTAGTGTTAAAGATGTTAAGATACTATGATATTACATTAAAAGTAAAAAAATAGAAATGATATCCATGTACAATACATTATGCAATAACCAAAATGGATTTTTTTTTCTAGTATGTCATATTTGCATAAGGGACGAGGATCACCAAATGAGTTTTAAAAGGCAAATAAATGATTTGATCTCATCAAGTTGTGCTTATTTTATGGTAGCATATTCATCTTATATCCTCTCCTACAATGTTAATAACAATTCTAAAAGTTTCCATAAGTTGCAAAAATATTTTAAATTCATATTTAAAAATCACTAATTTTTATATTGTAAATCTTTTTAAAATAATCATTATGCAATAAAATTTGTAACAAAGACAATGTTGCTTATCTACCCATCTAATCAATGATGTTCCAAATTGAATTTTAAATTTCTCAATCCCTAAAAAACTAATGAAAATATCACAATTTTGATCCATCATGAATAAATCATTTGCATTGACATTTATTCATTTATTAAGTTTTTTTGGAACAATGTTAACATAATCAGATGAAGCCTAACCAAACAACACATGTCATGTTGAAATAACCTTGATACAAATGAATTTGAATGAAAAGGTAATAATGATGTGATGTAATGGATAACATGAAATAAATTTTCTTTAATTGCAAATAAAAATAAAAATAAAAAAAGAAAAAAGTCAAGTTCTTAAAATGTTCTTCAATCACAATACATTAATTCATTTTTATATGAAATTGAAATGCGTGTTAGAGAAATAATTATTAACCAAATATATATATATAGTAAGAATAGAAGGGCATCCTACATAAGGTAGATAAATAAAGGTCTTCATATAAATAAGATTGTGGTTAAAGACCCAAATCTATATTTTGGTTTAGAATTTTGGATTAAGACCTCATTTGAAGGTTAACCAAGTTTTCTTGGTGTTAAGGTTCATCTTATCTTTTGTTGAACCTTCAACATCACAAAAATATAAGGAGTTTGTTTGTGTGTGAAGTTTGAATGAGTTTTCCATATTTTTTTGTATTTTCTTGTGCTCATTAGTAACATGATACCCATTGGGGTTTGCTTGACTTAATAAACCTTTGGAATTTATGTTTGAAGCATGTGTTTAACAACCTCAAAGGCTAAGTTATTAAATGTCAAAACAACTTTAATTTTAATGTGATGTTATAATAATAATCAACATTTGATTCTAGTGACGAGTAATTGGAACTAGTATATGGGGGATTTTTTGGAATCCTTTGTATGGTCATCTATGGACCATTCCAAAGACAATTTTGAAAATAAATATCTCATTTTCAAGCTACTTCAAATTTTAAAAATAATTGCTTCCTTTTCCAATGAACTTTCTTAATACCTATTTCCCACCTTTCCTAATAAATACCTCCATTTTATACTACCTCATTCTTTTCCCCTATCCACCAACATGGATATGAAAAG
>Ga0209208_10001227_pt1 | contig 35911 bp, 34 predicted proteins | sample S1TSphfallax_3_FD_187694 | JGI IMG/M metagenome (GOLD analysis project Ga0209208, IMG submission 187694) | Host-associated microbial communities from peat moss isolated from Minnesota, USA - S1T2_Fd - Sphagnum fallax MG (SPAdes) (version 2) | ecosystem: Host-associated > Plants > Peat moss >...
CACCCGCGCCCCGGGGCCATGCTTGCTTGCTTGCTCGCTCGCTCGCTCGCCGCCTTGGGCCTGGCTTCTGCGGAAGTGCGCATAGCGATCCATCGCTACAGAGATTGTCGCGCACTGGTAGCAGTAGTTGGTCCGTCCGCGCGTGCGCGAGTTGATAGAAGAAGAGGGATTTTTATTCAGTGATCAGATTGTAGGGAGCTTGTATCGCTTTGCTCTTATGCCAAACAAACAAAACAAACAAAACAAACAAACAAAGCATCTGGTGGAGGAAAGGAAAGGAAAGGAAAGGAAAGGAAAAAAACACTTGGAAAGGAACGCAGTTTGTGGGTAGGAATAGGAAGAAGAAGAAGAAGAAGAAGCAGAAGAAGAAGAAGGTGGTCACAATTCCCTTTTTCTTTTCTGTTTTTGGTGAAGATTTTGTGAAGATCGAGGTGGCAGAAGTGAAGGAGGAGGAGGAGAAAGAGAAAGGAAAAGGAAAGGGAGTGTCTAGCTTGGTGAAGGTGGAATGGGTTTTTGAAGAAGAACAAGAAGAAGAAGAGAAGAGGATTGTCTGTGTGGTGGTGATGGGTGATCATCTCTTGTCGTGGTTTGTGGGTGTCTGTTTCTTTTGTGCTCAGAGTTTGCAAGCTTTTTATTTTTGGCGAGCTGGGTGAGAGAGAGAGAGAGAGAGAGAGAGAGAGAGGGAAGGGGAGCTCGCGTTTCTTTTCAGTGACTGATAGATATTCTGCTGTGGGTGGTGGTGCTTGTTTCTTCAATCAGATTGCAGCGGGGGAGGCGGCAGGGGGAAGGGGAAGAACAAGAAGAAGCTTGGGGAAGAAAGGAGCTCAATGAATCTGGAAGAACCGCTCAAGTCGCTGTCTGAGGATTTCCTAAGCTTATTGTTGAACGGGCAAGCGTTCAGCGATGTGACATTCGCAGTGGAAGGACGTCATGTGTATGCACACAAATGTGTCTTGGCAGCTCGCAGTCCCTTCTTCAGGATGATCTTCTGTGGCAATGCACAGGTCATGGATGCTAGTCCTGGTGGTCCTGGAACTGGGACAACAACACAACAGCAGCAGCAGTCTCCTCATGCACTAGCAGTAGCAGCTACAGCTCAAGTCATTCCTGTGGGCATCGTTGGGTATGATGTGTTTATGCTCTTGCTGCAGTTTCTGTACAGTGGTAATCTTTCTTTCTCACCGCAGAACGTGTCAAGGACTTGCAAGGAGAAGAGCTGCTGGCATACCCATTGCAACTCAGCAGTCGAATTCGGCCTTGAAACTCTGAATGCTGCTCATTTCTTTGGGGTTGATCAGCTCTCTACTCTCACACAGGTTGGTCTGTCCTGTCCTGTCTGTCTGTCCATCTGTCGGTTTGTCAGTTTTGTATGCTTCTTGCTCCAGACCCCTCTCTCCTCTTGGGAGCCATCATCGTCATCCATCTCTCTTTCTCCACAAATTTCTGAGAGCATATATATGAATTCTGCACGTCCAATTTGTCAACTTCTGGAGGAAACAAGAGAGACACTGAACTCAATGGTTTGTTTGTGTGCTCCTCCTCCGGGCCTTCTCCTTTGGGCTTGCACAGAAGCACTTAGCAGCGATGGCAGAGAAAGCATCAATTGAGGATGTGATGCGTATCTTAGTTGCAGCTCGGAAGCAAGATGGGCTACACTTGTGGACACTTTGCTCGAATCTGGTGGCCAAATCAGGTCTGCCATCAGATATATTGCAGAAGCATCTCCCTGCAGATGTGGTCGTGGAAATTGAGTCTATCCGACATAAGACAGGATATGGATTTGATGGTGGCTCTCTATCCAATGCTGCACTCACAGAGCAAAGAACTAAGCGCATGCAAAAAGCCCTTGACTCATCAGATGTTGAGCTCGTCAATATGATGGTCATGGGTGAGGGACTCAACCTTGATAAGGCACTAGCCCTTCACTATGCCGTCAGCAAGTGCAGCAGGTAAGAGGGATCAGCTACCTGCTGCCACCATAATTTCTTTCCTTTTCAGTCCAGCTACATGATGATGGGCTAACCTGACTGAGCCAACACACATCATGATGATTGATGATGGAACTTTACTCATCAACAACAACAATTGTTGGGATACGTATGTATGTTATGTATACAGGAAGGTGGTAAAGACACTGCTTGATCTTGGAGCTGCAAATGTGAACTTACGGGGACCTGATGGGCGCACACCATTGCACATGGTAGCAGAAGCAGGTGACCCAGAGATGATAGCCATTCTGTTAGACCATCAAGCAGATCCCCGCATTCCAACAACAAGTGGCAGGACAGCAATTGACATCATTCAGGCTGTGGCAGCAGATGCTCTTGCTGCAGGTGTGTATAACCCGAGCATCAAGGGGGATCATCATCGACTCCGGCTTTGTCTTGAGCTGTTAGAGAGGGCAGGAGCAACGCTGGCTGTGCATGTGGGTCCATTAAAACTCGACAGTGGAAGCTCAGTGTCAATGCTTAGAGAGCGTGGTGGGAGCAGTCCACTGCTGCCAGAGGAGAGTGACAACTTTGTGTCCATGTCAAGAGCAGGCAGTGGGCCCTTGACCCAGGGAGCTCAACTTAGCAATAATGACTTCTATTCAACACTTCCTCAAGGAAAAGGTGAGCTGTGGACACACACAAACCTTTCAGAGTGCGTGCTTCTTCAGCTATGGGTTTCATTTTGCAGGTGGCCAAAGGAGGGGGGGTTTTTTTTAACACTGTGAAAGTGCTGCTAAGGAGACTTCTTTTCTGTGTTGTGTTTTTCTACATGTAGCCTTCAGTCCAGCGCATTAGGTGCATACCAGAAGGCTCAATTTCTCTTCGACATGGCAACTTGTGGTGTGCAAGGTTTTTGGAAGAAAGGTAACCACTGTAAATCACTTGTTTGTTTTGCCCACATCAATTTCAAAGCTTTCTGTGTTCTTGTGGGTATCCAAATATGTCAACCAGGGGGATGGGTTAGATCAGACCCCAAGCCTATCTTTTACAATAACCAGGGATTTTTGCATCTCTCTTTTAATGTTTGCACCTCTGAGATTGTCAGTTGATTCAAGATGCCAAAAAGGAGATAGATTTGTTGATGGGACTGAATTTTTTTTAAAACAACAATTCCTGACTTACATATCATGATGTTCAGGGCATGGCAGAGAGCTGGGTAGAGAGGGGAGACGAGTGAGAGAGTCAGTTTCAGGATTCATACAACGAAGCTCTGTAGCATGGGTGGTGCCAAAACAACAACATTGGCAAACCGAGTTCCAGCAACCCAAATTTACAGATTCCTAGTGGACACCCCGAAATTCAAGACTGGAAAAAGGGCCGTCAAGTACTAACACTGTGTACTCTATCTACTCTGAGCCAAATAACTTACCGTTACATTACATGAAGTGGTGCCCAAGGAGATATCACAAATGAAGCTGTGGAAAGATCCCAAGAATGGGTACAACTCTCAAAATTTTCCATCTGAGGAGTAGGTGATCAGTGCAGCTTTGGTGGCAGTGGTGCTCAAGGATATCACAAATGAAGCTGTCTGTGGAAAATCCAGGTGAGGATCAATGTGAGTTGGCAGCTCTTTTTCCAACAACAATAGCTTTGATTCATGTGAATTGGGTTCTTGATCATGTGTTTGGGTTTTATTTAGCTAGAGAATGTAGAGGAGATGAGGATTTGGGGGTTTAGGCATCTCAAGCTTGCATGTATTGATACCAAAGCAGATATTTAGAAGTTGCAAATTTGAGGATTTATGCCAATTGAATAAGCTTCTGCTTTTCTGCTATGGGGGTGAGGGGTTTGAGGAAGAGAATGTCCACCAAAAGCCAGTCCAGAATAGACGACAACAATTGGGTTCTGTTGGAAATTGGCAAACCTGTTGTTTTTAGGGGGGAGAAGCAAGGTACACTGTGGATTACAACACTACATTAGTTGTTTAGCCCCTCTGCCGAAAGTGCAACTTCTGACTCCACAGTTTTTCTCTCTTCTCTTATTTCTCATCTAATAAATGATAGCCTGACTCATTTCTGTGATGCTTGTCAAATGCTCAATTTTGAACAATAGATATGCAATTTTCTTGAAGTGTATGGATCACTGGCCTATTGCTCGTCGAAGTTTTGTGCATGATGTACAAAATGGTGATGAAGGCGACAATGGAAATAATATCCAGCAATAAAGATTAGTCTTAAAGAGATTACAAGACAAGTTTTCTGTTTTGTACCTCTTTTTCTCTCTTCAGATCAGCTTCTTCATCAGGTTAGGAACGATATGCACCCATTGTATTTTCAGTGTTTCAGGTCTAGTATCAGACTTGGACTGCAATGTGGCCTTCCTTACCCATGTTCAGGAAGGGCACATTGCGTTCAGAAGAATGTGGACAAGCATGAGATCAACAAAATATTGGTGTCCTATCTGCCCATCTCTCCAAAGTGTCTTTGATGGTTCTCTACCATAGTGAACACCATCACTGTGATTGAGATCATAGTGCCATGGGAATGTGAGGTCCATTGCATCCACAACTTTGAAACTTGGAAGCTTGAGCTCCTGCAACCTTTCAACAAAGACACGGTTGAAAACTTCCATTTTATGAGGATTGGGAATTCCGTTCCTTGCATGCCCAAATTTTTCTCTTGCATGACCAGCTCCAGCAACTGTTGTCCTGTAGATCACAGCAGGTCTTGGAGCTCCTGGGTTTGCATGCCTCCAAATTGCATGCCAGAATTTGGTAGCATACTCTACCCCTTCCTCTGCAAAGTCCTTGACTGTCTTGAAGTAGTGTGCATCATGCAGCCCAGAGTTCATCACTACTGTGTCAGGTGCACTGCTGCCATTGAAAAAAGACTGTATCATCTCTTGGTAAGCTTTGTCTTGCAGACAGAAGAGGCCATGTAAGTTCCCATATTGCTCAGCATGACCATTGAAGATTTTTGAGATCCTCACTGAAAGTGATTTGTCTTTTGGATAAGTGAATGTTCCGTCAAACCATCTGTGAATGTGGTCAAGTTCCCTCACTGGATATCCCAACACAAAGTTGAGAAGATTTCTGACAGTGTCTTCATGATTTGAGTCACCCCAGAAGAACAGCCAGCGACCATCCAGGCAGTTCCAAGCTTCACTCTCCTCAAAGATCTTGAATTTGCAATGTGCAGAATAAACCCACCCATTGCTGTCCAACATGCCAACAGGGCCCTCACACCATGGGCTCAAGCAGGGCTCTCTTGGATCCATGCAAATGAATCTGCCATCATCATTGATTTCACAAGATCGATTCCAGGTAGTTCTACTCCACCTTCCACCCCACGCCTTGAGACTAAAATCATCTGCTGTGCATCTCCTCAGATCCGGTAGTAGTTCTGGGTGAGAATGTTGTGGATCCATATGATTCCAGGTGAACTCAATTTCAACTGCTGTCATGACCTCTTCACGAGCCCATGAAGGACACCCAATTTCCAGAGAGTGCAGATTTCCAAAGAGGAGAATTACTGTGAATACATAGAGACCTGCAAAGCGAGGATCAACATGGATCTTCAGTGAATAGGAGCCATCTAAGTTGTCAATTATGGGTGGGCGGGATTTCCAGTTAATGCTTGTCAGATCTGTCTCAAAGAAATCCCCTCCTGCACACCTTCTTTTGCCACTCTCCTCAAAAGATACAAGCAGCAAGTCATACACAACTCCAGCACTCAGCTGAATGGGTTGGCCTTTCTCAGGTTTTGGAAGCCCAAAGATGTGGGCTGTGTGAGTCCTCTTTTCATAGCATGGCATGGTTCCATTCTCTATAACTTGCTGAAGAATCACCTGTGTCTCATTTGAGTGGGTTGGGAACAAGGGCCACTGAAAATCTCCATAAGATTTCCGTCTTGTTGTATCTTCTGATTCAATTTGCAAAGCTGCATCTTTCTGCCACATAATAGACATCCTTGAGAAATTTCAGGAATAGGCATTTGGTTGTCTAATAAGATTGGAACTGAAATGTGCCCATGGCAGATGCTAAGGCTCACTTATGAAGAGAGAGATGATGAGAGACTGGATGATGGAGTGTGTAGAAATGCAATCAGAAAGGTAAAACAATAGCAATAGCATAAAACTCACATACTCAGCCTGATATCTGGACTTCTTGTCTTGATGTGAGATCTTAACTTCTCTTTGTTGAACATCAGTTATCATCCCAGACTTGAAGCTTGCAATCATGTATTCTTGCAGGTAAGCTGATTTGCTGCAAGCAACCATCAACTTATACACAATTACAAGCATGATAGTGCCAAACAACAGATATCGGCCTCCCCCATATCCAGGAATCAAAGTGCTGGTGGCACCCTCCGTTGTTACCCTTGACCTCTTCACGTTTTTCATGTCAGTAGTCATCATTCCTGCACCATCAATAAAGCACAAGGATCAAAATATAAATAAGCTGTAAACAAATTATAATCCTGGAGTTTGCGAGCCTTGGAGAATGATAATTATGAGCATCTCTAATAATAAGAGACTTAGGCAGCTGCTCTGGTTTCTCATTGTTGACTTTATATGTGTGGCTGGATCAGTGTGATATAGGTACCTCCATACAAAGTGATCACAAAATGCATGCCATGATGAGATCCACTGTGTGATTGGACAATCTGCAAGCACGATTTTCCAACGATCACCTTTGTATAGCCAAGTTACACAAAAACCTCTAGTGTACTGATCTGATCGAGTCCTTGACACAACCAGAAACAAAGAAGTCAGTCTGCTCTACATATACCAGATCCAGTAATGAAAGCTATGTTACAACAAAATTGTGCAAATATTCTTGAGACATGCATATCCTGAAACAGCTTCAGGTAGTGTGATCCCTGATCAGGTGAGCTACTCCCTCATGACAAGATGCATTGCCACCAATGTGCAGTACTGCCATGAGGAATTTGTGGACAAACAATGCCCTCACTTAACCTGCCAGTTCTCACATAAACCAAGTAATTATCAAAGGTTGATGGCAAAACCTCAGACTTGTGGAGTGTACTTTTGATTCCCAGGTGAGGTCATGCCAATTGGGTGACTTGCCTGTTGTTCAACATTCAGAAAAGTTGGTGAACGGGCAAGTTTATATGGTCTTTAGATGGAGTATTTGTAGTTGTTGTTGCATGTAGCATGCAAAAGCACACAGGGTGTGTTTGTTGTTTAGGAGGGTTTAGGGTTTAGGTTTATTGCCAGGAGCAGCTCAGGAGAGCTTAATGTGATAGAAACAATTGGCAGTGCTGGGCAACCACAGGATGGTGTAATTGTCTTTGATGTGGGCTAGTGAGCCATTGCTCATGATGTGTGATGCTGCTGCTGTGTGCTGTTATCCTGTGGCAAGCAGCTTAAAATATTACATTGCTTGTCTCATTAGCCATCACCCTGACTGGCAAGGAATCAATTGACACATTGCACACCTTGTCACGACCATCGCAAGGGCTGGCACAGGAGCAAGCAGTTAAAGAAAATTGAACTTCAAACAAAGTCGCTTCAACTGTAGAAGCTCAGTCAAATCCAAGTCTAATTTAGTTATGGAAAAAATTCGTGCCATTTTCACAAGCTTAACAACTAAATAACATTGACCTTTGTTCCCCTTTCCCTGGTCATTAGGTTCCACAAGATTGTAGTGTGTCAAGGTATATCTTTCTGCCACACAGTTCCAGCAATGCCAGTAAGATGAGATGAGCTAGAACTTTGTGGGGTCAGATCAGATGGCCTCTGGTTAGCAGTTTCCAACATGTAGAGAAGAATTGCTGAAATGATCTCCATGCATAGTCCAGGCTAGCATTTGGATTATCCACTGTTCTAATTTGGGTGTAAGCCGACCCCAGTGATTTCAAAGACTCAGAGTCAATTGTAGACTACTACTGTGGGTGCAGAATCAGAAGATGCAGTGGAGTCAGTCTTCCATGCTTGCAAGGGAATTCTTTGGAAGTTATAAACAACATGAACTGTCTTTGTTCTCAAGGAAGGGAGATCAACTCATCCTTAAGGAGACTGTTGGTAAGCCAGCAAGCAGGAAGCCTCCCTCTGGTGCATTTGGATAAGTGAAATACCCACCCACTTGTTGTGCCCTTATCTTTTTCTTTCACTTCCAACCTGATCTCAGAAACAGAAACAAGTGCTTTGTCATCTCCTCTTCCTTGAACACTCTCCTTCCTGCTCACAATCTTGTAACCTTGATGGTCAATGAGAAGTGGGTACCTGAAATTCACAAATCCCATCTTGCAAATTGTCAATAGGAAGTCTGCAATGCATTATTCTACAATGCTCCCTGCCCACCATAATATTTAGGTAGAAGAAGAGGACAACTCACCTAGTCTTGAACTTGAGGGCAAAATGGCCAAAATGATACAGATCAGATGCAAATCCAAAATAACAAGAGAGAGAGCCTCCGTTCAATGTTCCCTCTGCATTTGCAAAATGGTACATAACCTGCAATAATATGATCATGGCAGTGGTTCAGGGTTCTGTATTTTGCCATCATGAATGTCAAGGAAATCACACCAGAGTCTCAGACATATATATATGCAAACACATCTGTGCTTGAAAATGACAATGCATCATGCTTCTAAAATTGTGAACTGCTTGATGAAGATGAATCTCAATCCAGAAGACATATGAGAGCAGAGATTGAGGTGCACCTCAAGGCCATGGTCAGGGCGGGGCTCATTATTGCATGCCAACGCATCCATCTGCAACTTCACAGCTTCCTCTGCAGTGAGCTGCACCCAACCCCAAACTTCTGCAAACTTCACATCACTCATCTAACAAAAACATCTTGGGTTTATGATGCTACTACTTCAGACCCTGTGGAATTACAGAGTGGCAACAGAGACACAAGAACTCACCAACAAAGTTTAAATCCTTCACAAAATAGAGGACAGAATGTGAAAGACAAAAGAAACATTCTCTCTCTCTCTCTCTCTCTCTCTCTCCCCTTTGAAAGGGGACTAAGGAACTAAGAAAATTTCAGATGCTCACCCCGGGCTGTGGCAGCACCACAGGTCCTGTAGAAGCTGCATCATTCCTTTCCACACTGCAATGCAGCACAGAGTATTTCTATCTACTAAGTCCTGACTTTCATAGTCATGGTTTGATGTCACAGTGGGTTTGATCTCTGCATTTTTGGTATGAACTCTACTGATGTTGCAAAAAACCTGTTCACTAGATGCAGTATTATTGCAAGTGATGTTCTTGCTCTTCTGAGTCGCAAGAGAGAGAGAATTGAGTGACAAGAACACACCCACTGCCAACAACATTACTCAGAAACCCTGAACACCACAGTCATAAGAAAGAAAGTAGATATCCATGAGGTTGCAGAAAGAAAAACTCCACACAAAAAACAATTTGAAGGTAGTTGTAAGAAAACCGCAGCATATATTTTTCTGATTACAGACAACAAGGTCTAGATTTGTGTGTTCCTCTGTGAAATCCTTAAAAGACATTTGAGAGTTTGTGAGCAAGGAGATACATACCTCTGGGCTTGTGCTTCGCACAGACATGATTGCAAGAAAAACCCTAAGCGAAAAGCCCTAAGTGCAAAAGACTCCTGATTCCTTTTGTCAAGGGCAACACAACACACAGAAGCTCTTGGTGGAATTCAGGAAGAACATATTTTCCTCCAGGAAACTGGAGGAAAAGAGAAAGATTTTGAGGAAAACATGAAGACCCATCGTCGAAGATTTACCTTGCATCGCTGCTGATATTCTGAGAATGACAAAGCTTGAATGAAGCAGGCTTCTTCACCGTTGTTGCCACAGCGTTGTAATGACCATATCGTGTCAGATTCGCCGTTCCAGGAGAGCGATCTTTGGGAAAATCTTTTTCTCTGCTACATGGAACTGCACAGACAGGAACGATACGACGACGGAGGGAGAAGAATGGCTGAACAGGAGTAAGAAAAAGAAGAAGACATGATGATGCCGCCTTTATTATTATCATTGCTGCAAAAACTTTCTTTCCAAAAACTCTTCGGAAAATTCAAATTCTTCTTCTTCTTCTTCTAGACTTGAGCTAGGTAGTTTCTGATCTGCAGAATGATAGACAAACCCTACTCTCTTGAGAAATCTTCAAAAAAAATCTCTTATCCCAACTCATTGAAACCAAGGTCCAATCCCTTTGTTCAACAAGCATTTAAATAGAACCAAGAAACACTCAAGTCTAGCTATTCAGTTTTGATGTCATGGCACCCACTTTCAGCATCTTTAGTTTCTTCCTCAAGAGACTCTGCCCCGGCCACTTCCGCCCCCTTTCAACTCAGAAATGGTAACGATTAGAGAATTTTGATTGCGTTGTCGATCACGAAAACCTGGACACCGCATTGCTCCTCACCATTCATAGTAATCTCTGTGAGAATCGATTAGTTTCGTGCATTCATGACTTTGCACACGAGAGCTGCAGAGTCTTCGAAATGGGTTGTGATGTTGCGCTCCTCCAACACCTCCTGGACCTTGCACTCTTCGAATTCCTCGTGGACCTTGAGACCGAGGTCATGTCATCTTGCGAAATACCCAAGTCTGTTGCAAGTGCAGCCGTTTCACAAGGGTGAAGGTCTGAACAACCCCCATAGTGGGTTTGTCCGATTATCTCATATGATTATTTAGTTGAATTTTGCAACCATGATGAAACCATGAAAACAAAAAAACCATGTGAAATCATGTGAACTTCACCTTGACATTGTTGAACCTGTTTTTGCTTTGAGCTTCAATCATCAAACCTTGTGAGGAGTATTTTGAGTGCTTTCCTATCATACCCATAGAAGGCTAAGTTAAGCTCACACTTGTCACACACTTTCAATTGTTTTGTAATGATGTTAAAAAATTGTGAACAAGAGAATATCTTTCAAGAGTTGGAAAGAATGTTGGTTGCAGAATTATTTGCTCACATGCTTGAAAATGCCACCGACAGTAGTGATGAAGTTGAAGGATCAAAAGTCCAAAGTCTCAATTCACCACGAAATAATAAGTATGAAAGCAATTCAAGTGACGATGTACTTATCCATCTTCTTGTGCTATACATGGGCATTGGAGCACAAAAGTACTTGGGGGATAGAACTAAGATACCAAGAAGCTCAAACATTTTTCAATCAATCATTGCAAAGTTGTCAGATGAACAATTCAAGCAAAAGATTAGAATGTCTATTCCAAGAAAGGGACAATTATGTTATGGAACAAGTGTCACCAAGAAAGGGAGGGGTGACTTGCTTCAAACACCCCTTCTTAGAATCAAGGTCTACTTACTAAATGGTTACACATCAAATCGATTAATTAGAACAATTATACATCTTCAAGTTGCCAGACTTTCAATTCTATTGTTTCAAAACACAACACAAAGATAGAGGATTCCAAGGGATAATATCACTCTTGATCTCCTTTAAAGAGGCAACTGGGCATAAGTGTGGCAGCTCATTTGTAACACAACAACACAATGACTAACTAAAACCCCATTTCCATCAAATCCCTCCTTTTGGAAATTGTACAAAGAAAAATACAGGACTAGACATCACAACATTTGTTCTCCATCACACACAAGTGCCCTCAATTTCCCATTTTCCTCAAAGCTCCAATGACCGCAATAGTACTCTCATCCAAAGTAGACAGTTTGATAGTTACCCACCAAACTCACAAGACCTTGCCACAAGATAAAGACTAGCACTATGCCCATTCATGAGATCTCTAGATTCTATCATCACTTCCTTTGGACATGTCCTAGACTCCTAACACAAAACATTTCTACACCCCTCTTGAAGTTCATGGCACATAAAAAAAAAGTGTACTCCAAGGAAGGTATAGAAATTAGATAGAGGGGCATTCTTCCCCAACTATTTAGCAAACCGCTCAAAACACAACCAAACTAAAACAATGCAATCTTCACAAATTTGAATAGAAGAACTTAACTCTCTCCTTGACTATGGCTATGGTGCTTCCTCTTCCTCCTTCCGTTTATATATTCCATTTGACCCCATCCTTTTGCTCTCCCCAAAACCACAGAACTAACCAACACCCAAAGATGTGATTCACATCCCCATAAAAGAGAATCCCCTTATGCAATAAAAAACTCGTTCCACCACGGAAACCAACACACTTCTACCACTCCATTGAAGAACAAACAACAAACACACTAACCTACAAACAAACATTTAACACTTAAATGTAGAAAAAAACACAACACACCAAACTTTCAACATCCACACTTCTTGATAATGAATAACCACTCCATATTTTGTCATCTTCTTCCACCCATCCATAATTAGGGTTTCAAATTCCCATCCATGATCATCCATAGAAACATTTTTACATTGTTTCAGGTCACATAGGCCCCAATACGCATACAATTTATGATTGTTGTATATGGATTTGGTTGTTATGGTAATGCAACATCCACAAAAGATGTCTTTGATGTGTTTGGAACATCTTAAATAGGTATTGTTCAAAAGCTCTTGTTGAAGAGGGGTGCACCAAAGTGGTTTTATAATGTTTTGATTTATAGTTAAGAATTATTGAATAACAATTTGAACGGTTTCAATGTTGAACATATAAAATAATGAATAATAAATTTTAAATCTCATTATTTAGTACATTGATAATTGAATGATTCATGTGAATATTGAAGAAAACAAATTCAATAATATGTTTCAAATTTCATAATTGAATACATTGAACATTCAACAATTAAATACTGAAAAAAGTACTCAATAAATAATATCAAATAATTAAATTAACCTTGAAATACTATTGAAAATTTACTAAATACTTAATATAATTTTTATTATCGCATTGTGTGGAACAAGTTAAAGAGGTTTTAGGTTTATTATATATGCATGTATACATTTCCCTTCACTTGGAAATGTCATATTCTATAGTACAAAGGCAGTTTCAACACACATTTGTTGAATAATTAATTAATTAATTATTGTCAAAGATACAATATTTTCAGATTATTTTCATTAATTTATTTCACAAAATTTTGGTTTTTGAAGAATTTTTTTAAAGAATTCAACATATCTGAAAATAATACAATTAGTGTTGAAACTACCAATATACTATGGTATCACATTCTTAATTGAAATTTGTGTTATGACAATACATGGAGATTTTTAAATTAATTTTTATATCCAGAATTTTTATTTTTATTTTAAAATAATAATAAGTTATAAAAATTCATTGTGAAAGGGAACATTTAATAAAACCTTTTAGAAAGGGAAAAAAATTTAGATTAATCCAAATACTATGGTCCCACTTGTATTGGCTTTTATTGCTATTATTTATATTTATAATTTCAACATTTAAAAACCTATTGGCTAAAATAATTAATTAATGATTACAAAAAATGTTAATTATCACCATTTTTGTTTTCCCCCATTTTTTGAGTAGGTGGATTGATGATCATCCACAAGAGGAAGGAACCAAATTTGGTAAAAAGGTAGATAGTAAATTATAATTTTCTTTTAATCCTCCCTAGTTTTTGCAGGTAATAAAAACTCATTGTCTCAATATGGCAACTTGTGATTTTTTCCCTTCAAAATATAGTGATTTTTGGATTTTTTTCCCAAAAAAATTTCTCCAATTTGCATTCGGTTCTAAAAATTAGTAAAAAAAAATACATTGATTATTACACACATAAAAAAAAACCACCCTAATTTATTTTTTCATAGTTGTAATAAAGTGACATAATATTCAATTATTTCCAATACAACAATCAAATATTGTAACGATGTTGTTTCATTCACACTAGCTATCCTTATGCCACAAATGACAATATAAGCTCACCAAAAATGCGAGTATTGCATATGGCACTTAAATCCTTGAAGGAAATGGATGCATCCAAAATTTTAACAATCATTGTATTGGTAGGCTTAAATCAAAGATACTTTTTTAAAATACAATACCTTAATTTGGATGTAAATTTAATCACAACAAATGAGTATGAAGAACATATTAATAGTATCCCCATTTGAATTGCAAATTTGTATTGGTAATGCCACAAACTTCAAAGCAATGTAATACTTGCATTATAAATTTTAAAAAGTAGATTCATTATAATTTTGATTTGCTCATAATACCCACTTCATATTAGTGAAAACTGCTCACAAGAGCTGCAGAAGTCTTTTCCTTCTCAACAGAGTCTACACTGGCTCCCAAGGCCAGAGACTCAAGAGCTCTCTATTAATTTTGTCCACTGGTTTTTTTTTTCCCCCCTGATTTCCACATTTTAAAGGTGATTTTGTATTGTTGATTTTATTTTGAAAAAGAACAAAAAAATAATAATATTTTTTATTGAAGGTTGGGGCTGTTTTGTTTTTTGGTCTATGATTTTTAGGGTTTTGTTGAAGTTTGATAATTGTATAGTTATCATGGATCATATGTGTGTTGGAATGGTTATTTTAATTTGGATGCTCCTTTCGGTGACATTGAGTAATTCTTTGTTTTGCACATTATGAGCTAGAGATTTATTATTTCAAAATTTGTCACCTTCAATGTTTGGGGTTCAAGCAATTTTGTGAACTTCGTTGTAAAAAAAGAAGAAACAATGTAGTTGATTGTTTTGGGTATAACCAAAACAAAGAACTCATTGGGAAATGGTGGAGGTCATTGTATGGCGTACAACACCTCAGATGAGAGACAAAAAATATCTGATGTATTATCAAATGACATTTGATGCTTGCAATGTTTTGGTTGAAGAATTCACACAATTTTTGAAGTATGAATGTCTTAATCCTGTGAGACCACAATGAGAAGTTAGGAAAATTGTTGCAATTGTGTTGTGCAGGTTTGCTCATGGGTTAAGCCCAAAGCATATGTCAGACAAATTTGATGTGGGTTCATCTACTATACACAAGTATGTGGACATCATGTGTGATGTGCTTTGCAACAAGGATAAGCTTCTTGACAAGTACATCAAAACCCCAACTAGAGACCACTTGCTACACATCATACAACAATTTGAAGACCTTACACGTTTGCCAAACTTATGTGGTGCTATAGTTGGCACACATATCCCATTAGCTGAAAGGTCAAATAGGAGATATACTATTGCAGTTATAGATTACTATAATCAAAAAAGATTTCATAGCATTTTTTTACAAATAGTATGTGATACATAGAAGTTGTTTTCGAACATTTGTGCGGCTAGCCTAGAGATCATGATGGGGGTCAATTCAAAACCTTTAGTTTGTATCATGACTTATAAACTTGACGGATTTTACAAGAGCCAAAAGTGACCATTCAAGGTGTGAAAATCACACCTTATTTGAATGTTGATTTTGCATATTTGTTACGTATTTATTTATTAAAAAAATAGAAATCTCATCATTCAAATGATGTAGACAAAAAGAGATACGATGGTAACATGGGTTCTGCAAAGGTTATTATAGAAAATGTTTTGGGTCTTTAAAAAATAGATGGCGTATATTGAAAATTTTCAACTTAAATGTTAATAAAGTCGTAATAGTTATCATAGCTTGTTGTGTGTTACACAATTATTGTGAGATGTGGAAAGTCCATGAGCCCAATTGTGTGAATGATGCAACAAAAAGGGATAACCTTGCAGGATTTAGGGTTGATAGGTTACCAACCTTGAAGGATGGAGAGCAAGCAAAACAAGCATGAGAATTAATGAAAAGGGTTTTATTTGAACAATGGTTAATAGATCATCCATAATGGTTTTGATTTTGTGCATTGCACTTTGAACATGAATTGTGTCGCAACCCTACTTTGAAAGAGTGTGAGGATGAGACTCACACTCTTGAAATGGGGACTTGGGAGTCTTCCAGGACTCCCAAAACTTCAAAGTTCGATTGCAGGAGTCAAAACACCTCGCATTGAGGCGTTCTTTATATCATTGAAAAGCTATTGAAATGTAGATGTCAAAATGGGCTCGCACGAGCCATTTGGACATCTATAGTACAAGTTATGGCAAAAAAAAGGTTGGGAGTCAAAGTGACACTTTGACTCCCGACCAGTAAAAGTCGAGAATCGACCCAACCCTGATGCGTGCAGGGGGATTGTGACACACTGTTGGAAATCTCTCAATGAGAGCTACAACTTTGCTTCAGACCTCTTCCCAATCGGAAGTTTGAGCAAAGAGTTATAGTCTTGCAAAGTTGTGAAAGTCCAAACCGTGGTAGTTTCGGGACTCCTCCTTAGGAATCCCAAAACAAAAAGCCATCCGGATGTGGGTGCCGCAGGGAGGCACAGAGATTACTATATGAGGGAAGGTGGTGGCTTCCCCCGAGTCCAGGCCATGGTGAGTCTTGTAAGTTTAGAGTTGCTCGTGGCTTGTCCTAGCACTAAAGGTGCTTCAGAAATTGTATTAACCAACTCGTTGGTTGGTTTGGTGCAGGTTCGAGTAAATAACTAAAGCTTGTCACTCTTCCTAGTCCCATCCCGGAGCTTTAGCACACCCCTCTACCCCTTTTAGTGTTGAGAGCTGGGAGTGTGCCCCGAAATCCTCACAATTCCGTTGTTTGAATAACTCAGACTCATCTTGGGTCTAACTAGGAACATGGGAGCGATCAAATTGGAATATAATTTATTTCATCATCACATAATGACATTGTTTAACATTGATATGGTCATTATTTTAAAGAAACATGATGTCAAATGCTACCACATGTAGAAAAACTAGGCCCTCTTGGATCTTTAGGCTTTAAAACTTTAGCAAAAAATGCAACCATTTGTAATTGACCTTTTAATAGCAATTTCTTCCCAACGTATTCATTTTTTAAAATTTGGGTCATAATCTCCTTTGTCATTTGCATCTTTAAAAGCTCTAATTCCTTTGTAGTTTATGAATATTCTTTGATAGTTTTTGCAATGGAAGGAAACTCCCCATACAAACATCATATTTTACTTTAGCTTTCTTATAGGGTTTGCTTCTAATGCCAGGCAAGTTACATGCCCTTGTCCTAGATGAAACTATATTAAATGTTTGGTCAAATATGTGATTTGGTGTGACATGATCATTACTATCAACATTGTAATAACTCTATTGGGGTTTAACGTTTAGGGCTTTCAGGTGGTTGTGATTTTGGAATAGAATTAGGATGATCATCCAAATTTACCATTTGAAGATGTGGTAAACGATAACATTGACCAATACCACCAATTGCACCTTTCATTTTTGGTGTTCCTCCTAAAATGCTATGAAACTTTTCATACCATGACCAAGAAGGAGGAGCACTGTCGTATTACATGTTTTATGTTCATCACAATACTTCTCTTTCATCTTGGTGATTTTGTCTTGACATTGCTTCCAAGTGCATAACACCTCACTAAGGAATGTTGCATTAATTTTGTCCACAAGCTCTTTCCAATCCTTTGCAGCCATAGGTTGCTTCTGATATTCCCAATGCTTATCCTCCCACAAATCAATCATCAACTAAAGTTTTCCATTAGTCCACAATCTCTTATCAATTTGAGGCCTTACCCTAAGTTTAGGGGCATTCTAAGTAGCATTCGCACTCAAGCCCAACCTTAAACCCAAAGGTTGAAAAAAAGAACTCAAATTCATTATTTGAAAAAACCTTAACCCTAACCTTTGAAAAGAGTTAATATTGAACCCTTGAAAAAAAGGAAAAAATGGTGCTTCCAAAAAATAACCCATGAAAAAATTTAGCAAATTTTCCTCCATTTTTTTCTTCTAAAAATCACAAAATAAGACTATACCAAAACACAATCAACTTGTATAGTTTCATTCCTCATTCTTGTCTTTGGACTTTGCTCTCTGAACTACGATCGTTATTCTTTTTACTATGGATTGATTATAGCTTCTTGGTTGCCTTTGGAGTTCTAGGTTTTTGGGTGGACTATTTTGGAACTTACCAAAAGGTGTAATTTTTTCATTCTATCAATGGGAAGAGGAGAGGGAAAAAGATTTTCACTTCGTTCATTGCCATAGTGACAGTGCGAAACATTTGTTTTCAACTATCGCATTGACAATAAACAAAAAGGCATATATGTTAATAAAGGACATATTTACTCTCTAGTTAGATGTGCTCAAGGTTTCTCTCTTGGCTTGTCTACCACAAATAAACATAACATACAATCCTTCAAAGCTTATAAATGCAACAAGGAAATATCAATGATGTTGAATTAATCTTAAGCAAAGGAAATTTTCTTAAACTATTGACAAAGGATAATTTTAAGCTTGCGCACATGATGGCATACACCTTCATCTTCACAACACCCACAACACAAATCACTAGCTAACAACCTTTACGCCAACAAACTCAAAAACCTCAAGATCCTATTTTGCCTTTATTAGCGAACGAACTTTGTTGTTCCTCCTCCATGTTGCCCAAAGTCCTACCCTCCTACTTGTTATTTTTCCTCACCCCTTATTTCTTGATGTCACTTATTCAACAAATAAGGAAGAAATTCAACAAATTCAAAAAAAAACAAACATTCTAATTAAAATTTTCAACTAACACTTCAACTTTTTAACCTCAAATTAACTTTTTATCTTCTAATTAACTTTCTAACTTACAATTGATTTCTTAATCCCCATTTTTATCAAAAAAACTTATTATTATTTTTAAAAATTCATTTTAATTTTCTTATGCATCACCATAGCCTACATTTCATTACAATTTTGATGAAAGCTTCCAAAAACAAAAGTTTGCATACATTTACATTAGATTTCATTACAATTTGAACATAACCTTTCAAAAACAAAGTTTTGCACATTGACACTATGGAGTTTTACCTTAAATTTCACACAAAAAAGTCAAGATTTCGGATTTATGGACCAAATGCTTATAACCACAAATGTCATTCCTTTTGAAAGCATTTAATCTCAAACTTTAAAAAACACAAATCCATCAATTATGAGAGAATGGAAAGACATTTTTGTCACTCAACTCTTTGACCTTTATCAAAAAGATGGTTGATGATGGGGAAAAAAGGTTTTTGAGAGCATGATAAGGTGGAGATTGTGTTATGCACCCCCAAGCTCCTTGATAAACTCATTATGAATCCAAAGGTGAAAACAACGGAAGGAGAAGGAGTTGGGGCGCGTTCTTTGGCTCGTAGCACTTTGGAGATAAAAGGGCATGCTAAGCTCTAGGATGAGATTAGGAAGATTGACAAGCAATTCAATCACTCACACAAGCCTACACAAAGCAAACAACAAGTTAGTTAGTACATAGTTGGAGCACTTTGGTGCACGGACGAATCACGGGCAAACACAAACTCATAAAACTCACCACGGCCCGAACTTGGGGAAGCCACCACCTTCCCCTTTATATTATATTTTGTGTCTGGCCACGAGACTAGCACTCAAATGTCATTTTGTCTTGGAACTCCCAAGTGGGAGTCTTGAAAATTCCCAAAGTTGGGACTTTTGCGACTTTGGGGGGCCCATAACTTTGTGTGTAGACCTCTGATTGAGATGAAGTCTAAAGCAAATTTGTAGCCCTTGTTGAGAGCTTTTCAATGGTATGTTGCACGTCACCTTCACATAAGGAAATTGGGGCGATTCCCGACTTTTAGTGGTCGGGAGTCAAATTGTCAATTTGACTCCTAACCCTTCTTTTGGCCATAACTTGTGTTTTAAGTGTCCAAATGGGTCATATGAGCCCATTTTAGACATCTATGTTCCAAGAAATTTTTCATGATATAAAGAACTCCTTAATCCAATGGGTTTTGACCTTTGCAATTGTTCTCTAAAGATTTGAGAGTCCATCTAGACTCCAACTCCCAAAGTGGGAGCTCACTTGGGAGTGTGAAGGTTCATTCCTTCACACTTTCCTACCACTCCCGAGAGCATGAGATGTGACTCCCAGGCTTCCTTCTTGGCCTGCACCCTTGCACGCCCTTGCCTTGGTCGCGAGGCCAAAACTATGGTTGCGATAGTTAACAAGTTTAATGAAGTTTTGCTTATGATTTTGAAACGTAAATCCAAATAATGTGAGGAAAAAGTTGACAAGATGCAAAATACATACAACAAATATTGACAAACACAAAATGAGATAAACACATGTGCTTACATATGGGTTTGGTATGAAAAAATGCATGACATTTTTAGAAGCATAAAAAAAACTATTGGGGCCCTTAGGACATATGGTGACGAAAATCAAATTGCACCTAAGGGTGCAAATATTTTGAACCGTGTTGACATCAATGAAGATGTTGCACAAAAGATTCCCAAATATCTTCAAGATCAACATAATTGATGGGATCAATTCTTGAAGTTTCCAAGGACCCTAATCTTCCATTGACTATTGGTTGTAAGAAAACTATAATTAATGGGAAACCAAACAAGAAACATAAGATGGTTCTTTTCCATTAACCTTTGCACTTTTTCAATGTACAGAATCTTCCAATAAAATTGAGACAATGAAAATGGAAATGTAATCACAAATGGCAAAAGAGGCAATGGAAGTGCAAAAATCCATTACCAAAATGATTATGGAAACAAAAGAGCATCAAATTCAAAATATTTTAGGGGCTTAACTTCAAATTGCAACAATATTTATGAATGTGCTAAAATCTAAACCAACGAAAGATTAATTAATTAATCATAAGATGTGTGTAAACAAAACATTTTGGCAATGTTTTCAAATTTGCAAAAATTGATAAAACACACATTTTAGATTCAATAATACATGTTTGTTAAACTATAAGATGATGTTTTAACCAAGATGTAAATAATGCATCTCTTAACAATTCATTAGTTGTTTTTGTTTATTTTTCTTTTTAAAAACAACTCACCTTATTAAAACCAATCAATGGGTCAATGCACTCCTTAATATCATGAACAATAAGTTCAAGGATGCCATGCAACTCACAAAAGTTGTGCACAAAACACCATGCATCATCATGTCAATTGCAACACGGTTATGGATTTTGTAATTTTTAATGAGGTGTGACCAAATTGATTAGACTAAATCCCCTAATATGAATGGTTGAACTTCCAAATCTTGAATGTTGACCACTAGCTCATGTAAAATCCCACGAATTCATAACTATTTATATAAAGTGGAATACTTAAATTGCCCACCATTGTGAATATTGTCAAGTTGTCCTACACATACATTCCTAAAAATCTTATTTGTGTCATAAACATTTTGAAAGAACATTTGCACTTACAAAAATCTCCTAGGGCAATTGTAATCTTCCTCAATAGCATGAATGATTATGGAACATTCATACCATCATTAACGTTTGCAATTTGTTGAATACCAATCAAATCTTTGAATATTTCAATGATGGATAATAAACGTTGACATGTAGGCAAGTGAATATTAATCTTGTAAAATTTATCCTTATCTATCAAAATCTCACACATAATGCCAATGTATTTTTGAATAGTAGAAACATCAAGATTGTAAAGATTAGCCATCAACTTTGATCAAATTCCATGAAATAATCTATAAAAAAAAATCTTCACGACCTTATGAATGGGAAAAGGCTCACACAAAAATAGGTGAGTGTGTAATGAAAGGTGTGATTTGTTGGATAGGATTCTCAAATGCAAAAAATGATATCATATAAAACTGAATATATTGTTTATCGAAAATTTCAAGACTAATAACCAAACATTTCATTCTATAACATTCAAATGTGTTCTTTGTCTAGGCTCCTTCCTCCACGACCTATGAACATGACATTTCTTTCTTTGACACATAATTGGCAAAAACCTTTAAAACAAGCCAGTCTCATCAAAAACTATTAGATTAGATAAAGGCCCCATGATAAGGCAACCTTGAGAACATAAACATATGCAAAAGCATTTGAAAAAAAAACCAAAATCCAACAATTAAAGCAATATTTGCCATGATGTGAAGCAAAAAGTCTCTCCATAATGCAAATCACAAAATGATAAAAACAACTTGCTAAATACTAAATTGACAAGATGAAAGGAAGGTGATCACACCCCCTTGGGAAAAAGAAAAGAAAAGAAATTTAACAATTAAAAAATAATTAAAAAGAAAAAAAAAGAGAAAAAAAAGTTTTAAAAAAGGATGACCACATCCTCCATGGAAAAGAAAAAGACCAAAAACGACTATTAGGAAAAGAAATTAAAAAAAAAGGGAAAATAGAACATGTTTGGGGGGGGGGAAGAAAATATGAAAAGAGTAATAAGCAAAAAAGAAAAAGAAACAACAGAAAAAATGAAAAATATTTTTTCAAAAAGAAAAAGTTGTGAAGAAAACATGGGGGTGAAAAAAAAAAAAAGCAAAAAAGGGGAGGCATTTTTAAATAGGTGGGTAATGAAATGCCGAATTATTAAACTTAAATTTTTAGTTTTTTTGAAATTTTTGAAAATTGTAAATATAAAAATAAATTAATGTAAAATGGCATCTATCTAACAAGAAAGATGCTGGCGCACGCGCCTCCTGCTCCAGTGTGCATGTGCGTGGTACAAGACACGTCTTCGGGCACTCCTCGTCCCGTAAACACATCTTTGGATTCATCGTCCCCGTTCTTCTTCCTCAAGAAGAAACCTGAATCACCTCAAGAAGAAACCTGAATCGTCTCGAGAAGCCGTGTCTAGGAGAGATATGTAGACATAATTGTATAGGAGAAGGGCATGTACTCAGGTCCTTTTCCTGCGTAAAGCAGAGCTGGGATTTTTTCACTTTTTAGAAATAGTGGCAGGTAATCTCAGAAGAAGAAGAGAGTGTGCGTAGAAGAAATTGGTGCACATCCATCCAGCCACAGCTGTTTTGGGCAAAGATTCTCACATACCTATTGTAATGGATCCGCCGCCGGGGAGTGTTTCTAGAGGACAAGTTGAGGAAGATTTTGCAAAGCTCAGAGCCAGAATGCAGCTCCTCAATGACGAGTTTCAGCGCCTTGAGGAGAGAAATCAATGCGTCATGGAGCATCTCCGATACCTCAGGTTGAATCGCCTCAAAGTTGTTGCTGGTATGTTTTCAAGTTCCATACTTCTTATTTGTGAATATATTTTTTGTGTTTATGTTTCATTCTTTGTTGTTTTGTCTCTTCTTTAAGCTCATGTTAGTTTTGGTGTGTGCTTTCAGATGAAATCGCCGCAATTTAGTTATCACAGGACGATCTCGTTGTCAACGTCCAGGAGGCATTCGACGAGTGCAAGGTCCAGGAGACGTTGGAACAGCGTAAGATCACAGCCCATTTCAAGGACTTTGTAGCTCTCATGCGCGAAGTCCGGCAATGCAAAATGTTAATCGATTCTCACAGAGAGTACTACGAAGGCGAGGTTTATGCGGCGCCCAGGTTTTCGTGATCGAAAACGCTTTCAAATTCTATAATCATTAACCATTTCGGAGTTGAAAGGAGCGGAGGTAGCCAGGGCATGGCCTCTCGAGGAAGAAACTAAAGTTGCTGAAAGTGGGTGACATGACATGAAAACTGAATAGCCATACTTCATAGTTTCCTTGTTCTTTTTTAGATGGTTGTTGAATAGGGGCATTGGACCTTGGTGTCAATGAGTTGGGAAAACGGATTTTTTTGTGAAGATCTTTTGAGACGACAGTTGGGTCTGTCTGTCATTCTGCAAGTCTAGAAGAAGTAGAAGAGTTTTCCGAAGAGTTTTTAGGATGAAAGTTGTTGCAGCAATGATAATAATAAAGGCGACACCATCATGTCTCCGTCTTCCTCCTTTCAAGCCACTTGTCTCCTCTCTCCGTCGTCGTATCGTTCCTGTCTGCAGTTCCATGCCGCAGAGGAAAACATTTTCCCAATGATCGCTCTCCTGGAACAGCGAAACTGATACGATATGGTCACTACAGCTTTGTGGCAACAACTGCGAACAAGCCTTCTTCATTCAAGCTTTGTCATTCTCAGAATATCAGCAGCGATACAAGGTAATCTTCGAAGACGGGTCATCATATTTTCCTCAAGATCTTTGTCTTTTCCTACAGGAAACCTGAGGAAAACATGTTCTTTTCTAATTCCACCAAGAGCATTTGTGTCTAGTGCTGCCATTGGCAGAAGGAGCCAGGAGTCTTTTGCAGCTAGGGTTTTGCAATTACGTCTGTACAAAGCAAACCCCATAGGTACGAATCTCTTCGCCCCAAACTCTCAACTGTCTTTTATGGATTTCACAAAGTCTAGACCTTGTTGTTTGTAATTAGACAAGTATATGATGCAGTTCTCTTACAACAAATTGTTTTTTGTATGGAGTTTTTCTTTCTGCAACCTCATGGGCATCTCCTTTCTTTCTTATGACTATGTGCTTAGGGTTTCTGAGTAATGTCATCGGCAGTGGGTGTGTTCTTGTCACTCACTTCTCTCTCTCTCTCTCTCTCTCTCTCTCTCTCTCTCTCTCTTAACTGAGAAGAAGCAAGAACACTTGCAGTAATACTGCATCTAGTAAATAGGTTTTTTGCAACATCAGTAGAGTTCACACTGAAAACATATCAAACCCACACTGCAATGCAGCACTTGAAGGAAGTTGTGAGAAAACTGATCTTTTTCTAATTACAAACCAACAAGGTCGAGACTGGGACATGTATTCTTGCAGGTAATCTGATTTGCTGCCAGCAACCATCAACTAATACACAATAATAAGCATGACAGTACCAAACAACAAATATTGACCTCCCCTGTATCCAGGGATCAATGTGCTCATGGGACCCTCTGTAGTTACCCTTGACCTCTTCATGTCTTTCTTATTAGTAGTCATCATTCCTGCACCATTAAGTAAACACAGCGATCAAAATATAAAAAAGCTGTAAACACATTATAATCCTGGAGTTTGAGAGCCTCAAAGAATGCTAATTATGAGCATCTCTAATAATAAGATACTTAGGCAGCTGCACTAGTTTCTCATTGTTGACTTTCTATCTGTGGCTGGATCAGTGTGATATATCTCCATACAAAGTGATCACAAAATGGTTGCCATGATGAGACCCTCTGTGATTGCATTTGGACAATCTGCAAGCAAGATTTTCCACAGATCAGCTTTGTATAGTGAAGTTACACAAAAACATCCAGTGTACTGATCTGATCAAGTTTGTGACACAACCAGAAACAATGAAGTCAGTCTGCCCTACATATACCCAATCCATTAATGCAAGCTATAATATAAATTTTTGTGAAGATTCTTGAGACATGCATTCATCCTGAAACAGCATTGTGGATAAAGTCCTTGCTCTATGAGCTGATTCTCACAGAAACCAAGTCACTATCAAATTTAATGGCAAAACATCAGTCTTGTGGAGTGTGCTTTTAATTCCCAGGTGAAGTCATGCAAATTGGCTGCTGTTGTTTGGAAAAGTTGGTGAGGCTACATGGTCTTAAGATGGAGTATTTGTAGTTTTTGTAGCATGCAAAGACATGGGGGATGTGTTCGTTGCCTAGGAGGGTATAGGGTTTAGGTTCATTGCCAGGAGCTGCTCAGGAGGGCTTATTGTATTGAAAACAATTGGTAGTACTGAGCAACCACAGGATGATGTATTTATTTGTACCTTGGGCTAGCAATACAGTGCTCATGGTGTGTGATTCTCAGCTGTGTGCTGTTGTCCTGCAGCTCAAAATATTACATTGCTTGTCTCATTAGCCATCACTGTGACTGCGAAGGAAACAATTGACACACTGCACACCTTGTCACCACCATTGCAAGGGCTGGGACAGGAGCAGGCAGTTAAAGAAGATTGAACTTCAAACAAATTCACTTCAACTGTAGAAGCTCAGCCAAATCCAAGGATAGTTTAGTTATAGAAAAACTCCATACTATATTTCACAAGCTTCACAACTCATTAAACACCTTTGTCCCCCTCTCCCTGGTCCTGAGGATACACAAGTTTGTGGTCTGTGAAGGTATATCTGTCTGCCATGCATTCTCTCTCTCTCTTCTTCCTTTGAAAGGGGACCTAGGAATGAAGAAAAAGTCAGATGCTTACCTCAGGCTGTGGCAGCACCACAGGCCCTGTAGAAGCTACATCATTCCTTTCTACACTGCAATGTAGCCCAGAGTTTTTTCTACTAAGTCCGAACTTTCAAAGAGATGGTTTGATCACTAAGTGGCTTGATCCCCATGTTTTTGGTGTGAACTCTACTGATGTTGCCAAAAATCTATTTACTAATGTAATTGATTTTCTTGACCTTCTGAGTTGCAAGAGAGAATTGAGTGACAAGAATACACCCACTGCTGACAACATTACTCAGAAACCCTAAACACCGTAGTCATAAGAAAGAAGTAGATATCCATTAGGTTGTAGAAAGAAAAACTGCACACTAAAAGCAATTTGATGGTATAAGAAAACCACTTCATATACTTTTTCGATTACAAACAAGAAGGTCTAGATTTTGTGTGTTGCTCTGTGACATCCATGAAAGACAGTTGGTAGCTTGTGGGCAAAAGAAATTCATACCTATGGGCTTTGCTTTGCTCGGACTTGATTGCATATCCCTAAGCCCAAAAGACTCCTAACTCCTTTTGTAAATGGCAACATCAGATACAGAAGCTCTTGGTGGAATTCAGGAGGAAAAAATTTCAGAAAGATCTTGTGGAATTACGAAGACCCATCGACGAATATTACCTTGCATCGGTGCTGTCATCATTGTGAGAATAACAAAGCTCGAAGGAAGCGTGCTTTCTCACGGTTGTTGCTACAGAATTATAGTTATCATGCCATGTCAGTTTCACTGTTTCGAAAAATCTCTCTCAGACATGGAGCTGCATAAACAAGAAGGGTTATGATAACGGAGGGAGAAGGATGGCTGAACAGGAGGAACATCTTCCTTTCCGAAAGCTCTTGGGGAAATCCTTCTTCTAGAGGTGGAAAACAGTTTCAAACAGTTATGTTGAGCAGATACGTGCCCACCTTTCTCATATATGTTTGTGTGCTGCTTGTAGGCTCAGATATAGAGTGAACATGCAGAATGTTTGTGTGGGGGCTACTCTGTGGCCTGTTAAAGGAATTATTATCTTCCGATATTCATTTTCAAGATAATCTGCAATCGAACAAGACTACCTCTTAAGCTGCCCTAAGCCTCGCCTCCTGTTCTTTTCCACGCCATGAGAGGGTTTGAGAGAGAGAATGGTGTGCTCATATTCTATGGGTGTATAGTCGTCTCTCATGCTTTTGGCATTCAGTACGAGGAATAGTTTTCAATCATAGCACCACGTTCTCACGCCCCCATCTCATGGTTGTTGTCTTCTCCATATACAGATACCTAACTATAGATCTGGTTCTTCTGAGGAGGAAAAACAATAACAATACTCCTGTTTGTCAGGTTTTACGAGTGCAATGCAAAAAGGTCTCATTGTCATTCAAAGACTAAGAAAATCGAAGATTGGAAAGAAATATAATAAGCACGTAATACAAGAGATTCAAGCAACCTACGACAAGAAACCCCTTCTAAGCAGTCACCTTCTTGATTCCATCTACAGAGATTGAATTTCAGAGGGGCAAGACTTCAAATCTCGACAGCCAGAGGAGCGCCAGGGAGGGAATTTACAGGTCAGTGAAGAATGGATTATGCCTCAATGGGTTTTTGAGATCAGCGGCAACTTCTGTCACCTCATACATCTAATTGCTTCATCATTCCTGCCACTCCGCATAGCCCCTCCTAAGCGCAAAGTAAAAACACTGCTATTAAAGACTAAACTAGAGAACCAAATACACCAACACCACTCACTAGTCGAAACGCAGCAACTGCAACCAGAGCTACCATCACCTTAAGGGACTGAGATTGAACAAACAAGAAATTCGACATACCGCAGGGAAAGCACACAAGGTGCGTTAAGAAGGACGAAGTTTTTGTTTATAAAGATTCTCAAACCCTAAACCTTAAACCCTAAACCTAAAGTTCAAGAATTGCAGCGGCGCCGTGTGATGAAGAAGGTGGTTTTATATTCGAGAGATAAATCTTGACAAAAGAAGGGGAGAATATGTAAGAAGAAGCACCGAGAACATCCCGCCATTGCTCACGATCACCTCCTAAAATTGAAAGCTAAAGATTTTATTTTGCCACGAAACGAAGAAAGAGTTGTTCTGGAACTCCCGCTCTGGAACAGAAAACACAGATTTTTACAGAAGAATAATGTTGCGACTGTGAGTGAAGAAGCTGCTGTCAAGATAAAGAACACACACAGCACACAGGGAGAGAGAAATAGAAAGAAACAAAAAAAAGAGAGTGAGATACAGATTTCTTCAGCCTTATTTCAGCTTTTCTTCTCTTCCCCCTGTCAAATTGCTCCAAGGAGCAACACTACATGCTTTGTCAATTGCCCCAAACAATTTGCCATGATCCATGCAAAATACAACCCCACATGAGCTGCATACCTAGCGATGGAGACTACTAGACAAGCTCATTTTCATCATTATTGCCAGAATTTTTCTTCCTCAATTTCTTGACAAATTTCTTACTTCTTGCTAAGAATTTTCACTCAAGATTGGGCCATCGGACCACACACATTGTTGCATTAAGAAAGCTTACTTCACATGTATAGCAAATTTCACATGTTGGTTGTGCAAAGACAAAGACATCCAAATGTTGGAGATCAAGTAGTTTGTGAGGGAATTGAACTCTAATTTTATAGAAAATTCTACACACTTCAACACATGCTTGCAAAAACAAACACCCATAAAAAACCTCATAAAAACCTTGTTGCAACTTGATACCAACAAAAACACAATGCCCAAAAGCTCAAGAATATATAAAAAGCTTGTTATAGCTTTGATTAGCAACAAAAACACACTTGGAAGCCCGAGAATAATAAGAAATTTGTTGCATCTTGATCAACATCTCCCATTGTTAATGAGCTCCATAAAAAATAAAATGTGATGAAAAGTGAAAAGATGACCCTAACTTGATTGATGATACATTACCATCAAATATCGAAGCAAAATGTGACAAAGCCTTCAATTGTTGATGGTGATGGGAAAGGGAAATGTGAATGGTTGTTGTTTGTTTTTGTTTTGTTTCTTGCAAATTATGGAGTGCATCGTTTTTATTTTTCAACGATATTCGTTATGTATGTTTTTTTCATTTGAATGAATTTTGTGTGGTGTGATTGTATTAATTTTTGTGTCATAACCCTAACATCAGGTTTACCATTAAATGTAAAGTGCAAAGGCCCATGAGGTCAAAAGAGTGTGTTCAAGTGTGAAACACATTCTTACAAATGGGGGAGAGTGCAAAAGATGGAGCCCAACGACTCTTAATTGCACTCCCACTTTGGGAGTTGCACTTATGCGAGAATCTTGAATGTTTGGAGCCTTGGTTAAAAAGGTAAACAAGCACCAAATTAAACTCCTAGGATACCATTGGAAAGGTCTTGAAGTATAGAAGCCTAAAGTGTCATTGCATTGTTCATTTAGACTTAAAACACATGAGTTATGATCAAAAGAAAAATCAAGGTCAAATTGGGAATTTGATTTCCGACCATAAATCCCCTTAGAACAAGGGTCAAATCATCTTTGATTGGAGCGTGCAATACACCGTTGAAAAGACCTATTTGAAGCTATGAGATTTTGCCATCACATGCTTTTAAAAAAACATGATTTGAAAAAAATATGAACATCCAAAGTTTTAAGACAACAAAAGTCTCAATTTTGACAGTCCCAAGAAAAAATGCCATTTGGATGTAACCCTCGTGGAAAGACACAAATTATACTATAGGGAGGGGAGTGATGCCTCCTCCCAAAGGTTGTGGGTTGTGTAAAACTTGTGCTTGAAATTGTTCCTATTAAGTTTGTCATTCCACTTGTATTCAACTTGTACTAATCGCCCTCTTTCCTTGGTTATGCAAGTTGATTTCATTTGAACTTTTTCTTGTGAATTCATCCTAGTCCCATTTCAAAGCTTTAACACGCCCTCCTACCCCCAAAATGTTGCAAGTTAAGGAACATGCCCCAACTCCCTTCTTTTTATGTTGTTCCACTTTAGGACCCACATTTAAGTCCGTTAAAAAATTTAGGGGTGCATCGTTTTGGGTGGACATCAATTGAAAAGTAGAAGATTCAATTTAAATATAATGTGACAATTTGCAAATGGCAAGCAAAATTAAATATCTTCGATTTTTTGTTGGCGGTGGGTGCAGTAGGTTGTTGGTTTTATGTTGTTAAAAATTAGGATCATTCTGTTCTATGGGTGGGGGAAAATGTCTTTTTATGGAAAACTTAATTTCTTTGTGAAATTATGCATATTTTATTACGCCATAAACTTTAGCAGAAATAATTACACAGGTTTAAAAGCAAAATTTAAATCAATGAATAAGGATATGATGAAAAGCCTTAAGGGTTTCGAAAGCACTCATAATGCCAAGTTGGTTATGTTATGGTTGGGTGTTTTTGTAAAAGGTTGGTTCCATTACCAAGGAAAGAACAACCACTCATTTGGGAGTTTTGAAGTGAAATCTTGTTTGTTAATGGGTGTCCAATTAATGAATTATTTAAAACATTGCATTACCTTCGTCAAACTTCCTAAATCAATTTGTATGAAAAAACTATTTTTAATGTGTATATGTGACAAATAATTTCATTTGTGTTGGGAAAATCAAATTGTGGGGTATTTTTAAAATCATTGAACCTCCCATAATTTATAGTTTTTTGAATTGTAGTGTAAAGGATATTGTGTGCCTCTATGGGAAATAAGTTCATCAATGTTGAGGGATAAGTTCTACCAAAATTGACTAATTGAACTCCATGAAAATGAAATCAAAGTGATTTGATCCCTAAAGACCCATAAATCAAGTTGTGTTCTTTAAATAATGTATATTCAAACAATTTGTTTGTGAAATTTTCTTTATTTGAATAATTCCCAATTATGTAATATGTGGGTATCTAGTCATGATCATTGATTTGTGCAATTGGGGATGTGTACTCCTCTTTTTTTTGTTACAAATAAACAAACAATCTTGCAAAATCAACATGGACAAAAATAAATAAATTAAAAAAACTTGAAGGGATGGTTAGTTGGAAAGGAAAAAAAAGGAAAGTTCAATGAAGGTGACTCACCTAATCACTATCAACCTTCAATATTTAACTTTGTTAAGAAACTCATAATTTTTTTAAATAAAACAATTTCAAATGTCATATAGTCCTTGAAGTTTACATTTGTTATGCAATTCAAGTATAGATTGTTTAGCCATTTTTTACTATGGTGATCATTTGATCAAGGATTTTCACTTATAAAAAATAATGCCTCAAAGTTATCAATAAAAATTCAAGATTAAACATTCTTTTTGTCTGAATTAAAAACAAAAAATCCCAATAATTTATTTGGCAAGGAAATCAACATTTGAAAATTGATCCTCATGTGTTAGCCATTACCCAAGAAAGTCTACAAATAGATAACAAAATAGATAACCATTGAATTAATAAAAAAAATATGATGATAAATGTTCATGAAAACTCCTCCATGGATGTTCCAATACATAACATGTTACTATCATCTTCTTCAACTTGAACATTTGGTCCATTACATGGTATTATAAATTTTTGAATAATAAAGTTTAATTAATCAAAAATTATCATCAAAAGGGGGATGACCTTTTTCACATCATATTTAACAATTACATTTTCCCACCCCACAAAGTTTTTCACAACCCATAAAAATTTGAAACAAGGATCCAACATTCAAGCCAACATATTATGAACTTGGTGGGAATCAAAGGCTTTCAAATTTTCCAAAATGGTTTTATCACCTTTTCAATTTCTTGCCACACACTTATGTTCAACAAATGAAGGTCAACATCAAATTGTTCTAATGTTTCATTCCCATAAACAAGGGGATCTAATTCAAATTTTGTCATCACAATTAAATTAATTACAATAACCATTCAACCTATGATAGTAACCAATGACCTATAAACTAATTCATCATTCATATCATCAACACATAGTTCAAACATTGAATGACAACTTTTGTAATGGCCCACTTTTGGACCCTTTGGAATATTTATTATTTGATATGTTAATGTCTTCTACTTCCCATAACATAACAATATGGTTTTCTTGAATTACAAAAACTCTTGGTTCTTACTTTTGTTATTGGATGTTGAAGGTTTTTACTTTTGGATGTACATTAAAATTATGTATACTAGGTAAGATTTTCTCAAAAATACCTAAAATTGCGATTCAATTTACTTGATTGTAAGCAAAATATTTGATTATATTTGCAAGTGTACAAACTATACTTTAGCTTGTATCAATGTTCTATACATTTCATTTTAGTGATAAAAGGTTACATGTTAATGGCGGTATAATTGTAAACTATTTTTATTCAAGTTGAAGGGATTATTTACATATTTTTGACATTACAATGTTATGATATGTTACTAATTTCATTTCACATGTGAAACTAAATGTCATAACATGACAAATTTCAAGCATATAAGGTGCATTGAAAAAATTGCATGGTTCAAGTTCCATTTCAACAAAAAAAAAACATTCATTTATGAAACATAGTGTTTTAAATGACAATATCTGATTGTTGTGGGTCATCATTTTTATGATATGACCTTTTGTTTAGATAGAAAAAAATGTTTATTATATATAGATTGGGGCATTATGTTTGAATTCATAGTTAAATTGTCTTTTGATAAAAACATTTTCTAAATTTTTTGTACTGTATTCTTCAACCTGGAATGTAAATGTATTTAAAGTTTCAAATCCATTTCATTTTTATAATTAATGATGTCCAATGCAATTTGGAATTTCATGGACTTTATGACCATTACAAGAAATGTAAATTCCACAAGAAAGAAATAAGTAGGACACACAACACAAATGCATTCATGCAATATTAACATGCATAGCCACATGTTTCCATGTTTTGTAAAAACCTTGCAACCTTTGCAAATGTAAAACACAAGGTCCTTGAGAAATCTTTGATCACCATTATTGTTTAAGGCATTAAAGGTGAAAAAGTTGTTAAGATTTTTAGTAAAAATTTTAATATTAAAAATAGTCTACCAATTTGGATTACCAAAAATAATGTAGCAAACACAATACAAAAACTCTACCACCAAAAATTACTATTGAAATTTTTATCTTATTTTTAAAGTTGAAATTTTGTTGATAAGCAGTTGATTACTAATTAAGATTTCCTAGTTGTAAATAAGATTAAGTACAATTAAAGTTTTGGAATAAGTTTATGAAATCAATTTTTTTAGGGTAATCATTGTTTTGGGGATTAAATTTCCATCATTATTTCAAGGTATTTAGATGTGAAATTTTTCATGTGAAAGGAGGAAGCAAATTTGAATATGTTGTGCTATAACAAGAAAAAATTAACTTGCACATACTTTTGAATTTATCTTTTCCATTAAATTTTTTTTACCATTTTTTAAAAAGTTCTATTTGTTGTACAAGTTTCAATATTCATACTTTTCAAGTTGTTATGAAGTTTGTTAAAGACTTTTTCACTTTGAAAATTTGATAGTCTATTTACCCTAAACCCTTGTCATTTTCACATGTATTTCACTTTTTATTCCTATTCTTAAAAAATCCAAACCTAGGATATATCAAGTGGCCTTAACATTTGGTGACCAAATTGCAAATACAAAACCAAGATTTCTGGTTTGGTCACTTTTATTTGGAGAGTTCTAACTAGAATTGTTTGTTTCCATTTGAAAAACAAACTTCATTTACAAAGTTGATTCCATATTATTCTTATGTTCATTTTTAAACAAGCTTCATAAAGCTTCAAAAAACCAAAAAACACTGAAGTTTTTCCTTTTAGTTTTAATTCTTTTATTGCTACAACATGTCAACAATGCTAACAAAAAGTATGAAAAAGAAATTGGGAGAAGTTTTGCAAGAAAGCACATAAGGTGGACCTCCTAAAGGTCAAGAAGGATTAGAGCTATTGAAAAAGGATGTGGAGGATGTTTTTACCTTTCACAATAAGGAGCAAGAAAAAGTTGGAAGTTATTATAAAAAACAAAAATAAATAAAAATTAGAGAGATACCAAAAACCATCTACTAGAATTTGGATTGTTGTTGTGACAAAATTGAAGACCATGTAATAACCTATTTGGAACCCTATTAAAAATCAAGCTTTTTAATACCATGAGATTGTTTTACCCAATCCTTGTGCCTAAAAGAATGAAATGTTTCAATTCCAAAAAAAATTGGAAGAATTATAACAATTTCAAAAGCACATTCCTAAGGATGGGTGCAATGACCAATAATCAAGGATGAGTCTCATGGATGACGATGAGCTCCACCCTACAATTTTAGTAACTCATGATTTCAATGTCTAAGTTTTGTTTCTTGTTTTGTACCAACATGTTTCTTTTGTCATGGAATTAGACATGTGATAGGAAATTACCCTTACTAATTTAATCAAATGTTAAATACCAACCCTTTGCCAAGTTTTATTCCAAATCCACTCCAATTTCCTATCAAGTTTTGACTCAAATTTTTGTACCATCTCTTTCAGTGGCCAACATGTCGCTTGTAATACTGGAAATTACTATAACTATTTTTCTTTTTCCAATGTCCCTATTAGTATTAGAATTTCCCTTGCTACAAATCTGGTAGTGCCTTTTACCACACCTTTGTTTCCAAATCGAAAACATTATCCAAGTACCTACGGACTTAACTTCTCAAGTTTAAGAAATATGGTAAACCCATGACCAATGATGGGTAACCCCTATTTTGTTAAATATCCCACTATTGTCCAACCAAATTCATTTACACCACCTCAACGTTTTTTCATTATGGTAGCTACCGAAATCATTGCAATGGAAAAAGATGATGGAAAGCCCTCAAATTTAAATGATTTAAAAAAAGAGGAACAACGAAATTCTACCACAAAACGTCGCCAACATTTTTTTCACCCAACCAGTTGTTTGGCCATAAGCAAACATGTTATGTCAAACAACCCACCAAGGTTCATTATGCCCCTAGGAGGTGAAAGTGGACCATCTTTAATAGGTAGTGGACCATTGCGAAGTAAAAAACCTTCAAGAAGAAGTGGACCACGTGGAGGCGGAGGGCCCATCAAAGGAAGAAATGACCCTATAGGAAGATCATGGATTGGATCCCTTGGAATCCATGGTACCCATTATGGTATTGAATACCTCTCACAACTACCCCCAAATACCTCTTCTATTATGAAATCCCAATGTGAAGAATCTTTGCACAAACTTTGACTTAAAACATATAATCCACAAAATTCATTCAGGGGTGAAACTATTATGTAATCATATCCTAACAAGTTAAGATGTGGTTCAATGGAAGGTAATGAATCACCTAAGGAACCTATGGCATAGTGTGTCTACTTAGCTAATACCAAAAAATGTTGAGAAAATCAATGTACTTACCATGACAAGATGTGAAGAAATGTTGTGTTGTGTTATAGTTGGAGGTTCACATTTTTTGACAGTGTGACCCCCCTTTGTTCCAAATGCCATAACATCTTCATACAACCTTCAAATTTAGCATAAATAAAGTTGTTGGAAAGTTAATGTCAAAGGTAACATTCCAAAAAAATCTCATATGTTTTTATTTATGTAATTAGGAAATATGGTTCAAACCCGAGAGCTAATTTGACAACATTAGGAAAAAACAACAGCAAACCCCCTTTACTTCCAACAATTATATTTCTCCAATAGAAAGTTCGATGAGGTTGGAATTTTGTGCGAAAATATGTTGGGTAATAATCTAACATTTTTTCAATTTATAAACTAATCCATTGCTACAATCTCGCATCGCCGCATATTATGCGTACCCTATTTTTCAAAATAAAAAATCAACCCTCCTTCGAATGCGAGTACCAAGTTTGTTGTTTCGGTTTTTTAATTTTATAATGCAAGCGGAGAATCCAACCATGGCGGATGATGCCACCATGTTTTCAAATCCTTCAATCGCATGAATACGAAATGAATAGTTTGTCGTGACGTGTAGTGTCGTGACATACAATGTCGTAAGGTGTACATTCATAGGAAACTCTACTAAACAAAAAGACTAAAGCCAGTCAAAGTATAAGCTAATCAACTAAAAAGAAATGCATGCACACACACATATATATATTCAATGCAAGAGGGAG
>Ga0209208_10001228_pt1 | contig 35895 bp, 46 predicted proteins | sample S1TSphfallax_3_FD_187694 | JGI IMG/M metagenome (GOLD analysis project Ga0209208, IMG submission 187694) | Host-associated microbial communities from peat moss isolated from Minnesota, USA - S1T2_Fd - Sphagnum fallax MG (SPAdes) (version 2) | ecosystem: Host-associated > Plants > Peat moss >...
GATGGCTCCGGCTCCGACTCCGGCTCCGGCGATGGCTCCGGCTCCGGCGATGGCGACGGCTCCGGCGATGGCGACGGCTCCGGCTACGGCTACGGCTACGGCGACGGCTCCGGCGATGGCGACGGCTCCGGCGACGGCTACGGCTACGGCTCCGGCTACGGCTAAATTCATATGCAAATAGAAGTTAGTGAAAAACACATTGAAAGCTTAATAACGTTAGGTGAGGAAAAACGTAGAAGATTGATGGATCGAATTAAGCTTCATTGTTATGAGTGCGATATAAGAGAGTTTATTGATTATACTATCTTGGTTGATAGTCTACGTTTGCAATTAAAAACCTTACGAAATCAAGCGAAAGTATTTCCATCAGATTTCTACAAGTCGGGGTGAAAAATGACAACTGAAATCGTATTAATCTCAGTCGTAGTAGGCCTAATAGGTTATGACATATATGCAGTTATTAAAGGCGGCTTCTCTAATACCATTTCTTGGTTTATTTATACTGTTGCTCAAAAATACCCCATTATCCCATTTGGATTTGGAGTATTAATCGGGCATTTTTTTTGGAGTCAGGTGTGTTAAGTACTTGCGCAACGTTCATATCCGCTATCCTTGTTCAATTTCAAATCGCTCAAACTATAATTCCTGTTGGAGGTAATTATATTTTAGATGTGCCTGATAGGCAGCAATTTGATATTGCTTTTAATCATTTTGGTCTTAAGAATAATTGGGTAATAGTTAAAGATTCTAATGGAGTAATTGTATTACAAAGACAGAGATAATGGAGCCTGGCTCGAAATCGCAGCCTTAAAAGCCATAGATTACAAACCATGATATTATCCGCCCATGGGTTATGGGCATTTAAAGGTTCAACAGCTATCTGAGCTAAAGATCCAACATCAAGTCATTCAATATCTCACCTTTATTACAAAATAAAGGATTACTATTTTGGTATCGTATACAAAACGGACCTCGCATTCTTAATGCTGGCAAGAAAGTAATATTTAAAAAATCCTACTCACCAGGACTACCTGATCTCATTATCGATATTATTAATGGCCCATTTTTATGGGTGGAGTTAAAAGCTCACAGCGGAAAATTAAGTGATAATCAGCTAAAAATACAAAAAAACTGCAATAAAAGTGGCAAAATCTATTTAATTTGGCGAAGTTTGGAAGATGCCGTTGACTACCTTAAGTCTCTAGGAATACAACTGTAAGTCTTATGGGTTTAGGGGGAATATGCGAAAATTACTCGCCGTGTACAATTGTTGCCAGCTGGGATCCGACCAACAGATGCCGTATTACATAGATTGCCTACGCAGTCTATTAGCTCAAACAGCTAGAAATAGTTGGGGTAATGATTATCAAATAGTTGTATCAGGCTGCGCAATCAACGAACCGTCCAAAAACACGATGCGTGAGTATTTTGGCGATACCATTAACCTTAACTTTATAGACGAAAACTACCCCCTTAGCGTGACATTTAATCACACAGTTAAAAAGTGTGTGGAGCACTATGGGCCGTTTGAAGGTTATCTTTATATCGATAGTGGCATAAGCTTTTGGGATCCTAGCCAAAGATGGGACGCTGTTGAGTTGTTTTACCATAAATTTAAAGAGCATAATGATGCTGTATTGGCAGCTTTTCCCAGTAATGACGATGGTGGCAGCTGGTGGGGATTAGCTATGACAAATGAGGATTTAGTTTTGCCTATCGGTAAGGCAACAAACCTACACTGTCAAATATTCCCAGAAAAATGGCGCGCTACTTATAATAATATTCTTTTAGATACGTTTGCTAGTAATTGCCAAGAAAGCATGTTTAGCTTCTTAGCCGCAGCCATTAAAACAAAATATGTTTTAACCAAGAAAGTATCAGTCCTTCATCTTACCAATTTAGATGGTGCATCTTTTGGCTCTCGTAAAGTGAATCATACCGATAGATTCCCAATGAGTAATACGTTTGAAACAGGTGGTTTATTTTATCGTAAACAAAAAACTATCGATGAGATGTATAAAGAAGCTCGTGAATTTGGATTTGGGATTGAGGAGTGTAAACCCTACTGGTTACATGATCCGGGGAAATTTGACGCTAACAACTTTGCACTGGATCCAAGATTATTATCTTATCTGCAAAAGGAAATGTTTTTAGATAAAGAACAATTAGATTACGACCAAATTAGGAGCCAATTCCATACATGCGCATAATTATTTTACTATCATTAATTTTATTTGTAACCGGCTGTTGCCCTATATTTGTGAAAAAGGAACAGCCCTGTAATTGTGAGGATAGAGTTTGATTTACACAATTACAGTCGCATTTTGTCCCGCCGCTCAATTGGCACGCTCACTTGCTAAGTATTATCAAGTAGAACGAAGATATTATGACCCGCGCAGCAATCACATCATTGTCCAAGGCCACTATCCAATTAATAAAAAGAAAAATAATCGAGATATAGAAATGATTTGCGATGCATTTGAAGTGAAGCTTTTAGATCCAGGTAAAGATTTAGGTTCATGCCAATCACAAAACTGGGCATTAGAGATTATTAATCCTGAAGATGATACGTATTTTATTAATCTTGATCCCGATAGCCATTGCGACGCAGTAGCTTGGGATGAAAAGATGAAAAGCACATTGGATACTTTCGACAATTGCGTCTTAATAAGTTGCTGGTCGAAAATGTGGGAACCATATAAAAATAGATTAAATATTACTGATAATATTGGTATTGCTCATCAACCAATTCCGTTTAATCTTTCAATGTTTCGATGTTCCTTTATTAAGGAGATTGGTGGATTAAGACAGCTTGGCGAAAAGTGGGGAGAATTAGAGGCTCCTTTTCATCAATCTTGTGTTCATCACGGTAAATACCATGCTTATCTAATGAATTGCATAGAAGATGAATCAGGTAAGTATATGCAAGATAGGCAATTACTTGAGTATAAAGATTTGTATTTAAGGACGGATGGTCCAAATAAGTTTACGGGTACATATGAAGAGTTTTTAAAATACAAATATCCAGAGTTACTTAAAATGGATAGTTTTATTCCAGACGGAACTGAGTTTAAATAATTTTTACATGGGTTAAATGGGGGTTATATGCCGAGAATTCGTATTGCTGCAATTGTTCCTGACAAAGAAGATCCAACAAGTTGGTACCGAGGAGTTGGTCCATTATCTGAAATTGAAACAAGACGGGAAGATATAGAGCTTACTTTTCCAGCTAATATTAATTGGTCGACTTTAAAATTTTGCCATATTTTATTCATGCAAAGGCCACATTTGCCTGATTATTTAAATGCAATGGCAATGGCAAAAGATCATGGCATCCCTACATGGATTGACTTGGACGATGATAACTTAGCTGTTCCGAAGGATAATCCTGTTTATCAATTATACAATCAGGTCGCTATCAAAGACAGTATTGTTAAAATGGCTAGATATGCGGAAATAGTTACAGTTGCCACAGAAACACTAAAGAAAAAATATGACATTTATCGACCTAGCGGACGTGAATGCATCGTTGTTCCTAATGCTTTAGATGATGATTTATTGATACATAGAAATATCCAAGATCGAGAAAGAGATAAGCTTGTTCTTTGGAGGGGCACTTTAACTCACCATAAAAATCTATCTATTATTGCCGATAGTATTATTGAAGTAGCGAATAAAAATCCTCAATTTAAATTTACCTTTTTTGGTTGGGAGCCCTTATTTATTACAGAACATATTAAGAATTTTCAATATATTGGAAGCCATCATATTATGGATTATCACAAGGTATTAATCCAATTACATCCTTATCTTATGTACTATGCCTTGGCTAACAATGAGCATGCACAATCACGAAGTCACGTATCATGGTTAGAAGCGACCTTTGCAGGGATTCCATTTATTGGTCCTAAGCATCCTGAATTTGATAAACCTGGAATATTCCAATTTGCTAATAATAAGGAATTTAAAGATGTCCTAGAAGCGGCATTAAGAGGGGATTTGGATCTTAAAAAAGGTGCCGAACTTTCTTGGGAGCATTTAAAAGAGTTCTATATGCTAAGCCGTGTTAATCAAATACGTGAGCAGATTATTAACGGACTTGTTAAGTGAGAATACTTTGGCTTTCTACTGGAACTATCAATTGTGAACCGATTATAGGTTCATTAGCTGCGATTAGTAAGCCAGATTGGCAAATAGATATCCATAATTATTTTACTGATGGCTGGTGCTTCACCTTTGATCAGGATTATGATGTTATTCTTTATATTTCTGTTAGTGCAGGACCCCATTTACCTAGATTAACTAATCTATTACCTTTCAAAGCTTTTACTAAGAAGTTTGTGCATATTTGCTTTGATGCCGCTTGCACAGATTGGCATCCATTACTTGAGTATTACAAAAAAGAAAATATATTTGACATCACGGTGAATATTGATGGCAACGATGAATGGCCTAGTGGACCTAACGACATTACGACAGTAGCACCGATTGATCCTAGGCCATTCGAAGTAATTAAAAAAACAATTGATTGTGGATTTTGTGGAGGATGGGAATCCCCAGGACGTAAAGAGATTATCGAATATCTTAAAGATCAAAATCTTATTCAGGTAAGAAGCAGGATTGAATCTTATTTTACCTATGCTGAATATGCTAAGTTTATGTGCCAATGCAAAAAAATTATTAATGTAGACCAAAGTGGTGGGGGATCTAAACAAGTGAAAGCTAGGGTAATAGAAACGGGTTTAGCGAGCGCTCTTTTATACGAACCCAAAGGATCTATTACTGCGAAATGGTTTGTGCCTGGATTTCACTACATTGAGTATGAAAGTAAGGAACATTTAGTCGAGCTTATTAAGCGGCAAAATGATTATGAATTAGATCATAGCAAGATTTTGCATGAAACTATAACCAAAAAATACAATCCTACAAATTTTTGGAATAAGATTATTGAGGGGTACCCGAGTTGGTAGCAGGGAACGGCCTGTTAAGCCGTTGGAGTGAAATATCTCCCATCGCTGGTTCGAGCCCAGCCCCCTCAGATTTATCAGCAAAAAAACGGGATCAGAAATCTAATTAACCTTTGCGCATCATTTTATGCACCATTAAAGCGTGCGCAAATTTAGCTTTTCCACCCTTTGCATATTTTTGTCCGTTTTCAGTATCATCATCATCATGTTCAGAAAATCTTGGCATTTCTAAATCTTTATCATGCACAACACCACCTGAAACTTCTCCGCCTTGTGCATAATGACCGTGAGCACACATTCCACCATGTGCGTAATGCCCATACGCGCAAGTCTTTCCCCCACCTGCATAATGATGCGGACGAATATCAGCACTTTCGTTATGTCCAATAATTTCTTTATCCTTAAAACCGCTTTGAGGATGTAAATGTTCGTCAGATTCAGGCTCTGTAAAATCTTGTGTTTTACCAAGCACATAATCCACGCGATTTTCATACGTTTCAGGTTCCATCCATCCACCATGCGCCATAGCACCATGAACCATTCCACCTTTAGAAAATCCCATTCCCATCGGTTTACAATATTCATCTTTATTATCATCATTCATTTTACGAGACATAGCGACTGCATGAGAATTACTTGGGATTTCTGAAAAGCGCGTATTATGACCTGGATTGTCAGGGCCACTTTCATACATCCTATCATAATCAGAAGAAGGCGCATGATGAGCATTATTTAATCCCATTCCTTCATTTAATTGTCTGTCATCATCATCAGTCATTTTACGACCCATGGCCGGATGATCAATATCAGTCCCGTCATGATAGCTTTTAGAATGTTCAGCATTTACCATTCCGCCTTTAGCCATTTTCACTTTTCGCATCATTGCTGATGCCATTTTACCTCGATATCCACATCCAGATTTTAAAGCCATTTGTTATCTCCTATTTTAAAAAATATTACCAAGCGCTCCCATTCATGGTGGCCCTGATTGTTGCATTTGAGCTACTTGCGATAGCACTCGAAGGAACAAATTGAAATTGTGTAAACCACATGGGTGTTGCTGTTTGCGGTAAACAAATATTACCCGTAGTCCCTGTGGTATTTTGCGAAATAAATGCAGAACTTCCAAATGTATTAATAGGCGAAAAATTAAGCCCATCATTCGATTGCAATAAATTTATAGTTCCTGCGAGCTGTCCAGTATACATGACTTGAACCATAAATTGCTCGACTAATTCAGTCATAATAGCGCTACTAGTAAGTGTTTGGTTTACACCCGTCGAGGCAGGCCATAGAGAATTTGGGGTTGGAATACCAACTGACTTTGCCACCCCTCCAGGAATATTGGAAAAAGGAATTGTCGCTGTGGTTGCTGGAAAAATTTGTGACCGGAATGTTCTATAAGATGAACTCATTTTCTCTCCCTCATTAAACTTTGTTGCGCTCTTGTTTGATCAATATCTATGTGCATTTTGCCCATTCCAGCTTTTGAAGGCCTGGTTTTTTGCATTTGTTGGTTTTGTTCTGCTTGCTTTTGTATGGCCATGCTATTTAATGCTACCTGGCTAGCCATAATTCCTTGAGGCGACATTGTACTATCTAAATTTTGCCCTAAAAAGAGACTTAACCCAAGTCTAGTTTTGTAAGGAATTAAAGAATCTTTATGTGCAGCATTGATTAGCTTCTCTGTCACGGCGCTCTGCATCTTTTGATAAAGCGATGGATATACTTGAGAAATTGCTTCGATATCTTGTGGTAGGATAGTACCGGCTTTTACATGTTTTAAAACATCTAGTGGATTTTCCACAATTGAAGCATATCGATTGAAAATAGCTACTTCCGCATTAGATGGCTTTCTTGCCGCATCTAAGGGTGCAGCTTTTTGCTCTTGAGGTATTTTTTGAGATAGAAAATTAACCGCACGGCCAACACTAGTACTTAAGGCATTAACCGTATTAGGAGCATAAGGAGTTAGTGGTTGTGTTGCTTGTGTTAAATGGTCTATAAGGCCTTCTGGATTGTTCATATGCGCCATAATAGGTTTGGCTATAGGATGCATAGGCAGTGGCTCATTAGACATTTGCGATTGTTCATTTTTCTTTTGTTGATCTAATACACTTGCTGACGCCCTGCCAAATATAGCAGAAGCATTTTTCTCGATACCTTTATATAAACGTGCTGAGAAATTACTTAAATGCATAAGAGTATTAATAAGAGGAGCATCTCCAGGACTTGCTCTTACTAATTGCTTAATAATATTTTTCTTTAAAAAATCAGCGCCTTGAGTTGCAGTTGCCGCGATAGGATGTCTAAATAAATCAAAAAACTGTAATCCTTTAGGAGTGCCCGAAGGGCCTACATTGGCAGGTAATGATTCAATCCAAGTTTGTGCAGCTTTAAGTTTACTTAATTCTTCAGGACTAAATAGAGCATTTTGTATTTCAGGCTCTAATTTATCAAACGCCCCTAAAATACGATTTGGTTGTATTTGACCATCTTTAAAAGCGCCTGGAAGATCTCTAAATTCACTCTTTTTCAAATTACGAAGAAGCTCAAATTCCTGAGGAAAATTTTCTTTCATAAATCCTAAAAACTCAGAATTGTTTTTAGTAAATAATCTAGAGGCTATTTTTTCAGGAGGAGCATCTGATAACCAATCTGTAAAAGCAGTTAGACCCTCACCTTTGCGAAGTTTCTTTCCTACTACGCTACCTAAAGTATCCATTTTATCGCGTAAGGTTGCATATTGCTGTTTAGCAGCAGCGTGCTGCTCTATTAGACTTTCAACTTCTGGATTATTTTGAGCTTTAGCATATTTAAGAATGGAAGAATCTGAGAAATCTTTAAGTGTATTTTGTATTTGTCCTGAAATATATCTAAGCTCTGGCTTACCAGCAGTATCTTGACCAATTTGCTGCGCATATCGACGTAAATCATCTACGGTGCCTAAATTTTCCAGTTCATTAGTAACACGCTTAGCAAGTTGGTAAGAAGGTGAGCCTTCAGCCAAAGGAGTGCCTTTCGAAGATAAAAGACCATCCGTATCCATTATCGCCTTTTTAATGGAATCAATTTGCTCAGAAGCTAATGGAACATTTTGCCCAGCATCTTTAATCGAGGAATATAATTGATTAATAGGATCGGCTTCAGTCGTAAGCTTATCAATTAATCCCTTTTTAATCTCATTACCTACTTGAGCTTGGCTCATTCCAATATCTGCACCCAAAGCATCGTTAATAGAATCATTTACAGCAGAAAACCCTTCTTTAACTAATTGCTGACGTTGGATACCAGTCCAGCTAGGAGATTGCATTAAAGAGGAATCTAAATCCTGAACAAACTTACTATTTGATAATTGGCTTTCCAAAACTGGAGCGCCAATCGCATCAGCAGCTTTTTGGATCTCTCCAGCATTAGGTTTTAATTCTGTTAAGCCTTTAAGGACACTATTTTTCTCAGTCTCATCTAATCCGGTATGAGGAAGAATATCCATTAAAGTTCCTGGAGGCTTACCCGCTTCTGTCGCAGTTGTTGTTCCTCTACCTAAAAATCCAGTACCTAAATCCAATGTTTTTCCTATTCCTGCGAAAATAGGAGATAGAGCAAGATTAAGTCCGCCACCAAGAGCAGCAGATAACCCAATATCCGATAAGACATTTTCCGCCGTCTGATTAGGATCACCCAAAAGTGCTTCAGAGACTTGATGGCTTGCTGCGAATAAACCTCCTTCAATTGCTCCACGAGTAGCAAGTTGAGCAGCTTTACCAAAAGTGCCAGTAAGGGCAATCCCTTTAGCAGCAGCTTCTCCGGCATGACTAATAAGCCCAGGAATACTAGTTTCAGGAGCAACTGCCATCCCTCCAATTATTCCTGTCGCTTCACCTAAAGCATGAAGCCCAGGATGAAACTCTTGCTGCTTTAATCTATCTTGTGGTGTCGTTAAACCTAATGAATCAGTAATTGACCCTGCAATACCACCACTTAAAGATTCCAATGCGCCATTAATAAACGATCCTGCTTGTTGTCCTGTAGTATTATAATGGCTTTGGTCCATTAAATACTGAAGTTGAGCAGCATTGGGTTGAGTATGAGTACCTTGTTGTATTAATTGTTGAGCTTCATCAATAGGAGCTGCATAAGCATCACCATTTTGATCAACTAAGGGAACATGATATCCCGATTGCACCATTTGTTGTGCTTGCTCAGGCGCAAAGCTTTCCGCATTCTGCGTATCGGGATTAATAAGTACTACAGGTACTGGCATATTACCTTTGCATGTTCACTGGTTGCATTCCTGCTTGTTTAAATCCAGGAGTTGTTTGAATTTGTTTCCCAGTATTAATTCTAGGAATAGGAATCCCATAGCTATCTAATAATGGACTATTCATCTTTTCGTTCATCATTCGAAGTAAAGCATTTCGCTTTACCGCTAATGTTTGATTAGTATCTCCTGGGGCTGGCCAAAAAGAATCGAGCATCTTAGAATCCTGTTGCGTAAATTTCCCAGCTGTCTCTTTAGATAATTGCGCTGTTACAGGGTCAATTAATGCATGCTTTTGGCGTGGACTAAATAATCCCTGTCCTGTCATTTTGGCGATTTGGTCAAATGCATTTAATGCATTCGTACCCCCTTTTTGCATCGCCTGGAGACTGGACATCTCCTTAAATGCAGGCTCTTGTTCTTTCTCCGGTACTAAAAACCTAACAGCTACTGCTGGATTAACTGCACCTTGCGCTTGGCCTTGTTGATTTTGCATTCCTCTAAATACAGCACTTCTCATGGATGCCTGTTCCACCATAGGCGCTAATTGCTGATTAATTTGTCCAGTCAATTGAGTAGCGTTTGCTTTAGCCAACGGCCCAGCATTCTGCGCCGCAATTTTGCCTAATTGTCCTTGCATCATCGCCATGATATGAATTCGAGCTGCGTTCTCAGCTTCTGTAATATTTCCGTATTGCCGCATCATGTGCCCAAGTAAATTATCCTGTTTACCTAAATTGGCTTTTTGCGCTTCGATATCGTTATTAATCTGAGTATTAAGAAATTTTAATGCGGGATTTTCTTGATGAGTTAATCCACCACCAATACCGCCTAATATTAACCCAAGGCCAGTTGATATTTTTCCCCACGTACCCTTATGTGCCATAAATTGGTTTGGATCAATATTTTTAGTCATCACATCATGAGCGACGCTTTGAATCTCTTTTGCCCATGTATCCCGATTCTTTTGAGCTTCTGTGTGTAGGTTGGTAAGGTCTTCTAATTTCTTTTGATATGCATTTGCTTGCTGCTGTCCAATTTGCCCCTGGACATCAGCTGCTTGCTGAATACCACTTGATTGCTGGCCTAAGGCTTGTTGATAAACTTGAGTAGGATCATAAAATGGAACTGGCTTTTCTGTTCCACGTGGAACATTTAACCCAACATTTTGGAACTGGGGTTGATCGTTTCCTTGCTTTGCAACTGCAGATTGGACATTTGGATTTTGTCCATTGTCCTCAGGTTTAAGAGGCACTGTGCCATCTCCACCATGAAGAAGCATATGCCCTAATTGAGTGCTATCTACAGCATGCACCCCATTTTTTAATTTATCCCATACTGATTTTGCTATATCTCCAATTTGTTGATAACCGGTTTCTGATGCTAGTCCTCGCTGTGGTTCTTGCGATTGGGTAGTTGGTGTTGCATTTTGCTGCGGTTCATCTGTATCCACATCAGTATTATCTGCAGGAACAGAACCGCCATCATCAAAATGAGATTGTTGAAGTTTGGGATTATTTACTTCTCCTCCACGAGCCATTGCTTTAGGCTTTGGATTTGATGCAGTTGTTTGGGAATTAAATCCCTTCATAAAATCATTAGCAGTATCTGGAGTAATAGGACCTGTACCTTGAGTTTGGGCCTGTCCACCGTCTGCAAACTTTTTAATTTTATCTATTGTTTGTTTATTTAAGCCGCCCTTAGCTATATGAATCTCATGGCCAGCTTTATGATGCAGAACAAAATGAGTTGGATGCTCTTCTATCTGTGTATACATTTATCCCCCAACCTTATGCATGCCCATAATAGCATTGACGAATCTAGTAAGTTTTTCAGGATCTTTTACCTTGCTTCTAGGAACAATAACTCCGCCAGGAATTAAATCCTTGCTTACTGTGTCATTTTTAGGACTATCGCCTTTTACTTTGGCATGGCCTGGAATTTTTTCCCCAACATTTTTAGGATTAACTTTGCCTTCCGCTACTTCTTTAGCTTCATATGGCTTCAGATATTTTTCCCCAGGTGATACTTTAGCGGGCACTTTTCCACCTGTACTATAATCATCATTCGAAGAAGTTGAAGAATCGGGGTTAGAACTAACAGCACTTTTAATTGCGTTACCCGCTCCTGAAACAAGTCCTGATGTTAACTGAGACATACCACTAGCCAACGGACTCTTAGAATTAAACGCATTATTAAATCCATTAGACATTTTACCTAGAGAAGATTTAGGCCCCGGATCAGTTGGCGCCTGAATATTAGTAAGTGGATTGCTATTATCCATTAATGAATATTTATTAGCTTGGGGAGCAACCATTGGCCCACCTAAACTTTGCGGTAATTGTGTATCGGTAAGACTATATTGATTAGCTTGTGGTATTTGCTGTGCGCCTGGAAGTGTATTTGTATCAATCATACTGCCCATAGCATAATGAGGAACAATTCCTCCTTTTGCCAGACCTAGACCGATACCAGCTCCGCCTAAAATGCCTCCAGCAATCTGTTGTTGGCCTTGAGCATTTATTCCCGCGATTTGAGCATTGGTGGAATTAAGTCCTTGTTGGAATCCTAACTGTTGCCCTTGATTGCCCATTGCTGTTTGATTCATTCCTTCAATCGCTGCTTGCTGCTCACCCACTTGAGTATTTGCAAGGCTTGCCATTTGACCTTGTTGTGCTTGCAATTGCTGTTGATAAGCTAATTGTTGTTGAGCTTGCATAGAAGCTGCTTGGCCCACAGCGTTTTGTTGTTGGGCAGCGCCTTGTTGTGCTATTTGCCTACTAGCTAGACCTGGATTATTTTGCACACCTCGCTGCCCAGCCATTAAAGAAGCTTGGTTTTGCATATTCTGCCCAGTTGTTTGAGCAAGTTGTGCCATAGCGAGATTAGGACCTTGCCCTTGGCTTTCCTGTTGTAATGTATTGGCTAAGCCTTGTTGCTCATTAAAAACGTTTTGTTGATTCTGAATGGAATTTTGGCCCGTTTGTAATGCCTGTAAAAACGCTTGTTGCTGTCCATAAGCTGCTTGTTGTTGTTGCGATGCATTTGCAATTGCATTACTTGAAGTAGCACCTTGAAATCCAGATCCCTGTCCACTATTAAATAAAGACCCGACAAAACCCATATAGCCCCCTTACAAATCCATTGATGCTAATTTTATATTTTTAAATTCGAAACCCATATTCTCAGCTAGCTTTAAAAGTGTTGGAGCTTCTGTAATAGCAAGGAGTCTTTTATACCCCAAAATAGCCGCCATCTTTTCACCCCATCTAGCGATTTTTTCTAATGCGTCTTCTCTATCTTTTTTAGAAGCATCTTTGTTTGATACAAAGCATTCTAAGAAACATGTCGAACAATCAGTAGTAACAATAAAGCCACAAGCAACTCCAGGAACAATCTGCCCCATCTTTGGCAAATCTTTTTCATCTAAGAGACCTGCATTCCTGGCAATTAACCAACAATTTAATTCTATCAAATCTGTTTTTGGATTAAATGACCTCATGTTACAGATTGCGTCGCCGGTAGTTTTGGGAATTTGAGTTTAGTTCCCACAACTAAATTCATTGCAGATAGTGTTAATCCCGCACCGTAAACAGGATTTGTCGTATCTGTCGCTTCCGTTAAAGTTATTTGAATACTCTGGCATTTTTGCTTCACTAAATTGATTCGATATTGTTCCTTTGTCGCATTACCACCGTAATATTGTGTTGATCCGTAAAAAGGATCACTTCCATAATTATAATTCGCCAAAGATGTAGGCTGAATAATCGCGTTTTGTGTTATTGATGAATTAAAATCATATGCCACTGAAACATTTAATATATGGGGAGTAATAAAGTTTGATAAAATATAAAGTTTATAAGCCCTTTGATAACCTTGAAGGCCGGCTAATGACAACCATCCAGTCTGTAATGACATATAAAATGGTTCGCCATTATCTGTATAAACTCCTGGATTTTCCTGCATTAACATTCCAGTAGGAGTTAAATAGGTAAATAAATTTTGGAATATGACAGCCCCAGCTGCATTTTGATTCGTGAAAGTGCCCCAAATATTATAAAAATAATCATAAACAAGAGCTATGCCAGTATTAAGCGTAAATCTAACTTGTGTAGTATTAGGAATAACATTCGCAGAAGTAATAGTGGCTGAATTATAAGCTTGGACAGGGGAGCCTAAATAAGAAACTCCCAAGCCTCTATCCAAAAGCCAAATCCCTTTATTACTTTGGAACATAAGTCCATTTTGTGTAAGCACAATGGATTTAGGATTAGAGCACCCTACAATGGAAGTAATAAAAACAGGCTCTGAAAAATCATTATTCGCACCAGTGGCATCAGGCCCTTCTCCAGTCATGTAAAAAATGGCGTTTGCTTTAAAGATAATAAGTTTATCATCCATTACGGAAATAGCTGTTACGACACCAAATCTAGGATCGATATATAACGTAAATAAATCGCTTAATTCTACAGGAGTTGCTTCTAAAGTTTGTTTACTATACCAGAGGGTATTTCTATCTTCGGCAGTTATTAGAAATACTCTATTTTTATAAAGCGTCGTTCCAATAGCGGCTGGCGCTCCTGTATCCTCAACTACTCCACCTGTTGTGTATAAAAGCTCATTACCAATAATACTTGCATCGGGAGAAGTATCTGTGATTTGAACACTATCAATGGTCGTATTATTAAATGTTGGGGATGTAATAGATGAAACGCGATAGTAAATATTAGTCGCAAGACTAGGCGCTGTTCTATAAAGAACAATATTAACTGGGCTGCGTGTGGATTGCTTAGAAGTTAGTCTTAAAGTAGGGATATTAAGACTAATCCCTGTCGTTGGCGCTCCAATAGTAACAGTTAAAGGCACACTAGGAGCTGATCTAAACGTATTTCCTTGATTATCAACCCATTCATATGTTGCGGAATATGCGTATGTATTTGGATTAATCCCTGTTGTCGCACTTGTTGATGTATAAGCTAAATCCTCGGGAAACAGATGAAAGTTTTGTTCAACTGGGCCATATCCATCATAGGCATATAAATATCCACCAGTAATATTAAGATTATTTCCAGCTTCTGTATTCTGATACAAATTCTGAGTATTAAAATCAAATGTCAAAGAATTAACGCCTGTTTGTGTATAAACTTGCCCTTGTTGCGTTTCTAAAATGTCTTTAAATAAATAAGCAAATTGAAATTGTGTCGTCGTTATTTGATTAACAGTAGTGAGGCATGAACTTGTCGTATATCCACCACCGTTTGTATAAGCAGCCTTAGCAATAATAACGCCATTTTCATTTACTAAGAAATAAGTTGGCTGATAATGGCCATTATAAGCAACCCAAAAATAATAATTACCATTATAAGTAAATGTTTTAGAAATAAGGCCAACACTTCTTAAAAAAACTGTTGGAGATCCGATTGATGTTCCAGCGGCATTGGCTGTAACCGTTGTAATATAATCAGATCGTGTAGAAGAATAAGAATACGTATTTGATATCTCGTAATATAAAACACCATTTCCAGAATTAGCATAACCACAAATATTAATAGCATTAGTCTCTGAAGAATCGGCTATCGTTGGAGAAATAATGCTTTGTGCGACACTATTTAAAACAACATATTTAATTGCGGTTCCATTTCCATAAGCTACCCACAATTGATTGTTAACAGGATCACCAAACATAGTGATGCAACTACTAGCCATTTCCCCTGATTGGATTGTAGTTGTATGCTGATTTAATTGAGAATCTAAATAAGTTGTTCGAATAGCGCCACCGCTATCCGATGCATTAAAGCTAAGATAGAGATTATTATTAAATACAACACCGTCATAAAGTGGATTTGATGAATTTACAACAGTTGCCAAATCCACTGGGCTTCCCACAATCAGTCCATTGATTCTAATGGAAATATATCTTAAATGATTTGTCGCGCTGTCAATATACGTAACAATCAAATAATTACCTAATGACCAAGCTCTTGGAAGAATTGCAGTAGTCACTAAAGAAGTAGCAGTGATAACTTGATTACCGGTGGATGAAGAAACCACCATGAACTGAGCGCCATTTGTAGAATCTACCCATACATACAAATAAAGGCCTATAGAATTAAAAGCGGAATCTTGAGTTGTTTGTCCAGAGGCAGCTCTATAAACAGTAGTAGCATTAAGTTCAACCCCAATAATTGATCCTTTATTAATCTCAGTCATCAAAGCGGGTGAATAAGAATAAAGGCTATTACCATCAAATCCTAATAATTCAGATTTAAATGTTGCGCAGTTTAAGCCGCTGCTACTTATTTTTGCGAGTAATTGATTGCCATTACGTTTGGCAAATTCCAAACCAGTGTTAAAGATAACGTTTTGCAATGAGAGAAAAGAACCTGGCAATACTTGGAAAGGATCGGTTTTTGTATCCAATCCTTTTCCAAAATTGATAGAAATGTTTTCCTCTTGCAATGGCATCAAGACCACCCAACAATAGGTACTTTAGCGGTGAAAGAAAATATGGCGCTGGTTGCACTTAATCCACTAAGTGCATCTCCGGCTAATCCAATAGAGTTATTAAAGGTAGAAAACACTCCCATAACGAGCCCAGTGGAATTATAAACAGACATAAATCCTGGGCCAGTTATACTTCCATTGACAAGCCAAGCGGTTCCACACAATCCAGCTCCGCCTAAACCAGCAGCATTGTTTTGTCCATTTTGGCTAGCATTTATCGCGATTTTAGTACTATCTATTAATGTGCTAGAAGGAAGAGGGAATATATAAACCCCAGAACCATTTGATCCACCACTACCGCACCCGTTATAGGTATAGTTAATCTCCATAGTATCGCCTACTTGGCGATAGTTAGCTTGACTAATGGCAGAGCCAGGAGGAGTAGGATCAGTCGTGACTGCATGAATTGTTAAAGTATATGGTTTCCACAAAGTAATATGCGCAGGGGTTGCATAACTTAAATTTCCAGCATTATTCATTACCACATAAGCGGAAGATGCAGGCGTTGCAGAAGAAGCCGTAATCGTATAGTTAGATGTTAAATTAGATGGTGCACTAATAGTAATTCCTGGGGAGCTCGCGGTAACTTTTCTAATAGTAATTGAGCCGCCATCTAAATTTCCAGGTGTCGCGCTTGTGGATTGGAACACATAAGTGGATAATCCAGAATTATAAGTCACATTAGCCGGAGAAATTAAGTTACCAATACTACCTGCCGATGCTGCTATAGACCCGTTACTGGTTAGGGGAATTTGATTGCCATTACCATCATTGTAATAAAGATTAACTCCATTTTCATAAAGACAGCCTAAGTCATTGACGCCGGAAAGAACTCCTGATTGAGAAGTAAATCGCACACTTCGTAATGTAGTCGCATTATTAGAACCGAATGCAAGATCTGCACTAATATTAAGACCTGCTGGAGTAACTTGAGTGCCTTTACCAGTTGAATGGTCATGTTGATCAATAGTTGTTAAACAAGTATTTATGTCTGTCGCATAAGCGGGCCCAGTTTCCACAGTCGGAATGGGAATTGGGAGGGACATATACTGACTAGAAATTGTATTGGACATAAATTCTCCCTAAAAAACCAAAATATCCACAGTCACAGCACTACTTGCTTGTAAAATTAACGTATATTGCGGAAGTGAATTACTATCCTGCTTATCCCAAACTTGGGATTGAGCTCTTTGCCTGACTAAAAACCAACCTGTAAGGTTTTTACCTAAAGTATGATTAATAGTATTACTTCCCGCTGATAATGAAATATCTGTCAAAATAATTGGCGTCGCAATCGGTGATGCAAGCACTGGATTAAGCATGGCCGCCCAATTAGTTTCCATGGCTATAAGCATCGGATCAGATGGACTATTATAAATAGGTAAACTCATTAGTACCCACCAAACGGCTGATCAGACATCATATTGCCGTACCCAGAAATACCGTTCATTACATCTGTTACCTGTTCTGGCATTCCAGCATCTCTATTAGAAGCAGCCGCCCTTATTCTTTGCTCCATTGCCATTTTTTGTGCTGCCAAAACGGTAATATCGGATTCTTCTTTCTGCATTGCCTTAATGGCAGCATCGATAACCACATATTCATCCCAACCTGATATTCCATCTAAAATATCACTATCTGCCATAAGAACTTTAGGCCTAGGAATGTACCAAAGCTGAATGACTTGATTGGCAATGGGATAAGGAACAAACTCAATATTATTCCCCATTAATCGATATTGCAGATTTAAATAACCCAAAAAGTTTACTGTCGTATTGCCATAAAGATATTGATTTCGCTTAGCGAACGGAAACTTTCTAAGTGTAAGCCAAGCATTGTTAGATGACGATATTCCTAAATCTACGCCTAACAATTTATAAAAATCCACTGGCAGAGGATAAAGAGCAGGAGATCTGCCATCGGTAATAAATTGATAAGGTGATGCTAGGTAATATTCATCCGCATAAACTTCTACAAGCATATCGTAAAGTTCAGTATAGCTTTTAGAGATGTAACTATTCCATTCTTGCGTTGTCACAAAATTGTTATTAATCATGTCAGCGCGTTGTTGCGCTGCTAATCGAATAGCGCCAAGACTAACTTGACCGTAATTGACTGGCGTAACAACTTGAGGCGATGTCGCATTACTCGTCCCATTCCCATTCCATGCTTGGACCTCATACGCATACAAAATACCGGTGGAAGCGGTGGTATCGTAATACTGGAGGGAACTAGTCGCAGCAATTTGCGTGTAGTTAATTTGATCTGTCGATCTAAGAATATAGTAGCCGGATGAGCCAACTGATTGTGACCAATTGAGGTAGACCGTGCCATTACCTGTCTGCACTAAAAAATTATTTGGTACAGAAGGTAATGACCCGGCCATATATCACCTATTAATAGTTAGAAAGAGTTTCATTGTTTAAAAGCAATGAACTATTTCTAAGCGTCATATTGAATCGAATAACTGTTCCACTTGTTGGAGATACAGGAGTATTCGATGAACCCAATGTTTGGATATTAACAATTGCGCCTGCAACTGCTTGGTTTGTTCCAACAGGGCCTAACTCCAAGTTTGGATTAGGTAAAACTTCAACTGCATAAACACCCGAAGTTTTAATTGGAATGACAGTTCCATTACCAGGAGCTGTTACACCGCTACTTCCTAATGGACCATTACTTGCACCAGAAGTTGCAACAAATGGAGCTCCATAAACAGGCGTAACGTTAGATGGAAATCCTAAAGTGACCCAGTTTGTAGAAGTACTAGGCCATACAATTTGATAAGCAGTCCCGATAGTTAGTGACCCATCAGTAACAGGTCCAGCACCACTGGTTGGCGATAGAATAAAACTTTGGAAATCCAATAACCGATTATAGTTATCGTTAAGTTTTATTTGGTATTGGCCAGTAGCTACTTTAACTACTCCAGCAATACCTGCTCCAATGATAGCAGTAGAAGAAGTAACAATATTTCCACTAATACCTGTTGTAGGAAGAGTATTAGGACCCGGAATTGTACCGTTATTCCCAACAACAAAACTACCTTCGATCCATACAGGCTTTGGATTCGCGCTGTACATGAATTGATATAGTTGTTTAGACATATTTCACCTTTAGAAATATGCCCGGGTATTGCCGAAGCGCACCGGGCATAACAAGTTTAAGCAGACAACTGAACGATTCCGTTCCAACCAGGAGCATTGCAAATTAAATTGCCGTACATCCCGACCCGAATTTCCAACGCATCCGCATTGTATACTCGGATTCCTTCCAGACCTTCTTTACCATAGGTAAGAATGTGAGGAGCTTTATTAAGTGAACGCAATTTCCAAGTTTCCAAAGATAGTAAATATCCAGTCTTTGCTTGGCAGTTGCGATCTGCAATTACCGTAATAGGTCCATAAGGAGCATTTACAGTGATTCCTTTAAACGCGATATCCGCCATATCATGTTTTACTTGGACATATTGCACTTTGCTTCCGAGTTCTTTTTCCAAAGCTCTCCACGAATCAAAGTTAATAAATCCATAGTCTGGCTCTCCGCCATTTTCCGCAACTAATGAGGAAAGGTCGATTAGAGCTTCTTCAATAGATTCATTTTGTCCATTAAGGGTTACGCCAGCCAAACGAGTAGCATCTGTAGACCGATTTACGCCCCAAAAGCTATCTGACTGCGATGGACCATTGATAGGCATCCAAGCTGCAAGGCCAGTAATTTTTAAATAGTTAGTTCCAGCAGTACTTGAAGTCCCAAGTCCAGTGTTTGTCGAACCACTCGTATTCACATCGCCAGAAACCGCTAAGACTGAACCAACCGCCCAGTTAGCAGATAGTGAAGATGTGGATCCAGTGCCAACCAAAGTTCCATTATTACGATTTACCGAAGTAATAAGAACTGTATCACTCGATGGAACCCCACCATCTGATGTTTGAGCCGTCAAAGTCATATTGACTTCGAACTGGTTAACATCGGCGCGATTAGTTAATACGATAGTAACTGTATTGGTTGAAGCGCCAGTTGCAGAATAAGTTCCAATAACGCCACGAGTTCCCGTGCCTCCTCGATATAAGTCAGAAGCAATATCATTAGCAAGAGCACGAATTGCAGCATCAACTTGCAATTTACCTTCATCAAGGAATGCCCCAGCATTAGAAACCGTAGCTTCCAATAGTTCGTTATTGATCGTCGCAAGCGAATAGTTCTCAGAACGATAAACAAAGAAGCTTGCTAATTGAGCAGGCGTTTGTTGCGTTTGAGCATTCGAAAAAGTTGCAGAACGACCTTGAGTCGTCGAATAGATGATCGGTACTGGAATATATTTACCGGCAAATCCATCCGGACTCTCATCTTTTGGTAACAAAGCAAATAAAGGATTCTTGCGATATACAAGATCCTTCATATAATCATCACCCGTATATAATTCTTTTAACGCAGCAAGCTGATTGCTTACGTTTGCGTATGTAGCAGCCATAGCAGCCCCCATATTTGGCTACAGCTATTAATAAAAATTAAACGGGAGGAATTCTCCCGTAGAAAATATCAATCGCTCTTTGCCGCTTCTCTTCCGCAGTTAAGGGACGATTACGCGGTGTAGCCGTAGTTTGTTTGTGTGTGAGTGTTTGTGTCTGCTGTATGGCCGATTGTGGTTGTCTCGGCATGTTCTGCGTGGATTGAAATCTATTACGAATCTTTTCTACTTGAGCAAGCTCATAAGCTACTTCTTCCATCTCTTGCTCTTCTGCGCGCAAAGCCTCTTCCGTCGACATAATACGACCTGTCTGATGGAAAGTGTCCTCAATGCGCTTAGTTACATTTTCGTATGCTCCTAAAGTTTTTACAAGAGGATAATTTTGACTGGTTTCAGCAATTGTTTTAACATCCGCAGTAATTTGTTGAATCGCTTGGCTATACTGCTGCTGCTGCACTTGTCTTGTTTGCTCTAATTGACGTTGTTCAAATTCTTTATATTTTTGTTCTGCTACTTCTTGTGCTTTATGGGCTGCAATTTGTTCAGGAGTCCAATTTTGCTGCCCTAAATACTGATTAGTTAATTCATCATAAGTAATCCCTATTTTCTGTAACGCTTTAAGCTTATCTGTCTGCGCTAATTGTGCTGCCTCTCGCCAAGGAGCATATTGCTTAAGCTCTTCTTTTTCCTGCTGCAATTTACGACGCTCTTGGAAAAGCATTTTCTCACGGCGTGAATATTCAAGAATCCTTGGATCTACTGGCTCTTGCTTTACTTCAGTATTAGAGGCTACAGCAGCAGCAATGGGAGCAGAAGTTGCTTCAGGAGGAGGTGCAGTATTCTGCTTTGTCGCATTTGTACTATGAGTTATTTCCTGTACTGGATTAAAAGCTTCTACTGTTGGCATTTATGCGGCTCCTACATTAGGAATCATGGGTGATTGAGGTGGTGGCATTGGAACTCCTTTTCCACTTTGTGGTGGTGGTGCCCCTTGTGGAGGAGCAGGTGGAGTTGCTGCCTGTTGTAAAGCATCAAGTTGGACAGAGAAGTTAAGAAGCATTTGCGCTTTATCCTCTTCTAAATCTTCCATGATAAATTTATTGTAATATTGAATAACTAATTGCTTAGCCTTAGGTAGTGGCATCTGTGGATCAGGAGGTGTGTATTTACCATCTTCAACTATTTCATCAAGTATCTTAAGTACTCGCTCCTCAGGAGCATTAACTAATTCTTCTTCTTGTTGCAGATCTGGATAATCCAATAATCTTCTACCCTCTTGCGGTTCGATAAGACCCGCTTGCATCATATCGACGATTTCTTGCTTACGCTCGGCAGGATCTTTAGATAAAGCACTTGCGGGTAAGTTTTGGATAATGAATGGATCTTTTTTCGGATCTAGCTTTGGAATATCTAATTTAAATACTGAGCCTTTACCTGGATAAACTGTTTCATACTTACCTTCTCTATCTGCAATTATCTGCGCTTGGCGGAACATTTTATAAGCCAATCTTTCACAGAATCGCTCATAGCGTTGAGACATATATGCAAAGCGATCAGATTGCAGATCATCATACTCACGCAAAGCAATCCCGCTATTAAGACCGGCAGGCTTTTGAGAAGCTGCAGACATTGCGCTAACACCTGACTGTTGATAAGCATAATTAACAAGCCTCTCTAATTGACCATAAAGTTCTGGTGGAAATACTTGGAACGTTGCAAGCTCTGGCTTTACACCTTGGTATTTAATCATGCTCCCAGGCATATTATTTAAATGTGCCGGAACTACTTTAGATCCATCCTCAATAAGCCAATGAGGCACTCCACAAAGATGCAAACCTTTTTGAATGATATATAAAAGACGATTAATCTCGTTTTGTGTCCCCATTAATTGTTCTGCTAATCCTTGAGACCAATAGCCCATAGTCCTAGGAGCAAAACCATAACGAACAAAGGGAAAATCATCTTCTTCATAATTCTCATCAACAGGGACCGCTCCATCTATCGCAATCACATGCCTACCATCTGTTGCCTCTGCACCTGACTTCAAATGCCATGCTTCCACAACCATGATTTGGCTAGTAATGGATTCTTTACTATCAGTACTTGCATCAAAGAATGCGCTTTGTGCCATCTCAACTTGGCGCACATTATCTGGAAACATTTCTGCAGCAATATCCCGATTAACAATCGCTAGTTGATAAAAAGACTGAGGATAACGATATTTACCATCTGACTCGTCACAAAATAATTCGGTTCCTAAAGTTCTCTCAAGACCTACTTTATGATCTGAAGTCTCATAGACCTTAAGAATGCCATCACCCAAAACAGCTGAATCCCTAAGTACATCTTCGTTCTTCTCATAAGCATGCGTTTGATAGAATTCACCTTCAGTAAACTTATTAAGATCCTTTGCAAGCTTTCGATTACGATAATCCCCACCAGCCGTCAAAAACATGGGCTTTGGCTTACTTTGAACCATGCGACTAACCCATGCATCAACACAGCTTTGAACCACATTCATCGTGGGACGCTCACTTGGGAATTTAGTTTGTTGGCTTTGTGCAGTACGAGTAAGGCTTGCCCCTAAGAAACTATAAAGCGGCATATTGCCATAGAGACGTGAATGGAATGCAGCCATCTTTTGACGATACTGATCCCTATCTTTTAAAAACTTAACAACACCAAAAAGGCTTGATGATAGCTCTTCAGGTTTTTTTAATGCCCACCAACGGCTATTATAAATATGCGGGTCAGATGAATTAACACGCGTCTTTGCCTGAATGACGGATTTACCGTCAAACTTCTCAATCTTCGGAGCCATCTAAATTTTCCCCCAACCCAATCGACCTTAACCCATTTCCTCCGGTAAATCCGGAGCACTCCATAACCTAAGATCCATAGGCGCTTCCATATTTATTCGCTCATCTTTTGTGATTTTAGGTTTTGGTAGCTTAAAAGCTTGTCTAGATAATCTTATCTCAAAATCAGCATTTCTGAATACTAATAAGCCGTTTTTACGCATAAAAGTTGTAATTTTACGCAATTCGGCTAAATTTCCCCTACCCATTGTGTGACTATGAATGCAGTGTGTGTATTTTGCAAGAGGTGAGTTAAAAATGATACCAGAGCATCTTATATGGCAAAAGTGTCCAGTTTGTAATGGAACTTCTCGTGAATGTTATACTTGCCAGGGAACTGGGATTATTAATGCTGCAACGGGAAAACCACCAGGAGGAGTTTATATTGATGAAGATGATGATGAATAGCTGAGACCCTTCACAGCATTAGCGTAATTCTTTTCTTTCAATTCTTTCATTGCAGACATATAAGCACTCTGTAGATGAGCCTCTACTTCAGCGCGAATATTTTTTTGTTTAATAAGGCAATCACAAAGTTCTTGTAAATGATTAAAAGCTGTAAGCAATGCTTCTTTGTAAAGATTGCCTTGGATAAACATCCATCTTTTTTTTTCATTCATAATAGATTTAGAACCTTATCAAACCATATCTTTGCGTTATGTTCAGCCATTACTTCTTGATAAAGATTTTTTGCTACTAATTTTTTGTGACTATGCCAAAGATGATTATCAAGATACCTGATTTGTTCGATATCTTGCCATTTAAAATAATCTTTTTCAGGATCAAACCATTTAGATAGAGGCGATCCATCTTGTTCAAATAAACATGCTTGAGCCATTGCAGTTTCTAATACACGGTTTTTAACGTGATGATATTCCCGATTGCTTCCAGTACGAGACATATTAAGCACACATTTACAGTCACACATAAATTCTGCATAAGCTTGATAACTACCCCATCCTTCATTGCGATTGTAATTAACGGTAATAATATCGCCCAATTCATTAATTATTTGGCTGCGTTCTAAAGAACCTGTTCCACCCATAAAACCCAATTCGATTGTGCGTTCTTCCCATGGCTTTATCTTATAATATTTAGGATTAGGTGGAGTGAGTGTAACTAAATCAAATAGGCCTTTTGGACCATTAAAGCTGCCATCAATATTAACTTGCTTAATACCTGCTTCTTTATAAGCCTTTGCTGTATCCCACCAGCCAGGGCATCCTCCATCTGTGCAGATATGTAGAAAATTATAATCTCTGTTTAATAGTTTTAATACTTCTGGAGGAAATGTACGAGGACCATTTCCGGCTCCAATATATAATACTAAATCAGATTTCGTATCAAAATCGCCTTTAAACGATTTTTCAATTACAGCTTGATAATAACCGCCGGGACCAATTTCCTCTTTATCATGAAAAAAAATTTCAATATCCGCATAATCAGCAATTGATTCAACAGTAGGTTGAAGCATCATGGAGCTATTGATTAACCAGAGTACTTTCACTCTTCACCAAAATTGATTCAATCAACATATTAGCACTACTTACTAATATTAGCATATATTAGATTAATTAACTTCATAACCATTCATACTCCTCATTACTTATTTGTGCTTCACGCGCTCTTTCAATCGCTTCTTCTTCCATCCTTTTCGTTTCAGCTTCGTAGTATTCTTTTGTGCCTTCTTTTGGCAACGGGATTGGACGGGTATAGGTGTAACTTGGACTTTCGCGAAACCCATACAAGACGGCATCGATAATGTCCGAATGAAATCTAGAAGATGTGACACGCTTATCAGGTCGCAATTTATCAGTATCCCACTCGAGCAGCATTGAATCGATAGCGAATCTTGAGTCACTTCTAGCTTTGAACCTTTGTGTCCTAAGTGCGTCGTTAAGAAGTTCAAGATTTTCAAATTTTCTGGTTTTCTCTGCCGCATATACCGGTATCCTCCATCTACGTCTCATTTCGTCTGCTATCTTCAGACCCAATCCTCCACTATCTATCACAATCTTATAAGGATTAAACTTATTTCTAAGTGTTTCCACTGTGCTAAATAACTCAGTTAAGCCTTGTTTAGTCTTTATATCTTCATGCACAAGATAAGTAATAGGACTGTCAGAAGAATGGGCAAGTAGGCATATCGCATCTGCATCTTTAAAGCCGATATCGATACCCATAATATATGAATAAACTTTGTGAGGCGGTAATTCATCGTAATCATTCTTATCCTTATTATAATTAAGTACTAAATTCGTAGTATCAAGTGTCCACTTACCAAAAACTTCTCTTTGTATAGATGGGTGGGATTCATCAACGCCCTTACGGGCCATTTCTTCTTCTAGGAGTTGTTGTTGTGATTTCCCGGATTTAATTTTAATCCAAGGATTATCGAACATAGTCCAATGGAAATGTCGATAAGCGGGTGAATTGCAAGCATCATAAAAGTAGCCAACTGGAACGGGCCCTGGAGTTCCCGTAAGAGCGAGAATACCATTATAATCAAACAAACGTTTGGTAATAACATCGTCAATGAGCTCACGGATGTATTCTGGGAAAGATTGTACCTCGTCAATAATACATATTCTGATCGGGAGACCTCGGAACTTTTCAATTTCAGCACGAGTAGAAGCACCTGAAGCGTAAACGTAACTATTACCATACCGAATTGAAAGATCTGACTCATTGATTTTGCCACCTAGATTGAATGTTTGGTTTATCTTACGTAATTCAGGCCAAATTAACTTTTTGGCATTTAATCTAGAAAGAGTGATGTAGATAGCAACGCTGCCTTCGTATTGTAATGCCTCTTGAATAAGATAGGCGGCATCTGCAATAGTTTTCCCGGCGCGACCACCACAACATGCCGTTTTAAAGCGATGAGGATCAAGAACAAACTCAAGCTGCTTATCAAAAAGATATTGAGTAACATCAAATTGCCTCCTGTTTTCTAAGCGTTCGAGAATAAGAGATGTTGCTTCACTTTTTAACATCCTTCTCTCTCTTAATTCTTTCACCTACTTGTTGGACCAATTGACTGAATGCTTCTTCTGGCATTTCTGCTATCGAATGCTCAACTCTATCTTTTTCTCCTAATACAACTTTGCTTAACCAAATAAGCATTGGGACATTGCCATCCATGGCGACATGCCATCTTTTACGACGTAAAGACATTTTGCCACCTGATCTAGCCTCAGACATAACCCCTGCAAAACGGCGATATAAAGTAGCTTCATGAACTTGTAAAATATCGCAAATTTCCGGCATCGTGCAATGAATAGCACAGAGATCTTTAAGTAGTTCTACATCGATGTCTTTACGTGGCCGTGGCATATTATATTCCCGTCGATATTTCCTTATTTAATATTTTTTTTTTTGCTGGCATCGATACTATTTGCTTCAAGGCTACCCATTACCTCTATGCAATCCCCCAATAATAATTTCATTTCATATTCCCGTCGTTTCTAATTCTTCATATGGGTAGCAGACTTCTATTGTACCATCTTCTCGTATGTGTAAAAAGCCTGCTCCCTCGATGATTGTGCGATATGCCAATTCATACAATTGCTGTTCTGAAATATTATTAAGGCTTTTAATAATCTTAGAGACTTGATTTTCAATTGTATGAATTGGTACGTTTTTCATTTCTTCTTAGTTTCTTCCACATAATGTTTACCTTTAGCGACGAGGCTAACGATATTACCAGGCGGAATAACGATAAGATGTTCTTTAAAATAACAGAATAATCCACCTGGTTTATAAAACATTCGAATGCCTTGGCATTTTTCAGGATTAAGTGTCATCTCACCCATAATGAGTCCTGGGGCTTGTGTTGCTTCTTTAAATCTAGCGTATTCAATTTCAATTTCCATTTTTTCTCCGGTTTATACCAAATAAGGACAATGTATTAAGTTTAAGTGTTTAACTAAGCAAAATATACCTTGGTCTTTATGTTTAATCGCTGTCATATGAGAAGCGTAGGCATGTTCTACTTTAAAAGGGGCTTCTTTAATTAGTTTTTTAGCAATGCCTTGTAAGTTAAATGCGCGTTTAACATAGACGTAGTGAAAGATATCTTGTTTTAAATTTTTCTCAAATACAGCATATCCATAGATAAGATCTTTTTCTTCTTCATCACTTGCAATTAGGCAGTCAATTTTTCGCTCTAGGATACGTTGTATAACGAGTGAATGGTATTTGTTGTAGATATGGTCTGGGATAGTTTGTGCAAAGCGTGAGCAGTCACGAAAGGAATGCAGCCAGGAATTTAGAATAAAGTTGAGATCTTCCGGAACAAAGCTGCGAATTTTAATCTGCATTATTAGATGCAGTATAAAGACATTGATGCAATTAGCAAGTTTTAGGAGTGCCCCAACGTGCTGGACCTTGACGCGTATCGACGTGAACGAAAGTAGGATAGATACCAATACCGCCTTTACGGAAAACTTTTATTTTCTCGGCATACTGCGCCATTAAAGAGCCTGTATATTGATAAACGGATTTGCAATCTGCGGCTTTTCCTAAAAGATGCTGCGAGTCTGGGACTCCACCAATTTCTTTATTATGCTTTGCGCAACGAAAGCCGCTATCGATATGGAAGCCTTTAGTAATCATCCAAAGTTCTTCAAGGCCTTCAATCAAATCTTCGTCTATGGAGGTTTCTAAGCAATCTTGGTAATTGCATTTGCAATCGAAGTCTTTGGAATGAAAATGCTCAGATAATAAGCCTTCATTATTTTTTTTAAATTTTAAGATCATTTAAAAAGTGCAAAAACGCCAGAGACAGAGACTGCGAGTTCCAATATTTTCTGGACAACGTCTGCGACATTGGCATTAGGGGGAAATTGCACATTCGCTTGGATATAAGAGATTAAATCTGCTTTGGCTGCGTCATTAAGATCTTTATATTCATCGAGTAAAAAAGGCGCATCCGCGATAAGTGTTTTTCCATCGCCAATAAGCGTTATAATTTCTCCAACTTCTGAGAAGCTAAAGCCATTGGATTCGACGTTACCGATTAAAAGCATTAAGTCTGCGATGGTTTTAACAAGATCTTTAAGATGTTGATCAGGCATTTGATTTTCCCCCAGGTGATAATACGGTACTATATTTTATCTAACTAACAAGGGGGAAATTTATGCCATGGTGGCTCACAATACTTAAGCTTATTGCAACTATATTGCCTGATATTATTCCTATTTTTTCTGCTGAGAAGAAATTAGCAGCGAAAGCATTTCAACAACATTTAAAAGAATTTAAACAATAAAAGAAAAGGTTGGGGGATATAAATGAAATATATATTTTGGGCATTTTTATGCCTATTAGCATTTGAGATTAATTCTTACGGACATTTTTATGGCAAAAAACATAAGACATATGAAGCTAAACATATTGCAAAACATGGGAAGGGATTAAAAAGAGAGTCAAAGGGGAAAAAGTTTTTAAAAGAAGTAAAGCACATATCTTATGTGCATTTGGATGCGGTACTACCTGCGAAGATGGATATTTCCGCAATGGTAAGCTTACCTGAGAACCAAGGGCAATGTGGGTGTTGTTGGGATTTCTCACTAACAAAAGCTTTGCGTTCAACCCTTATGGTGGATGCAAAAGATCCTGGGAGGTTGGAGTTTAACTATCTTCTAAATAACTGCGGTCCTGGGACTCGTGAGTATGGATGTAATGGTGGGGATTTTCCTGCGGCTGATAATTTCCTAAATGGGAATGGGCCTGGACTTGAGGCAAATGATCCTTTTACGGGTCAAGATGGCGCATCTTGTAAGCATTTGCCGGTTGCGGGTACTGCGATTAGTTATGCCATGCTTGGAACATCAAATGGTCCTCAGTTTAAAGACTTAGCTTATGCGGTAGCTATTAATAAACATATGGTATCTGTCGATGTGGCAGCAGCTGCGGGGGATTGGGAAAACTACTCCGCAGGCGTTTATAACGGTTGTACTGGGACTGCAAACGACATTGACCATATGATTGACCTTGTTGGGTATGATTGCCAAACATCGGTTGATGCAAATGGGAATTGTGAGTTTAATGCAGATGGGTCCACAAAAAATGGTGATGGTTTATTACTTGTGGAAAATAACTGGGGTGAGACATGGGGCATTAAAGCTGCAAATGGGCATCAAGGATATATGTGGACTGAGTTTATGCAGAATGGGCAAAAGTGTAACGCAATTGCTACAGATGCTCTTGAGTTTACAGTGACAAAAGCGCCACCACCAACTCCTCCTACTCCTCCGACTCCGCCAGTACCTCCAACGCCTCCGGCCCCTATAAACGAGCCATTCCAATGGTGGTGGTTAGCTCTTGCGGCGTTAGGGGAGGGTGTTGTAATGCTGGTTGTATATTTAGTATTTTTGCGTAAATCTAAATAGAAGTAAGTTCGGTTGTTGTCTTATTCTCCTGGAAGGGGCGGCTTATAGTGGGCCGCCCTTTTTATTTTTCTTTTTCCACCCAAAAATATTGGCGTTTGATGTTACGGTAGTATCGTTCTTCATCAAGTCTGTGTTTGATTTTATTGCTCATAAATTCAGAAGCGAGTGTTTTATTAGGTGGGATTATTTTGTTGACTGTTAGATGTAATAAACTTCCACAATAATTCATTAAGAGCCAACTAATTACTATTGAGCGAACAAACACGGATTTATGAATTGCATAAGTATTATTGGGATCTAAAAGATCAGGTATTTTAATTAATTTTTCTTTTTTCATCTTAAATAGGCTTCATTTTTATAATGTTTAAGAACGAAGCGCATAAAAGAGCTTACTGTGAGGCCCAATTTATCCGCTTCGCTCTTGATGAATTGGCTTTCGTTTTCGGATACTCGCCAGTGGACAAAGGTGCTGACTACTGCCGGCTTTTCACGAAGATGAATATTTTTAACTTTTGGTTTTAAAATTTCGTTTTTCCTTGTTGTCTTTCTTAATCGTTTCATAAATCACCTGTGTTGACACGATGTCATCTATTGAATTTCCCACTTCGTATCCCATAATTTATTTAGCTTCAACCTCTACTTCTTCAACGTGAACGACATCTAATACATCGTCGTAGATAATAATGACCTTTTTCATACATCCTCCTATTAATGGCAGTTGTAACCGCCAAGACCATTAGGATTGCATGTCATGTTGTTACTTCGCCCTACTCCATCAAATGCATGTGCCATTTGTTGTTGTCGTTCATAACGACGTTGTTCTTGTAATTGTCGTTTAGCCTTAACTTCACTCATGCATTCTTCCAATGAACCATACTTTTCCCATGCTAATTGGCTTCCTTGTTGCTCATTACAAGCTTGGTATGGCGTCATCGCTGGTATACTAGAACAAGCTACTTGTATGCTAATAAGGGCCATTAAACCCATAAAAACGATAGCTTTAGCATATTTCTCAAACCCTTTAATAATCGCTTTAATTAACCTCATAAATCACCTCTCATCTACTATATTAGCTGATGTAGCACAGTGTGTCAATAGGTAGAATGACTAATGGTGTCAGGTAGTTAGAGGAGACGTAAAAATACAAATCCCCAACTAAGATCTTGACGATCTGAGTCGGGGATCAGTATTACTAAATTCACATGATTATTAATTAATTATCCTGTTTGTACCTGCCACGGCGCGCTACGTCAAGATAATTAATCAAAAAGTTCTATTCCGGGGGGAAACTATGTCTGAACAAATTCAAATCGAGATACTTAATTGGAGTAAATATAACGATCCTAGGCATGATGTTAAAAGTCCTAGTTGGTTTCGTTTAGAAAATGAAACTTGGATAAGTGAATCACTTTTTTCACTTTCAGCAGAAGAAAAATGGGTTTGGATTTGCTTGTTATGCCATGCATCTAAAAAACGATCTGGAAAATTGAAGCTTAACGTCAAATGGTTTGCAGATTTAGCCAAAGTAAGTGTGCAAGTTATTGAATCTACTATACAAAAGTTAGTCACGGCAGAAAATCTGACGTGCACGGCAGAAAATCTGCCGCTACAGACAGACAGACAGACAGACAGACAGACAGACAAACAAACAGCAAAAACAAAAAAACCGCCGCAAGCGGCTGAGTTTGATTTAAATTTAATTTATTCAAAATACCCAAGAAAAGTTGGTAAAACTCCAGGGCTAAAAAAACTAACTCGGCAAATAAAAACGATTGAAGATTATCACTTACTAACCAAAGCAGTTGAAAACTACGCAATTCACTGTTCGACGTTGCGCACTGAGCCGCAATTTATTAAGCATTTTTCTACGTGGGTTAGCGAATGGCGCGATTGGTCGGTTTTACAACCTGCGTCATCCCCTATGAAACTGGTTTTTACTTACAAGGATTAGAAATGTTTGAAGAAGAATGGTCACTAGAGCAAACAGAAAGGTACCTATTATCGACAAAAACGGTCCATTTTGGCGTTTCCTACCTGGATGACGCCCTGGGGGGTATACTGCCTAATGAATTGATGCTTATTGGGGCAAGAACGGGTCGGGGCAAAACTGAACTTGCGACCTTTATCGCTTGCCAAGCTGCCAAGGAAATGAAAAGGGTCGCTTTTTTTGCTCTAGAGGCAGATCAATGGGAAATTCAAAGGCGGCTTAAGTACCGAAAAATTGTTCAAGCGATGAAGCAGCATTTTCCAACCCTTCCGGTTCCCCGTTTTAGGGAATGGTTGATGGCCGGTTATGATCCAGATATGCATGGCGTTGAGAAAATTTTAGAAAAAGAGCTGCGATTAGATACTTCGGAATTAAAGGTTGTTTATAAAAACGAAAGATATACAGCTGAGCATTTTGTAAAAGAGTTTGAAGGGATGCAAAATGAATATGATTTATTCATTATTGACCATCTTCACTACTTTGACACAGATGAAAAAAATGAGAGTGAGGGATTAAAAAAAGCAATCCATTCCATTCGAAACGCTGCTATTTATCACGGTAAGCCTGTCATTCTTTTAGCGCATTTAAGAAAAGCAAATTTAAGTTCAGCTAAAACATTACCAGATATCGACGATTTCCATGGGCATTCGGATATTGTGAAAGTTTCTACTACTGTTTTACTTCTAGCGCCGGTGCCACCAGAAAAAATAGAGGGTAATTTAGGTAGCTATCCCACTTATTTTCATATTGCCAAATGCAGAACTGCGGGTGAAGTAACTCCGTATGCGGCGATAATGGGATTTGATTTTGCGAATAATAAATATTCAGACGATTATTTTTTGCAAAAAACATTTTTGATGAAAGACCCAGAGCCAATTGAAAGTTCAGGCGATATTCCTAAATGGGCAAAGCATGCAATAAAGCCCAAATCTAATTTTTATAAGGAATTAAATGGGGGAAGTTACAAAGACGATTAATTTAATGGATGAAATTCAAAAGAAATTATTGGATAACAAAGTAAAGGAGAAAGATATGCAAATGGGTGAAAGAACTGTAAAGGCATTAGTAGATTTTTTATTTGAAATGCGGGATGAACTAAAAAAATCAAAATTATATTTTTTGAGCAGGAAAATGAAATATGTCGCCGATGAACTAGATAAATGCGCCGAAGATATTGAATATAAATTACTAGGAGTGATTAAAAATGAGTAGAAAGATAATTCAGATAGCTTGTTGTCAATCACAACGTGATGTAGATGAGATAGATCATAATTTATATGCATTATGTGATGATGGTTCAGTTTGGGAATATGAACCGCGTCATATCAGAAAAAGATACTGTAAAGAAAATGGGCAAATAAAAGAGACCGTAGTGGCATCAACGTGGAGTCCATTCCCACCAATACCTGATTACGACCCTTAAATAATTCCCTTGCCTTTCTAACACTCTGTGCTACATAGCTTCCATTGAGGCAAAAACATATAAGAAAAATGTAAAAAAATGAGCACTGAAAACCAGCAAAACAATGAACAAAATGTTAACCAAGTAAAAAAAGAAATCATTAAAGCACTTAAAAAAATAGATAAGAAAATATCCATAAATGAAATGATAACGGCCTTAGTTGAATATGCTTTTGAATTAAATGGCGTTCTTGTTTTGGCAAAAATTATAGAAATGGGCGAAAAAGATACAAAAAAAAGCGGTCAAAATATTGTTAAATAATAAATGTGAGAAATTAAAATGAGCACAAAGGTTAAAATGATTTCTTTTAAGCCAAGTGATTTTAATTTCGGATCTAAGCATGAGAATAAATTGGCTGCTTTACAGGCCAATTCTAAACTTAAAAAATGGATTAAAACTGGGAAGCTTATCGCGATATCAAAAGCTAAATTCGAAAAAACAACAAATCATCTCGCTGAATTAAATAATCTTTTAAAACAGTATTTGGTATTAGAAGGATTAAAAATAGGTGCTTTAAAAGATAAAAAGAAAAAGAAAGATTTATGAGCACTGAAATTATAGAACAAAAACAATTCCAGCAACCGTCTTTAACTTTTAATACAGAACAAATTGAGCTAATTAAGCGTACGATTTGTAAAGGAGCCACAGACGATGAGTTTAAGCTTTTTATGTATCATTGTACTAGGACTCGGCTGGATCCTTTTGCTCGTCAAATATATGCAGTTAAAAGATGGAATGCGAAAGAGCAGCGAGAAGAGATGTCCATTCAAGTTTCCATTGATGGTATGCGACTCATTGCAATTCGTACGGGAGAATATGAAGGTCAAACAGGTCCCCACTGGTGCGGTAAAGATGGACAATGGAGAGATGTTTGGATTGATAGTGAACCCCCTAGAGCCGCAAGAGTTGGTGTCTACAGAAAAGGATTTCAAGAGCCTCTCTATAGTGTCGCGACATGGAATAGCTACGTACAAACTAGAAAAGATGGATCCCCCAACCCAATGTGGTTAAAAATGGGAGATACTATGCTTGCTAAATGCGCTGAGAGTTTAGCTCTTCGTAAAGCATTCCCACAGGACCTTTCAGGGCTTTATAGCACTGAGGAAATGGCAAGTGTGCACACTATAGAAGAGCCTATTACTAAACCTAAAATAGAGTCAGGACAGCAGGAAAGAGGTGTTGGTAATAGTGGTATTATTTCAGTTGCCCAAGCTAAACGCTTATTTGCTATTGCCTATTCACACAATTGGACTAACGACGATGTTAAAGAGCACATGCATAAGAATTATAATATTATCTCAACCAATGAGCTTCCCTGGCACTTCTATAGTGAATTTATTAATTACATAGAGAAAAATCCAAAACAGCTTGCTAAGTCTGAAACAGACTTTGTAGAGCCTTCTGCAGGCGTGTTGCCTGACGATAAATTTCCTTTTGAGACGTAAATGATTAATGATGATTTAAATGAAGCTTTTGAGGAAGTAGATTGAATGAGCACTAAATTCCAAGGACATGTCATCTTTGCAACTTGGGACTTTCCTAAAAACTTAAACTGGCTAGATACCTATCTTGTCTTAGTTAATGGCTCAACCCCTTGTGGGCATATGCTCTTATATGTGGGGGGAGGATTTGGCCATTATTTTCACTATAATGGCCCAGGACAAACTAATTGGCCTAGATATATGGCGGGTGAGAATGAGTATCGAAGATACTTAAAAGAGGCTAATTATATTGAAGTAATGCGAAAGTATATATCGATAAGTAATCCTAAAAAAGCTGAAGAAAAACTTAAAGCTCTAGCACAAAGACAGTGGAGCACTTTTTTAATTAAACATAATTGTGCTACATTCGCAGAAGAAGTGGTAAAAGCTGGTGGGGCTTCATGGGGTATTTATGAGGGATGCCCTGTATTTGGAGTATTTATTAAAATGCTTAAGGACGGGGAGATTAAATGAGATTTGATCCGCTGGATTTTCCAGAAAGTTGGGATCAACAATATGCGGCGGATTGCGCTAACGCAAAACTTGAAGAATGGCTTAGGAATGCGCCAGAAATATTACTCACTGCCGAAGGTAATTTAATAAGGCAATGGCAAGATACAGGTGCATGGGCAAGAATGTCGGCTAGCCATAAAGGCAGGGTAGTATGTATTGAGGAGATAAAGTGAAGTTTGAACCGGAGGATTTTTTAAACGCTAATGGAAGAATTTCGGATAGTACGGCACAGGCTTGTGCTGATATTGCAAACGTAAAGCTTAAGCAATGGCTGAAAAAAGCACCAATACTTTATATTTGGGATAATTTTAAAATAATGCATATAGATGCTCAAAGACGAAGTGATGATCCAACTCATCAAGCTAAATTAGTTTGTATCGAAGAAAAGAAAATTAAGTGAAGTTAATGCTATTTATGCTTATCGGTGCAATTCTTGGCTATTGCAGTTTTTTTATCATCCCAGATATGCCTTTACATTATCCTTATTATTTAGCTTTTGTCGGAGCATTTATGGGAGCAGTTGTTTATAAATTAATTTTCAGGAGGAAAACAAATGGATAAAAAATATGTAATATGTCGAACTTATTCTGCTGGAGTATTTGCAGGATATTTGGAATCACGCAATGGACAAGAGGTAATATTAACTAAAGCTCGGCGGCTTTGGTATTGGAAAGGAGCGGCATCTTTGAGTCAATTAGCTATGGAAGGCGTTAAATGTCCCAAAGAATGTAAATTTCCCTGCGAAGTAGATCGAGTAGAATTGTTACAAGCAATTGAGATTTTAGATTGTACCGATGAAGCCAAAGCATCGATTGCTAAGGTCAAAGTATGGGAAGAATAATTAACGGCTCCGGCGACGGCTACGGCTACGGCTCCGGCTACGGCTCCGGCGACGGCTACGGCTACGGCTACGGCTCCGGCTACGGCTCCGGCTACGGCTACGGCTCCGGCTACGGCTACGGCGATGGCTACGGCTACGGCTACGGCTCCGGCTCCGGC
>Ga0209208_10001229_pt1 | contig 35895 bp, 30 predicted proteins | sample S1TSphfallax_3_FD_187694 | JGI IMG/M metagenome (GOLD analysis project Ga0209208, IMG submission 187694) | Host-associated microbial communities from peat moss isolated from Minnesota, USA - S1T2_Fd - Sphagnum fallax MG (SPAdes) (version 2) | ecosystem: Host-associated > Plants > Peat moss >...
TTCTTTTTTGTTACAACTTTGTTTCATTTTATTTATTTGTTAATAACTTGTTTTTTTCTTTTTTAATTTGAAATTTCTTGTGTTGTTTTAAAAAGATTTCTTCTCTTGTTTCTCATTTTTTTTTCAACAATTTTTAGTTTTTAAAAATTAGTTTGTAGCTTTTGGCAAATTGCAAGACTACAGGAGTTTTTCATAAACTACAGGATTGGATCACATAAACACATGGATAAACTGCTGCTGCCGCCATTCGTCGTCGTCGTCCTCTTCCATCATCTTCTTCTTCCGGGATGAGGAATTTGGATGGACGGATGACGGGACGGATGACGGGACGAATGGATGGAAAGGACGACCACCACCGGACAGACTAAGGATATTATATATAAAGATATTGGATCTCACATCTTACACAGATGGTAGTCAATGCACAGCTGGGGTGGAGCCAAAAATAGCAGGGATGAGTGTTACCAACTCTGCAGTCATTTGTCTTTTTACTTTGGTTTTATGCAGAAACTGTCTCTTTGGATATTTTGCATAAGTCTGTTTCTAGTTGCCTTGGGTGATACACTAGTTCCATAGTTTAGAAAAGAGGTATGGGGTGGTTCTTTACTTTTATGCAGTGCCTATGGTCCCGGTTATGACAGATAGAATTAAGTTGTCTTGGTTTCGCTTTAGGTTCAGATTTTAAGAATCTGAATGGGAAGGTTCTTCTTTCAGTTCTCTTTCACCAAGATAGTTTCAGTTTTGAAAATATTTAGTCTTCATTTGGTCCGGATCAAGTACTATTAACCAAGACCTGAACCAACAGTTAACCGTTGTTTTTAGTCCTTGTTATTTTTAAAAATGTATTCTGGTTCTGGTTTCAATTCCAGTTTCACACAAATGGAACCAGGAATGTGATTCCCGGTCAGGTTCTTCAAATAAAACCTTGCAGTTCCAATTTTGATTTTAAAAGCCACCCCATTTTGGATCCGGTTTTACTAACTTCAACCAGTGGTTTTTAACCTCGATCTGGATTCCAAACCTAAACATAGATACAACACATGTTTGTCTAATAATAAATTAATTATGAAAAAAATTCCACTTCAACAAATAGAGTATTCTTGAAGACTCAATATTTTCTTTCACAACTTTTTGTTACTTGAATTCTTTTTGAAAGTTTCCACATTGTGAAAATAACATCATGAGCGTCCAAGCTGCCAAGGTAGTAGGGTATATAGTGAAATGACGCTGGTACAGTTTATTGGCTCTACCCTAGGATTTGAGCATAGCTTTTTGGCTCAAAGTTGACCCAATGTGTGAGTCACATCTGGAATACTCTGGGTGCGTATGATGGATGGGCGTGTTCCATAAAATTACAATTATTTAGATGAGAAGTAGTTTTACATCCTGTAAGGGAAGTTTTTTGTTTTTAGTTTGAACTTGGCATCAAGGGCAGAGCTATTAGGCCGTGAGCTACTTGTTTAAGAGACTCTAGAGTAGGCTGAAGATCTACATGAGTATAAGAGAATAGATAGGAGATACTTGTGCTTCACTTATAATACGCAGAGGGCTCAAGCCGGTCTGGTCGCTGGACATCAAGAGCTGATTCTACATTTGTGCTACCTGCTGAAACAATTCAAGAGAGACCCAAAAGAAAAAAAATTGGCTGTTCAAATCTGCAAAGGATCATGATGGTGGACTTAGGCGCCATAACAACCAGCAGAAGCAACAACAACGTTTCAAGCCGGCCGCCGGTTCAGTTTACATCAATGTATGCGGCTTGGCTGTTGGTGGTAGTGGTGGTGTTGTTGTCGACAGTCGAGATTCAATTCGTCACTGCACAAAACACTGCACAGCTGGGCACTGCCTGGAGCACGTCGGGGAAGGGACAGCAGGTGGTGACCGCTCTCACTTCCTCTGGCGCTTCAAACCCCGCATACAAGCTCAATGTGCTAGAGCTTCCTGGAGCGCCGCCTGGAAGACCAAAGTGCTATGCCACTGTCAACTTCCAGAACCCACCTCCGGCTCTGCAGATTTGGGTGGCTAACTATCTCAGCAACGGAATATACTCTCCCGGCGGGGTAAGGACAAGTCCAATCGCATGAAAGTAGAAGACTATAACAGTACTGCTGCAGCAATTGTGTATGCGTTCCTTGTCTTTTGTTCTCAGATTTGTGATGTTCAGTCTTGAGATTCTTATGTGGGTCCTGGCAGACTTACAAGCACTAATTATCTGTAGTAGTATTGTGCTTGTATGCGGCATGATTCTGAACAGATCTGTAGCCTCAAGCTCGGGCTAGATGGCAACCTCGTGTTATCGCAGAGCGGAACGGTGATTTGGAGCAGCCAGACAGCTAATAAAGGGGTACAATCCATTGAGCTGCTGGCTTCTGGGAACCTGGTCCTGTTGACTAGTGCGAAGAAGACTGTGTGGGAGAGCTTCGATTACCCGTCCGACACTCTGGTCACCGGCCAGAAGTTCCCTCTGGGAAGCATACTCTTCGCGGCAGACCCAAACTGGCCCTACTCATCGGCGGGCATCTACTCAGCCAGAGTGCAACAATACACCAACGACTTGTCGCTCTTTGTGGATTTCGACCACCCGGGTTACACGGGTCCCATTCCGGCGTACAACCAGAGTGCGGGCTCCGATCGCTACTGGACACTGGAGTCGGTATTTGCGGAGATAGTAAATTCATGGGAAGCTAACCAAGCTCTCTATGTCGAGGTCAACAACGGAATCGCCGTATTTGACACCGGCGGTGGGGTATTCATTCAGACACCGAGCAATAATCTCAATCCTAACAACACGTTCCCGGAGTATGCAAGACTGGAACCTGATGGCAATCTCAAGACTTTTGTGTTCCTGGCCGGATCTTGGAAGCTAAACTTCCAAGCTTTATTTTCCGTGTGCGACTTTCCCAATGGGTGTGGTCCTTATGGCTTATGTTCTGGAGTCTACGGGCCTGATCAGAAGTGCATTGGCTGTCCCGCACAATTCCAGCCCATAAATCCTTCAGACCTGAGTCAGGGATGCAAACCAGTGAAGCCCCTGACTTCCTTGTGCGGACCGTCAGTGGAACTGATTGAGCTAGATGGCACAGGTTACTCGCTCCTGGACGATTTCTACTGGTCTGGAGATCTGAATCCAACTTACCCATCTACTCTGGTTACCAGCAAAGCTCAATGCCAGGCCGCTTGCTTGGCGGACTGTGCTTGCACAGCTGCCTTTGTATACAATCTCACTTTTATTGGTCAAGACTGCTTCCAGCTGCACTCTAGTGTTCATACTCTTCAGCAGACTTTCAATACCCTACCCGCATATCATAGTGCTTTCATCAAGGTACATCGCTGATTAGTCAGTCTGCCCTCAAGAAGCTGGATCATCCTATAAATTTAATTCAGCTACTAATTAATTAAACAGGTGTTTAATTCCATTCTTCCAAGGTGGTTATTAGACAAACCTTCAATCTTTTCCTCATCCCAAATGTGAGTCAGCAATTAATGACTGTGGACTTTTGAGTTCACTGACGTACTTAGGAGCCCAAAGTTGGACTGTGCTCTTATCCAGTGTGAACATGCCATGATAGGACTGTTGCATTCAATGTGTTCTTGTTTAGTGTGAACATGCCACGATAGGACTGTTGCATTCAATGTGTTCTTGTCTAGTGTGAACATGCCATGATAGAACTGTATCTACCCTGTTCTTGTCCAGTGTGAACCTCTGTTACAGGACTGTTGCTAATTTAATGCTTAGTGCAGCTTGTTCAGTTCATGTACTTCGGGTTAGACTTTGAAAAAGAAAAATGTAAGTAATGTGATGTCAAACTTCATAGTATATTAAGTTGTCTCCAGCAATTTGGAAAGGCTGTAGATTAATGCATTATTATGCAAAAGAAAAGAAAAGGCCTTTTTCCTGGAAGAAGCCCTAGTTCATATAATCCAAAAGAGAGTTTGTGCACAGAGCATGACCCCTTTTGGATTTATACTAGCTCTGAAAGTTCCATTGCTGCAAAATGTGCACCACTTACAAAATGTGCAAGCCGGCTAATTAATCATAGTCCAGGTTCTGAGCAAGTTTGATAGAGAAGGGCAGCTACACTCCAGCATAAAATGATCGCCAGGTTTTGATGGCAGGTGCATAGCAGGTGCCTACATTAGTACCTTTTTGAAGTCATGGGCATCCTGCCCAAGAGTGAAAATGTGTGCAAGTGAGTGAAAACAAGGTAATTGTTAGTAAAGTCAGTTTTTACCTAACAATAAATATTTCAAGGAGTATAGATAATTTATTTATTTTTGGTTGTGTATCAAAATGGCAATGTATCAATGCATCATATTCCATCATGCATTATGTCATCATGCATCATGTTATATCATCATCATAAATCTTATGGTACATATGTATTGTGTAAGGAAGGGTGGGGAAAATTTCAAAATGATCACATGCATAAAAAAATTTATAAATTAACATTTAAATGTTTGTTTACTATACTATAATTGTTGATGTATAAAAAAAATCAGTACATTAAATTTTGAAAATACATGGATAAGGTATTATCATATTTTCAAGTTTACGGATAAGGTAAAGTAATTGCTAATTTAGTACCAAACCACCAATTTACTGTTGACACATGGTGTGAACAATACATTGAATGTATGACTAATATTTCACAATTGAAAAATAAATGGTTACATATGAAAACTTGACATCTTGCATACATTTAACACCACTTTTCAATTATAACTGATTATAATTTACCATATGTTTTTTATACACCAAGGATTTATTAATACATTAAGGATTTTTCAGCCCATTTAAACATAGAAAGAACAAGAAAATTTTCAAAATAGATGGACAAGAGGTGGCCACATTTCCAAGTTTATAGGTAAGGTAAAACAACTGTTAATTTAGTAAAAAACCCATAATCTACTATCAAGATGCGATGTGAGCAATACATTGAGGGCATCATAAACATATTTTCACACTTGAGAAATGAACCTTACATATGAAAATTTGACACCTAATATACATTTACCATCATTTTTCAATTATAACTAATTATTATTAACCATATGTCACTGATACATTAAAACTTTATTAATACATTAATGATGTGTTGATATACTAATGATATTTCATACACTAAGGCTTTTTCAACTTGTCTAAACATAAAAAGAGCGGGAATTTTTCAAAATAGATGGACAAAAGGTTGCCACATCATTTCCAAGTTTATAAGTGAGGTAAAACAATTGTTAATGTCATTAAGAACCATTAATTTGCCATCAAGATGTGATGTGAGCAATACATTGAATGTATCATGAACATATTTTCACACTTGAGAAATTAACTTTACATATGAAAATTTGACACATAATATACATTTATAATCATTTTTTGATTATAACTAATTATTATTAACCATATGTCATTGGTACACTAAAGATGTATCAATACATTAATGATCTATTGATACATTAAAAACCTTCTAATACACTAAAGATTTTTCAACTTGTTTAAACATAGAAAGAGCGCGAATATTTTCAAAATAAATGGACAAGACATTGCCACATTTCAAAGTGTATGCATAAAGTAAAAAATAATTAATTTAATCGAAATGCACCACTATGCTATTAAGTACTAAAATGTGATGTGAACGATACATTGAATGTTATAAATATATTTTCACACTTGAAAAATAAACTTTACATGTGAAAATTCGACACCTAGACACATTAACCATTAGTTTTTATATTATAACTAACTATTATTAACCATGTGTTATTGATACATTAAAGACCTTTTGATACACTAAAGATTTTACAACATGTCTAAACAAAGAAAGAACGGGAAATTTTTCAAAATAAATGGACAAGAGGTTGCCACGTTTCAAAGTGTATGGGTAAAGTAAAAAATTAATTAAATAAATCAAAATGCACCACTATGCTACTAACACGTGGTGTGAGAAATACATTGAGTTTATTACTAGTATTTGATGCTTGAGAAAGAAAACTTTGCATATGGGAAAATTTAACATGTGTGTTACACATTTCCCACCACTTTTCGACTTTAAATAATTGATATTTGCATTTGCTAGTCTATTATAAATATATGTTGAACTTCCAATGAGGATTATTTTGCAGATTATACTTTGAGGTCACATTTTTCAAACTTTTACATTTCAAACTTGACACGAACTTCCTCTTTACATGATCTTCTTGTGTTATTCCAAGACTATTTTGGAACATACTTTTGACATTTTTACAAATTTTTCACATGTCATTACACAACTTAATTCTATGTAAGTCAAAGATTTACTATATTTTTAATTCATTGTATGTTCATTATCATAATTTGAATCTAAGTTGCATAGAAACTAATATCTTTTATAATGGTTTTTGGAAGCATGGAGGGGAAGTTGCACTTGTTTGAACATGGCCATCAAGCTGAATTGCACGCATTAAAAATTGTAGTTCAAACACCACCAAGATGGGCCTTTTGGTGATGAAGATTTGTTGAGGGAAGTTGTCATTCAACACACTAGGATGCAACAAGGCCCTCACCTTGTTGAGGTTACATTCATCCCCACAACTCAAGTGCATGATTTCATAGTTGGTGAAAAAGGTAAAGATGGTGGATGATGTCACTTTCTTTGCAAAAAATGCATCATCCACCTTGATAGTGAATTGCAACAATTGCAAATATATAGTTCTTCCAAGTTTTCAAGGTTCAAATTTAAACCTCTATTGCATTTCTGCACCAAGATTTGCATACATATTATACATGTTCAGATGTGATGTTCACCATTTAATGACTTAATTTTACTATTTTGTAAACATGAAATATGTGACTAATTGTGTATCTTGTAATGCAATTTATGTTCATAAGTAGCACAAAATTGGTTGGCTAGTTGTTCGTAGGTACCAATGTCAATATGATCCCAATGATCTCACAAATATTGTGAAAGATATTACACAAAACCACAATGCAACTCCAAAAAAAATTGGACATCAATGGAAAAGTAATCCCATTAAGGACAAGCCATTAGGGTACACGAGATTCTAGGAAAAACTGAGGTGGTTTTATAAAAAGAAGATGTAGGGCTAAATTCACCATTAAGACACTATATTTACTCAAGCATGTATTAGAATTATGTTTCATTCAATGAAATCATGTAAATCAAAATGGTCCATGGGGATTTTTAAATTAGTGATAAATCTACATTTGCTACCCATTTATCAAAAGAGATCAAGGATTTTGTGATGGAACAACTAAAGCTTGGACTTTCAATGTTTCAAATTATGGAAAAACATAAGCAACATGTGAAGAACATCATGTTAAGGACATGTGAGTTAAATAGAGACATGTTCCTCATTGAACAAGATGTTAAGGTGTTGTCTAGGAAATTGGCTCAAGAAACATACCAACTACATAAGAATGATGTGAAAATTGTGCGTATGTGGGTGAAATAAAACACCAATTCAATCTTTTACTATTAAAAACTAGGGTAGATGTGGATGGTGGTTTCATTGGGAAAAACATGCCTTTCACTCTAGGTATCCAAACACCATGGCAAAGGGAGATGATGATTGAACATGGGCACCAAGGGGGTGTTGCAATTGATGCAACCTTTGGCACAAATGAAAAAAAGGTGAAACATTATGTCTAATACATAATACATGCACATGTGATCTAATACATTAGTATAAATGTAGTCTAATGTCATTGAAACATTAATAGGACAAATCAACGAACATAAAAAAAAACATGTAAAATTTGAAATTTTTAATAAATCATTCATTATATCTCTTGTCAATGTTTAATTGGCATATCTCTATTGTGAATTGTGGTAGTTCCTCTTTTATACTATGATGGTGTTTGACCAATGGCATAATGGCATTCCTATAGCATATTACATCACATCACGATGTCGACAAGAGGATTTGACACCATGGATGCACTTTTTGAATGAAAGCATTCACAATATTCACCCATCATGGCATCCCAATGCTTTCATTGTTGATTGTGCATGCCCAAAAGGAAATCAATTGTATCGAGTAAAATCCTTACATTTTTCCTTTTTTCTATCCAACAAACTACCAATTATATGATATACATGTCACTTGCCCTAATGGATGTAACATGCATCAATGTTCATTGATTGTATTTAAATCCACCAAGTTTCATATATAATGCATTTTCTTTCTTGCAAGATTATATGGCCAGACATTGCCATTTTTTAATGTTTGAGGCATGTGAAAAAAACATGGAAAATCCATCTACAATACACCATCCACAACCCAACATTAGAGTGGGCATGTTGTAATTATGTCAATGCACAACGTGGAAACATTTGTGAGCATCAACTCAAGATTTTAATGTTTTTTCATCCTAACCTTGTAAGAGGGAAAAATTATTCGGTTTTATGGATCATTGAAAGGGATTTCCCAATGTGGGTTGAAAAACCTACTTAGTCCACAAGTGGGTACACCCCCCCACATAATGACAACTCCACCTACATCAATTCATAAGTTGACCACCCCAATATACGTCAATTTGGAGGAACAACTTTGAAGCATGACATTGGATATACTAGATGAAACCAATGGGAATCAAATTCTCCTTGAACATTTGATGGCAAATTTTCCTTGTGCACAAGGCAATCAAGCAAAGGTTGTGGCAAAGTTATAAAGTGGGTTACATAACCCCATAGGCCCAAACCTTGTGCTTCTACCAATTGAAGATGGACAAGGGTTTAGCTCCAAATGACACTTGAACTTTTTGGCTCGTGGGCATAAACCAATTGTAAAAAAACTACTATCATTAGCTTCACTTCAATAGGCAAAACATTAAAGCATTGGTACATTGGTACATTAATGCATTAATTTTCAATGACATGGTATGGATTGATGTTTCAAGTATGTAGTTCAATAATATTGAAACATCTATGTTTGGATATTATCAAATGTGGTCAAACTAATAATATTTTCTTAAAGCTTGAATGTTTTGAAAAAATTGTTGCATCCAACAAAGTTTATAATTTTGAGTCATCTAAGGAATTAATTCACTAATACATTAGAATAACAAATATAGATAAATTATTACAATGATATATTCACACACTAGATGATTAGCACATTAATACATAAACACAATGGCACTTTGACACATTAATACATATATAATCATACAATCATGCATTCATATAATAACAGAATCATAGACAAACACACTATTACATTGACAAACTAATCCAGTGGCACATTAGTACAATGATATATTATTACATTCATACATTAACATGGACTAATACATTGTCACACTAACACATTGTCACGTTAATACATTGACAGACTAATTCATGACTACAAACTTTGATTCAAGTGAAACACCATACTTCATAACATTACAATAGAATGGACCAATAATTCACAAAAATCATATATACATGCACATTACCACCTAACCATGAACACCAAAATAGAAGGTTTTAGTTCATAAAAACTCCAAACAACTGTTTAATCTATCCTATCCATTTGGGCGCCCCCCATGCACAAAAGTTAGCCTCCCTCCTATTTACGTACAATACACCCAATCCTTTTGCCATTTGAAAGCCACCTACATTCTGAAAGCCTTGTATGTGAATTTCGCAAACCTATAGTCACATCCAACAAAGTACAATCATTATTGGGGCTTGTATGTGCGACAACCAATGGTTTATATGGTGGCAAATAGCCACGACTTGTGTCCTTAAATTCAAGGTCCTCCACAAGATTCATGATGGTTTGCTTTTGATATTTTAGAGGATCAAATGGTGCATTCCAAGACTTGCTCAAGATCTACATTATCACATAAGGTGATAAATTACACATCCAATGGTAAAATGTTACATATTTTTTGAAACACATTACATTGATTATTATATATTGACATTCTAATTATTATGTTTTGAATGTATTACAAAGATAACATTGGTGTTGAAAACCAACATTAGGTTCTCCAATCATTTGATTCTTCAAACTTGTTTTGTAAACCAAGTATTGGCAAAGGTTATGTGAAATAACATATCCACATTCCTAACTCCCAACCTGTGTAAAGAGAGGGACAACATTAACTTTTCAACCCATTCATTAAATGTAGTATCACCAAGATGGACACCTCATAACAACAACAAGGCCCTGCATGAAATTTGTCAAATAAAAATGTCACATACTGAATAGTCATGCACCCCAATCTTAAAGTCAAAATGAAAGGTGTGGGAAAGTTCCAACACAAGCAAACTCCAATGTACCTCACCATGATAAGGTATTACCATAGTGTCATATCTATTTTCACCTCCACCCAATGATAGGAGAGACTTGGCCCATCCCATGATGGCCTCCAACTTCATAACTTTAGTACCACCCCTTGTACCAAAACATAACTTTTTCAAAGATGGGGTGATCAAAGCACTAGTCACAAATATTGCCTTTTGAATGTCTAGAGGGCTACTAAAATAATGGCTAAAATTCAGGAAATCTATTATGGAACCCCCAACCAAGCCCAAGGTTGCCAAAACTTGGCAAATTTTGAATCTGCAATGCTCAATTCAATATGTGGTTGTCCTCCAAAAAAATAACATTTGGATTTACTACCCCAATTTTTTAAGAACATCTATAACATAGAATATCAATGTAAGACCATTGTTCATACACTTATACACATGATTAAAGTCAAGATGCATATGAAAAAAAAATATTGAATGTGTTTTGATGGAAGAAATTATACTTGATGGACTGAATCATTTTTGGTACTCTACATTTTCCAAGGAAAATAAAATAACTAAGGGTGCAAATATAAAGATAGGAGCCAAAAACCATGTCAAATAATGGTGAAAATTGTGAATTTTTTTACATATGTTTTTTTTTTGACATTTTAAAATTATGTTAATCATTCCAAGTTGTGTTAAATGATTAATATGAAAGTTGAGAAATTAAATTTTGGGTTCTGGTTTTTAAAAAGGACGTTTGAATTGGAATAACTTGTGTAAGATGTGGTTAATTTTACAAATAATTAAATAAAACACTATTGTAATAACATAATTTTGATGGTAAGAAAATTAAATGATAGCAAACTATTGTCCAAGTTCAAAAAACATTCACAATTTAAAAAGTATGGAATTTACAAAATTCAAAAACTCAAAATATTTTTCAAAATTTTAAATTTTCAAGATGAAATGTAGGATTTGGCACACACTTTGAAAAATTCATATTTATTCAACAATGATGAACAAAAAACATGTGATCTATTGGCACAACTATATGTATTTTTAATAACAAATTACAAAAGATTTCATTCTAAAATTCTTTCATATGAAAAGTGAAAAAGGATTAAAAAGGACTCATAGTCCTTTTGTAAAGTAATTTTGTTGGCTCCTATCTATGTATTTGCACCCCTAAAGATTACACATTCACATGCTTGATAGATATTATTTAATACATTAGTTCACCATATCAACATATCATTTGATACATTGAAACTAAAACCTTAAGAAGACAATATGATTGAAAAACAAATTATACTTGTGGGAAATGGCAAAGGCCTATAAATCATTGACATCAAATTCCTTTGCTAGGTTCTATGATTGTAAATCACTCAAGGGTGTTTGATCCTAGCCCACCTTTGTACTACTTTTTTTATGCTTCAAAATTAGTGGATTTGACCCTATGTGAACAACCATAGTACTATCATCCAAAGGCATTGGAGTTTGAAACCCAAATGCCTTTTCAAATGCATTATGTTGTTTTTTCTCATCTTCAATATCCACCTTAGATTGCATTTCTTTAATAACTCCAAGGATGTTATTATGCAGCATCTCAACATTTGGAGAAATGGTCACAAGACGACCTATAAAATTACAAACCATTGTTAGTATTTTCTAAAACCATAGATGTAATGTATCAAACAATTATTTTTACATATGCACATTAGAAAAGACTCACCAATACTTAAGGGGACCCCTTGGATGTCCAACACTTCACAATGATGTAAAATTTGATAAAAGGCATTGTCCTTGTGTTCCTTTCATCTATCATTGGTTTGAATATACCATAAACCATAGAAAAGATTTGGATTGAACAAGGCCACATCTTCTAAGGCACACCCTTGATAGGCCAGTAACCAATTGTAAAATTCATTCCTTATGTCTTCTCCCTTCCCATTTGCAAGATCAGATAATTGTTGTTATAGGTGATGGATATCTTGATCAGTAATGGATTGTCCAAAAATATATTGACCTTCCCTTTGGAAGGCATCCAAGGTAATTTTTAACCATCCTAGATGTAAGGACAAACAATTCTAATACATCAATACATTGCCACATTAACATATTATAACATTAAACATTGTTACATTAATTACATGGTACATTGAAATATTGACACATTGAAACACCAACTACCTAATATTCTAAAAATATCAACACATTGAAACATTAATAAGATCAATTATTTGATACAATGAAACATTGGCTTAGTGAGACGTTAAAACATTGACACAATGATACATTGACATTAAAAGGTGTAAGATTTTGTTACATGTGTGGGGGGGAGATTACATTCATTTTTGTAGATTTTCCTCCTATATAAGGAGACCTCTTCCCCTCCCACAATGAAGAAAAAGATAGAATTTCAATAATTACATAAACATTGGTGGTGGGATCTTCGGAGTTTGTAGCCCAATTAACAGTTTTTATACAATTTGTGCCTCCACAACTACACATGAAAGTAAAGATGATTAGTATTAGGGAATTAAAAATCTATACAAAGTAATGCAAAAATAAATGATTTAATTTACAATCATGGCACCAAGGTAATTCTATCATCTTCTTCAAGATTTTTTGGTTGAATGAAAACATTTTGCCATATTGGATTCCAATCCCAAAATGCCTCCTCAATTTGTTGACCATTTTTTTTTCCCAAAGCAATATTGGGATATGCAAAGTTTCAGCATGCATTAGAGTGACCTCCATCTACCAAATTCAATACACATTTTGACACCTACTATAAGGCTTTAGGTTTGAAAGTGAGAAAGAAAGATCTTATAGAAGGGTAAAAAAAATTTTGGTTGATCTCCACAAACATAATTAGCCTCGGGGAAATGTGATACCAAGTCGAGATTACTGCTAAAACCTCAACATTTGCACCATACCATCACAATTTCATACACATAAATATGTCAAATCATCATATACTTAAATGTTGTTGTGTTGATTATCTTAAATGAAAATGGGATATCATTCCATTACTTTTAGCTAAAAACATAAATTCAAATACATAGATGTAAAAGGACCAAACATACACCTTTGCATCAAAATGCACCACATCCAAGACTTCTTGATCCCAAATGAAATTGTATTAATCAATATGGGTCCATATGTACTAATACATCTAGTAATAATTTGCACTTGTCATTTTGCTACAACAAGAATACTCAACTACACAAAGACAAAAAATGCCAAACTCAATACACATTGTAACATATATACTCTTATGCACCAAGCAATGGACAAAAAACAACAAACATATTCTATAAGCAGACTACTCATGGTGAATGACTAACATAATTTCTTTTTAACCCATGATGAGATCTTCAAGCTTTCAATGGACATTAGCTATCAAATGCCAAACAACATGGAGTTTTTCTTCCACAATGTATGTGCCTTTGAATTTGTTGAAGACAAGATCCATTTGATGATTACCTTGCTTGCTTGAGGTTAAACAAAAAGTAGGCAAACATAAAACAATAAACCTTCCACACATTCTAGTTGTAGGGTATTTGACACCACATTTGTTTTTCTTGCAACAAAGGAACATCATCCACCGCTCATAGAAAAAAATAGACACTAAATTTGTTGTTAGACACTTAAAGAATGAAAAAAATTGTAATAAATATTTTTCCACTTACTATAGAAAAGAGAACAATACATATTAGAGCAACATCAATATCTTGGTTTCTATAACCTTATGACAATTGTCCACAAACTATGAGACCGTCATCACCTTCTTCATCACAAATTGGTAATGATATGTTGTTGTGACTAACCCAAGTCTACTTTCATCAGCTCTTGATGTTGGGTATAAATGAAGGATAAATTAGTCCACCCAAAAATTGGGAGACCCATTATATGAAATCTACATCCTGAATTTTTATCACATCTTGGGAAACAACAATACAATTTGGTCACAAGGTTTCTTACAAATTTGGGTTACTTTAATGACATGAGTTCAATAGTTACAATTACTCAAATTCAAATATTCAATCCTTTTATTTGTAGTTTCTCCCCTCAATATGGGTATTTGAAATTGTACCCAATCATTAGAATTAAATCAAAACCTTTCCACAAATGTTGCGTCTTCCCTATAACTTCCTAATACCAATATGTATTAACCATGATTTGTCAGGGACAATCATTGGTTAGTTTTTATATTGGAATGAAGTGGAGAAGACCTTGAATACTAAATTGAAAACACCATGAGGTGAATCACTAATTACATGCCTTCTTGCCATCTCTCACATGGTTTATTTTTTACATCAATAAGGTTAGTGTAATCACATTAAAAACTTACCATTATATGTATAATCTTATCCTAGTGGGTTGGAAGTAAATCTATGTTGTACATTATAGCTTATAATGTATTAACATATCAAACTCGACAAGAAGTTTTAAGCAAATTTGGCTACAAGCTAAATATGGAAGTTAAATTTTTAAAAATAATAATATTTTGGTCACCTACTAACCATAATTTGACAACCTAAGACCTAATCAATTTTGAAAATGGTGAAACCAAGGTGACATACATCTCAAGAATGAGGAGCAAAAAACTGTAAATTTTATGCACATGGTCATCACTCATCAAAATAGATAACCAATAATATATTTATTGATCATTCCACACATATGTAGACCTAAGCTAGATACAATATCACCAAAACTCAAAATTGTCCTTCTACCTTAAGCCAACTGCTCTCCACATAAAAACTAATCCTAGTTGCTAATCACCCCCAATTTTAACTTGCTTAGCTTCTTTATAATAGTTCCAAGAATCTCCCTTTGGATTCTTGTGGAAACATCTACAAAGCATTTCACATTTTTTCTTGAACAACCAAGTTTTCAAAGCTGAATTGATTATTTAATTAAGCCCAATCGCCAAAACAAATCAACAAAGAAAAAGTTTTAAATAGGTAGTATTGTTCTAATACATATAGAATCTCCAACCTCAAGATATGTGTAAGTAGGTGGAACCTGATTAAAAATATGTTTTGGAGAACCAAGAATTGGACAATAAGGAATTTGAAAAATTAGTATCAAAACCCTAGGAATAAGACGTTCAAGGATTTGAAAAAGCAAGCTCAAAAACTCATTAGACATTTCCATTCAAAGGATTTTTTTTTTAAATTGCTAAAATTAGAACCAAAACATTCCATTAAATTGTTAGACCTTAAAAACTTAAAAGCCTACACTTGAAAACCATCACCTTCCTAGGGAATGCCAGTGACAAACTAACATGATTACCCACCCACTTACTTCAATTAGCTCCTAACAATGGGTATGGACAAGTATGTAATAATTAACCCAACATGTGGTCAAACCATGAATACCATATTTCCATTTGCAAGTTTCTGTTTCATGTAAAGAATCGATAGAAAGGCTATTTGGTCATGACATTGGGTTACCATTCAAAAGACATAGCTCAAGGTGAGAAAAAATCGAACAAAAAAGAAAAATAGGGACCAAAAAAAAATAGTATTAAAATCCAAGGTAGAAAGTTTGAAGTGCATGTAGACCATCTCAAAATTTTGAAACCGTTGCTAAAGAAATTGAATACATCCTAAATAGAATAGCCCTAGAAGTAGGAGGATATGAGGTTCTTTGGTCCCCATAGATATCAAACAAACTTAAGACAATAATATATGCAAACCCAAAGTTAATAGGCATAAGCATGTTAAAGTATGCCAATTGGTGATCCTTGCTCAAAAAGTCAAAGTAGGTAAAAAATAGAGTTTGCATTTTTGAATTTTAAGGCTTTTAGCAATGCTACAAATTTTTAAATGTACTTGCTATACTAAATAAACCATATATGATCATATTTCATGTGTTTATTACTTTCATCATTTTATTTATTTATCACAAGTTAATGTTTAACACTTTTTCAAAATCAAACTATTCAAATGTTGTGATATTGATGTTTGAGTTATCATGCATATTGATAATTTTTTTTAAAAACTTGAATATTTCAATTATGATAATGTGAAGCCTCTAAAAAGTAGTTTTCCAAATTAATAGAGTTATGTGTTTAAAACATTATTTTCTATATGAACCCAAACACTAATACTTGCATATAATATGTAAAAAAAATCTTTTAACTATCTTAAAATAGGACATGAATTTTTTGGTCAAATGATAATTAATTAATATACTTTTGGGTGTAAGCAAAATAAAGTAAACAACTTGATTACCTTGTAAAATTGGAACAAGTAGATTTAAAATAACAACAAAACCCATTATAAATTTTGGAACATTGAATGTTTTCATTTTAATAATTAAATATAATATATGGTTACACTAATGTGCATTGATTTTCATATTTCAAATTATAAAAGTAGGTTTTTCAAAATACAAATAGGTTTTGATGTTTATTTTTCACTATGGGTTTTTGGTTTCAAATAGGTATTTACAAAAAGGAAAAAGAATTTTTTTTCGATGACTTGCTAAAACATATGTTGATCTTCATTTCCTAACTTATGACATATCAAATTTCATTAATTTTTCTAACCAAAAAGTAGGGTTGAACACGTATTTTTCAGTTGGTTTCAAATATATTTTATATTTATTTTAAAAATTCATTTGCTTTTATTTTTTTAAGAATTAGATTCTTACAAAACTTAATAAAACAAACTAATGCTACTTGACACATATTGTCGCAACCCTAACCTTGGGCTCACAACCAAAGCAAGGGGTTGCAAGGTTGTGGGCCAAGAGGGAAGCTCGGGAATCATGTCGCATGTTCTTGGGAGTGCAAGAAAGTGTGAGGGAATAGACCCTCACACTCCCAAGGGAATTCCCACTTTGGGAATTGGAATCCCAGTGGACTCCTAAATGTTCAGAGAGTGATTACAGGGGTCAAAACCCACTTGGGAGTCTCGGGACAAAATGTCATTTGGATGTGGGCTTCATGGAAAGGCACAAAGTATACTATAAGGGGGAAGGTGGTGGCTTCCTCCAAGTTCGGGCCATGGTGAGTCTTGTGAGTTTGAATTGCTCGTGGTTCATCCTAGCACCAAAAGTGTTTCGACTATGCACTAATCACCTTGTGTTGGTTTTGTGTAGGTCCATGTGAGTAGTTGAAACTTGTCAATTCTTCCTAGTCCCATCTTGGAATTCCAGCATGCCCTTCTACCCCTCTAAAGTTGCGAGCCAGGGAGCGTGCCCCAACTCTTTACTCTTTCGTTGTTTCCAGTTTGGACTCACATTTGAGTCCCTCAAGGAGTTGGGAGTGCATCAAACCTTTGAAAAAATCAATTAGGAGAAAACTTTGGAGCTTGAGCATTTATCATAATCTTTCTTCAAAAGGTTAATACCATATGAGATTGTTGAAATTAATTTCACATTTTACAATCAACCAATTCCATTACCAAGTACACAAACCTTTTATCAGGGTTTTATTTCTAAGAGTTACATTGTGTTTGGAATGCCCTAAGTTTGAAAATGAGAAAAAAAAAACTTACAAAAGGGAAATATAAGTCATTGTTGGGTTCAAATTTTGAACTTTCGATTCACCAATCCCTTTCCATTGCAATCTCTTAATAGTCTGTTAGCACCTTTGATAGTTTGTTGTTAATGTCACCAACATTGGACCTCTTGATAGTTCGGTGATGCTTTTGATAGTTTGTTGTTGACGTCACTAATGTTGAACCTCTTGAAAAACAATTGTTGATCTTGATAGTTTGTTGCCAATGTCACCAACATTGGAACCTTTGAAGCTTTGTTGTTAAAGTTGGAGCACGCAATGCCCCTCATTGGGGTCTTCTTTTCTTTTATTACTTGATTGACACCTAACCTCTTAAACTAATTACTACTGCATTCCTCCTTTCCTTCTCCTAGCTTATTGACCACAATCTAAGCTTTTCATGAACATGCAATTGCCTTCCTCCCATCCTCCTCCTTTGGACCTTTTGATCGACCCAGAAGCACACACCTCCTGTCCTCCTCTTGCTGACCTTTTGACCTACCCCTAAGCACACACCTCTCATTCTCTTCTCCTCCTCCTGATACACTAATGATACATTTCATTCTATGTTTAACCAAAAAAGAGGCACCAAAAAACAACTAAGCAAACCCCTAAGCCTTGAAATGCACAAATTCCCTCGTTGCCTTAATCCTTAACTAAGAATTCCCATTTTCATTTCCTTTTTAAAAAAAGAAAAGTTATAATAACATTAAAAATAATCTCCATGGCTAAATCTTTTTTTTTGGTCATTAAATGATTACGTTTTGCTGAAAACCAATACTATTGATGCCAATTATATATATATAACCAAATAATCATATTAAAATTAAATATTTTCTGGTTGATTGCATATAACCAGAAAACTATATGAAAATCAAAAGTGTGATTTTTTCATTTTCAATAACCACAATTCAATCAAAATTTAAGACCATTTCCATATTTCTATACATGTGGTTCAAACATGTAACCAAAAATATAAAATTCAAACTAAATTATATTTAGTTTGTAGTCAAATCGGGACAGATTTTCTATGTACCATTATTGTATTATTGTCATATTGACCACAACACAAAGTTTACAAAACAAAACATTGCATGATCATGATCACATCAACACTCTCACCCTATGCCATATGAGACATTAGTATCATGTTGCCAGACACGATGGAAATATCATGTCATCATGCATCAATGATATAATCTTCAGCTTTAAAAGTTACCCTATGAACCATCCAAACCAGAAAAATATTCACCCTTTCCCAACCCTTTTTTAAGAGAATTTGTGTAAGGCAGGACCCTGTGGTAAGCACCTGCCATCAAAACCTGGCGATCATTTTATGCTTGGGGCAGCTACACCCTATAGGGTGGCTCATCTCATTGACCTCTAGTAATAGGTTGGTGAGTAGCTAAATAGCTACAAGGTAGGTCACAACTAACCACCTCAACTATATACTGCTTTCCTCAATTGTTGCCCGACTATAGGGTGTAGAAGGCATCTACCTAGTAAGGGTGCAACTTATATAGCCAGGCTCCAGGTGACTAGTACATCATCCAATTGTGACTAGTACATCATCCATACCTAAACCCACCTGTGCACCATCCACTGGATTCGGGTTATTACTCAGTTGTGGATGAACCTCAATTGAGGTAATATTTGCTTTCACCTTGGTAACCAATTTGGTAAGAAATATCTCTCATATAGAGGTAGATAGGTATGAAAATAGGCAACTACCAGGTAAGTAGATGATCTATACGTACATAAAGGCTGTTTTTATTTCCTACCTACTAACACCCTGCTTGTGGGTTGTTAGTATGTAGATAGTTAAAAAAAATCAACTGAGCTAACCACTATTGGTTAACTAGGGAACTGGAACTCAACAGAAAACTGTTTCCTGGCCACTTACCATCCATCCTTCACAGTGCTCTGGTGGCTGCATGGTTCACTGTGGCCAATGATGTTTATTTACATGTCAATTTAAACCAGATGACACAGTGTTTTATTTTTCAATTTTGTGAGGTGGCAGTGATTCATAAGCTTTCTGAAATTAGCCTCACTTGCGACCATTCCACAAGAAAAGATATAGCATTAATTGTCAACAATTTTGTAGACACTAGCTTTCATATTGACAAGATGAATAGTTAATTTTTTTCAGATTTTTTATTTATTTGATTTAAAAAAAAATGATCTACAATGATATTGTTATATGAGGAGTGAAATTATCCAGACTGTAGCCCACAATACTTATGTTGGGTTTCCATACCTCAGCTTCGTATTTCACAAAAAAATCATTTCACTATTTTAAGGATTATTTAATGATAAAACTGACTCTAAGGAAAGTAGTCTGGGCTTGGGGTCGTTGACTTGTTACAAAGTCACATAGAATAAGCCTTTTTTAATTTAGTTGAAATTGAAAATTGAAGTGATGCTTGGGATTTTCAATTGTCGGAATTCAAATCAAAATGAGACAAAACACCAGATTTCTATACTTGGTTCAAGTACGTTGTCAAAAATATTAAAAATGTAAAACTTTTTACCTTCATATTTTTTTAATAAAAAAATTTGGCTAAATCTTTGTATAGTTGATCCCCGCTTTGGCTTTATCACAAAATTGAGCCAAAATAAACAAGGCATAGAACCCAACTTCAAAAGGAGGCCCAGTACTTACAACATATGGAAGTGGCCATTTGGTTCATTTGGGTTTTTTGAAATTGTCATATTTAGAGAAAAACAAATCCAGTAGGTCATCAAAATGTAGTAGGATTCTTAAAATTTTCTACTTTCTTTTGAGACTTGTAGCCTAATTTGGTTAATTTTTCTTGTGAATGATCACCATTGCTGCTACATCATAATATTGAAGAAAAACTCCCTTCTCTTAGCCCAATTTTTTTTAATTATGTAGTGTTAACCTACCACTGATATATATTTTGGTTTTTTGATATAGTGTCATTGGTTAACATCTCAAGAAGGATTTAGCATAAAATGGTGACAAGTTTTTAGGTCATGTGTAAATGGTTCAAAAAACCTAATTTAAGAAATGCTACCATTAAAATTAGAATCTAAATTTTAAGCTTTAAATCGACATGTTGTCCTTGTTTTTTTAGATGTTGGATTTTGATCGTTCTTGCATTAGTTTTTAGTTTTCAACAAAATGATTATCTTATTCTTCTTGATATGATAGCACATGTAAAACGATATTTATTCTTTTAAAAAAACATTACATGTGCAATGCTACCAAAGGTTGTTTGATTACATGTCTTGCTTTTTGAGAGGTTAGTGCTACAATTCTATTTTCAATTGTAACCTTTTTTGATGGACCAACTACATGAGTAAGAATTTATTTCACTTGTAGTAGATGCTCATTTGAATGTTGTGTGAGCACATCTCCTATGTAGGAGCAACAACAAGAGCTTAATTATTGGTTCATCCTAACACCTTTTCATTTTGTTTGTCCTCCATCCATTTTCTTACGACATTCCATATTTATTTTGATATATCACATCTTATAATTTCACATCTTTCACAATGTTAGCGTGATCATACCATCACCATTAATGATTTGGGGGTCCATTTGCTATGTTGTCTGTGTGAGCATGAACTCGTTGCAATCCATAATATGCTTCAAAATATAATTGCAGCTATCATGTTGAAGAGTGAAGCTCACATACAAAGAGAGGTTTCCCACATTTTATCTTGTCATATACAAAGACAAGTGAATATTGTCATCATTAAATAAAAGTTTCAAACTTTTGCAGATGTTATCATTATCAATTTGACTCATATAAATTTGATGCAATGAGCTTGAATGATTACAACACATGTTATAATAGTTGTCACTCAAAACAAAACATGATCCTACACAAAACAAGTGCCAGGAAATGATTTCATTCTCTTTGCCATAGAGACTTACTATTGTCTTCATCTTCATTTTAATTCCTTTTTATTTTCTTGTGTACATGCAAATACAACTTGGTCTTAGCTGACCTCCTTCGTACCTTCGATACTTATCTATTATTATAGACAACTAGTGTTGATAGCTTTCAAGTGTGCACAAACCATCTCAATTCTCCATCAGGCTGCCATGCTTAGTCATAGTTCTTCATCTCTTCCAGACATTCTAGCTACTGCACCTCCATTGCTAGCTAGCTGATTTGTGGTAGAGGATACCCTTTACGCACTACAACTTCCACTTCAGTACTACTGTTGTGGTTGTCTTGATTTTCGTTTCGTGTGTTCACATTTGCTTATACATGCCTTATACTTTTTGTGAATACAGGGCTTTACTATTAAGCAAGAGCCCCACTAAAGACCATAAAATTTGTAGCAGCTTGTGTCATCTGAGGTTTGGGTGGGAAAGGTTCCAGTAAGTAAAATAGTGAGAACATGATGTTTGCGGTTTGGATTCCGGATGCGGTGACGAGCAATCTCCTTGAAGCAAGAAGACAATGGCAGCAGCAGCCCGAATCAGAGCTTTTTTTCAAGTCTGGGAGCGGCAGATGCGGGGAGTTTGCGTTGGCGGACCTACGGTTGCTGCAATCCCAACTTCCAACTCTCTTCATTCCGTGAAATTTTCTTCTACTGCAGTTTCGAATTTCTCCTCTTTTCTCCGTTGTCATGGAATTACAGCTCCAGCTTTTCTGAGAGTCTGGCAGCAGCAGCAGCTTGTTCATCATCTGCATAGAGAAGAAGAAGATGCAGCTTACAACAACAAATCTGCGTGTTCGATGCACCCGCGGTCGGGAAGACGTGGTATATCTGAGCAACAAGAATTATTAGGGTTTGAATCTTCCAACAAGAGTTTGTTTTGGAATCCGTGGAGGCCACAGCAAGTGAGGCATATTATGGTGGAGGTGGTTAACGACGACCTAGAAAGGGCCATCCGCAAGCTGATGAGGAGGCTGAGAGATGATGGTTGCATCCGCCGCTTGCGAAGCTGCCAGTATTATCAAAAACCATCTGAGCTCAAGGTACTAGATCGCAAGGAACGAGACAAACGCATTCAACGCAAAGCTTTTCGTAAGAAGCTGAATTGGATAATGGAGCGTCGCAAGAGGTCTCCACCCTAAAATCTGCTATGCCTTTTTCTGCTCTTCAAGCTTAACTGATCTTTCAAATTAAGTCTTAAGAGGTTCATTCCTAGCGTTCAAATTTCGTGCATTTTTTTTATAATCTTCCAAAATGAAGAAAGAAACCCTGCTGAAAGCAACAACACTCTGAACATTGGTGGAACTCTGAAAGTATTCCTAACTCACAACTCTTGGTCTTCCTTCTTTCTCCTCTCTCTCGACATCAACGCAACTGTATCTTTTGGTTTTTTTTATCAAGTACGATTTGCAACAACAACCTCCACATGGCAGAATTTACCGTTCTCTTGAACCCTTAGATTCAACTGGGTGAACCTGTAACCCGAAATTGGAAACCTGGAGGCTTGATTGAATCTATTTGAAATTCTTGACTGAATTGCCTAACTCTAAAGTACTAGTAAACACCTAAAAGAAGTATGTGGATTGTGCTTTTACTGAAGGTTTTCTTCCTGTTGGTGCAGAGGGTTTTAAGGCATGTCATTTGAAGAGCTGGAGAACACCTAAAGGAAGTATGTGGAATGTGCTTACTGGGGATAGACTTCTTCCTGTTGGTACAAAGGGTTTCAAAGCATATAATTTGGAGGTGCTGGAGAACACCTAAAAGAAGCGTGTGGAATGTGCTCACTGATGGTGCAGAGGATTCTTGAAGCATGTACAGAGTCTATGTAAAGACAGGTTTATCTGGAAAGAGACACAGGTCAAGTTTTCAAAACTACCTTCATGCATTAAAATGGGTAGAGTTGCACACCTGATGAGGTTTTACTAATTGGTCAAAGTAGTCCTACAAGTCCACGGGCCAGATTTGATAGAGATGGGCATCTTTCAAAGTTGGATTGTTCATATCTCTAATTGCAATCTGTACGAAAAGTGGAAAATGACCAGCAGAAAACAGAGGATATATCCAACCCTTGATTAAGCTTTGAATTTTCTCCTTTATGTATACAGACATCTGGTATTGCAGAATTTTGGAGAGCATGGAATCAGAAGCTCAATGGTACTGGTGTTTTTTTTGCCGCTCTGCAATGCAGTGGCTATTAATTGTCAAACATGGCTCCAGCTCTGATTGTTGAAATTAGCAGTTCAAGGGAAAAGAGCTGGATAAGTATGGGGATGTAGGAGGCATTTTGGACGTCATTTGAAGATTGTGGTCAAAGTAGATCTGATGAAGCTCTACCTCTTCCTTCACACCACAGAGTTGTTGACACTTCAGAGTGAAGAACTTGAGGAAACCTGCAAGACTCATAAGTAGTGACACAATGTGGAGAGATGAAATGACCATATGACAAGTTCATTTTGGTGTTCCATTGATTTGAGATGAATACATGTTCAGTGTAGCCCTGAAGCGGCAAAACTGTTGTGATGATGTTGAAAAACTTGCAGAGAATGTTTCTCATGAGTAATTGGGACTGATTACATTTATGGATTGGATTTTGGCATAGCTGAGTGGTCAGAAGGGACTGTTTGTATCAGGCAATGGCAGGCCCTGGCAATCATGAGAGATTGAAGCTAAACCTAATCCTGTCATTGGTTTTGGAGAATGTGGTCTTGAGGTGATCTATTCTGGTTCAGGTGCAGTGTGTACAAAGGTCTCTCAAGTATGGTTGATGATTGGTAGTTTAGGTGTTCCAAGATATTGATAAGGTTGGAGAGTGTTTTTGTTAAAAGAATTATGGAACCATGAAGTACATGCTGATGAAGGAATCAGCATTAGCATCGTATGCTCTCCAGTTACTGTAGATGTTGGGAATGTATCAGCATGCTCATATTTGGTCACAGAATGATGCATACTGTTTTCAACCTAGGTTTCTTTTTACATCTGGATAGCTGGAGTTCCTCTTTCGAATTTGGTTATCAGAAACAAAGCCATTTTCATGTCGTTGCCTAAATGTTCATGGAAACAGTACGTCAATGCCTATGTAAACACTCTGAAGAAACATGCTGAAAGATGACAATCCATCACATTATCTCCTGAATCAATTTCTGGGGCTAAGGAAGCTGCAACCTGCACTTACAGATTGTACCTGGAAATGCCAAAGATGAAAACTTGGAATTTGTCAAACTTGTAGATCGTTACTGTTTCCAATGCTTTTGCGAATATCCTCTGTACACAAGTTGTTGAAAATTCCCCACAAGTCTACTGTTCCTGCTGTCTGCAATCTAATATTTCCCATCAATCCTATGCATGGTTATTATATGCCTCAAGTAAGAATACTGACAAGTCTGCTCTGACAGTGAACTTGGAAGGCCCTTTACATTGGAGTCATGGCAACATACATTGAGTGACAACCTGTCATAAGCTGACTGACTAAAAAATGTGATAGCAAAAGTAAATTGTAGCCGTGTCAACCTCTCCCACAATAAACCTCCAAAAGGGACCATACACACTGAGTATATACAAGGGCAATTGCTACAACTATTGGCTTCTGCATCTTATTCAAGACTCAGTGATTTGTTCAAAACCCCCTGCACAAAGAATACAAGAACAAAATTGGAAGTTGAAGGCTAGTATACTAGCCTTCAATAAAAAAGTCTCACTAGTTTGCAGTGACAGGCTAGCTGGATGGAGGGGCAGAGACACTGCCTATATTGATCCCAAGATCACTTCCAAGTGTCTCCCATTGAGTGGTTGCCACCACTTCATTCTCAGGTGGTGTTTGACTCTCAGTTGGTAGCAGCTCCGTTGCAGTTGTGGGTGGTTGATTCTCCCATTCAGTTTTCCCCAGTGTTTTTGTCTCAGGTGGTGTTTGAATCTCACTTGGTGGCAGCTCAGTTGCAGTTGTTGGTGGTTGATTCTTGGTCAGTAGGGGTTTTACATTCTCTCTTCTTAGCCTATCAACTGTGTCATCCAGCTGTAGAACCCTCATCACCTGTCAAGCAGTGATCAGAAACTGGAATTACCAATGACAAATCTGGTTGTCAGTGTATGGTGTCACCAATTAGGGCAACCACTGCCTACAATTGCCATGAGCTCCTTCAAACTCAGACAATCAACAATTAATGCCATGAAACACTAGGCTATTCAACTGCTGAGAACAGATTTCGTGAGCAACCTAAAGATGTTGGTCACAACAATCGACTACTAGAGAACCTGCCACCAGAAGAAATTGTAATGTCAATGTGTGCAAAAGTTAATCAGGCTTCTATTAAAAAGAGCATCTCAATAACATTCTAAAGCACAACTCAATTAACCACCCAACAGTTTTTGGAACATGTTGGGTGCTAGAATTTAGCATAACAAGCCCATGGTGAACACAGTTTCCACTTGCTCATTTCATCACTGGTGCAATTCTTGAAGTAGCTTTCTCCAGGGTCCATCCCATAAGCCTCTGAGAGTGATAAGCATTTAAGAAAATAACAAGCCCTTGCATCAGGCCATTTGGACAAATGGCATAAATATGTAACTAGAGGTATGAAAAGCAGTAACAACACAACCAGATAAAACTACTATGATGGAAAAGAGAAATTTGATGTACATCATTGCACGGAAAAAGAAGAAATTGAAATAGGCATATGCCTTCCTGGAATTTTTGGCCTTTCCATCTGCCTCAACAGCATCAAGCTTCAGCAATTCTTGCACAGGCATCTCACTTAAACCGGCCAGATCTCTCTCTGTGCATCCAGCTCCACTTTGTGCTGTTGCTTCACAAGCTGATAACTACAATCAGAAGAAAAGAAAATTCTTCAACTTCTTTACCAGAAAAAGTGCTCTGAAAGGGATCTGTAATTAAACATTGATGGTGGAGTCTGCAACAGAACAATAGTGAACTCACAAAATGGCAAAATGACAAAATTTTAGACCTTATTCATGTGAGAGAAGGACAGCTCGCAGCAGAGCACTCACTTCCATGACAATATGACATCTGTCAAATACCAATTCAGCTGATCATTTCAACATGTACAAGCCCAAGAGAACATACACAAGCTGCTAGACAAAGTTATACTATTACCCAACCGAAGTCATAAGGTTGGGAAGAGATGGCTACATGAGGTCCTTTCTGTTGGAGGACATGAGGATTATGATCAAGGGGGAGCAAAAATAAATGAACATGATTCTGTTATTGTCTGAACAAAGAAAGAAATATACTTGTATACCTCACCAACAATCAAGCAAAGCAGCCTGGAAGAGGGTGTTTGATAAGGAACAGATCATGGACAAAACTTGCACAGGTGTATGAACACACAGACCTGTTCTTCCAGCTTGTCCACATCAGCATGAACATGTGAGATAGCTTGACAGGCACGCGCAAATTGCTCCTGCTTTTGCTGTTCCTGAAGCCTCCGCTCTCGAGCAGCAGCATCCTCAACAAAGAGAAGCTTGGATTTGTCTTGCACACCTGCATGATGCAGCAATTCATAGTCTTGCTTCTCCTGCCCTTTAAATAGCAACTGCTGCTCTTGGGGCTCCAGCCCAGCGTCATGCACCAGCAGGCTCTTCACATCTCCTGCAGCAGATCCACCAAAACCTGTGATAATCTCTCTCGCTTGCAATCCTCCTCACTATCATCAGTCCTACTTCATGTATTCCAGCAGATGGTGGCGCTGGAAATAGTGGCTGGCCACTTGCACGTTTGGAACAGATTTCTAGATTTCTAAACGTCCAACAAATTTCCCTGCATGGAAGCAAGGCAATCCTATGTACTTGCTCATACTGCAACTCTGATCCATTGTAGCTACGACTAGCCCTCCAACTGAAGCAAACCATAAATAGATTCTGGACGCCAAAGAAGCGATTGTTTGCAACAAAAACCAGCATCGCCTTGAAAAGGGAGGCGAGGAAATATAACGAAAGTATCGGTTTCGCTTCGAGGGTAGAGATAAGAACGTACCGAAGGAAGCCTGAGCGGGTGCAGAAACGTCGTGCAAGGAAAGGCCGTGCGCTACTTACACATTGATGGATACGTCCCGCGAGTCTACCGCCACAGCGTCGACATCGCGCTTCTGACCTTCCGTACTGCCAATAGGCGAGGAAGAGGAGATTCCTACAGTAAGAGACTCGCGGTTTTGATCGTCCGTGCCATCAATCGGTGACGAGACCACAGCATCATGGGGATCGCGATTCTGATCGCCCGTGCCGTCAATCGGCGAGGAGACCACGGCTTGCGGATTGCGCTTCTGATCATCAGTTGGCGAGGACATTGAAGCTTGAGGATCGCGGTTCTGGTCGTCCGTGCCGCCAATTGGATTGGAACACCCTCCTCGCCACGGCTGCCACCACAACCTTGGTTGTCGGATTCGTCCATGCTAATTCTTGTTCTGGAAGTTGTTGTTGTTCTTCTCTTCTTGTTCTCTAAGTTGCTATTGTTCTTCTTGTTCTCATAGTTGTTGTTCTCGTAGTTGTGCTTCTTCTCTCGTCTTTTCTACTTGTTGACCGCTTATGCGCTGTCATGACCTTGCTGTCCGCATCTTCAATGCCTGCCACTTCCCTTGCTTTCCAGATATAGCAGGACGAGGGGGGAAAGAATTGACGACGCGCACCATGATCTTCTTCATTGCCATCAGCATCATCACCATCGTCGTCATCATCATCTGTTTTCTGTTTTGGGGAGCAAGCTTGACTGATCCTTGTCTCCAAAGTTTAGACACTAAAAATCTCTGAGGAGCAGCAGGAGTTAACCGAATTGCTGCGTCAACCCCGAAGGACTTGGAAGTCCCTTGGTACAACACTTTGAAATAACCCATTTTGTGATCCTTAGCCCTCCCCTAAAGACTTGGACACCCCCAGGTGAAAATCATAATGGGTAGCATACGAATACACATTGAGCTCCCTCCTACTTCTTGTTCAAGTCATTGCAAGATGGCCATGGTTGGTATCCAGTTATTCATTATAGCAGTTTGTGTACCTGTTTTGCTTGTGCCTCATTCTGCAGCACCAGGTTTTCTTGTCATCAAGATTGTAACCAATTTTTTGCTCTGTGAAAAATTCTGTTCTGCACCTGCACCTGCACCTGCATGTTAGATTTCTCTGTGATCACCCACCCCAACCTTGTCCACAAATTTTATACTCCATTTTGTATCTTGTGGTGAACTTTGAGATTCATGAGCAGTCAATGTTACATGTCCAACTCAATTTCTTCAAAGTGGGGCATTGCTCAGACCTCTAGTGAGAAGTAAAAAAGTAGTGCTCAATTGTATTTAGAATTTAGAACAGAGAATTCAAGACTGTTTTACTCCACTGCAGAACAACATCAGCATGAAACTGAGTTGGAATACTCATTATAGTTGGCCTATTGTGTAAAACCAAGAATTGCCATGCTATAGATGATGGGAGTTACTATATTGACACGAACCTTACATATAACCGGGTCCCTCTGGGTCCGCCCCGTATTGGGGACACCTTCCTCGCGGCAGCAGTTCAGTAAGTACCACACAGCACACAATAAACACAGGGAATCTCAACTCTGCTAATTGCCTGCAGAGCGTAAACGAATGTTTGAAAGATTACATCTGAAAATTTAACAAGAACCAGCAGCTGAATCATGGAGTAAAGAACATACCCATAGGATCTTTTTCAATATCAGGCAGATGACTTGGAATGAAAAGTCGAGTAGTAGTTTTCTGTTGAATAGTCAAGAGATTGTTTCTGCCCTGGAAAAGCTTAAAATCACCCCCCAAAAATTGCTGGGTTTTCAACAATTCCTATTTGGAGACGTTGGGTCCCGGTAAAATAGGAACTTTATAAAAACTATGTAAACTTCTCTACTAGTAGTCAGCATGGCCGAGTGGTCTAAGGCGCCAGACTCAAGTTCTGGTCTTCGTAAGGGGGCGTGGGTTCGAACCCCACTGCTGACAGAAGTCAATATGTTATTTTTGCATGCAGTGCACCTTTAGGGTATATATATGTAATTCTTTCCAGTAAGGTAATTATTTCACTAATACGTCATTCATTCCAATAGAATCAGTTTTATCCTTTTTGAACGTCTTGATTTTGCAGGAACTGAAATGCAGACCTGGATGTCTCTAATCATGATTCAAGGTTATATATGTTGCTGCAGAATTTGAGATTCCAGAATTGAAGCTGTGATAAATTTACTTCCTGATTTTGATTTGAAACCGTTTTTGCATTGCTTTGGTATTTACATTTTTGGAGAGCAAGCAACAACCACCCTTAGCTGCTGTTGCTTATAGTGGAGGATACCCACCAAATGTAAGAGCAGATCCACTCGCAAGAGTAACATGGCCTGTACACTGTACTTCAGATGAAGTACAGCCTTCAAATAGGATAAAATTGGGTTTGGACCTGTAAATCACCAGGGCATAGAGTGGTCTTCACAAGACCCAGTAAAATAAGAAAGACTGCTTCTGTGGGCCACAGTTTGCACCCTGCTGATATCACATTCCATATGATTTGTTCAAGTTTGCAGAGTTCATTTGCCTCTGCTTTCAATGCTCCAGGGAAAAAAAATTAGGAATTCACAACTTGCAATGGATCTCAATATCTGTGATAATGTGTTTCACACATGAAGACTGACAGTTACTACACACTCTCAGGAACCCATGGGACAACATGGTTGTGCTTGCTCTCCTTAGGTTGTGTGGTCTGCTTTTGCCACAAAATCATGCCCAACCCATGACAACTTCCAAGGGAATTACAAGCATGATTTACAGCCTCACCCCCAAACAAATGATCAGGTTCCAAATTCACAAACCTTGACCTAAAATTAAGAGTGGCCTTGAATATAAAAGGTTGCAGCAAGTAATCACTAAATGTAGTAATAGCTAAAGGAGACCATAATGCAGCTTTGAAGAGTTATCATCAAAAGTCAAACATTGCAGTGTGAGATGGTAAAATTTAACAATGTCAACAAGGGATGTGAAAAAGATTGACAAAAGGGGACTTTTAGGCCTTGCAAAATATGTGGACATCCCCTATAGCCAATGGGAAAAATAAAGCTAATGACATTCCATCACATTGTTCTGTTGAATTATACTTCAAGCCATTTCAACAGAGGTGGATGCTCTTGCCAATCCTACTGCTCTACCTCCCTGAATGTCATAATTGTGAATGGCTCTCCTAGGCCATGAAACTTTGGCAAAACAAAATTTTCCTCATCCTACTTATGGTTCATTCTTTGTCTGCAAGTCAAAACAAGGCTTCACAGACTTCTTGACCTTCTATTGTTTTGCACATCAGGCAATGTTTTCAGTAAGGTGCAATCCCACTCCTATGTGATGTGCAGAAAAGATGATACTAGTCAAATAAGTCATCGTCCTCATCATCAAAGTCATTTAGCTGGTCCAACCGAATGTCATCTTGTTGAAGAGCTTCAGTGATTGCCTGTTCATCAGCATGATCATCTTCAAAGACTCCTGCACTGTGGCCGAACTCTTCAGCCCTCACCTCCCAATGTGGGCGCTTCTGTTTCTCCTCCTCCAAGTCCCTCTTAATGGACTTGTGAATAGGCCAAACAATTAAGAAAAACTGCCACCCAACCATAAAGAACCAAGGTGACTTTTCAATAGCAGCATCTGAAACTGGGGACACCAAGCAAAGAATCCTCTACCCATAGCATGAAAACAGCACTCAAAATCACAGAAGCCAGGCAGCCCTTACAAGATTCAAGGAAGGAATCACCAAACCCCTACTCTAGAATGATCAATAAATGCACAACATTGTAGTTTTCATGTGCATGTCAGGTCAGACCAATGAAGTAGTCAGTTCAATTGAAAGGTGAAAAATATACTTGAGCTAGCAATGCAAGAGGGATCCAAAGTTTCCCCATCTGGTTAGCATTAGGGCCATTGATCAGCTTGCTGTCAACCAGAATTGATTTGCTCTCACCAGTAGCCACCTCAACTATCCGCTCTACCAAGTTGAGGAGCCAGACAGTGTCATTTGGAAGGATCTGCACCTCCATGCTCTACTGGTGTCAGTTTCCCAAAATGGATCCATGTCCATTGTGTGCAAAACAAGACACAAAATCAAATTTCAACAACATGAGTTTCTCCTTCAACCTTGATTTCATGGTTCATTAATGTGGAACTGGGACTTTTCTCAGACAACTATTGTTTGCCAGAACAGCTACCACTATATACTTTGAACAAGATCAGAACCTAGAGCATCCAACAAACAAAAGACTTAAGTAAACTTTCAGGCTTGCAAGTTATGGGTGCTACATCCACCTACATTGTAATCAGGAAGTAAATCAAGCTGAACATCTTAGTTGTGCTTTTAAAGAGAGAGAACATGGAATAAATGAGGGCAAACCTTTTCCCCTCCAGAGTTGACATTGCAACGACCACTGTTCTCAACCAACACTACTGGTACCTACACAATACACCCAAGCATGTAGTTGTGACAACCTCTACTTATCAATTGAGGGCTGCTCTAATAAATCTCAGCCTCTAAACTAAGGTGAATTCTATAGATCACTGGGAATTTCTAACTCCTATAGAAAGAGTGACATGTTTACCCAGATCTGGTTTGTAAGATTTCAACTGCAAACAGACCTGAAAGCCACTAGGCTTGAGCAGTCTCAACAACTGATACCCCCAGCTACCTGTATAGCTGTTTAGAACAAATGGTGAACCTGTGAGCACCGATAAGGTGGACATGAGCTCTGCCCTCTAGGCCATAGTCTTCATGCTCCTAGAATGCCTATCATCTGCTAAACTGCAACTGAGAAGAACTCTATATGTTGTATTCCTAGTAAAGACTCACCTCTTTCTCACTCCTCTTTAGACCTGCTGCTTCTTGGATCACTGCCTGCAAAGCTGCTGATCTTTTTGACACAAAGTCAAGGTACTCAACTCCATCAGCTGGGGAGAACTGTGCATGGGTAAGAACAACCACCCCAATGCGCCAAATTTGAGATCCAAAGCTTTGGGTGATAGCCCTGATGACTTGTTTGTCCAGGTTGTCCACACGATAACCATCTAGCCGGTCAACATACAACATCACATCAATGGTCTTGTTCAAAAGGAACCTGCAAAAGCAGTTCACATAATTCCTCAAAACACTGTTTTACCTCCACAAGTAAGGATGGACTATTGGTTCGATTTTTACATTCTTCAATGACTTGATGAACACCTATAACCACAGAAAAGGAGTAACCATGCCAGAAAAAGCAGCTCTTCAACCAATCTACACTGCAATCAAAAGCACCTTCGGATGATGTCAAGTGCCTGGTCATTGACACATCCTCCTTCCACCAAGCCTGGGGTGTCAATAATGTTCAGAGTAAAGCCAGCTCTTGAGCGTGCACATTGGATGGGCCTTGTCGTCTCTGACTGCACTCAGATGTCAGTACATGTACTCTTTATCAGTAAAAATTCTCCATTGCTGCAAAGGGTCTTTTTGTAGCAGAGAAGATGCACACACACAGGTCACACAAACCTGGAGAAGAGGCACAATAAAGCAGATCATAAATACCTTATAAGGTCAGATCTAGATTTACTGTGCTAAAAATAATTGGATAAGTGAACCTAGAAACAAATATCACTGCACTTGTTCCCTTCAATGGTTGCAGAGGGGTGTGAAAACCTTTGAAATGAGCTTTCCAACTTAAAGGAACCCAGACTAGATTGAAAATGACTCAACATCATGATGTCGTCCACTGAAGATTACATCTGCTGTGGGAGAGAGAAGCTCTGAACATGCAATACCCAAGAGTCCACTTCCAGTGTTTGAAAGAGAATATGTTAGCTCGTTCTTAGCTGATGAAGTGGATGTCAAAGGTGAGATTTGAGTTTGTTGAAAAAGTGCAGACTAGATGTGTGGGATATCTGGGTCAGGTCACCAGCAGGAGGTGACCCAAAATTGCTAAAAACAGTGAGGACTTGGTACAGACCCCAATGCCCTCCCAACCCTAGGACACTGTAGTCAAACCCTGAGCTTAGGGAGCATGTCTGTCTTTGACTAGTACACAGATGCCAAGAGGAAGAAACTTTTCATGAGCATAGCATGCTTATCCTGTGAACCATTGCAAGTCTGTGCACTATCATGCCACCTTCACAAGTCTCACCCCTACCCAAGCAGGTATGCAACTCTTGTCAAATACAGGGATTTTTTACTTTCTTTCCATTATACCCTGCTCTGCTCATCCTCAAATGCTGTTGCTTCCTCCTGAGTGAGTAGCAACAATATAGATACAGGAACAGCCAAAAAATCTAACAAGCAAATTCTTCCTTGAAGCAAATTGCTTGGGATCTCCACATGTCTACTGCAGATGCAAAATGTACCTGAAATGCACTGATAACTGCCACCCTCTCACCAATTAGAGAGTTGACAGTAGAGCTTTTCCCAACACCACCTTTCCCCAACACAAGCACCGTAACAGTGTCCACACTCTGCAAACACCATCCACGGACACACTAACTATGTCATATTGAATCAAATACCCTTCACACTCACCCTCCCTCGATCCTACTGATGCCAGAAATGCATAGCCACAAAACCTTTCACAACCTTCAACCTTTCCAAAATGGTTATGACATCATCATCTTGAGCAAGCTGCCACTGTCAACAATATACAATGGTTTACATGGAAAACAAAAAGGCTCGAAGCCCTCCAATCGATCCAATGTTGACAGTCTCTGTTGAGCAAGCGTTTCCACATTGAGGAACCAACCTCATTCATGCAATCGCAACCTGGTGGTTTTGTACTGATCACAAATTAACATGGAAAATTAACTAAGAGACAACAACATAAGTCAGACCTACGCCCAAAACCGCGGGAGGTTGCTCAACCTGCTGGCGCAGCTTGCCAAGAGCGTTGATTAGGGCTGTCTGTGTTGCAACAGGAAACTGTTGCAGTCCAGTCCATTCTCGCACTTGTTGCGCAGTTGCCATTACTACTGTCGCCCGCACCTAAACACTGCAATTCATTCATACGTCACACGTAAAATTCGCGCATTTCTGGAAGATCAAGGCACATGAGATAGATGAAGGCAGAATTGCACCGCGATCCTCAACCTGTTCCTTTGCTCTCACTATTCCATAACAGCATTTCTCTTGATCTTAAGCCAACTACACACGAGAAAAGCGCAAGAAGCCATGCCTAATTCAAATCTTCAGCTTCCGCTCTTAGAAAAAAAGAACTACCAGCTGGCGCGCAAAGATTTCAAAGTCTGACAAAGATACTTCGTTTCAGAGCATGCAAAAGCTCCCAAAACCACGGCCCCCCCAAAAACATAATCTCCTAAACACAAAAAAGAAAAAGCAATGCAATGCCCAACCATGACAATGCTCACGCACCTGAATAATGAGACGCTTATAGCAGTTGACGGTGGCTGGCAAACGACGGCCAGTGCACTCCGAAGGAAGGTTGGTGCAAGAGCGAGCTCGGGTGCCGCAACAGCTGACGTCGATATTTGGCAGAATGCGAATCGTGAAGTAGCGATGAGCAGCGTCGCCTTATCCACATGAATCCACACAACGAGATATCAAACTCGCGACAACAACTTGCATCCAACTGGATAGACTTCGTCGATTGAAAACAAACCGGCTCATCGGGTAATGGCTTTTCCCCCTGTTACGGCAACTTCACGCTTCACACCACCAAGAATTAAAACAGGAAAGTTCCCACAAAATGAACTCATAGTTCAGAGTACACCTGGTGAACATTCGTCAAAATGTGGGACCAAACGAAATCTAACTTACTTACGTCGTTCCTTAGTATGGGCGAGAGTAACGGCGACACTTTGACTTCTCTAAAACGGTGCAAAAGATTAGTCAAATGCAGGCATGACGACTTCAGAGCATAGCATCAGACAACCAAATGGTGTTATGAAATCTCAACCTGTCAATACCATTCCAATATATGACATAATCTTTTGGGTGATGATCATACACTCCTAAAAGTGACCCAAATATGTCTGTTCAACATGTGTGTTTTTTTTAAATCGTTGAATCTGCCACCCCAGACCTTATTGTTATGGAATGGCATTGCCCTTGCCCATTGAGTTGGGTGTGTCACCTTGCTCACCTTAACGGTCTCACCTGACACCTATTTTCAGCAACCCTCTCATCCTCAACACGACTGGTCACCCTCTGGGAGTGAGTGGTCGTAATGAAGGACGAGCCATTGCCAATTCTGGCTGCACCCGAATCAAAGATCTTTGGGACCACGAG
>Ga0209208_10001230_pt1 | contig 35895 bp, 28 predicted proteins | sample S1TSphfallax_3_FD_187694 | JGI IMG/M metagenome (GOLD analysis project Ga0209208, IMG submission 187694) | Host-associated microbial communities from peat moss isolated from Minnesota, USA - S1T2_Fd - Sphagnum fallax MG (SPAdes) (version 2) | ecosystem: Host-associated > Plants > Peat moss >...
CTAGGAAAATGATAAGTAATCATTCACTCACACAAACCTGCACAAAACCAAACAAGTTGGTTAATGCATAATTGAAGCACTTTTGGTGCTAGGATGAGCCACGAGCAAATTTGGATTCACAAGATTCATCACGGCCTAGACTTGGAAGAAGCCACCACCTTCCCCCTTATAGTATACTCTGTGCCTCTCCACAAGGCCCACATCCAAATGTCATTTTGTCTTAAGATTCCCAAATGGGAGTCTTGAAATTCTCAAAGTTGGGACTCCCATAGCTTTGGGGCCCCATAACTTTGTGTGCAGACCTTCGATTGAGATGAGGTTTGAAACAAATTTGTAACCCTCGTCAAAAGCTTTTCAACAGTATGTAGCACGTCACCTACACGAAAGGAAATTGCGTCAATTCTTGACTTTTAGTGATCAGGAGTCAAATTGCTAATTTGATTCCTGACTTTTCTTTTGACCATAACTTGTGTTTTAAATGTCCAAATGAATCATGTGAGCCCATTTTGGACATCTACGTTTCAATAGCTTTTCAATGATATAAATAACTCTTCCATGTAATGGGTTTTGACTCTTGCAATCGTTCCCTGAAAATTCGAAAGTTCATCGAGACTCCAACTCCCAAAGTGAAAACTCATTTGGGAGTGTGAAGGTTCATTTTCTCACACTCTCCTACACACCCAGGAGTATAAGATGTGTCTCTTGGGCTTCCCTCTTGTCCTGCACACTTGGAAACCCTTGCTTTGGTTGCAAGCCCAAGGCCAGGGATGTGACAACATTTAATTCAATATTTTTAAATTTTTATTTTTATCAGCATTTATTACATTAAGAACCTTTATCCAAAGACAAAACAATCAAAAAAATTATTAAATCATGGAACATTGTGTAAGAAATGTTCATAAAATGTGAGTAACAAAAGTAGGTTTGTTAAATCAATGATTGATATCACAAATTGAAAACCATAGTGAGATTTTCATCTCCATTACCTTTTCCTTTTTCTCCATGTCATGTTCTTCTCAATCTAATATTTCAAAATTTTGGTTGAAAAATATAATTAAATAATCAATAATAAACGATACATTTTATTTAATAACACAACAAAGTACACGATTGGCATAATTGAACTTAACTTGATCTGATAAATTTTCAATTTTTGTTACCCTAAGCATATCATTGCCATGTTGCATAACATATTTTGGATGAAGAACAAAAAATATATGTTGGTTGGGGTAGTAAAATAACTTTGGGTTGGCATTTATGCATAAGATGTTACGGTGGACAAAAAAATACTACATAGTCTATTGCATATTATTGATTGGTCTAAGTGGTTAATAATTAATAGTTTAGTATTAGTGTGAATTTTTTTACAATATCATTTTGTAGTATAACATGTGTTGCTAACCCAAGTGTGAATTGGTTACCAAACTAAAATTTTCTTCCAAAACCACTTCTTGTAATTTAATTGAATTTTCAATGAAAAAAATTCAAAATTCAAAATTTCTTGCATCTCAAGTCTAAAATTTCCAAATTACATTCATTAGATCCTATTCATCAAGGGTTTTCCAACAATACCAAGTTGAAAATTGTGCCCAAATTCCCCAAGAAATTTTAGTTTTGATTTAAATGAATTTTCAATGATAATTGTTCAATATTCAATAACTTCTCCACCATAATTAAAAACCCTATGAAATTAATTTCATGAACCCCTTAGTAAAGCAAGAAGTGCCATGGTTTCAAAGATCTCAACATGACAAGCAAAACAAATAGACAACTTTCCTTCATAGATAGATGGGTGAGGCATGAGAAACAACAAGTCAGCCATCTTGGATGTTAGATTTGCTATTGGGGACCCAAATATGGAACATAGGTGAAACTATTCTAAAGGTCCCTTTTGATGAGGGTCCAACTAGAAGGTCCAAGAAAATGGAACAATCCTATTGTTCAAGAATCATAAATGGGATTCAAGGCCTTTGGATGAGGATTCAAGATTAGTTCAAGTCAATTTGGGGCGGCATGCACATGACACCATTTTCAAGGGAAATCCAATTCATCAAGATGAAAAAATGAAGCTCATGGTTTGGAGAACCAAAAATGTAAGCTAGGGTTCAAAGTTATTTTTTTCACTTGGTTGAAATTGTGCAAGAATGAAAGACATTTTGTGAATTAAAAACATTCTTAAATGCACACCCGCCACTTCATTTTTGAACACGTATAATATTGACATGGCTGAATTTGTAAATCCACACAAAGTTGATGCTCAAAAGAACACATTTCCAACCTCTTGGTGGCAAGCCAACAAACTTTAAAAAAAATAGCAATGGACACATCATACTCCAATGTTGTGCAATGGCTATTATTGCATTCAGACCACTTGTGGAACATGACTTGATGCATAACCATAGTAAAAATTAGGATCATCAATATTTTTTTGCCTATGCTCATCCATTGTATGTGTAACAAGAATAAGAAGCTAGAAAAAGAACATGAAAAAAACGGAGAGAAAGAAAAAAACCAAAAAGAAAAGAAAAGAAAAAAGAACCTAATCCTCTCATATGTGAATCCCACATTTTTACCAATTGCACCCAATGCCTTGAGACACACTCCTTGTACCTTACAAAAAAGCCAAATCTTAATGTGAAGATGGGTCCAATTCAAAGCTTCAATTTGCTTCAAATTGCTCCTTGGGAATTTGGACCTTGGATTCCCATCTAAAGCGGCCCTAAAAGAGGAAGAGAAGAATTCTAAAGGTGTGATCAATATCCTATAAACCCTAAACCCTAAACCCATCACCCGAAAAAATATCAATGCATCCACCACTAATTTTTATTAGTAGAAACTGTAATAGGTACCCATGATAATAGGCACAATATGTACAATAGTGGCCTACACCAGACATGAGGAGAAGCACTACCTTACACTAAGGTCAGTTTCAGTCATGAAATAATCCTCAAAATAGTGAAATGAGTATTTGTGCAAATATGAAGTTGACATGTTAAAAATCATCCTAATTATCATAGGCTGCACCCTGAATAATTTCACTACTCATGTGACAATATTATAATAGATCATGGAAAATTCAATAATTTCAAATTAAAAAAAACAAACTCATATTTTGAAACAAAAAAAAACTATTCATTTTGTCAATGTCAAAACTGCCCCTGGGCTACAGTATGTAGTAAACTTAGAAAGAGCCATTTGCATACAAGTATGAACATATTAAGATCAAATAAGACCTGTTTCCTGAAATTAGCGTATGTAACATAAGGTCCAGGATGGGTTCCAAGTACTTGTTATGCTGTCATGCTCCATGTCCCAAAGAGTATTTCTGGTCCCATCTCTGGTTTTTATGCTCTTGGGCAACTCTTCTCAGTAACCCACACAATTGCTTGACTTCCAGACTTGAAACCATTCATATTTGAAAACCATGGACTTGAGAAGTTCAGATTCTCTCAGCAATTTGTACTTTTGCTTCAATTGTCCAACCTGCCATACACAAATGAAAATACATGAAAAAAGCAGCAGAGTTGAAGATCAGAGTGAAGGATCACACCCCTAAATCCAGGTGCATTTATGTTGCATATTTCTCTTCTTGAGTTTCCCCTCTTGTGCGTGCATCTCTCTCTTGGTTCTCTGCAGCAGCAGCAGCAACAGCAGACAACAGGGTGTTTTGACATCATGTCATAGCCAAAGACAAGACAGCCTCATTCTCCCCTGATCTCAACAGGTTGTCTAGTTGTGCTTTAGATTCATCGGAGGAATTCCTTCAACATACAAGGTGCTTGGTACAATCTTGAGAAAGGATATTTCACTAAACCTCTTCCAGTGAGGATTTTGCAACAAGCCCCTCTTCCTAGTTGTGGTTTTGTGCAGCAAGACAAGAAGGGTTGTTGGACACATCTTGACTTTTCACACAAAGAGGAGGGTTGGACAAGGGAAGATTTTCCTTATTTCTTGAGAAAAGACATTTGACTTTTGCAGCCATTGAAGAACAACAGCTCTTACTGTTGCTTCATTGAGGAAAGCAAGGAAACTTCATGACTTTCAGTTAAACTGAAGCATGAATATTCACAGCAGCTGTCTTTGTACATGCATGTTTCCTCCCCTCCCCCACCCAGCCCCTCTCACCCCACCAAAAGAGAACAGAGGAACAACAAAGAAGTGGCTTAAAATAAAGGACCTTGGATCCTGAGAGCTTTGCAGTACCAGTAATTGCTCTATTATGTGTAAACAGTTCGGCAATTTATATAACTCAACTTGGCAGAATCAAATTGTACAATCTCATGCATACATACTTCATACTTCAACAAAACTTACCTGCTGGCTAATCAGAATCTTGTTCACGGCAATGCACAAAGATGCTCCCTCTGTTACCCTTAGTGATTCTGATCTTCTCAGTGAGATACCTGCACCAACATCCAAGAGAGTAAACATTAGGAATCGCAATAGTCTAGACCAGACATGGTCCATTTCCAATGGGGCATGCATTATATAGCAAGTGAATGAAAATAATGAAAAATATAGCGACAGGTGTGCTACTGACAAAAGATCAGTGTAGCCTGCTGCAGTTATTTTGAAAGGTATGCAGAAAGGCCCAACTTCCAAATCAACCCCTTCAATCTTCACCTCTAGTCGTTGTTTAGAAACTTCCCTGCAATTTCAAGCACATGAATGAACAGTTTATCAAGGACAGAACTCGAGGCTAGAGGAGAATTTGAAAACTAGTCTAAAATAAAGTCAGAGAGAGTCCATGATCAGAGTCCTTGGGCATAGGGAAAAAGAAATCAGTCAGCTAGGAAAGGCAAATTGACTTACTCAGATTGAGCTTTAGCTCGTAACTGAAAGCCTGGAAGAAATCTCACTAAGTTTTCAAATCTTCCTGTTTTGCCTTCTACTATCTGCATTCACAAACCCCAGCTTTTAGTATCCTCCAAACTTATGATGGTTTGAAGCTTATCATCTCTTGGATTTTCTATTAGGAAGCAGGTTCCATTTGACAATTTATTGACATGTCCATCAAAGTATGTGTTCATGTGTGTGGAATAACAGCTCATGTTGCATAGTTCTAGCTAAGACTTAATCTAGCTTGAACTTGTGGTCTCAATCTTGTGCCAGCTGCTCAACACGTTATCCTTTTATCCTTCAAATGTCATGCACTTCTGAACCATGAAAGATCAAATCACCTGCCAATTTGGGATCCCAGATGTTGCCTTCTGAAGCCAGTTTGCCTCTGCTGCCTGTATGACAAGAAACACAAGAAGATCATCATAAACCATAAGTGATCATGTGTTGTTCAATGATTGCAACACTAGTAAACAGCATTAAAGTATATGTGTTTAAAAAAAGTCTGTAAGTGCAGGGACCAAAAGGGTTCATAGATGTCACATCACCTGAGAACTCCATAATTGGCGCCATTTTCCTGCAAAGGCTGAAAAATCTGTTGTATTTGTTATAGGATTCAGTCTGACAAGCTCTTCAATCTCCTGCACAATTTTCAGCAATTTGTCAGGTGCAAAGAAAGAACAAGAGATCATCCTGTCTCCTGATGATGGTGACAGAAATATCATGAGGCAGTGGCCACTACTTTATCGTTTGACAGATTCTGAATTATTCTGTAAAACTCTCATTTTAAAAGGTGGAGTGTATGAAGATGGAACCTTTTCAACATCGCCTTTTGCTGAGATAGCCTGCAGCAACCTCTGTTGAGGATCTAAAGTCTTTTGGAGAACAAATGTGGTTCCCTGCAAGAATATAAAAAAAGGAAACCACACATGTCATAATTGCAAGAAACTCAATGTTGTGTATGTAACAGTGTCTGCAGCTGCCATGATCACCTTGTCTGAAGGTGTATGTATAAAAACAAGAAAAGGAAAGAGTTGATGTCATATTTCAAAAAGCTTGATGTTGGTCATGCAATGGTGTCTGCAGTTATTGTAATGAAAGTGCCTGAAGGTGACATATGTGAAAAACAAGAACAATGATGTGTGTGTGAAGAGTGGCTATGCAATCAAACTAAAGTTTGATCTTCGATTGCCAAAGAATACACACCTTATTGCCTTTTGAAATACGCAGAGCCCCTGTTGGTGATAAGTAGGTTGTATCTAACCATCCTTTTGCTTCATCCCCAAGTAGCTTGAAAGGAACCGGATATGGTACTTTGAAGGGCAAGAACTTGAAAGTGAATGCTGCTTTGTCAAAACGAAACAAGATCCGCTGCCCACTCTCGATTGTTGCAGCTGCCTGAGATGGAGAATCTTTCCACCTTCAGTATGATATCCAAAACTTCATTGTAATGAACAGGGGTTTACATACTGTGTGCAACATGAAAAAAGTATGTCAATTCTGCTCTTACCTCAACTTTAAGCTCACCAATCTTCTCTGAGAATTTAACAATGTTGGCAACACGTGAATTGTCAGTGCTTCGCAATAGAATTTCTTGAAACACAGTGAAAGCATCCACTCCCACAAACGTTCTCTGCACCACAGAGAGACCATAACAATCAAAACTATTGCAAAACCTAAAACAAACAAACCCTAAATTGCAGGTCTACTTCCTCTTACCATGCAACTAAATACATTGCACCACCAATATGGTGCTGCACAGCACAACATTTGCAGGAAACTGTTTGCATCAATTCTACATTGTTGTTGTTTGCAATCTCAGATTTGCAAGCTACAAAAGCTTTACCTGAATTGGAGATGCAGTTCCAGGTCTGGTGGTGTATATAAGCTGCCATCTGCCTTCAATCAACGATGAGGCTGTCTGCCCCCAATACAAGACTAAAATTTTCACTGCATTTTCTGTATGACATTTGCTCAAAGAATGACAACTATCGCAGTTGCGAATCAGGAAGCATGTTGACAGACAGACAAAACCACCAATTTGATACACAAACAAAAATGGTGAAGAACTGGATCCATCTTGTAGTGATGAGTGTTTTTGCTTGAGTGTCTTTAGCTCAAGAATTTGTGGTTGCACTGCTGCTTGCTCTCTGCTTCTGATAATTTCTGATAGGTGCTACTCAGAATTGCTAGTGCAAGAGGATTGCCAGAATCTTACAGGGTCTGGTACACCGCCCTCTGCTTCAAGTGCGCTCACCGCCTCTGCAATTTCCTAAAATGAAAAAAATGCAACAAGGGAGAAAACTGGCAAAAGCTCAGGAATCTGGAGTATAAGTCTTGAGATCTTTTGTTGCAAAATTGTCGAGAGCTTCTTCAAAGCGAACAGAAAAGGGAGTTTGGAAAGTGTAAGTATTGAGAGACCTGAAGCTGTTGCTTGGATGCTGATCTACCGCGGCCTTGGACTCCGATCAAAGCTTCCAGGAGAGCAGATTCTGCTGAATTCTCAGCAACTTGTTTCGTGGTGGTTTGTGCTGCCATTGCCGTCCACTTCTTCGTAATGCTCCTTGAGTTGTGTTGGCCGGCTTGAGCGTTGTGAGCAAATCGCTCCACCAGTTTGCACGATCCTCTTCCCCGGTCCTCTTTCCCTTTGCCGTCGCGGGTCCTTGTCTGTGCCCCCCAAGCTCGACAAGCTAGCCCTGTGTGACATACTAATGCCATTGCTCGGCACTCTTGCTCTGCTTCTCTCTCTCTCTCGGACTGTCTCACACAGACATACTCTCTTCTTGTTCCGGAAGCTTCTTTTGCTTCTTTCTATACAAATGGAATTAAAACATCTCCATCACTTTTTCTTTACAGATTTCTACACAAAAGAAAACGCTGATTTCCGACAGCTCTCGATTCCTCTCGGACCTCTCAGACTCTCTCACAAACGCACTTACACTCAAGCACTCTTCTTGTTCCGGCGTGGTTACTTCTGCTTCTTTCTACACAAATCGAATCGGAAGATCTCCATCACTGCTTTTGTACAAATTTCTATTCAAAAGAAATCGCTGATTTCCACCAGCCACAGATTCGAGAACGATCGCCTCTAACCAGACATTCACCGTGAAAACGGGGGTGACATACGGAAACAAAAAAAGTGCGGTCTAACTGGGAAACGAGCTGCTTTGCGAAACGTACTTTGTTTTTGTGGCGACGCGTCATCACAAACAGAGACACGTTCGTCGTATCGTCACGGAAGGAAGAGGAACCTCAAATTCGGCATCAGATTCAGATACGCGTCGCATTCTTCCGCTTTACCATCTCAGAGCTCCATTTCATCTTCAACTCGCATCTCTTTCCATCGTACTTTGATCTTCGCGTACGGACACAACAACTAGACTGGTAATATTCCTTTCCGGCACCATTCTTTGTTTGCATCCGATCTTCAAGAAGCGACTGGAACTGCGGAATTCCAGTTAAATTCCACAGTTCAACAAATGGCTGAAAAAGCATCCATCAAGTCTCTCTGTTTGAGTGCTGCAATCATTCTGCAAAATACAGCAGGTGCCGAAACAAACTTGAATAAATAGATAGTTACAGGAAGCATTGGAAAAAAGGATAGGGTTGTTTGTCGCTACTACCTAATAGACGCATTCGTTTGCTTTTTGATTCTTCGTCCTCTCTTGAAGTCGGATCGGTTCTCTGCTTCTTCGATTCCACAATCCGTTTTAGATTCTGGTAAGAGACTGGTGCCGAATCCCTCGAAAACCGCTTGAAGACTGTGGTACATAGAGATCGCAAAACGCTGAGCAAATAATGTCACCAGTAGTCTGCAAACTACTGGTGACTCCAGCGATTTCCTTGGATCGTTACTGGATTCATCACGATGCAGTTGTCACACACACCATCGGATCCAAGAACTGCTCATCGAGAGGCACAGTGCAGACGGGCGCATTGAAGAACAGCAAGGATTTTGGTTTGAAGCAGCAGGACAGGAAGGTACCAGATACCGAAATCGAACCAGTGCAACAATGGAGAAGGAGAACAAGAAGTGTGTTGGTGGAGGCTATGGCGGCATCTGCTCCCCAGGATTCAAACCAAGAAGACAGTGATCGCAAATCAGAGGAGTACAACAAGGCGATGCAACGCAAGATGAAGAATCCATACGAGTATCATCACGAACTGGGTAACATTCTTCCTTCAATTCTTGATCAGAAAAAAAGAAAAAGTTTTTGCCTTACCCTGTCAAGGGATTATGCTGCAGACCTTGAGCTCCACCCTCAGGTCTCACAACATAATCCCTTGACAGGGGTGGCTTACCCCGTACATTAATTTTCAAATTTTGCATTGTAAAAGTAGGTTTTCAGCAGGTTTTTAAAAATTCAAGTAGCTTTTGAGAAATTGCAATCGTTCTAGTATTCTCTCCTATCCCAGCATCCAATTCTTCTATGACCTTCTACGTAGAAGATCAAGTATTCATGTGGCTTTATGTTTTCAATGTGCTGAATTTTTCAGTGCAACTTTTTTGACGATTCTTCCTAGTGGAGGATCCATGATATATGCTTTTGTAGTCATTTTATGAGAAGAGATCTCCTTAATGTCATCCGGAATGCATTGTTTTCTTCTGATTCAAGGATTAAGAAACTGAAGACGCTTTGCTTGAAATGCTTTTGGGAGTCAATCTCGATGTTCTACAGTGAATGATGCTCAGTGTACACTCTCCATCTTGACACATTCAAGCAAGATGGAGCTTGCTTGAATGTGCATTGCAGATGCACATTCAAATTTGATGGTGGTGTGTTTTTTGCATCATTTTACTGAAGCACGGAGAAAATCTCTCTGCAGGTATGTATTACACCCACATTTATGACAATCTTATCGTGGGGTCACAGCCACAGAGCAAGTATGACATTGAGCGACTCTTCAAAGATGAAGGTGTGAGAGCGATTCTGAACTTGCAACAGGACAAGGACATTGAATACTGGGGAATAGACATCAACTCCATACTTCACAAATGTCAAGAGTTGGGCATTTGGCACATGCGCATACCAGTATGTTTTTCTCAACAAAAGGGCACCAGCACTTTCCAAACACAAATTGTATGGTTGTAGATGTACTGGCATGATTGGAATGCAGCTGTCAGGTTTTGACGCTAAGTTTTTCATGGTAACTGCGGCATGCTGCAATTGAATGTCAGGCCAGAGATTTTGACCCACAATCATTGCGGCAAGAGCTGCCTAGGGCAGTGGCAGCGCTTGAATGGGCCATATCACAGGGGAAGATGGTGTATGTACATTGCACTGCAGGTCTTGGTCGTGCTCCAGCAGTTGCTATTGCCTACCTCTACTGGTTTCATGGCATGGATGTGAGTTTCTGATTTCACACCCTTACATGCTACCTGCAAAATGTCCCTCTTCTGCTCTCTTTATTGTGCTCTCTTTATGTGACTGATTCTGTCACTCCTCTATGTGTTATCTATTTGTGAGATCCTGATGGTTCAAATGTGGCTATAAAAGTGTCAAATGCATGTGCTTGCTTCCTCAGGGCAGGGTGTCTATATCATAGTTTGAATGTCAGAAAATTTGGAATCACTTGCAGTATATCAGAGTGGTTTATAGGTTTGCAATGAAAGAAGAGCACATGGAAGGTGTTTTTTGCCCTTCAAGGGATGTGAACCACATGTCTGATCATCTACTCAAATTGCTCTGCCATTCCAGATGGAGACTGCATATAACTTCCTCACAGCCAAGAGACCATGTGGCCCAAAGAAAGAAGCTATTCGTGGAGCCACTTACGATCTTGCTAAAACAGATCCCATCAAGCAGGAAATATTTGAGTCTTTACCTGATCATGCCTTCACCAATATCGCAACCTGGGAAAGGCAGTTGATTCAAGAACGTGTGCGCAGTCTTCATGGCCAGTAAGCTCTGTATTTGATGCACTATGCTACTCAATAAGTTCACGTGCATCACTGCTGCAAATCTGCCTCATCTAGCCCTGAAAATAGTAGTGTTACAACATATTCTATGCAGTGATTCTTCACTGTGGAGACACCAATCAATGAAAGAGGTTTTCTACTCTACAATGTTAAACCCTTCTGCAAAATTTGATATTAGAAATACTTAAGAAATGAACATGTATGTTTTCTTGATTGATTGAACTTGGTATTCTATTTGATCTAAGGTCTACAGAAGCCAGAGCTGTTTCCAGATCTTAGCTGTTCCTGGACTGATCATGTTCTTCAAGTGGATTTGAAGCTATTCAGCACTATTGTGAAAAGAGACTACAGTAGAAGAGCTTCATTATGAAGTGTGCTAATAATACCCATGCCCTGAGGTGGTATGATGTTTCAGACATCAGCAACTCAAATCAGGTGTGATGTTTCAGACATCACAACTCTGAAATCAGCAACATAAATCAGTGGTTGACAGTAGTGTTTTGGACAAGCTCTTTCATAATCAGAGATTGGTCTGTCAATAAGTTTTTATTGTGCTTCCTTGCAATTGTCCATGCATGACACATCCTTCAAAAAGCATGGAATTCCAAACACACAGATGGACACACTTGTCATGGGCATCTTGTTGAACACTCCTGGAGCATAACCATCCTCTTCCAAAGAGACAACATACAGACATACACACAACACATGTGTGCAGCTTCTTGAACACTGCCTCCTTAGATTCACCATTATTTCTGTCTGCTCATTGAATTATCATGCCCTGCGATTTGGTGTGAAGGGCTACAGTTATGTGTATGTATGTTTGTATCAAGCTATGTGGCTTCTTTGCACACAAGACTTCCATTCTCTGAACATGCATGTTGAAGAATGTCTGAAAATCCACCCTCCAAGCATCCTCTGTGGGATGGATGCTTGCAGAGTGTTCAACAAGCCTGCCACCTCAAGATGTGATCACTTGGAATGTGATGATATTTGGCCTTCTGAAATGCGGGCAAGGGCAGAAGGCTATGAACTATTTTGATAAATGCAACAGGAAGGTATGTGTCCACACCAAATTTCTGCGTGTGGCCATGCCTGCCCTTCAAATGCAACCAATTCTGGCATATACATTCAGATGTCTTTTGTGTGGATGAGCCTCATTGACATGTATGCCAGGAGTGGAAGCGTGAAGGTGTTCAACAAGCTTCCATCTTGTGGCATTCTAATTGCAGAATAACACTGCTCGCCTTCATTCGCACCTGCATCATGATAAGGAAGTCTTGAAACATTTTAACAATGTGTGAAAATGGTACATGATGTGCTCACTGCAGAATAACACCACAAGCATTCATCCACCAAACCTGTATTACAGTAAAGAAGTTCTGAAACATTTTGAAACAAAGTGTACCATCTTGACACATTTGTTCAATAAGTTTTAGAGCGTCCTTACCATGATGCAGGTTTGGTGGAAGATGGCCTGTAGTTTTGTTCTACAATGAGCACAGTTTACACGATTTCTGCAAAATTGGGACACTACAGGTCTGCATGGCAACCTTCTTGGTGATGCTGACAGTCTACAGGAGGAGACACTGAATATGATCAAGGAGATGCCCTGTAAACCATATGTGGTTGTGGTCTGGATGGTTGATGCATGTTGCTTTGATGTTTGTGTTTGTGACAATGCTGCTCAAGACAAGGAGGGCAGATAAAGTAAGTAGTGCAGTCTGAAGGATTGCCAATTTTTTCTTTTGGTGGCAACTGCAACCTTCATTGAGCAATTAATGTGTGCCAAAAGGAATGCAGTCACATTATGTTAAAGGAATATGCGACAATCTGCAATTGTGGAAAGGTGTTGAGGAGCCATAGCTAGACACATGCAATTGGAGACCCTTGCTAGTTGTTGTATATAGGTAGATAGCAATAAAGATAAGCTCTTGACTTGTGAATATCATTTCATTCAACTCTTGCGATTGAGCTCGACTTGAACTAATACTCTTGGATGCTTTTGTGAATGTGAGAATGTAAGCCAAGCACAACACTATGAGTGATGGAGTGGATGATTCACTAGTAGTAGCATTTGACATTAGTTTTTCTAAGTGCTCACAAGGAAATATTTTCCATCGTGAATTCAATTCAATACTTTGGATGTTTTGATCAACAAACTGAAATGCAATTAACTTGGGATTTTGAGGTGTTCATATTCTTATACAAATAATGGATTTCCAACTTGATTAAGAGCTCTCTTATATCAACTAGGATTACTTCAACTTTCTAAGTAAGAACAAGAAGCAATTATTGGAGAATCCTTTGCATTGATGTTCACAAATTGGAACGAGGTGCTAGAACAAACAATGGGAGTCTTTTTTCTATTGATGAGAAGTAAAAAATTAGTAGAAAATTCCATGCAAATTTTCTCAAGGACTTTCTATAACTCTTATTTGGACATTGTAAAGTCCCGTTGTTTTTTGTCAGTGCATTTTGGGGATAATCTTTGGGGATGATTATCGTGAAGAGTAAAATGCAGCTCTTGAACATTACCATGTTCAAGGAGGTAAGGCCAAGGGAACAAGGCCAACTCCTTATTACTCTAAAAAAGAACTACTTTCACTTACTTATTTTCTTACAACTACTCAAGTAATAACTATTAAGAGTTCACTCAAAGAAAAAAAAGAAAAAAGTAAGGTCTATCATCTAAGGATAGACCTACCATCCTTACTATAGGCTATTCTACTAGTGTCAAAAGAAAGAAATATAGAAAGTAAGTAGACAAGATGAGAAGGACTAGGAAATAATTACCTTCCAAATCTTTACAATACTTTTAGTACATCAAAATGGTGCCCTAGTGGGTTTGAAGGCCTTCCACAATAGCTCTCACACCTATACAACACCTACAAACCCTTTAGGGGTGTTCCCTATTGTTTACATTCACTACAACCTCTTGTGGCTATTACCCACCATCTAGATCCACTACAACCTCTTGTAGTTATTGCCCACCATCTAGATCCACTGCAACCTTTCATGGTTGTTGCCTACTATTTGTAGTAGCCCATTTGTCCTATAGACTTCAACTTTTAAATATTTTGCCTTCCTACTAGCACATATTGGCTGCTACCTCCATGTGACAATAAATGATTTCCTATTCTAGAAAATAAAGTTTAACATGTTCCTACAACGTTTTGTAAAAGAAACATAGAACTACTATATAAAATGTAACAACACATTATGAAAGTTTAAACTATACTACCTTCCTTCATTTTTTAATAGAATAAACTCACATAGAACACTTGAAGCTTTTACAACCATTTCCATTGAAATAACACACAAGTACAAATACATTTTCAAACTACTCATTCTTCTCTAATGTTAAACCACACATCTCTCCAAGAAAGAGCTCCCCACTCCAAACTCCGAACTTATCAAATGCCACATAATCCTTCTTTAATCTTCCTTCTTCACAAAGCCACACAAGGCTCACATTGACCCCATGAAAATAAGGTCTTTATTTTAATCCCTTTTTAGAAATATCATAAGTGATTGGGTGGATTACACCTAGTTGACCATTCACAAACATGGACTATTTAATCCCACTAGTTTCATCCCTTTGGTAAAGGATTATAAATTTATGACTAGTAACTAGTTATTAGGATACCTATGGCACTAATTAATTTAGAGATTTTTACCCTTAACAATCAAGCTTGGAGTTTTAGTGTTATACATCTTTTTTGGATCTATACAAAGAAAAATGTCTTACAATCGGAATGGGCAATATGAAAAAAACATATTGGTTAACAATGAATAATAAGATTCAAAAGAAATTTCCTTGTGAAAACCTTTGTACATGGGAACAAACCAATCAAGGTGGGGTAAGATGTGTTAACAATATTATCAAGAGAAGGGCATCCTTGGCATTGGCACCCAAGTTTTAAAGTGGATTTTATACGATCGAATGGATGACATTACTGTCAAAACTGCAAAGGTTGATGGCATACCTCAAGAAATGGACATGGGAAAAAATATTGGCACCCAAGTTAATCCTCAAAAAGTTGATGGTGACACCAATTCTAACACTAATCCAACATCACTAGCTATTCAACATCTGGTTTTTGGAACTACTTCAAAATAGGTCCCCATCTCACCATGATTTGCAACGTGTGCACACAAGGGAGTTGGAGGTGCACCAAACAAAAAGTAAAAACCTTCTATTCAAAGTTCAATCGATGGAACAACCATCATTGCATTTGTTTTGGGAAAATTTGTGGAAACATCTTCAAAAGATTGAGCTTTTGAAAATGGAAGTAAATGAGGAGATAGTTTTGAAAATGATTAAGCTTGACAATCACAATGCTAAATGCCAATTACAATGTGCACAACTTTTCGTTGGGGTTATGCGACAAGGCAATGGTAATATTCATTCAACAAGCTAGACATATGTAGCTTATAGATGACAAGTTTTTTTAGATTGCCATAACATGTCTTTTGATATGCAATAAAGATTTCAAATTTTCACCTCCAAACATTAGTAGAAATTAGTCAAAATGTAACCATTTCGTTTGCAACTACATGCAACTTGTAGCCATTTGCAACTAAGTTTGGGAATATTTACAACTATGAAATCAAATTTCAACTATTTTGATCACTCTTACAACTATGATGCAACTAGTGAAAATTTCATCTTATCAGTTAGATGGCTTTTAGTGGTGCACTTTTGAAGAACTCTTGAAGCACAAGGGATTGGAGTACAACCACAATGAACCTTAAATCATCATGGAAGGTATGTCAATCTGTTCTTGCAGGCCAGATCCATGATAATGGTAAATGGAGAAAACTTGGAGAAAGAGAATCAATCAGATTCCTTGTTGCTTGGGCTCCATGATAATTTTCAATGGAGAAAACTTGGCAAAAGAATCAATCCATCAGCTTCTTCTTCTTGTAGTTCAATTTCCAGTACTTTGACATGTGTGCATGTGGTGACATTCATGATATGATTCTCTCTGTCTTGCTCCTTCAAACTCTCCACTTCAGTTTCCAGGGTTCAGTGATCTAATATGTTTCTATGCTCAATTTTGAAGAATCTTTGAGTCTTCACAGTCCAAATCCATGATTTGCTCTCCCAAGTTCTCATTTTGAAGAATCCATGAATCTCTGGATGAATCATTGAGGTCCATGATTCTTTCTCCAGATTTTCATCTTCTCCCTTTGTTGATGTAAGGGATCTAAGAATTGAGACTTAGATAGACCTTAAGGCACTTGTAATCACCGGTGCACAGATGGAAAAACCTTCACTAATTTGCAGCTTTCAAGGTGACATTGGAGCTGAACAGAGCTCTCATTAACTTGTACATGACATATGAGCTTCTTTGTAGAAGTTTCAAGCTCTGCATGAATTGATCACCTTGACATCATGTGTTTCTCGTTGTATTGATCCTCTTTGCAGGAGGTCCTACTATTGAATGGCTGCTGGAGTACTTGAATCCGAGTAAGAACTGTACATCATTTTGCTGCAGCGAGGTTCAGAATATTTCAGGGAGACGGAGGCTGCAGCGAGCTGCTGCAGATCTTTGGGCCTGGGCTTTAGCATCTGTAATGGTTCCTTGCTTGCGTCATTACCTCGTCTCCATCATCTCCCTTCTCCTTTGTGTAGTTATTGCATCAGGTACTGTGCGCTCGAAGCTTCAGAGCCTTACAAATTCAAGTGCAACATCATCGCATAGATCGGTTAAGAGTAGTGGACTGTTCAATTTGACGCTACGAATAACCTCGACGGTGGGTTTCAGCTGGTCGGTCCTCTGTGTTTCGCGCTACTGGATCGGCTTTCGCAGCGGTTGGTCGCTTGTGCCCTTTGATGAATTCGTCTTTGCTATGGCCGAGGCACTTACATTCTTGACCTTCTCTTCCAAGCTTTGGCTTGATAAGCAGCAAGCTGATCTCAGTTTTCGTACTCCTCAACTTCACGAGGCCTGTTGTTGGCTCACCAATTTCCTAATCTTCGCTGCATTTGAAGGTTATGCATTCATAGCCGAATTATTCAAAATTTCACCTGCACAACACCCTGGAGAGCTCTCGACAATCTACTTAGCATTCCCGACATTGCTTGCGAGTTTCTATCTTGCGGTCTTGGCTGTTTTTGGGAAGACATCATGGCTTCGTCTTTCAGCTGCAGTTGCAGAGGATTCATCCCTTACAGAGCCGCTGAGCTGCATGAGGATCAGTACTACAGCTCATACCAAGCTCATGAAGATGAATGGGGTGAAAGAAGAAGAAGAAGAGGCAGAAGAACAATCAGTGACGAGGTTCTGGAAAGCATCTCTTCTGAGTAAGGCCACCTTCATGTGGTTGAGTCCTCTCTTGTCGACAGGTAGTCGAAGGGCTCTCCTGTTTGAAGATGTCCCCGGTCTCAGTCGTGAAGATTCTGCACAAGTTGTGTATGAAAGGCTTCAATCTAACTGCGAAGTAGAGCATCATCACCAAGCTGGAGCTTTGAAATCGCTGACATGGGGACTAATCAAGACATTCTGGCCTCATTTTGCTTTATGTGCGTTTCTTGCATCAGTGAAGCTGTCTGTGATGTACGTTCGACCACTTCTTGTACAACAGCTCATTGATTTCTCTGCTGATCCTGACAGAGTTGAGTCTCATGGCGTGAAACTTGTGCTTATCTTGCTTCTTGCGAAATGCATGAAGCTTCTGGTTGACCATCAATATGGCTTCCTCTCACAGAGACTTGGACTAAGTATTCAAGCAGCTCTAGTTGCATCTGTATCAAAAAGTTCTTCACCTTTCAAGCTCTGCTCATCAAACTCACAGTGTGGGAAAGATTGTGAACTACATGTCTACTGATGTCTGAGAGATTTGTTGAGCATTTATCCAAGTACTGCATGCAAGGGTGAGTGCAAGCTTCATATATGACAATCAAATTCCCTCAAACTGTGCAGATTTCTCTGCTTTCTGAGCAATTCTTCACTTCTTTTCTCCTTTTCTATTTTTCTGAGGTTTTGACACAGAATTTGAGAGTCTGAAAACTTAGATCTATTGAATACAGACTTCATCTCATATTCAAAGTTTGTTGGTTATTTTTTGCAGATTCAAGATCTGTGGGCTCTCCCTCTTCAGATTGTACTGGCACTTGTGATTCTCTATCGCATTGTTGGTGTTGCAACTCTGACAAGTTTCTTAACTACGCTGTGTGTCATGCTCATCTGCTTGTATATTGCAAGAGAGCAGAAAGGAATCATGGTCAAGATCATGGCATGCAAAGATGTTCGAATCAAGAGAACAAATGAGGCTGTTAGTAACATGAAGATACTCAAGCTTCAAGCTTGGCAAGATCAATTTCTCCAACAGGTTGGTTGCAATAAGAATGTGTTTTCTTCCTGGATGAATTTTTTCCTAGAGTTGCATTTGATGACAACATGCTATGATGATTTATTTATGAGCTACTTGAAGGCTGTAATGCTAATTAGTACAAGATTCATGCAATTGATGTCAGGTGATTGATGCACAACTGATGGAGCGGTTGTGGATAAAAAAACTTACATATATAGCTGCTATATCGATCTTCCTGTTATGGCTTTCTCCTCTGTTGGTTTCTGTGCTCACATTTGGCTCCTGCTTGCTGTTGAACATCGACCTCGCGGCAGGACGACTGTTCACAGCAATGGCAACTTTTTGCATTCTGCAAGACCCATTGAGGCAGTTTCTGTGGACCATGATGCAAGCTGCATGAGCTCTTGTTTCTCTTAATCGATTGCTGAAATTCTTCCAAAGTGGTGAATTGGATCTGACGGCTGTGGAAAAAAGCATTCAAGGCCAAGATGGTGATCATGAGTTTGCATTGACAGTGCATGTACGCTCTTATACTCTTCTTCTAACTTTGAAGCATATTGCAATCTGAATGACAAACCTGAAGTGTAAGGACATGAAAGCTCGGATGATGACATGAAAGAGCAAAGCAAAATTTGTGCAATTTAAGGCTTTCACCAGAGAGGGTGACCTGCTATCTTCTTCTGATTATGGCATACTAGCACTGTGGTTTGAAGAAAAGGGAGGATCCTTCAAGTGGGATCCTGAAGCAGAAAGCCCAATTCTCAGAAATATAAATGTGGAGATCAAGAAAGGCATGTTGGTGGCGATTGTTGGGACAGTTGGAACCAGAATATCTGCTTTCCTGGAATGCATCCTGGGAGAAATGGAGAAAATTGCAGGCAAGGTGTGTTGCTTGAGCAATCCACTATGATCAGAGAGTAGTCATCTTCCTCTCTTCACTGTTTAAATTAGTAGTGCTTTTCTTACCTTCAAATCAGAGAGAGTTCTAGTGTTCTAGTCTGCAGTTTCTTCTGTGGAATTCCTGCTGAAGTAAGGATTTCTGTATTCTGGCCAGGTACAAGTTTATGGGCAAGTGGCATATGTGGCTCAATCAGCCTGGATTCAGAATGCAACAATCCAAGACAACATCTTACTTGGGAGGCAGATGGACGAAGCTCTGTACCATGACACTCTGCGTGTGTGTGCTTACAAAGTGACTTGATCCAGTTGCCTCATGGTGACCAAACAGAGATTGGTGAGTGTGGAATCAATCTTAGTGGAGGTCAGAAGCAACGAGTGCAGCTGGCTAGAGCTGTGTATCAAGAAGCAGATATCTACTTGCTGAATGATGTCTTCAGTGCTGTCCATGCTCACACAGGAACCCAGCTTTTCAATGTATGTGTTTGATCCAAAGTTCTTGCTTCCTGCTTTTTTTGCAGCAAATTTCACATTCCTTGAAATTATTCTGAGATGAACTTTGCACAAATTGTGTGCACTGAAATCTCTTGAATCATAAATAGTTATGAAGTCTTGGCAGACAGTCATTTGGTTTGCAGCTATTTCTGTGAGATTTCCTTCCTGCCAATCACAGCAAGAATAGGGATTGGAATTTCTTGCAGGAATGTGTGAGAGGGGCTTTGGCTAGCAAAACTGTGTTGTTGGTGACACATCAAGTTGAATTCCTTCACAATGCTGATCTTATTCTGGTAAGTACTACAGAAGGAGTTGCAGATCAAACTTTGATAAATACATACTCTTGGCTTATCTATGCCACTCCATCCTTTTAGCTGCCATGATTTGCAAATGATACAAATGTCCAGTGCTGCTGACAAGCATTAGATTGGTATGCCCATCCAAGTTTCTTCAAGGCTACGTGAAATGTGTGACAAAGAAGGTTGCAGTAGCCTGCATTGTGTGTGTGTGTGTGTGTGCGAGAGAGAGAGAGAGAGAGAGAGGTCTACAGATAAGAGTTGGATTTGCCATAACACAAGAAGCAAGTCAGGGGTGTCATTCACCTCATGCAACATGTGTCTTTTGTACTGCTTGCATCCAGAGTTTGACAGGCTAGACTTTTGTGTGCTTTGTCTTTGAATGGGCAGGTGATGTGTGATGGAGAGATTGTCCAGTCAGGGGACTATGAAGAGCTGTTGAAGCTTGGTCTTGACTTTGGTGCCCTGGTAGAAGCCCATAACCAAGCACTACAGATGGCTGAAGCTCAAAAATTGGAAGATGAACCAGAGAATGATGCCAACCAGCTAGTACATTCAGTTGCATCAATTGGGAGTGCAGTTGCATTTGCTCCTTGTAGTGGGCAACTAGCACAGGACCTGAAGGATTCTCCAATTCCAGCAAGTGCCAGATCTCCAAGCAAACATCTAATCACCAACCATTACAGAGAGAAAGCTGCTTGCTAGCACCAGCAAAGCCCAATATGGTCAAAACCGCAGGTTGCGAACTTTTTCTTTTCCATTGAATAGAAATGGGAGACAACATCTTGGCTAAATCGGTGAGCAAGCTTTTTTCTGATGTGTGTTTGATGAATTTTCTTTAACAGGTTCAGCAACTCTTATTGATGTAGAAGAGTGTGCTGTTGGGCAGGTGAAGAGGATAATATATTGGGCTTATTGGACCAAAGTCTTTGGAGGCATTCATGTCATTGCTCTTTTTGTAATCCAGACCTGTTGGTAGATCCTTCAAATTGCATCTGATTTTTGGTTAGCGCAATCAACATCAGCAGCACAAGAGTATGTCATGCCCAGCAGGTTCATCTCTGTCTATGAGGAGCATGCAATGGGGAGTGGTGTATTTGTAATCATTCACTCTCTCCTTGTTGCATTTGTTGGACGCAAAACTGCACAACAGTTGTTCTTGGACATGATCCGAATTGTGTTCCGAGCACCTGTCATTTTTTGATAATACTCCCACTGGAAGACTCTTGAGCTGGGTAAGATGATCATTACTTCAAATTTCCTGTCTAACAGACAACCCTTGAATATATTCTGTGAAATATTTTGTTGAACATTGCATTGGGTTGGATTTGCAGTGAAAGAAATCATTGTGTTTTTGCTCAAATGGCTCTTTTTTTAGGTTTTTTGCATCATATTTCAGGTTTATTTCAAAAGTGAACCTATTTCATTTTTAAGGTCCCATAATGATTTAAGTTAATAAACTACACCTCACTTTTGGACTAGCCAATAAAATGGTTTAAAATAACCTAAAATTAATGATGTGATATATGAACCCTTCCTAGAATTGCTCTAGTGTTGATTTTTCCCAATCCCAATCTACCAAGTTATATTGCAATAGGTGTTAGATGCCTTGGGGCAAAAACATGGTCCTCTTTCGCTATTGATGCATATATGTTGTTTGCATCATTTTTGGTGACTTTCAAGGCCACATTGTTTTCCTCCATAACTTTCTAGGTATATGGGAAAAACATGAAGCATATCTACATCTTGTGTATGAGTGGCATCCATTATTAGGTAGAATTGGGCAATTTATTGAGCTTGGTGGAAACATTAAAATAGGTAGACATGTTGCAATTATGCACATCCTTGGAAACGTAAACACCTTTTGCATGTTTTTTATGCATTTCTTATTTTTCTTTGTTTTTTTTAGTTGTGATCCTTGTCAAGAAGTTCCTCCTCCCCATACGCATGTTTTGCATATTGTTTCCAATCTTTTTAAAGTTTCAAAACTACATTAAGCTTTTTTTATTATGGTGACATGATAACCTTTTTCACCACTTGAATCTTCTACACCATGATATCCTTGGCGACTCCAAGTTTTTTCTCCTTAATGTTGGCTTGATATGCAAATTTTGTGACCTTTTGCTTTGGCATGTTTTTAAAGTTGTCATTTTCTTTAATCTTTGTGTCCTTTGTTTATAGCATTTGCAGTTGTTGTTGCATCTTGTTCAAGTTCAATAGTGGTAACACATTTCTTGAAAGGTTCTTCATGTTCATCAATGTGCTTCTAGCGGCTTTACTCACAAAAGTGACATTCAACAACTATAAAATGACTTTGTAGTTCAAAATGTTACCTCCAATTTTCAACAACTATAAATCAACTTTGTAGTTCAAAATGTCACTTCAAATTTTCAACAATTTAATTTCATACACATTTTCCAACTTAATGTACAATTTCAATTGCATTTATTTCCTTTCCTTATCCAATGTTTGAATGTAACCATGGAACTAATGTTCATCAAAATTTTTTTGTGATATCTTGTTCACTAGATAATGCAAACAAATGAAGGTCATTAAAGTTCTCCCCGTCTAATTCTCTAAACAATTTTTTGTTAACTTGCAAAATTCTTTGGGGGTGTATACGTGTGGGATTACAAGTTCATCAATTTCAACTATGTAATGAATTGGTTGGTCTTTTGTTGAAGTTGTCATTTTTATGTGTCCCTTCTTATTCCTTGTGTTTCTTATATGTGGGTGCAAGTTCCACTCCTCTCAACATTGAATATGTGTAATTTTTTTTAATTTTATTTTTTCTCCTTCGTCTACTTTCACAATAAACGATTCAACATTCCACTTTCCCCATTTGATTAATTATTTTTTAACACAATGAATTCTTTTCAAGCTCATTCACTACAATTATGGTCACATTCATTATTCTTTATTGCCCACTATGTACATTTGATGTTACACATTTTAAGATTTTTTGAAATTTTTTAGTTTGCAATGGTAACCATTATAATGTGGTTTTCTTAGTACTATACATGTCTTGTATTGTGTCACAAACATTAAACATAAATGAATTATATATATAGATATAAAATATGCTTAATTTTTTTAAATAACTTTTTTAATAATGAATATGCTTAAAAAATTAACAAAAGTTTCTAAAATATTTAATTACAAGAAGCTTCTAGAAAAATGATTCATAGGAGATTTTTAAAAATGTAGTTGACAAAAGCTTTTAGAGGATGTGATTGATGAAGGTTTAGAAAAGGCTTAATGAGTGGATTTTTCAAAAATCTTGATAAAATTTTAGAAGGTTCCAATGAAAAATATAAGTAAAGATTCTAAGAACACCACCTTTCAATCTTGTTAATGCAAATTATGACTTTTTAATTATTAATTCATCTCATGTCTAACTTGCATCATGCCTTGTTCAAGCAATATGATGGGAGATGCTTACATTCAACACATATAACTTCAAATCAAATTTGAGAAGTAACGCTTCATTTTTGTTAATAAAAACAACATTAAAAACCTAGGTGAAAAATAATGGTAACATCTCACTTAATGTTCAATATCTTGTGTGATGCACCCCCAAACTCCTTTAAGAGACCCAAGTGCAAGTCCTAAAACAAAACAACATTAAAAAAAGATTTAGGGCACATTCATTAACTCACAACACTTGTGGGGTAGGAAGGTGTGCTAAGCCTTCGGAATGGGACTAGAACAAATTCACAAGTAAGAGTTCAATCTAAAACTAATCTGCACAATTAAACAAAGAAGGTGATTACTGCAAATTGGAAACAAATGGTGTGGTGAACTTAGTAGGGACAACTTCAAACTCAAATTTTACACAACCTAAAACCTTTAGGAGGAGGCATCACTCCCCTCCTTACAGTACATTTTGTGACCCTCCACGAGGGCTACATCCAAATGACATTATTTTCTAAGATTCCCAAATGGGAGTCCCAAAATTGGGACCTTTATTGTTTCAAAACTTTAGATGTTCATATCTTCTTAAAATCATGACATTTTGAAACATGTGAGGGCAATATTTTATAGCCTTCAAAAAGATCTTTTCAATGGTGTATTGCACACCTTAATAGGAGTTAATTTCACCCTTGCTTTTAAAAGGATTTGTGGTCAAGAATCAAATTCTCAATTTGATTTCCGGTTTTTCTTTTGATCATAACTCATGCATTTCAGGTTTAAATGAACAATGTGAGGGCACTTTAGGTATTTATAGTTCAAGTCATTTCCAATGGTACTTTGGGGGCCCAAATTGGTGTTTTTTTGCTCTCTTCAACTAAAGTTTTGAATATTTTGAACTTTCGCACGAATGCAACCCCCGAAATGGGAACGCATTTGGGAATCATTGAGTTCAATTTCTTGCACTTTCCCCCACTTATGAAAATGTGTTTCACTATCTAACACATTTTTTTGGCCTCATGTGCCTTTGCATTCCACAATTAATCGCGAACTCGATGTTAAATGAAAATGTGTTTCACTATCTAACACATTTTTTTGGCCTCATATGCCTTTGCATTCCACAATTAATCGTGAACTTGACGTTAAGTGAAAATGTGTTTCATTATCTAACACATTTTTTTGGCCTCATGTACCTTTGCACTCCACAATTAATCGCGAACTTGATGTTAAGGTTGTGACATATTGGATGCATTTAAAAGCAATTTCACAATGAAACATTTTTAAAATGTAGCTTGGTGAAAAATTACCATGTGTTATTAGTTTGGTAACAATGCTTACAATGGGTGACAGAACCCCATGAAATCAAAGAAACATGATAAGTAAGTATGATAAAAATAAACATGAATGCAAAATCTTTCAATGCAAACTTATTTAAACAAAAAATAAATGAAGTGTAATGATCATCTTTAATTAATTGAAACATGAACATTGAACTACAACAATACCTTTATAACGAAAAAAACATGCAATACACTTAACCTTAAGCTTGAAGAAGATTAATATAACTTATTATTACTTGTATTTTTGTCAAACAATAGATTAAGGTAGAGTAGACTTGCAAATTGGAAACATGTGTCAATTACTTTTATGTCGCAATTCAAAATAAATTATTGAATTTAGTAATTTCTATAAATTTTTTTGTTACACTACGAAACTTATTCATTTGTAACTCTAATTAATGATTGCTTGAACAATTTGATACCACAACTTAATTATTCTTTTAGAATTACAAAGGTTTAACCATGATTAGTTCTCTTAGTGTTCCATTAGTTTTATGAACAACTAAGTTTCCATTCACTAATATGCAACGCAACTTGTATGATGGTTGAATCATTACAACAATGTTTTTTATTCCCATCCAATTGTGGGTTCAAGTTATGACACTAGTGATGTAGATGGAAAGTATTAGGTTCGTGTAAGACCATTACAAGTACAAACAAGTTTTTCAATGGAAAGCTTAAGGTGTAAGATTAGGTTTATAGATTATTAGACATTTGTATTACATGAATTTTTGTCTTGACTTGAGGATACCCATTATGAGTTTTTCATATTGACCATCCCAAAGAAAATACCAAGTCTAATTCATCAAATGATGTTTCTTCCTCCCCACATAAATGATTCCAAGTTGTTTATATGTCTAATACACTACAACTCATACCACCTCAAGATGTCATCATTTCATGACACCAACCCTTTATATCATCATTAAAATACATAGAGCTTTGCCCTAACTAATCACTAACGCAACAAAAAAAAACACAACAATTAACCAAACAAAACAAAAATTTCTAAGAACACTAACTATCTTCTAAATTTGATCGTTTAGCTTGTTTGTGCCAAATCCCCCACAATGTCCCTCTTTTTATTCTTGCCATCTTCCTTCCAAGCAAAAACTCCATGATTGCCATTTCATTTTCGACCATTCACCTCCAAGATAAGATTAGCCTTGAATTACACAAACAATAGACAACACTATTATCTCACATGCTCTTTTCAAGTTCTAATGTCTAATTTGCAAAAACGACACTAACTGCCAACTTTTAGCCATCACAATGCATAGCGTAGATGAAGACACTATTTTGAAACCCTAAACAACAATGTTCTCATTGAGTACACATCTGCAACCACATCATTTAAGTGTACACCCTATCCATTTTTGCATCAGTGTATGCATACATTCAAGTGGGGAACACAAACAAGGTACCCTAGGTTTTCATAAGTTGGGTTGTTGGGAGGGAGCCTCTTACTTTGATGTTTCAGCAAGAAGACATGTATCAAAATATGATAGGCCCTTTTGGATTTGCAAATAAATTGTGGATTGACTAGGAGGAAACATGATGATGGGACCAGGGGGGGGGGGCATGATGTTGGTTGTTTTAATTGGGGTTTAGGTTGATGGCAATAGGATGGCATGGGAGGGATTGCATGAGGGGAAACTTGCTAGGAGGGGTGCATATTTTCACCAAACAATGGGAAGTAACTTAGTTGGGCCCGAAGCCTTGAAAATGAGGCTGAGGGTTCCGAAATAAGCTGGGCTCATTGAAGATAATGGGTTCATATAATGTTTGGGCATAGCTTACCTGCTTACCCATGATGCTTACCAACGTATATAGGGCAGTTACCAAGGTAGCGTGAGGTGAAAGTAGGGGGGGTTATGCAATAGGTTATAGGTTACTAGGGTAGAACCTTGGTAACTAAGTTGCGATTCGTTAACTAAGTGACCATTGGGTGCTAGCTCACATAATCGCATTATGGCTGTTGGTTCACGCTGGCACCAAATTTGACCACGTGCTGGACATACAGTCCCTAGTTTAACCATGTACTGGACATACAGTCCCTAATTTAAACATGTGCTGGACATACAGTCCCTAGTTTAACCATGTGCTGCACATACAGTACCCAAGGGGTCAAATTTGGCAGTCAAGTGCCGAAATAATTAATGTTTAGGACGTTGGTGACTTTGGCATGCCAGTTCAATTTTTTTAACACTAAGTTCTTGCTTTTGTCAAGCTTTGCCAACACACCGGTCAAGCTCTGTGCTACCCACATCGGGTTTTGTTTTTTCCAATATATATATATATATATATTTCAATTTCCATATTAATGTAAAATTCTTGAAAAATGGACTACTCTTGCATGTTTTTCATCCAATCTATTTCCTGATGAAACCCTATCAAACTTCATGAAAAGAAAGCACCCAAGCAAGGGAGAGAAAAAGAAACAAAGGGCAAGGACCAAAGTCCAGGCAAGCAAATCCAATTTTGCAAATTTCTTAAATATTAATTTTTTTTTCCAATTTTCATCATATTTTTCTAAAATTTCCTGGAATTTTAGGCACATTTTAAAAGCACATTCGATTTCGATTAATTTGTGCCCAAATCAGACCTATGACTAGTAGGGTACAATTGATGGGCTCAGCTGACCAGGTAGGTGATCATGGAGGTACCAAAGACATGGGCCTTAACTTCAGATTAAGTTATGGTTTGATCCGGTGTGCCAGCTTAAAACTCTGCCCACGCTTCACGTTCATAAACCCCTCCACAAACTCTGGTTAAGAAAAAGTTCCTGCAAAGTACTTCAAAGTGGGCAGGGTATAAGTACCTGAAAGGAAGGGTATTGGTAGGGGGAGGGGGCAGAGAGAATTGAAAATGTAAGGGGACCAGGAAACGGGTTAGATTCATTGCACAAGTGAGAGAATCTTCTAGAAACTGGAATATTTTTGTAATAAATATTTTATATTCCGTACTTACAACCCTATAGTAAATTTTTAAATTTTTAAAATAATAATAATAATAATAAAACCTAAGGAGATTAGAATAAGAAAGAAAGAAAATGGCAAGGTGGAAGGGGGTTGCCAGAAATAAGGAGGGGGAAAAGAAGGGGGCATCATATTAGAGGCTTCTAGGAGCTTCCATTTGAATGTCATGTTGATCATTGCCCACACCAAAAATAACAATAATAATAAATAAAAAAATTTATTCTAACTTGCGCCTCCTATTAAACAGCAACATTATAATGACTTATTGGGTGTCTCCCAATAGACTTCGAATTTGGCGCTTTTGCTCTCTCTCTCTCTCTCTCTTTCTTCCATTTTGGGTTGTCTTAAATTTGTATGTGTTGTGACTTGTGACCTGCTGTGTAACATACCTGTACTTCTTTGTCAATGAATCAACCAATAAATAATAAGCATCACGTAAGTGCATAACAATCTATCTTGTGGGTAAACCCAATTCACCCTTCTCTCAATCTAATAGGCATATATTTATAATTTCTTTTCTGTGGATGGTGATTGGTTTAGAAGGCCTTCGAGGATTCTTTTATCAAATTTCTTTGCTTTTGTTGTGTTTTTTTGCCATCTTTTTCTGGCAACAAAGTTTGCCAAATGTGTTTGGATAATAGAGTTTTGATCTAAAGATGAGTGTCCCCCTACTTAGCCCATGTTGGTCTACTATGACAGGCTAGGGTTGTTGTTCATTTCACTTGCTTTCAATATTTGGTGGTTTGGAAAGCTCAAAAGCTTCATGATGTTCCCTTGCACATGGGTCTCATTTGTTCCCTATTTTACAGTCTTTTCAAGCCTTTATGCTATAAATATAGTATGTGTTCCTTTTTGTTCCATATTTTCTGTTGTTATTTCAATTCTTTATGCTATACTTATAATGGTGGGGATGTGGGCTTCTGTGTGCTGTTTGGTTGAGAAAACTGAAAAGAAAGATGTCACGTACATAGTACCTATTGTATATGTTAGCACGGCACCTTGACTCAAAGCTTCGACACAACAAATTGGTCACAAAATGGCTTACAGGCACCACGTCCAAATGGTGGCCAATCTCCACGATTGTTTTTGTGCGCCTTTGAAATTCTGTGTCTTTCTGACGGTATCAATACATTTCTAAAGGACATAATCTTTAGCAACAGCAGAGCAAGGTGATTTAGGATCCATCTACCCTTGTTCCAAAGGGCAGAATTCACCAAACATATGGGCATACACTTCATGACCTGGGGATTGTTGTGTGGGTTTACCACAAAAGATGAGCATTGCCATGGCCATGGCAAGGCCTGCCAAATTGTTTTTAGAATATTCTGACAGCATGTTTTGCACCAAAATTTGACTTGGGGGAAATTGTATGCCAATGTTCTGTTTTTCTGAGATAGTCTCAGAAGTCAAAGTCTTGGTTGAGGGCATCACCAGAAGTGGGTCTTCAATTGGTACTTTCCTCCTGGACCTTAGTCCTTAGTCCTTACCCTACACACTTATATGGGGCTTCAATTGACGGTTTTGGGGACTTTGTTTGTGCAATGGTTCATTTGATTTCCCTAATAGATTGTACATTGAAAAAGATAGACCCACTTTAAGCAAATAATCCAATCTTTTATTCAAAGAATGGTGGTCTCTTCATCCCTAAGTCCTCCAATCCATTGATTCTGCTTGTGTTATTATTGCTTGCGATAAGCAAGAATGCTTAACAAAACATAAAGCACCAGCAGAATTGTTTTTAGTGTGACCAAAGGGTACCTTATCCAGCAGAATCTCTCCTCAGCAATAGGTGGTGGGGTGTTTTTGAAAAGCTGACATGCTCCAGTGGGCCACAGTGAATGAGCACCCAGCAGCACACCATGCACTAGATGACCATGATTCTGTGAGGTAACACCCTCCAAGCCGGGTACTATGAGGGAGCGAGGTGTTACCCACAACATGGTAGAGCCCACAACATGGTAGAGCCCGGTGTTACCCAAAACATAGAAGCTCCGAGCTCTTCCAGCAGATTTTCCATTCAAGAAAGGATTAGCATATAGGAAAGCGTAGTAGGAGAAAAGAAAGAGTAACATTCATTGAGTGACAAAAGCATAATCCGGAACTTTCTTTCATCTTTAACTCCAAGCTCTTTCCAGCCAATTTTCGTTTCTAGAAAGGATAAGCATAAAGGAAAGCTTAGTAGGAGAAAGAAAAGAGTAACATTGAGTGACAAAAGCATAATCCAGAACTTTCTTTCATCTTTTGCCTCCCTTTTGGGCACAAGAATACAAAAGCACCTTCTGTCCCAGGTTTTGAGGCGTCCTTAGATGGCAGAATCTACCCTGGAATTGGCCACCCGCTCTGATTCTTGGTACACACACACATGTGATACGGAACCGCTCACCCGGCGGCTGCCGATTTGGCTGGCGGACACGCAGGGAAGGCACAGGGTAAAGCGCACATGCGCATTGGGTCCGCCTACCCGAGTTAGTTTTTGACCCCGCCCGAGGCCTCTTTCACCCAGACATGGTGCACTCACTACCTACTATACCCATTAGCCTGACCCCCAAAAAAACGCTGCTATGGGGCCCGGTTTCTATGTATGGCTAACTTAATAAAATCTAGATTAAACAATTATATGAATTTGGTAATATATAATTATCAAAGGAAGTTAGACATTTTGAGGTTTTTTAATTCCTAGGCATTTGAAGAAATTATTCTTGACCCAAAAAAAAAGAAGCAATAGGCTAACCCGTTTCCATTTATGAAGATTTGCAACTAAGTAGATTGTATTGTCTTGGGCACTTGTATTATTATAGAGTCAATTGGACCAACTTAGTCTAGGGAATTTTTTTCCCTTTGTTAGTTAGTTAGTTTTTTCTATGGTAGTGAGATTTTGTTAAACTAAAATTATGTATGAATTATTTATAACAAGCTGCCCAAATTCTTTGGGATTGTTCATTATATTATGGTTTTCTAAACCCTACAAGTATGTTAGGGATCCAAAAAAACTAAATATTCATATATACATGCAATTCCATCTTGTCAATAAAATCCTATGTATACACAATGTATTTTAGGGTTCCAAATAAATGAATACCAACATATATCCCATTCCATCTTCCCAAGAGCCTCCATGAAAGAAAGATATTCACCAATTTACTCAATTGAGTCAAATATCATAAAGTGACACCCATGTGTAACACCCATGATGTAGAAATGTTATTTTTAATATCAAAAGAAATGGGGTCCAATTATTGATTTTATTCTGGGCAAATTTTCTCAACTTGGCAAAAAACAATTTCAGATTGACTCATACAAAGGGAATTTGTGAAAAAAACAGTGCCATAATTCCCAGATTTCAAGTAATTCTTTTTGTGGACGATGGCCAGTGTGATTACATCACAAAATTGAAAAAACAATTCCAATAGACCCACAATTTCCATGTCTCAAATTCAGAAAATTGTAAAACATAAAATTCTTTCAAAAATTATCTTATTATAAAATATAAACTTGTGATATAATATCTGAGAATTTGAAAAAATATATTACAAACTATTTTTATGTAACATTGTATTCCCCCCCCCCCCAATTTATTGATTTCACAAAAGTGAAATTTTTTTTTTTTAAAAAAAGTCAAATTATTTCATTTCACCCAAATTTTTTAATATTTGACATTCTAAGAATCTCAAAACATAACATTTCAAAAACAAAATCTATTGTAAAATTTAAACTTGTGATATATATAATACAATTAACAACACATACCTACTACAAACTATTTTGCATCAACATTTCAATTTTGAGGATGGGCATCTGAGGTCCTAAGTAGGTAAGCAATGAATGCTTTAGGTCTTGGGTAGAGTGCTGCAAGTGAATGCTAGAGGGCATGGGGAGGGTGGAGGTGGGAGTGTAGGAGGCAAATATATGTCTACCGAGCGTGTGACTAGGTAGAATGTTCATTTTTTGGTTGTCAAGTTTTCTAGAAGATTTTAAGTCTATCTACTTTTCACACAACAAGTTTTCAAAATATTAGCTTCAAGCTTAAACACAATTATCTCATGTTGAATCCTTCATCTTTGTAATTGGATTTTTTTTTGGCGAATTTTCACCACTTGTTTTCAAAAAACAATTTTGTGCAAATTGCTTTAAGGAAAATAAGTTGCATAATTTGAAGATTTTGCCATATTTAAACATTTGGAAAGGGAGGGCTAGCCATCATGTTGATGGGTGATCTAGATTATTCGTTGTCCAATCTCTCAAGTGCTTTTGTTGATTGCTTCCATCACTTGCAAATGTGAAAGCTTAAGATGAAACTTCACTACCAAACATGAAAGTTCAATATCAAATTTTGCCACTAAAAGGGAGATGAAATTTTAAAGCAGGATTACATTAGTAGGATGAGATTTTTAGTTTAAGGTGTTCTTGTATGATATATTGATGGCTTGAAGTAGAGCAAGTAGGAACAACAAGATGTGTTAGATGCAAGGGCTATAAAAAAAAATTCATTTTTCTACAAATCTTCTTCCATTGCGAGTTTGCATCCCTTTCTTGTTACATTGCATATTTCTAGTCTTGTGTACAAGGAGGAAATGGATTTTGGCAGTTACAATGGTGCAATAAAGAAGCATTGCATGGGCTTCCAAGAAAAGAATAAGGTGTAGTTTCATGAAAGCAAAGTTTTAAGTTCAAACCTTCAAATTTCATGGGTGATTTTTCAACTAATCTTCCTTTTCCAAAATGATTTTGCATCTTCCCATTCCAACTTTGAAGACCTCTTTTGTGATGCATTTTATCAAATATGTACAATCCTTAGGTCCTTGAATATTTGGAGTGCCACATTGGTGATGTTTTTTCTAATTGGAAATCATAATCAATGCTTTGTTTATTGCTTCATGAATGTTGACACATGAGAATGGCATAACAAGAAGCAGATCAAAGTTGTAGTCTATAAATCTATGTCACATTCAAGTTTTAAAAAAAAAATAGCCTTTTGTTGTCTTCTTTGGTTTACACATCAATAAAACAATCAATTTTTAAAAAGTTGTTGTGCCAAATCCTATGTTTTTGTGTGTCCATCGTGCATACCATCACATGACATTGATATGTTTGTTTTAAAATCCACTTAACAAATTATTCATTATTTATTTGCATCCTTACTACCATGTAACTTGAAAAGTTCACATTTGTTTGTCAATCAAAGCTATGACCTTGTTTGTTAATTGAGGCTAAGGCTTTTTAAAAATCTTGGTTGTGAATAGGTTGCACCTTCCTCTTTCTTTTGACTATGGCACTCCTTAAACCTCTAATGGACTTCAAGTTTCATTTGTTGTTTTCATCTTCAATGCCAATTGATCTTAGTTCTAGCAATGCGGACCACACTTTTCTAGCACAAATTTTGGAACCTACCTTGTTTCCCAATCTATCACCCATGATCGAAAAATCGCTGCCTATTGCATTTGTGTTTGTGCTTATTGGATTTCAAAAGGGAAAGGAAAAAGTCAATGAAAAAGTCATTGCAAATCCTTTTGTAGATCCTGCTGAAGCCCCAATTAGTGATTCAAAGAAGAAAAAGTAGAAGAAGTTTGAGTGGGAACTAAATAAGGTTTACCAAAATCCTTGGGTTACAAGGTTTTTAAAAATTATGTGCTTGTTTGTGGAAGGGATGACAAAATGAGAATAATAACATGCATGGTTTGCTCCAAAATTGAGGGCAAAAAAAAACTATTGATACCTAGACTTGACTTTTTTTTAATCAAACATTTAGGGTTGAGGAAGTGTAGTGCTACCAAACTTAGAGTTTTTATTAATGCATATTATGTGAACCCTAATAATGCAAATGTGATGAATGAAAAACTTTATCCATCCATAGGGTGTGACACAGTTGCTAGCTAATTTAATTGAGAAGGTGGGGAAGGTCAAAAAATAAAATAAAATATACAATTTCTTGTAATGTGGCATGATGCATCTATTCAACTAAAGATGTGCAACGTTTGATTTTGAGAATTTCAAAATATTTTGAATTTTTTTGAAAATTGAGAATTACACATGCAAGCATTGGTCCAACTCTAGAGGTTGGACAATGGTTGACCCAATCCACAACATTGTATTATGAGCCATTAGAGCTGTAGTTTAAAAAACAACGTACATTTTGGCAAGTAGTGACAAAATTATATCATTGATAATCATAGTTGGGTGAATGTGCATGTGCATGGGATGAAAAATCAAAAGAGGATATTAATCCCATATAAATAAATGTAACCAATGAAAGGCTCAGCATGGACCCATGAGGGGTCCAAAATTTTCCCTTTTCAGGAAGGAGGGGGGCAAGGATTTTTTTATTTTTATATTTTCTTTCCTTGTTCTCATCATGTTCCCTAATGTGCTCTCATGAGGTTCCAAAGGATTCCCCAAGTTCTCAAGTTTTTCCCCAAAACGTTCCCAATAGCACCTCACTTTTATCCCATATCACCATATTACATTTGTTCAAAATCCAAGAGTCAATTGAATTTAAAGCTTGAAAAAAGATATAATCACTCCGACAAACAACACTCGACAACTTGTTGTCGACAACAAGTTATGAACATACACAAATTATGATATTCACATCTACAAAAACATTTTTTTTTGTGCAAGGAACTAATTGGATCCATCTATCCGCCCCGTACCTCCCCCCCTTCCCCCAAAAAAAAAAAAAAAAAAACTCACCTTGACATACAAGCAGTCACAATTTTTAGCCAACCAACCTCCCTCCTTCACAAATTTGAGAGAGAGAAAAAAAAAAGCACTGATTAGAATACTTGTGGTAATTTGGAAAAAAAGATCCAAAAATAAAAATTAGGACCCACCATCTAAATCCCCACTCTCCCCCAAACTTCTAGAAACAAGCACCCAAAGAGGAGGAAGGCCCTGCAGAAGGAGGTCTTTTGGAATTTGTCAAGATGTGCATTATTAGAAACAATCTACCGATCCCAACATCGGAAGAGAAAACAAATACGACAAGTTGAACAAAAAGCAGGAAGGAATGGGCGAAGGAGCACCGTGGAGCTAAGGTTTTGATAGGTGCGTAAAATCTTCAGCTTCAGCTTCGACACCCCTCCCTGGATTCGACCTCTCCAGCTCCCCCACTATTGATGGAAACCTGTTCAACTTTACAACGAAGAAACAACAAAGCAAAGCCACCGAAGCTTGTTTGCACCAGGTGGTGTATGTTAGAGAGAAAGAGAGAGAGAGAGAGAAGTCCGGGTTTGCTTCCCTAAGCTGACCGAATAGTCGTCACACATCATACATCTGAAGAGCGTACCTACTTGGCACTTGCATCAAATCAAATTAAATATTTGTGATACGGAATAATTGTCTCCATTTTCTTAAGAAATCTAATCACTCGGGGATTGTGAGCAGGGCTTTTATGTGTAGGGTAATGGTCGAGGCCATTCCCCAAATAATGGCCCCTCCCATGCCACCGATATCGGTAGGATAACCATTTTACAAATAATATAATACCATAGCCTAGGGTCGGTTTTCACATGGACAAAACAAATAATAATAATAATTTCTTTTTAAAAAAATCATTTAATTTTTTTTGATTTGATTTGATTTTTTTTTCCCCATCATCTACCATAATATTGTGATATGAGCATTGAGTAGTGAAATTATTCAGATTGTATGTAGCCTATGATAATTATGATGATTTTCAACATGTCAACTTCATATTTTCACAAAATTTCATTTCATTATTTTGAGGATTATTTAATGACTAAACTGACCTTAGTTAGGGTAAGGTATACCACACAAGAGTCTGTGTGAGTGTGAGTGTGTTTTTTTTTTCCAATTTTGTGTTGTCAAGTATTTTTATAATGAATATTTGGCTAATAAGACATTTAACTAATATTTGGCTAATAATAATCTGTTGCAATCCTCCAAGATCTTCACAAGGTATCACTAAGTGTTTCTAAAAACTTAATACTAAATCTTTTTAAAAATTATTTAATACCAAACCTCAGCTGCAGGTACCCTAATAATTTGTGTGGAAGCGACCCAAAGACTACATACAATTTCCCTGCCAAGTATGTTAATAATAATTAATTATTTAGAAAATCTGTTACATTTAAAATCCCAAGACTTTCACAAATGTTAATAAGGTATGTATCATTTTTCCGAGCAAATCTTGTAAGAATTATTTAACAATGAACATGAGTGACACATAGAATAATTTAAAAAGAAGAAGAAGAAGTCATGGAGCCAAATCTTTTGAAATTCTATTTAAATCCCAAACATGAGTCGCGCGACATCAGGTGCACACACAATAATTAATTCTTCCACCAAATAGTTTAAAATAACAGACCCCTCAATTAGTGTGGAAGCTACCAAAACACCACAGTTTCCCGCCGAGTTTGGTTTTTTTTTTTTTTTTGAAG
>Ga0209208_10001232_pt1 | contig 35859 bp, 22 predicted proteins | sample S1TSphfallax_3_FD_187694 | JGI IMG/M metagenome (GOLD analysis project Ga0209208, IMG submission 187694) | Host-associated microbial communities from peat moss isolated from Minnesota, USA - S1T2_Fd - Sphagnum fallax MG (SPAdes) (version 2) | ecosystem: Host-associated > Plants > Peat moss >...
AACATATTAAAAAATAATAATAAATTATATATATATATATATATAATTAAGTTAATCAATCAAATATCAAATTAATCAATTTGATTTTTAGATCCAACTTTTTATTATCCAAATAAATAAAGTTAAACCAAATGATTTGTTAATTATTTTAAATAAATAAATGATTATTTAACTCTTGATATTTAATCATTTAAAATATCTAAAATACTTGTCTAATAATTATTTGATTATATGACAAAAAATTGTTGATAATTCATTAATTACTTAAAATAATTTCTTAATCATTCATTAAATTGGGGGGAAATTTTTAGGGTTTAGACATATGTGAAACAATACAATTTCATTCCATATCTTCTTCAAAGAAATTGGAAAAATTAGGTTGGAAAGATCACACAAAGGTAAGAATCAAACCTTATGTGGAGACCCAACCTTAAATTCAATACAGAGTTTGTCAAAATCCAAAAATTAAAAGTTCATGCTTAATTTTTTTCAAATATGTTCATGTTTATGTTTTTTCCCTTTTAAAGTTGTAAATTCATTTATAAATAAATAAATAAATAATTTCTAATTTAATAAGATTGTAAACCATGTTTAAAAAAAAAATTAAAACACATGATTTTTTATTTTTAAAAATGTTTCACATAATAATAAAAATGATCTTTCCCATATATTAATCATATGTCTAATTGAGAATTTATTTAATGTTTTTTTGATATATAGTAAATCATTTTTTGGTTAAAATAATTGTATATTGGATTAAAAATATTGATCCAAATATATTGTTATTTATAACATATCAAATAACACATTATAAAAATAATATTATTATGGAATTATATTGTTGATTCATTTCAATACATATAATGTTTTCATATTTATGTAATATAATATAAAAATAATCTAAATTATATATATTAACCCATGGTTATGTATATTGCATTTATTTTTTATGAACTTTTTTTTAATGCGAATTAAAAATTTTCAAAATATTAATAGTTAGGTATGAAAATGTTCATAAGCTCTTGGAAACCATGCTAGAGTTTGTGTGGATTTGGAAGCTTTGTGAGGGCCAAGTTGTTATGTAATCTTTTCGACACCTTCAAAAGTTGAAACATGATTCAATTGTTTAAGGAACATGGCAATGTTTTAAAAAAAACAACCAAGAATTCGTAGCTTCGATAAATTATTAGCTTCAACAAAAACTCATTGCCAAGGTTGTCAAATTGACTAAAGTGTCAACATTGACCAAGCTAGATAACCTAGCCTTACATAAGTAATAGGTTAATAAGCTACTTGTTAAATAACCCAATTAACTACCTAGTAAAGTACCTACGTAATATAGGCCTATTATGTAATTTATTCACTAGTGTAAGCCTTTTAGGTTAATATCTTTGATGGTCTAAGTAGGTATTCAAGGTGGTTGAGCTTATTAGGTAAACCTACTAGTTATGTAGGTAGTTTACTAGCCTAGGCCACATAAACTTAATAAGCATTTATGACATTTTAATGTCTATTCTTTTTTATATTATAACATATTAAATTTGAATTTAAAAAAATTATTAAAAAGAAAGCACATTTTTTCATATAATTATTATAAGTATATATTAGATTATGATTCAAGTTTAAATTTGGGACATTTAAATTAATTAACATTTTTTTTACGAATCTATAACAACTAAAATAAATCTAGGGTGCATTTTGGGGGGAATTTTATATGTAAAAAAATGTTATATATATATATAAGAAAGTGAAAAGAAACAACTTGAAAATTTTAGCAAATGGTAAAATACATACCTTATTTTGTGTTTTGTTACAAATTTTATTTAATCATTTAAAAAATTAAGCCCAATTTTTAGTTGGTGAAAGTAAATACATGTGTGGATATCGCAAAATTATATGAAACCTTAACCCTAAATGCAATAGCCATATTCAAATTCATTTCGAAATAACCCATAGGTGATTTAAGTAAAACCTTAAATGAAAGCTTAACTTTAAATGCAATACTCACATGTAAGGTATTTTCAAGATACCCGATATGTAATTTGGGTGGTGCCTTTGAATGAAGACCAAGGTTTAGATGCAATACTTGCATGCAAGTTCATTTTAAAATAATCCATAGGTGGTTAAAGCAAACCTTATGTGAAGACTTAACTCTAAATGCAATATTCACATGTAAAATCATTTCAAAATAAATAATAAGTGGTTTGGGTACCCAAAATATGTCATCTTTATATACCTAAATTAATTATTATTCTGAATTAATTTTATGATAATTAATTCTCATGAATAATTATCTAAAATAATGATTTGAATAATTTATCAACCTAAAAGAATTTAATTAAGATAATAAATTAAATATCAAATTATCAATTTGGTTTTTAGATCTCAATTTTAATTATTTGAATAATTAAAGTTCAACCAAATAACAAGTTAATTAATATTAAGAAATAAATGATTGTCTAAATAAGATATTCAATCATTTACATTATTTGAATTTCTTTTGTAGTAATTCCTTAATTATGACACTATTGGTTGATACTTAAATTAGATTATTGTGTCATATGAATCCTTCAAATATTACATTGGACACCTGTATGCATGTATTGCAATGAATGTAAAAAAATCAATAACTATTATGGGACCTATATGTGGGTATTGCATATTTGAAAATGACCTTTTAGAATTTAAAATAAAAAATGATGTAGGTATTGCATAAGGTTCATTTTGATATTTGTAAACCTTAGATAAATTAATGTTACCTATTCATATGGGCTTATTTAAGTTTTGATTTTTACATATAAAGTACTAAGAAGATTATGAAAAAGAAAACATATATGATTAACCATATACCCATCAAACAAATGTGATTAAAATAAAATATTATATTAGGAAAAGATGTAAAAAAATGGGTGGATCGAAAAATGCTAGAAAACCCAATGGAAAAAAAAGGTTTTATATAATACATCAAAAGACCAAAGTTTAAAAATTGGGTAGTCCAAAAAATGAAAAGGCTGAAAAAAACCTAGTTAATTATATAAAATGGAAACCTTAAACCATATCATTATATACAATCTCATGTTTAGTTTGGTACATAACTACTGCATTTGTAGCCCTTACTACATGATGAACAATGTATTGATGGCGGCATTGCATTTCAACCTGAACTACATTTGCAACAAACTTTTGTTTTTTGTTGTGCCTTGAACCTTATAAACACCTTAAAACCACCAAATTAAACCTTAACATAGCTGGATGAAACAAAATTATAAAAAAACAATAAACATTGATTATTATTTTATCTTACCTTACATGAATCATTCTAAATTCATGGAAATCCAATACATCCTGTCAACTTTTGTGTCCAACTTGCTTTAGTGGACTTTCAATCCCAATTTTTAACATCCCATGCCATTTTCAATTGTCATGTATATGCAAAACAAGTGGATATCGAGGCATGCTTACCATGCCCTAAGCATTAAGACCCAACATGCACAATAGTTGCTTTGAAGCTAATTTGACCAAAGTTAGTTTTGGTAATGGTGGACATTGTTTTGCAATAATTACCAACTTATCCCACTCACACTGGACTTTGGCACAACATGATTAGCAACCTTTTTATCATTCTGCCTTTACACGGCCATGGCATCTCCCAAGATGCGAACGTTCATTTTAACATGCTCTTAATGTTGAAGATTTTTTTCAAAAGTTAAAGGCCTTTTAGGTTTGGCCTTTTCTATCACCAAGCCATGCACCTACTTCAAATGTTTGGTCAACAACCATTTGACACAATATGCGGCAATGCAATGCCAACTTTACTTCCATTTTGATTCAACCTTCATGCATTCTTTATTCTTTTGAACCATATTAGGTGGACAAGGGGGTGTCAATGGTTGAGAGGTCTAATCGGTTTAAAATACCAGTTTCAAATTTCGTACCTAAACCAAAAAATATTTTTAAAAAAAATCCTTTGTAATAAAAAAAATCCTAACCCTAACACGTTACACAAAAAGTTCAAAAAACAGAACTAAGGTATTACAAAACATAAAATCACATGATCAAATGCAACTTTTGCAAATTTTAACTGTTTTCAAATATTACAATAAAAAAATTTCAACAATTTTTTTTTCGTATTTCCATAAAATGATGGAAGATTTGTACAATTTTTTAAATTTGGATTTAAACAATCTAACCCACCATTTTTTGATCGAAATTCCTAATCTGTATTGGGAGTGATCTCATCATTTGAATTACAAATTATCACCATTGTGAACTCTAAGCCACATAAATTGCTTAATTTGTCAATTTTTAGTTATGATGAAACAACATTTTGCTCCCTAGGTTTCAATTATGATGGAACAACATTTTGTTCCCCAAGTCCTAGTTGTAATGGATCAACATTTTGCTTCTGAACTTCCAAATCACCACCATTTTTTTTTCAATTTCCTTCCTCTAGCCATTATAACCTTCAACATTAAAAAAAACCACCATTTCATTGTCAATTGTTAATTCTAATGAACTAAACCAAAAGGACCAAAGAAAAAGGAAAAAAAAAAAAACGACGGTAGCTTATTGCTATTGCTTTCTTCATAGCACCACCATCATAGAAGAAGGTGACAACATTGTTGTTGTCACCTTCTTGCAGTAAAGCCATCGAAGAAGTTAACGAAAGTTGCCATCTTTTTCTTCTTCTCAAACATAGAAAAAAAGGTGACGACAACTTTCATTGTTATAACACCACCACAAAAGAAAATGACGATGCATTGTTGTCTTCTTCTTCTTCTCAAACATAAAGAAGAAGGTGATGAATACAGCTACCATTGCCTTCATTGTTGCAACACCACCACAAAAGAAGATGATGATGCATTACTATCACTTTTGTTGTTGGAACACCAACACAGAAGAAGACGATGGCACATCGTTGTTGCCTTCATTGTTGCAACACCACCATAAAAGAATATGATGGTGCATTATTGTCGTTTTTTTCTTTTCAAACATAGAAAAGAAGGTGACGATAGCATAATAGTGACATACTTTCAATTCGATTCAAACATACGCGTATTATACGTTTTTTTGGGCTTTTTCAAAAATACTTGAAAATACTTGATACAAAGGCCAATTTTCAAGCCTTTGTATTTTTATAATGCTTTTTTAAAAATACTTGAAAATACTTCTTTTTGAGCACCTTCGAAAAATACTCGTATTTCGTATGTCACTACTATGGACGATATCTTGTTGCCATCACTTTCTTTGCTACAACACCACCACAGAAGAAGCCAACAACACATTACCATCGTCTTCTTCTTCTCAAACACAAAGAAGAAAGCAATGACAACAAGTTGTCATTGCCTTCTTTGTTGCAACACCACCATAGAAAACGGTGATGGCAACAAGCTATCGTCACCTTTTTTGTTGGAACCCCACCATAGAAGAAAACAATGGTGTGTTGCCATCATCTTTTTCTTCTTCTCAAACACAAAGAAGAAGGTAATGGTAGCTTGTTGTCGTCACCTTCTTTGTTGCAACACCACTACATGAAAAGACAATAGTGCATTGTTGTCATCTTTTTTTTTTCAAGCACATATAAAAATGCAACAATAGCCAAGTGTCGTTGCCTTTTTCGTAGCAAAACACGTAATAAAACAACAACAAAAAAATGAAAAGAAGGGAGGGAGCTTACCTTCAAGCTCCCACTTTGCCCTTTCACTTTTGGCTCCCGCTTCTACCCTTCCACTTCTCCCCTTTCATTTCAAGTGCTTGTTCCTGACTACCAATTCAGCCCTCCCTCTTCTAGCTCCTAGTTCTACCCTCCCTCTTCTGCCCTCTTGCTTCAAGCTCTCTCGAGCTTTGACAATGGAGTGAGCGCAAAATGAGGTGAGGTAGGTAAGTAGGAGGGGGGAGGTAGGTAGGAGGGCAAAAACTTTGGGGCAGAGAAAAGGCTGAAAAAAAACCTTGGGCAGGGGAGGATGTGTTTTCTGTTCATCCCCAAAAGAGCTTGAACGGCCTCATCCTGAACTGGTGCCACTGGTGGCTGCTGGTTCACTCCAGCCAAAGGTACTGTCAACTCTGATTTGGCTGCATGGAAAAATTTAAGAAATACTGCCATCTTTTCTTTATCTTCCCTCTCTGTAAGATAGGTAGATGCTAAATACTATATACTCCCCACCCCCATTGAGCTCTGTCCAGTGCTTGTTTTTCTTGTCTTCTTGCACATGTTTGACTTTCAGTCCTGCATAAAACCACACAGTATGGTTCTACATGTTGTTTTAATTCTGCAAAAGAACTTAGCAATGTTGTTTTAATATAAGGACCCATTTTACGTTTTGCAGCAGCTCAACAGATTCCCAATCTGAACCTTCCAGGTGTAGAAGGTGCTACAGACTACTGCCAAAAATCCAGATGCTGAGAAAAACATGATTTCTTTAGTATCTGAATAAGTTATCACAAACTTTAGGCCAACCTAACACTAGGAGTCAGGGCCGATGTTCAACCCAAATCAAGCATTCCTAGTGATGCAAAAGTTGAAATCAGCCCTCACAGGCTTTACTGTAAGAGTCAAGGCAGAACTAAAAAAAACCCTATGCAAAGAAGACTCATGGCTAAAAACTGACATTCAAATGGTAACAAAGAAGACCTAAGACAAAAGAAGTTTTTGTTTCTATTGAAATATTTAGAAGATATTATGTCAAGAGAACTTATCCAGAACTTCATTTAAGCATTAGTCAACTTGAACATTATATCTAGATTGGGTAACATTGTAGGTAAGACACTAAACAACAACCCTCAACAAGCACTGTCTGTCACAAAGAGTGGCCAAGAGTGCTCAGCCCTGTGAGGAACCACCTGGTTCTCTTGCAAGGTTTGATTGATTGACCCTCATTCTAGAATACATAAAAAGCCATAGTACCTTGGCAGCTTGGGCACAAATTATATATATTTAGAAATGCTGAAATTTTCCAAAACAAAAAATTTCACAGACCCAATTCCAAATTTTGTGAAAGAAAGTGAAGAATCTTTTGGGAATGTTGTAGTTTTCAGAATGAATTCTTCAAAATAAATTAATTAGTTGACAGGCATGTGCTGAAGCTGCCCCTTGTACTACAAATTCCAAAAGGACCACATACTCGGAATTTTAGAATGGGTGACATTATATAAGTGTATGACAATTATTGGTCATCTTCAGATTTCCAAGGGCACATATGCAATACTTTTTTTTGGTGGTCCTCTCCTTGTATAATAAGCATCAGATTATGCACCACCATTGGATCAATGACACAAAATCTGATTAAGAGATTGTACTTCATGAGTAGGCCATGATAGGTAAGTGGTTTCCAAATGGGTATATACCATCACAAATTGATGTGTACACTTACATCAATGGAGATGTGGAGATGCCCTTTTTTAACATGACAACATGATAATGTCATGTGGGGCATGAAGCTTTATGGTCGAGTGTGAGGGCACTACCAAAATGAAAGCACGTGAGGTGTGAACCAAGGGTAAGCACAATTTCAGTAATTCTCCTGCCCACAAAGCTTAACACAGCATAAAAATCAATGCAACCTTTAGAGAGCAGTGGCTTTAGGATTTTTTTAAACCCAGCATGAATACAAAACACCCACTCGAGAGGGGGAGGATTAATTGTGCACTAGAACATGCCTTCTAATTACACTACAAGAATTCTAAGAGGTTTTTATGTAACATTTAGTATCAATAATAAAGAACATTGTGCATTGGAAAAGAGGCAATGTTTTTTTGGTCAATTTTGTGACATGACCCTAACACAATGTATTCATTGGGACTTTAAAGTTTTATTTTTCTCATGACAACTTATTCATAACTTCAATACTGTTGTTGTGAAAATGGTTAAACATTAAGTCCTCCTAGTTTTTTCTAAGTCTAAAAATCATAGGCATTACAGGCCATAAATTTCCCTCCCACGTCTCTTTTCATCTGGTCATTTTCCCTTTGGGCAGTACATTATGTTCTTTCACACCTATCTCCTTTATTCTCTAAACTTACCTTGCCTTCCACAGCTACTTGGCCACAGCTTTGCCTCACATGGGCCATTATTATGTAAGGTCCATAGTGCACACTATTGAATTATTATTGTCCAACTAGGTTGTGACTATTGTACAACAACTTAATACGAATACTTATTCATACAGCCTTGCACATAATGACTCAACAACCCATTCAAACATTATTAATGTCATTGTGACTCTTTAGCCCATACCAAACACACTACCAGATTCGCTGTAAAAGATGGCCACCATCCACTTTAGTATATTTCTCATAGTCTATGATTTGAATGCAGCTGAGATCTTGTTGCCTACTCACCTGACTAACAACTGCCTTTTCAAAATGGGTAGCTAATGTTTGATGCAACTCAAATGTGCTGGGTACCTACTTAGTACTACCTAGAGAAGGCTACCCAAGCGCCAAGAAAGCTTTAGAAAACAAGGCATCACAAACACGCTGGCCGTGCCAATAGGTAAGATGTTGTACATCTACCTACTGTGTCCACACTCTGAATACCAAAAAAATCCAACCAATCTAAACAGTCTAAACACTTTCACCAAAAAAATGGTTCACCTAATGTGAAACCAGTTCTAATAAGGTAAAACTTCCAAAAGTTGGATTGAATGCAATAGTCCCTGTGCCTGTGGGGGCAGGGCCCAACAAAGGAAATATTGCGAGATGCTAAATATCCCCCATCGACCTCTGTCCGTCACTGTTCTCAGGCACCCTAACCCACCACCGGAGCTGCCATCATGGCCACCAGGGGGGCCCTACCCATCACCGTCTGTAGAATGTCGTCAATCTCATTTCCAAGCAATCGTTGTCGACTGTGATTGATTTTTTGATTGCAGAATACTCTCATGTTCTATGCAACATTTTGCATGCACATAGATTTGAAAACAGGCTAAAAATAGTGCCTTGAATGTTCCTAGTTTTCATCACGCAAAGCTCTAGATTTCGACCACAGCAGAACCACCTTTGAGGTCTGTTCACATCTTGCATCTAAAATTAGACTAACTTGTGGTAAGATTCATGGCCAACCCACAACCATACATTTGATGAAACCAACACAATAGGTTGCCACAACTTGCAATTTTCTAACAACAAACTTGAAACACCAATTTTTTGTAAAAACAATATTTTTTGCTACAAAACATGATTCTTTATACACCACAAATTCAGAAACTGATTTCCTATCCATGCTTGCAATAGAAGAGTTTTGAGTTGCATTAGTCATTTGTTTTGTCTTGTTTCATTGTTTGCAAAACCTTAATTTTTCGAAGTTTTTGACTTTTAGCATAGATTTTGATGCAAGAATGTATATTCAACCTAGAAGCTTCCATTTGGCCTAGATTCCAATTAAGCTTGGGATTGAAAATGACTTCCAATTGCAACTCACATTCAGCCTAGATTCTAATTCTTGCATAGTCTTCTTAAAAAATTAGGATACAAAACCAAAGTTGCAAATCATTTGTGGAACTAGAGAATTTCATTATTGCAATGGCACATGAAGATGACAAAGTTGTGGATGTTGTAGGTACACACACAGACATTGGAGAATGAACCATTTCTTGTTTCAACGGAAAGGGATTTAATTCAAGCTTTGAATGAAACATTGTAATCTCCTCGTCCTGGACCATTTCAAAAGCATGATATCAATTGGCTTCCTCATTTCACAACCAGGCATGGCCTTTATAACCACATTGAAATTGGGTCATTCCATGGGATCAACTTGAAGATTTTGTCTAAGGGGAACAAAATTACCCTGAGTTGCCTTGCAAATTTACAAGGACAAAGGAACACAAAATTTGTAATCCCCCAAACACATTGTCACACCCTAAAACAAATTCTACAACGCTTGTTTACAAGTGTTATTTTATCTTTAAGGTTGTCCTTTTTCAAAGCAATGCATTGTTTTTTATTTGTTTGTTGCCATCCATTGTTTCTTTCACATTCAGGTTTTTAAATGTTCCATATGTGAAGATTTCTGTATTTTGGGCCCCAAGTTGAAATGACCTCAATATTTTAAGCTCCAAAACTACATTGCACCATTGTGTAAAACTTAGCAACATCCAAGCAATTTGTTTTGAGTTATTAGTTGGTAGATTCTATTAACCCCTTTCCAATCTCTCCACCCCTAATTGTTTCCAATGTCTATTGTACCTCACATCTATTCTCCATCTAACATTATTCTTCATTATTTCCTATTGCATAATCTAATTATTATTTCCAAATTGAAACATATCTTGAATTGTCTACCCTATATCTTACTTTCATGCGAGTTATGATGTCCTACAATCTTCTATTTTATATTGACTTACACCTTAGTTTGGAATGGGGTTTGATGTCCTGCCCTAAACCTTAGTTTCATGTGTGGTTTAATGTCGTATCCTAGACTTTACTTTCTTTTGCAGTTTGGTAAATAATTTGATTCACTAATGCAACTTTTGGACTATCATAAAGTGAATTCATTATATTCTTGATATCAGTAGGTCATTTAAAGCCATTATCTTTGTTCTGGAGATACTCCTACAACTTTGGACCAGAAGATAGAACCAACATTCTACTTATAGGCATGTAAAAGCTTTTCTTGTCTACACAACAGAAACGTAGGCAAAGGAAAGGGAATGATATTACCACCAAAAAAAGGGAAGAAAATCTTTGAGTGAATTTCCAAAATTGACCCAACATTCACAACCCAAATCTCGAATTGGGAAGGTAATGTCAAGTATGTCCATCAAATGAGCTTGTCAAAAAGCATTCATCACCAAGCAACCATATCTGGACCCAAGTCTTTGTTAGCTAATATACCCTAATTTTGGAAAACCTTAATTTGATTTTTTATTATGTCCAACAGGTCCCTTTGGATCTAAATCTATTGAACCAAGATGACACACCATTGACATTTGGAATTCAAATTCCATGGTAGTTTGAAATGATGGAAAAATTTGGAAAACATAATTCAATTTCATTCGATGCAACCTTTAGAACAAATCAAAATAGGGTATGCCTTTCCTTTCTGTTGAACCTCCTCTTCCATTGAATGAAGTGTAATGACAAGATCATTGTTTATGAATGCATGACATAATATTTGTTCCATGTTCTTTGCAATACCCTTTGTATACCTTGATGGTGTTTGATGAATGATAGAATGGCATACTAGTTGCCATCATTGTCATTGGAAAAAATAGGGAGAATGACCTACACCCAATTCTCCAAACATTATCAAAACGCCTCCCAATCAATTGGATGCCCAATGCTATCATTGTGGGCAATGTGCCAGTGGAAATCAATGTCCTAAGGTAAGAATTTGCTACAAATCAAAGACCTTTGATATCTACTTTCATTCCATCCCATGTTGAAAGATATTTGTTTGTAAGCCCATAGCCTCAACGTTTAATTTTCAAGCTTGCATTTGCAACAACATTTGGCCCAAAGCCAAGGTGTTTTTGTGCTTGTGGCATGTCTGCAAAGCTTGGGTTGAGAATGTAGTCAAGAAGATTATTAGTGTGGAAAAAAGGTCAAGAATTTTATCTATTCTTTGAAGCATCATGTATTCTCGAGATTGTCCATTTCATGCAAAACTTGTCTTGTGGGCAAAAAAACAACTTGAGAAGTTGGCACCCAATTATCCTAATTTAACCCACTTTTGCGAATATTAGAATCAACATTGGTTGCCAAAAGCAGGGATGTGGTGCATTGGAAATCAGAACATCCCCCATGTAGGACAAGACACTAATGCAACTATGGAATCATTTCACATCAATATGAAACGAATTTTGTATTCTTTTTGGGAGAGGCTTATAGGATGCAAGATGGACTGGCTCATCTACTTGTTGGTGATGTTCTAACTCACTATTAGTACAAGGTGCAATGCAAAAAAAATGGTTATGTGAGAAACAAAAAACAGGAAGGCATTGTTGCCAGTGCCCTCTTTTAAGCTTGTGACATTTTAGATACAAATGTCCTATTGCACCTAGATGGGGAAGACATTACATTTGTGGCATCCACCAACCACCTGGGAAAAATGTGGACTGTTCATGCCCCAACTTTAGAATGGTCACAATGTGATTGACCCTTTATAGCACAAGGCATTATTTGTAAACATGTCATGAAAGTTTTCAAGATGCTTCATCCAAACATTGGGGATGGTTTAATTGTTAGAGAGATTGGTACCTTGCATGGGGTTGCACGGGGTGGTGTAGTCCCCAAACACAATAGTTTTATTATGGGATTGAAGACAATGACACCAAAGGTGATGATCCCATTGACGAATGGCTTGGCCAAGAAATTGGCTTGGAGTTCAAGGATCATCCTAAATCCACAATAGATGAGGATGTAATTGATGTCATTGACAAGGTTTGCTTTTACCTTAGAACCACGACCATGGAACTTCCAACCTTGCAAATGCATTTGCTTTCAACATTGAAAGTTTTGAGAGGCAAACAATAGAACATGTTAACACAAGGTGTTGCCAATTTGGCACACCCAACTACCATAACTTTGTTCCCATACACAATAATGCATTGAAAAGGCATAAAAGATTGCTTGAACCACTAGAAGAAATTTTTAAATCTATGACTCCATATATGACTAATTTTGTAGTCATACTGGACATATATAACTTAGAGGCCCTTAGTTGTAACATATGAATAGCAAAGGACAAGTAGTCATTTAATGTTTAATGTGGCACTTTTCATCTTATAGTCATTAACAACAAGTCATAGAGGAAAGACCATATATAATGTTAAGGAGTCATATAATGAATGACTAAAATATCATTAGCAGACACAAAACATTTTTATAGGTAGGTGGGTAGGTGGGTAGGTAATAGGTTTAGGTCGATGGAAAAAGGCAAGTAGGTAGGAGTTAAACCTACCTAACCTAACTTATGTAACCTATGTAATTACTTTAGTCTAGCCTACTTACCCTAGCCCATTAGGAAGGCACATAGGTTGCAAGTATTAAGAATTGAACCTTTCATCTTCACAATGATAAACCAAGTCTTTACCAATGGACCACAACATCAAAAGGTGTCCTATTTTGGTCAAATTTTTTATTTCACATGTTTATTTCATATCATTACAAGACTATGAGGTAGGTAGCAAGTGGTAAGATGATAGGTAAGAAGTGGGTAGGTAGGTAGGTAAGTAAGTGGGTCATGTGTGGGTGGGTAGGTGGGAAGGTAGGAAATAGGTATGTATGTAGGTACGTAGAAGGGTGGGTTGGTGGGTCGGTGGGTAGGTTAGTGGTTAGTAGGTGGGTGGGTGGGTGGTTGGGTGCATGGGAGGTAGGTAGGTAGGTAGGTGAATGGGTGGGTAGGTAAGTAAATAGGTAGAGAGATAAGTGGGTAGTGGGAGGGTGGATGGGTAAGTAAGTAGATAGGTAGGTAAATGGATAATAGGTAGGTAGATGGGTGGGTAAGTAGGTAAATAGGTAGGTAGGTGGGTGGGTTGGTGAGTAGGTAAGTGGTTAGTAGGTAGGTAGATAGGTGGGTGGGTAGGTAAGTGGATAGTAGGTAGGTAGATAGGTTGGTGGGTAGGTTGGTGGGTTAAGTAAATGGGTAGTAGGTAGGTAGATAGGTTGGTGGGTAGGTAAGTGGAATAGGTAGGTAGGTGGGTGGTTAGGTAAATGGGTAATAGGGAGGTAAGTAAGTAGGTAAGTGGTGGATGGGTGGGTTGGTAGGTATGTGGTAGGTAGGTGGGTGGGTGGGTAGGTAAATAGGTAGGTACATAGGTAGGTGGGGGTGGGGGTAAGGTTGTTTATGTTCATATCAAACGACTTATAGTTATTTTTTAGTCATTGTAATGACAATCAGACATCCACATCACTTTGTCATTAATCATGGATGCCATATAAATGAAATAAAAGTGATAAAAACTAACATCCCCCATTTTGTTACCACCTCATCATCTACTAATCACATGCCCCACTAATGTATGATTATAACTTTTTACACATAAGATCCGAAGTAATAGTTTATGACTAAAATCATACATATAGTCATTTGGGACTTATAGTCATAGATTTCTTGGTTACAAAGGATAGAAATTCTTCTAATGAACCCCCTACTCAGAAACACAACCATATAAAGGATAACCCAACAAGGCATAGGCACATCTAAAATGTGGTACCTTAGGGTGGGGTTAATTTCCTCTATGAATTATTAGGGTTTGTTTGTGTACCAAGTAATGTCTGTTGGAATTTGAAAATAATTAATACAATACTTGCAACTTTGTGTGATTTAGTTGAACGTTTCATGTATCGCTTTTAGCATTTTTTCCATAATTATGATTATGTAATAAAATATTGAATTTTTACATTATTTATGGGACATTGTACAAAGAATTATAAGAACATCCAGTAGACATCCTTGTCACAAAATATGTAATAACACATTGTAGACAAAATCAAGGTGATGTGGCTTCTACTTGGGTGTTTAAGTGTTTGTTTTGTCTTGGAATATATTGTCATAGATTGAAAGGGTTATATTGTGGGGAAGATGCAAGTATGGCAAGCAGTTTGTGTTCAATGTTTTTGATCCATCTTTAGAGGATTGCATGTTATTGGTGTTCAATTGTACCATTTTGCAACCTATAATGATACACCCAATTATTATGCCCTTTACACCATGATTTCCACACTATAATTCACCTAAAGCAAAACTTATAAATACATTTCAGAACCATGCAACAAACCCAAAAACCAAAATAAACATTCAACCCAACAACAATGCAAAACAAAGCTTTGGACATCACATTTGTAACCTGGAAACCAACAATGCAACAACAATGAATCTTGCCACCCTTTGGTTCAAACAATCCATAAAATGGGCACAATTAATAACTTAAATTTCTTGTTTGTAATGTGTCAATGCCATACATTGGCCAAAAATGGCATAGAACATTTGACCTTACAAAACTAGACAATGCACAATACATAGTCTTCAAGTTGCAATGCAACAAAAATATAATGGCACAAAACCAACCAGAAGATCTGCTAAATCCCAACTATAATATATTTGTTGTTTAAGAAACATAGGAGCCAAGCTTCCTTGTTTTACCATTCTGTCATGCTCCTATTACATTATGAGACTGTGTTGAAATTGATTGTACACCTTTAGTTGATAGGTTTAGCCTAACTATCCACCTAGATTTTGTTGACCTTGATTGTTGCAGGGCATCTAAGATTGCACCTTGCAATGTGTTTCATGCTTGAACAACTTCAACCTTTGAGAACATGTTCAATGTCACCTGCATTCACCAAACCCAATAGGTTAGGTCACACTATAGAATGGGTTGCAATCACATATAAAACTATCAACATCTCAAACATACACATACTTGAATGCTATCAAACCGATTCGTAGACTTCCATTTGCAATAACGGGTTATGAAAATCATAACATAAAACCCACATTCCCAATTTGACTCTTGTTGTGGCCCATTTGGCCACACCCAAGAGTTGTTTATTGTGGCCCCCTTCCAAACGACATTTTGAGACACGAGACCTTGCTTAATAGCCCATAGTTTAACAAAAAATTGGTGCACCAATGTAGATAGGAAGATATTTTCAATCTTTAGAAGGTCATAATGTAGAAGTTGGTCTTCATTCATTACAATCACGCTCTAATGGTTGGCATTCTATAGTGGGATTTTGAGGTCCTTGACATAAAGTGGGATTTCTAGTGTCTTTTGGACAAATTATAGTACATTCTGTTTTGATTCCCCTCTTTCTTTGGTCCAATTCTTTACAATGTCCTAGAGGTGAGGATGTGTGATGTACATCTACTGTGAATTCAAATGAAAGTGTGAGAACCAGAACTTGAAAAAATCCATGGAATCCGTGCTCAGGTGCCTTATGGGGTTGTCCAGAAGGGAGATACTACAAAATTCTAACATGTAAAATACAAAATGCATTATCATTCATATCATAAAAATGACCATTATGACACCAATAATGAGCCACCTTATAGCTTGCATTGGTCCTTGATTTTAAAAGTTGATTTTGACATTTTAAACATTGTTGCTTGTAAACCAAAATATTGATGCACAATTATGTAAGCATGTGAAAAATTAGCACCATCACATGAATTATTTTATTTTGGACTATTCAAATTTTCACATTAAAAATTGTTGGATGTAAATGTCAATTGTAAAAGGTAACTCTTCAAAAATCATTGAATCTTTTTTCCCTTTTTTGGAACCTCAATTATGAATAATGAACTTGCTAACATTATGAATAATTATTCATTCTTACTTTGTATTTTTCATCAATCCACAAAGCCTAACATTGTAAAGTATGCAAACCTACATCACCTTTTTTGTCAACATATACAAATCAAAACATTTGTGAAAGTTGACATTTAGTGTTCAAACCAATGTTGTGTAAGTATTAGAATTGCCATTAAATGGCCAATGGTTATCATGGTAGTTTTTAGTCCCATAATCTTTGTTTTCAAAAAATCAAAGAACCTTTTTTGATGTATAATTGCAATTTTCAATAATAATAATAACAATGAAAGGATCACCCATTAACTTGCATTATTTAAAAATGTGGTTTTTTCTAGACGTGTAGGCCATGGCTCATGACACATTTAAGGAAAACCATATGGTTCCATCCATTACAATTTAGGATATGTGGTATTTATTGTCACACATATTGTATAAAAATTGAAGGTTTTTCTTTCTTTCCAACTTTTTGATTTCACAAAATAGGTGAAATTTTGCCAGAAACAAACACATTTTTACATTAACAAAACATGTTTTTCCCCCATTTTTCATCCAATTTTATTCTTGAAATATAAAAAAATTAGCCAAACAATAAAGTCATATCTCTGGAGAAGTCCACACTTGCTTTAAAACCAATTGTGCAAATTACGCATTCTCATTCTTTTATCATGCAAAAATATTTGCAAAATGGTATAGGTGTTGTTGCAATTTAGTCCTATTGACAAGCACTTTTATTGAAACTAGGTATTTAATAGTAGCATTGTTGCAAGTATTTTTCAAAATGTGAATTCTTTGCTTTTAAGTTATAGGTTTTTTCTTGGGAGTTGGTTATAGTTGTTGTCTGTGAAAGTCTGATGTGACCTACCATGTAGCTATATTATTCTTGTGCCACGATGTATCCTCCAAAGACTATGAAGAAGGTTTTTTGTTTAGAAGTTAGAGTTTGTGGATATTGGCTAGAGTGAACCAAATCCACTATTTTAGCATGCTTTCAAGATTGTGGAACTTTTTTTTCATTTTTTTTCAAAATTTCAAAAGCAAGGATTTTATGGGTGAAAACCCATTTACATTAGTAGATTTTAAAAGAAAAATCTCCAAAATAAATAAATTTTCACCTTAAAAAAACTCAATTTGTAATATGTCTTGTAACATAATTTGTAATAGAATCATGAGAATTTCTCCTTCAAAATGAATCACCTAGTGTTAAAATGCTTTTCAAATCTACCTTCTACCTACTTTTTGGAAAATTGTCAAAGATCATGAACTATTTACTTTATGATCCTTTCATGCAAAATTAATCAACAAGAAGCCATGTGAATAGCATGACTAGTTGGGATTCATGTGACCACCTTGGAAGTGGTTATGGGTTTACTTTACCAATAGTCCATGTTAGATGTCATCTTCCCAAACATAATGTACTTTATCAATCCATGCCCATATTTTATGTCCAAACATTTGGTACATTAATCCCATTGTAATGCAAAAAAAATTTCAATTATAAAATTTCACAATGCAAGAAATTTCATAAGCAAATTCATCCCTTCACATATGCTTAGTATTTGTGAGTAATTTTCTATTTGATATTTGCATAATTTTTTCTAATTCGGTAGGTTTCTAAATCACTTTCCATTTCAATCAAACTTTAATTTGTTTCAATTTTTTTTGGTTAATGTTTTTGTTCACCATGATATATTCTGATTTTCAATGAAGTTACATGGAATTCGGAGGGGTGGTAGTTTTTTTCCACTCCCAAAAAACAAGCAAAAAAATTATGTATTAAAAAAGGCTTGATTAATGTTGTGGGAAAACAACATAAATTGAAAGGAATATTTGTTCAAACATCATGACGTTATAAAAACCAATGCATGCCTTCCCAATTATTTTCAAACCCAAAATGAAAATTGCAAAAAACTTAGAAATAAAAGTAATTCACATGTAAAAATCTTTGAGATTCCCAATACCAAAACGCACACACTTGGGCAAGGTTCACGATTAGCCTAAATCTTTAACCAACATCACTAGTAGAAATTGGCCAAAATGTAACCACTCGATTTGCAACTACATGTGACTATTAGTTATTTGTAATTATAGTTGGACATTTTTGCAACTATTTCTTGTGTTGATCATATTTGCGACTACATTGCAACTAGTTTGCAACTATTTTGGTGTTCATCTTTCTATGTGAACAACATTTAGTTTGGTTTTCATCCAAGAACAACAATTTATGTTTGATTAGTTGCAAATGTGACCAATTTAGTTGCAATGTGAATATACAAAAGTGTATTTTGTGAATTAAAAATAAATAAATTGGGTGTATTAATATATAAATGTACATTTTGAATGTATATGAACAACCATATTACATTTGTATTCAAGTAATATTATTAACATAAATGGCCTCAATATAATGATTACACTAATTACTGTATATTAAAATTTTATGTAAAATATTTACTTAATATACTATGCCCATATTACAAGTTTATCCAAACCATCTTATTAAACTTCTTAAAATTATCACAAATAAAATTTATAAATATTAAAAATAATATTAATATTATATGTTTATATTAACTACATGTAATAAAAAACTAAATTTCAATATTATCTTTCACTAATTTTTTTTAAATAATAATATTTTATTACATAATGATCATAATGATGATGATGATGATGACGATGATATTAGAATGATAGGAAAAATAATTACATAATCATTGAAATAATTACTAAAAATTTAATATATTATTATATTATTGTTAAATTCTTTTCAAATGACTAATGTACTTATTAAATTTTATTTTATTTTTATTAAAAAATAGAACTAAATTATAATAAATCATAATAGATTTAACAAATGACATAATAATATATAATAAAAAATAACTAACCTAGGCTAGCTACAAATTACACTATTATTATTATAAGTAATCCATTATGAAGTATTATTATATTATAGTAATTACGAAAAAATATTAATATATAGTTTCAATTTTTTTAATATTTCAAATTTATAATTAATATTAATTAATAATTAACTATTCTATTATTATAATCAATTACTATTATAAATTTTTATTTTCAGTTTTATTATTTTAAAATAATTACAATAATAGTTAGAATGGAAATCTAATAAATTAATATACAAATGCAAAACTTATTTTCGAAGGAAAATTATTCTTGTTATAAATATAAATATTTATTGTAATAATTCATAATCAGCTATAATGAGTGAAGTAATAATATAAATAATAAAAATGAAATACTATACACTGGCTACCAACTAACTACAACAATAATTGAATTAATGTTATTGTTACTATTACATATCTACATTTATATTTATTATGAATTATAAAAATGAAAATAATAATGGGAATAATTGTAATAAAATAGTTAGCCTTGGCTAGGTTCTAATTATATTATTAGATTAAAAAATTACTATTCAATTTTTGTAATCATTAATTATTAATAATTAGCTAATTATTTCAATATTAATTAATTATTAGTTGATGAAATTGGTTGATAGATCATTATAGTTCATATATGATGAAAATTAAATTGTTTATTATTATTGTTTATCTAGTTAATAAATTAAATAATAAAAAATAATACGATTAATTCATTAATCATAATATATTTATGATTATTACTATAAATAATTAGTTAGTTGGATAATTTATAAAGTGAATTGCTTAATTTTTAATTTAGTTGTTAAATAATTAATTAACTAGCTTATTAATTTATTTGTCTATATTTTATTCATTAAATAATTAGTAATTTTATTAGTTAATTAGTTAGCTAATTAGTTGTCATTTACATTTGTTTATATATTTTTCAAGATGAGAATGAAAACCAAAACAAATGGGATAAATTTTTTAGTTGCAAATCATCTGCAAATATTTATTTAAATTGAATTTGGACAAAAATGAATATGCCATGTGGCAAAATTTTATTACACCACATGTCACAATCTAAACCATCCAAACATATAAATTAATTGCCTTGGATTATTTCAAAATAATAAAAAAAATATTTTTAATTTCTTAGAGTTGGGACACATTGCAACACATAACTTGTTCCCATTGTTCACCAAAAACATCACATCCTAGTTGCAAGTGACAATACATATATGACAAGTTAAAAGATGAAGATGTATTTTGTTGACCTTTTCTTTTATAAAAAATTTGTTGTTGTTTGTAACTAGTGTTAATCCCGACTTGTCCAATGTGACTATTAAGATTTTAATTGCAAATGTCACTTACAACTAAAATTTAATTACAAGGACTAGTTGCAAAATGGTCTTTTTCTATTAATGCATTTAAATGCACAAATTTGTGAATTTGACTTGACAAGATCCAATTTTAAAATGCAACAAGTATAGGTTTATATATAAAATACTAAAAAATTTACATGTGAAAATATAACAAATATTCAACTTGCTAATGGACAAAGCTCTTTAGGATTCCAATTTTGTAGTAACTAGAATGATTATTTATTACTAAAACATGTGTTTGAAACACGTTACATGATGAAATGAAATTCATGTATTTAACTTCACAAATAGAAGATCACAATTTGGTCAAAAGCAAAGACATATGCAAATTACAAGCTCTTGTGCTTGCAAATCTTAAACAAAAGACTTTGTTTAAAATCTTGATCACCAATTCAAACAAAATAGTTCATAAATTTACCACTGTAGCTCAGATCAATGGTAAAAGTGGGGATGTAACCTAGGATGTGCCTTTGCAAATAATCCTTGCGTTTTTTTCAGAGTTACACCAAAGGTTTCAGACATGTCAAGCTTCATGGGTTCTTGTTGCAAATTTGGGGGGAGGGTCCAATCAAAACTTTGAAGAAGATTTGCTAAAACGATCTGAACAAACAAGAGTCCCAATGGACGTCCTGGACATGCACGTCGTCCAGTCCCAAATGGCAAGAGTTCAAAGTTGTGGCCATGCACATCAATTTCAGGATGTTGTTGCATGAAACGATTAGGATCAAATTCCAACGGCTTTTCCCAGATATTAGGATCACGCCCTATCGCCCATAAATTCACGATCAATTGAGTATTAGTAGGTAAGTTGTAACCTTCAACTTGGCAAGGTTGAATGGAGCGATGAGGAACCATAATTGGAGCAGGAGGATGGATGCGAAATGATTCTTTTAGTATAGCTTGAAGGTAAGGGAGATGCTGAAGATCTGATTCACTAACTAAACGATTGGTACCCACTATAGTGTCCAACTCCTTTTGTGCACGTTTCATAATGTCAGGATGTCGCAAGAGTTCTGCCATCACCCATTCCAATGTGGTAAAGGTTGTGTCTGGAAAAAACACAAAAAAATAGAAATATGTTAATTTGAATTTAATGATTACAACGAATGTTCCTGAACATTAATACTCATTAAAAAAATCCAAATATTTAGACAAGAAAAGTAAGCAAAATATAAGAAATGTGATAACTAGTGATGGTAGTAGTTTGGTACCTAGCCCCGCTGTCAACATGTCCTGGTACACAACACACATGTATGTCACTTGTTTTGTTAAGGAAATTTAGGTGTACATCCACCGTAACAATATTGAGATTGAATCACAAAAATTGTTGTAACATGTTTACTTTTGAACACATGAAATGAAATGTAATTCTTGAGAAAACACATAAGATTCATGCTTTTTTATCAAACCGGTCTAATAATATCCACTCACCGTTATAATAGCTTGAATTGTGTCATCCGAAAGGTGTCCAGTCCCATCTTCTTGAGGCATAGACAATAACACATCCACAAAGTCTTTAACCGTATCATCGTCAACAACATTTGGATTTCTCCTATGTTCATCAATGATTTGTTGGAGAAATGTTGATACTTTGGTGTGCAGTGCTTGTAAGGAAGCATCAATCCCTTGAAGCTTGGTCACCCACTTTAAGGAAGGGATGTAATCAGCAATAATGAAAACACCATACCAATGAAATAATTCATCGACTGTTTCTTTGAACCACCGTGTTTCTCTTTGGTTTGTTCCCACTCCGCCACACCTAGTTCAAGAAAGAATGCACAAATCGATCATTCACTACCATGCACATGAATGAAAAATAAGGAAAAAAACATACATAGGTTTTCATCACAAACGTTACAATCCGAACTTTGTTGTATGATTTTTTTCAACATTGAAGCTATTAATACTTTGTAAGAAGAAACATACCTTTTCCTAAACAACGTTTGGGTGGTATTATTGGTGGAGACTGATGCCAATTTGAAGCTGAGATCTATCACTTTGTCGTCTTGGGCCTCCATATAAATGTCTTTGACCATTGCATGAATTTCTGCTGTTCTCATGGGTTGGAACAATTCCAATCGTTTTGTCGTAAATAATTCATTCACACAAATCCTTCGAACATGTCGCAAAGCTGAACCTGAAATTACTCCCATGCTTGCATTGTTGGTCAAAATTTTGAAAGCAAGTGAAGCAGGACGAGCTTGAAACACATGATCTTGGGTTTTGAGAAACTCCTTGGCTAGTGCAGGCGAAGATGCCACCACAGTATGGGCGGAACCAAGTCGAAGATACACAAGTGGCCCATACTGTTCAGCAAAACGTGTTAATGCTGTGTGTGGAGACTTTCCCAACATGAACAAATTACCCACAACAGGCCACGGCCATGGACCTGGAGGCAGCTTCTGAGACTTCCTAAAACCAAACCTCTGGAGAACAACCAAAAGTGTCAACAATAATAGAGTTATAAGGAGCCCCAAATTATCTTGGAACCTTCCTTCTAATTGCAATAGGTGAAACATAGACATGACTCCCATAGTTGCTCTTGCTAAAGACTGTTGTTCAACACTTAGAACTGCAAGAGCTCTCTTGTATTGAAGTACATATGTGGAAGTGGGTGAGCACTGAGCAAACTGTGAATGACATACAACTTCAACGCAATGTCTTCCTCACAAGTTTACTATGCATGCATTTAAGACCCTCCTGCGTGATTTATAGTGAAATTCAGGGGGGAATAACGAAGCTCGGTTGCATTGGGAAAGACATCGATGGCGTGCAACTTACTACTTCGTCTTTATTCGCGGATGATGGTGTCGTCACATTTACGTCTAGCATACTAGCTACAGTTTTTTAAGCAGTTCTCTGAAAACACGTCAAAGGTAATGTCAACTCTGATTTGGCTGCATGGGAAAGACTGCCATCTTTTCTTTCTCTTCCCTCCCTGTGTAAAGATAGGGAGATGCAAAATACTAAATACTCCCCACCCCCATCGAACTCTGTCCAGTGCTTGTTTTTCTTGCCTCTTGCACATGTTTGTTTTTCAGTCCTGCATAAAACCACGCAGCATGGTTTTACATGTTGTTTTAATTCTGCAAAAGAACTTAGCAATGTTGTTTTAATTTAAGGACCCATTTTACGTTTTGCAGCAGCTCAACGGATTGCGAATCTGAACCTTCCAGGTGTAGAAGGTGCTACAGACTACCGCCAAAGATCCAGATGCTGAGACAAACATGATTTCTTTAGTATTCGAATAAGTAATGACAAACTTTAGGCCCGGTTTACACTAGGAGTCAGGGCCGATGTTCAACCCAAATCAAGCATTCCTATTGATGCAAAAGTTGAAATCAGCCCCCAAAGGCTTTACTCTAGGAGTCAAGGCAGAACTAAAAAAGAATCCAATTTGCAATTGGGAGGCCAATTTGCAACCCTTGGGGGCGAATGTTTCAGCATTTATTAATATCCTGACGATCAATGTTCTAGCATTTATCAGTAACTTGGGGCTAAACAACAAGCCAAAAATGCTCAAACTTGGCCCCCAAGTTTTTTTCAGCCCTGAATCCTAGTGTAAAGCGGGCCTGAGAGTATGTCCAATACATGAGTAATTCAGTCGTCACAGGTGTCAGAGTGCGATGAACACCATGTTGCGGCTATGATCATCTATTTTAAGACCACCAAGTTAAAATCTAAGATGATGAATAACTTGTGATGAGAGCCTATTCTGAAAGAAAAACACTGTAAATAAAAATCAAGGATGGTAACCCATCCATCAAAAGTACAAGGCAAATGAGAACACAAGTAAACACAATCCCAAGAGAAAACAAAAGCAAACAATAAACAAAAAAAATCGGTAAAAACCCTATGCAAAGAGTGCTCATGGCTAAAAAATGACAATCAAATGATAACAAAGAAGACCTAACAGGAAAAAAGTTTTTGTTTCTATTGAAATTTAGAAGATATTATGTCAAGAAAACTTATCCAGAACTTCGTCTAAGCATTAGTCAACTTGGACATTATCTCTAGATTGGGTAACATTGTAGGTAAGACACTAATCGACAACCCTCAACAACCACTGTTGGTCACAAAGAGCGGGCAAGAGTGCTTAGCCCTGTGAGGAACCACCTGGTTCTCTTGCAAGGTTTGATTGATTGACCCTAATTCTAGAATACATAAAAAGCCATAGTACATTGGCAGCTTGGGCATAAATTATATTGTTTTCAGAAATGCTGAAATTTTCCAAAAAAAAATATTTCACAGACCCAATTCCAAATTTTGTGAAAGAAAGTGAAGAATCTTTTTGAAATATTTTGGAATGTTGTAGTTTTGAAAATGAATTCTTCAAAATAAATTAATTAGTTGACAGGCATGTGCTGACGCTGCCCCTTGTACTACGAATTCGAAAGGGACCACATACTTGGAATTTTTCTTTTTAAAATGGGTGAAATTGTATACATGTATTACTTCAAAATAAATTAATTAGTTGACAGGCATGTGCTGACGCTGCCCCTTGTACTACGAATTCGAAAGGGACCACATACTTGGAAATTTTCTTTTTAAAATGGGTGAAATTGTATACATGTATTACAATTATTGGTCACCTTCAGATTTCCAAGGGCACATATGCAATACTTTTTTGTTGGTGGTCTCCTTATATAATAAGCATCAGATTATGCATCACCATTGCATCAATGACATCTGATCAAGAGATTCTACGTCATGAGTTGGCCATGATAGGTAAGTGGTTTCCAAATGGGTGTACCAGCACAAATTGATGTGTACGCTTACGTCAATGGAGATGCCCTTTTTTGACATGACAACGTGATAATGTCATGTGGTGCATGAAGCTTTATGGTCGAGCGTGAGGGCACTACCGAAATAAAAGCACGTGAGGTGTGAACCAAGGGTAAGCACAATTTCAGTAATTCTCCTGCCCACAAAGCTTTACACAGCATAAAAATCAATGCAACCTTTAGAGAGCAGGGGCTTTAGGATTTTTGTAAAAGCCAGCATGAATACAAAACACCCACTCAAGAGGGGGGAGGAATAATTGTGCACTAGAACATGCCTTCTAATTACACTACAAGAATTCTAAGAGGTTTTTATGTAACATTTAATATCAATAATAAAGAACATTGTGCATTGGAAAAGAGGCAATGTCTTTTTGGTCAATTTTTTGACGTGACCCCTAACACACTGTAATCATTGGGACTTTAAAGTTTTATTTTTCTCATGACAACTTATTCATAACTTCAGTATTGTTGTTGTGAAAATGGTTAAACATTAAGTCTAAAAATCATAGGCATTACAGGCCATAATTTCCCTCCCACATCTTTTTTCATCTTGTCATCTTCCCTTTGGGCGGTACATTATGTTCTTTCACACCTCTCTCCTTTTTTTCTCAAAACTTACCTTGCCTTCCACAGGGTACTCCCATCCAAGAGTCTGTTGGGCATATCTTTCCTCATCTGGGTCTCTATGCAAGACCTCCTCAGCTCACACTTTGTTTTGGTAATCGCCTCATCTTAAGGCTTTACCCTACACTTGTAATTGTGATTCAAGAGTCTAGACAATGAATTAGATCGATCGAGCAAACATTATTATGACTATGTACTATATACCTACCCAATAGGAGATTTGGAAAATTACTATCGTTAGAATTTAGCAAACCTTTGTTTTACTGGAATCGAGAGTGCATTTAGCTTTAGTTTGGTCAAACCATGATTCCAATAAAGCCCGCAACCTTTGGGCTTTTACCAGAGTTGAGATCAGCTCTGCTTCATGTGGGCCATCAGATAAAGCCCACAACCTGGGCTTTAAGAGAATCGATCCCGCACTTAGCTCTGTCTCACATGGGCCACCGCTTTGCCTCACATGGGCTATTTGTATGCAAGGCCCATAGTGCACACTATTCCCCCTCTCTATGTCAAATTCTTCACATGGCTTCCCATTTACGTTGACTTTAGCCTTAACATCCTTTAAAAGGATTTTGGTCGTATTCACAAACTCATTGAGTATGCCTAGCTTCCGCATACAATCCAACAAAAATGTCCATTCACCTTGTGAAAAGTCAAGTTTCAAGAAGATCAGTGATTGCTTTGACTTCTTGGCTCATTGGATAGTCTCGTGGGTGAGAAAGATATTATTCAGGATTAGCCTCATTGGTAAGAAATCAGATTAGTCGTGGCTGATCACTTCCATCAGTAGAGGTTGAAGCCTCCTCTGCAAAGCTTTTAGCAAACACCTTGTAAGAGACATTTAGCAAAATGATCGGTCACCAATTGGATAAGGACTTTTTATCCCCCCTTTTGTGAAGGAGAGTTATCAGGCTCATTGTAACCCCTGGAGGAAATCTTCCTTCTTGGATTGCTCCTTGCACCATCTGAGTGTAATATCTAGGGGCCCGCTGTTTAATGGCAGCAAAGACTCTTTGGTTGCTGCATGCCCCTTTCTAATCCACTTCACTCGGGACCATGTCCTGATGTCCCTCAGCTTCGTTTCTTCCACTAGATTCAGATCCTCTTTAGCAGCCTCCACCATCTCCTTGGCTGCCTCATTTTGTGGGTCCGACTCCAAGACCTCTTGAATTGTAGTCAAGCGCCTCCTTGCCTCTGTCTCCTTGGACCTATGCTCCTCTGCTTTCCAAATGCAGAACATCTTGTGGCCATGGGATTATTTGACTTACCAAAACTTATGTAGATTGTTGCATAGGATATACAATTATTTTAGGAAACATACCCGTATTTCAACATTCTAGTTGATTCCTGATTTGACAATGTGGGTTTTCTTCTTTGAGCACATTTATGCAACAATTAGACGACATACATATTGTGGAACTATCAAAATGTGCGGCAAATACTAACTTAAGCTTTGAATCTAAATAAGATTCAAGCAAGTCCAATAGTTAAATTGCAGTAAGGTTGACTATTCAATGTTTGATGAAGTTCATACCATAAACATGGATTCCACTTATGGCATCGTCCGAAACTTGTATATCAACATTCTAGTTGATACATCATTTGACAATGTAGGGTTTCTTCTTTAAGCACATTTATCCAAGAACTAGACAACATAGATATTGTGCAACTATAAAAATGTATGGCAAATAGTAACTTAAGCTTTAGATTTGAATAAGATTCAACGCTAAGATTCACGACAAGCCAAATAGTCAAATTTCCATATGGACGACGATTTCAATACTTGACAAAGTTCACACCATATATATAGATTCCACATGCAATTGAAGTTGTTGGGAACTTGTATATCAACATTCGAGTTGATAAATCATTCAAGACAATGTAGGTTTTCTTCTTTGATCAGATTTATCCAAGAACTCGACAACATAGATATTGTGCAACTATGAAAACATATGGCAAATAGTAACTTAAGCTTTAAATTTGAATTATATTCAAGACAAGCCCAATGGTCGAATTTCCGTAAGGCTGAGTTTTTCAATATTTGATGAAATTCAGACAATAAATATAGATTCCACCTGCAATTGAAGTCATTAGAAACTTGTTTGGGTTGATGAAACAATTATTGGTGTATTGGAAAATGGATTCCAACAAATGTTTCTAAGAAACTTGAGATTAGACTTGATGGATTATTGGGTCTTTAATACATTTGTTTTCGAAATTGAATAATTTATTGGTTTAATGATTTCAAATACTTGTTTGGGAAATTGGTGAGTAATTAAAGTTATGGGATAAACATCCCAAACTAGGGGTACTGGACTCTAGTTTTGCCAAAACTGGGGACGACATGAAATGTCAAGATGAAAACAGTACACGGGGAGAAAGACAGGACCAAACTTGTTTTCTGACATAGATTGGTCCTCGCGGGAGTGCACCCCTGGTTTTGGATTTGTCTTACCAGTGCCTTCACTTGATTTGTTCATTTTCTTCATCAAATCAAGTCTTGTCAGAATAAAATCCTGTGAAATCTTGTAAACTGCTACCCAGTTTCATTGAACACTACCCCATTTCTGACTTTACAGCTGCACTCAAATTGGGGATGAAACAGGGATTATGTGATCAAATTAGGACTCAAATTCAAGGTGACTTCAAGGAAACATTTTGAAAACTTTGGCTACAGTCAGTGAGAGCATTTTCCTAAGCAAGTATATACAGCAACTCCACCCACACCAAGTATTTAGGCCTCCAACATTATAGTTATCTGTAAAATAAGGAAAACACAGGGTGAAAGGGGGCCCAAAGACAGGGTGAAGACAGGCTGACTTTACAGATTTCTCTAATATCTCTCACATTCAAGATGTCTGGTTCACTGGTCTATTGTGTCCCATGCCCCACCCATAAACATGAAAATTGTGACTATACAAGTGAGAGATTACTAATGACAAACCACTTGGACCAATCAATTTATATGGTAATCAAGAGTTGGTGTTAAACTATGTAATGCCTTTTGCCAACCACAACATCATGTGCACAAAATTATACATATCTAAGAGGACAAGGACTCAAAAGAAGTGAATCCAATCATAATCTTCACTACACAAGCGAACATGGGAAATGTGTTATTTTAATTTTTCATGTTGATCATTTGTTAATAACATGAAGATAAAATGATAGAGTGATATGAGTAGAATCAAATGACTCCAAAATCACTTAGAAATTTTTTTTGAGATGTCTAGTTCAGGATTATTGAAAAAATATCTTGGAGTGAATTTTGTTCATGTTGGAAACAAGATTTTTATGAATAAGAAACACTACATTGAATTTATGTTTAGGGAATTTGGAATTTATGACTACAAACCCAAGAAAACTCCAATGGTAAAAGGACTTATAGTGTTAGACGATATGGAAACAAAGGAAACATATGTGACTCAATATAAAAGAATGGTGGGAAAATTGATATACATCACTAATTCAAGACTAGACATTAGTTATGTAGTGTGTCTAGCAAGTGCGTTCATGTTACTCTTGAAGATTGTGAAACACATCTTCAAATACCTTAAGGGAACCATGGATCAAGAAATGGACGGAAGGGAAATGACAATGTGATTGAAAAATACTTGGATTCATATTGGGTAGGAGATTTAGAACTTGAAGGTCAACCATTGACTATGTGTTTAAACTAGGATCTAGGCTTTTAAATTAGTTCAACAAAGATCAACCCATTATTACATTGTCATCACCAAAGACAGAATACAAGTCATTAATTAAAAGTGCAAAAAATTCTCTCTATCTTAGAAGAATGCTATAATAAGCTTTGGAAATAACACACCAGTTCGAATGTTATATGATAATTAGTCAAATATCAAAATAGCACATAGTCCAATATTTCATGCTAGGACTAAACACATAGAGGTTCAATATCACTTCATACATAAACAAATTTTGTTAAGAAGTTTGTTATCTAGCAACATAAGATCAAATAATAGACATACTAATTAAAGCTTTAGGAAGAGTGAAATTTGAGAAATGTAGACATAATACAGGTTTGAGGAGCTTAGAAAAAATGATATTTTACTAAAGAGTAATCAAGACTTAGAAGAGGGCGATTCTTGGATTTCATGACTTGGAAAACCACTTAAGGTCAAGATAAAAATAAAATTTCATGCATGGAGGATACTACCCACAAAAACCTTTTTCAGAGAACATTCAAAACCAAGATTTCAAAAATTAACATTTATTTTAGTGATACTCGTTGTTGTTGATAAAATGATACACAAGGCAGATAATCTAACTTGTCAATTTTAACTGTTTCAAGTGCTGCCATTCTAAAGTTTCACTTCCATAACAATGTTGACTTTTGTTCATTCTACAAAATATTCATAACAATGATGGATAAGGAGTTTGGAGTTGTGGCCATATTTGATTGATAACTAAGTAGTAGCTTAGAGCAAGCAAAAGTGAATTACTTGCACGATTTGATGAGCTCAATGAAAGTTCATCCTCAATTGGAAAATGTTCAATTTCAATGTTGATAATCGGATTTGAAATTTCACAAGTTGGTGGAGATTCAATTATGTTGTGACTACTCATGGATTGAAAAAAACATACACCAACAATGGTGGAAACTACATCAATTAGTTTTTTCACAGCAAGATTAGTCGCCTAAACAACAAGAATAAATGTTTCCCACTATCACAAAAATTAAGTCATTTCCAAACGAAAATGGCAAAGACATTTTAGTGAAATAAAATAAATAAATAAAAGGAAGTTCCAAGGACATTTGGTCAACAAGATGATTGAAAAGCATAGCAATTAGAATTGTAAGAGGTGTAGAGGAGGGGATGCATTGTTTGTCATTTTAAATTGGCAATCTATAGTTAATGGATTATACAATTCTTGCTTTTTTTTAAAGTGTGTTTTGAGAGAAGATCAAAAGACAAGTGTAGTAACAAACCACATTCTAGAAATAGAGCGGTCAAAGTTATTATTTTTAAAAAAATAGACAACACATGGTTTGGTGTAAATTAGTTAGTGCACTAAAAGCAAAATATTTATATAAAAGTTGATGAGGATAAATGTACACCAACGATGCAACAAATAAAAAGTGAGCCATAAGCAAATAGTTAATCAAGGTATATATACCAACCATGTAGGAAAACAGAAAATTACATTATTAACGTAGGGATTTGCTAAGGCTCATTCACAATTGGGGTTCCAAGAAAGGAATGTTTAATTGACATGTTTTTTACAAAGGACAGTTTTACATTTTCATAATGTTTAGTACATTGCAACTTGGTGTATTGTTGTGTTAGTATTATTAGAATATTGAGAAAACAAGGATTTTCAAAAAATCTAATAATTATTCGATGTTGTGTAAAATTCTTTTAGAGTCCTTGACCAATTTATGATCAATTGTCCATAACAAGGAGACGACATAACGGGCATCAAGTGGATGGTGTGCTTGTGGGTGCTGATTCACTCTGACCAGAGCTTCCAATGGATGGGGGCACTGAAGGCTGTGGGTTCACTGTCTGCAGAACAGGGTTTTTTTTCTTTCTTTCCAACTTTTTGATTTCACAAAATAGGTGAATTTTTGCCAGAAAAAAACACATTTTTACAATTACAAAACATGTTTTTCCCCCATGTTTCATCCAATTTTATTCTTGAAATATCAAAAAATAGCCACACAATAAAGTCATATCTCTGGAGATGTCCACACTTGCTTTAAAATTAGTTGTGGAAATTATGCATTCTCTTGCCCTTTTATCATGCAAAAATATTTGCAAAATGGTAAAGGTGTTGTTTGGACTCAGTCCTGTTGACAAGCACCCTTACTGAAACTAGGTATTTAACCATAGCCTTGTTGCAAGTTGCAATTTGCACTTAAAAGATCAGTGTGGACGACACCAGCAACCCAAATGGACTGTAGCAATTGAGCTTACTGAACACCCTGACAGTTGTTGGGAGAACATGCAGGATGAGTTCAGGAACAGCCTCTTAACAAAATTGTAAGGTCAGAAGTGATTTTGTAGTTTGCTTCCCCCAAATGATATGTATTGGATCAATGGATTTTTCATTTGGGTTTGTCTCTAGATTGAGAGAAGAGAAGAGCAGAAATAAGTCACTGCAGAAACTTTCTTACCTCTCCCTCATGACATCTAATAAAAATCCATTGCCAAAATTTCTCAAATTTCTCAATGTGAGTGAGAAAGTTTGTGCAATGACTTGGCAATTTGCAATTTTGGCAATGGATTTATTAGATGGGCTTCCTCGCAAGTTTTCACAGCAGCCCAATATGGGCCGCCTAGAACTGTCAATCTGAGTGGCTTGTATTACAACGAGAAAGCAAATAATATAACTCAGGCTTGAATACTCTACTAAAATTATATGCAAATTAAATGTAGTGAGGGTTGTTCTCGAATTGTGAAAAGGATCAAAACACTGTCATCATTATTTATACAAATCAAAACATTTGAGAGAGCAAATTAATAAAGTTATATGTAAAGTCAGGCGATTAGGGGTGCGGTCAGTTTCGGCATAATAGGGCATCAAACGTGTAACTGGGAATGAAAATTTTACAAAACAACTGGGACATAAACTAGTTTTTCCACCAATTCTGGTGGTATACTGAGTTTCATTCTGTCTTTCCTTTTTCGTTAGCACCTCCACAGTCCACTGCTGCTACATATATTTTCACTGCTCCTTCCTGTACAACGGCTATGATTACTCTCGAATCTTCAATGCTGAATATCGGCATTTCATATTGAGATTTAATAAAATTTCCTTACTTTGCAGACACACCACTGAAAGAGGCGATAGGGGGGTGGAAACAGAGAGGGTAGGGGGTGAAAGAGAGGGTGACTTTACGGATAACTCTATTGAGTGTCCAAAATTCAAACTAGTGTTGTGAGGTTATGAGAACTGGCACCAACCCCCTACTGGTTATAAGGCAGTTCTTTAATCTCATAACCTTTGAATCTCAGAAAATCAGAGAATTGGTTCCGGCATTGAGGGCAAATTCTCACAAATTTTTAACCTCGAAAACAAAACGGAACACTCTGTCACAAATCACCTGTTCTTTATTTGGGCCTGAGTGACCCAGCCCCCATGACTGCACCAGTTCCGTTTCGGATGAACTAGTGGTCATCCAATTACTAAACCTGGTACAGTCACAAAGGTTGAGTCACACTTTTTATTTTTGGGCCACCCCTTCAAGAGATTTTTTTTTCACCTGAGGACCTTGCCTGCTCACCCAACTACCCTGTTCAAAAAATATATTCCCACCTACCCTGCTCCTCTACTTATGTTACGGATTTTTTTTCAAACCTCTCTTTCTTTTTGTTGTCATTGTCAATGCTACAACTCTATAATCACCCCTTGTCATCAATGGTGTTCAAAGAAGAACTAGGAATTGCCGTAACTTCAAGGTGTGAGCAACACAAGGTGCAATATTTTCAAGAAGACACCAAAACAAAGTTTGTCTTCTACAAATTTTTTTGCATTTGTGGTTTCTCTACATTTTCAATTTGGGTTTAGGTTTATGAAATCTTTGTTTTGACTGCTTGCAAAGTTCATCAATGCTTAGATAGAGCTTGGTGGAGCGATCATGTTTGGTGGAGCAATTGTTGCTGGAGGTAAAGACCAATCATCTTTGCTAGAATGCAAGTACATTGTTTTCCTAGGTTCTCCTTTTTTTTTCATTAGCTACAAAAAACGACAATGAGCTTCGGTGCTAATCATTGTCTTTGTTGTTTTGTTTTTGTGCATTGAGAGAAGATGACGACAAGTTGGTGCTTGTCATTGTTTTTTTGTTTTGTTTCTTTGCACCCAAAGAAGATGATGACTAGTTGGCGTTCGTCATCATCTTTTTTTCTTTTTTTTTTTGTGCACATAAAGAAGACAATGAGGAGCTGATGCTTATCGTAGTCTTGTTTCGTTTTGTTTTTGTGCACCCAAAGAAGATGATGACAAATTGGCGCTCATCATCCTCTTGTTTTGTTTTGTTTCTGTGCACCCAAAGAAGACGACAACAAGCTGATGTTCATTGTCATCTTCTTTTGTTTTGTTTCTATGCACCTAAAGAAAACAACAACAAGCCGATGCTTGTCATCATCTTTTTTTCTTTTCTTTTTTTAAATTTTTTTATGCACGTAAAATAGACCCTTACAAGCTAGGTTCATCCCTAGCTTGTCATTCTTTTCATTCTCTGTAGATTCCACAAAAAATGACCACAAGCTCGTCGTCTTCTTTTCTTTTGTAGCAATACGTTTCCAATCAAATGTTTTTCACATAATAGAATATTACATTACTTTCAATTTATTTTTTTTTGGGGTTAAGATTTAGTGTAATACCTTCATATTGTAAACATTATGGTGGTTGGCCTAAATGTAATTCCCCACTATGTATGTTGATTTAGTGCAATACTTTCATTTTTTTGCCATTTTGGTGGATGGCCTTAGTGTAATTTTGCACTATATACATTGCTTTAATGCAATACCTTCATCTTGTTCCATATGTGGTCGTTGGCCCAAATGCAATACCCTTATTAATTGTACCAGATCTTACACTTCAAAAGGTTTCACCTTCAATTCAAGATGAGAATGGAGATGTGAGTGAATGGGTTCAGAAAGGTTCAAAATATTTTTGCAAGGTGGATGCATGCACTAGTTCTTATGTGGCCAAATGGTTGTTTTGTTAGCACTTGGAGCAAACACACTCCTTTCAAATGCAAGCAAAAACATCAAGGCATCCATTTATTTGTCTTGGGGGGCCTGTTATGGACCGGCTACAAACAAGTGGAGAATTACAAGTTTTATTGATCCATCAACTGGTGTTGATCTGCTGAAGACTTGTTCCTCAGACTATTTCCTTTTATAACCCTGAACCATACTAGTCCCAAAATATCCTAGGCCATGATATTGCCAAAAGTATCCCAACATATCTTAGGCCATGATATTGCCAAAAGTATCCCAACATATCCTAGGCCATGACATTATCCTCTCCTCAAGCGACATCTTCCAGATGGAGCCGGTTTGTTAGGATACCGTTGGTGAAACCGATTAACTAAATCTTGGGCATGAACTAGGTTTCCAGCAGGCTCCCAAGCATAGTAGTGACATACTCTCAATTCGATTCAAACATACGCGTATTTTACGTTTTTTTGGGCTTTTTAAAAAATACTTGAAAATACTTGATACAAAGGCCAATTTTCAAGCCTTTGTATTTTTATAATGTTTTTTTAAAAATACTTGAAAATACTTCTTTTTTAGCACCTTCGAAAAATACTCGTATTTCGTATGTCACTACTATGCTCCCAAGTAGCTTCAAAAGGAGGATAACCTCACCAAAAGACAAGGTACAGGAGCTTTCCACGAATCTTCTTGGAGTCCAAGACCTCCTGAACTTCAAACTCTTTTTGGCCTTCAATTTCGACTGGAACTGGGGGTTCTCGATGATGTTCTGGGATCAGGTTGTCATAAAAGGGCTCAAGCAAGGAGACATGGAAAACATTATGGATTTTGAACTGGGGTGGAAGCTCCAACTGGCAAGCCACTAGACCAACCAATTTGGCGATTTTGAAAAGTCCGAGGCGTTTGTAATCCAACTTGGCACATGGGCGAGTGGTAGTAATGTTTTTTCTAAAAACCCTAAAACCCTAAAACCCTAAAACCCTAAACCCTAAACCTTGTCTCCAACCTTGAAGTTTGGATGGTCCTTGGGTCAGCGGTCTGCTTGCTTCTTTTGCCACTCCTATGTTAGCTTGAGTTCTGCCATAAGGTTATGTTGAACCTATCCAAGCCTCGTGGCCCTTTCTTCAGCCGAGGGGTTTACGAAGTCCCCAGGAATTTTAAGGCTGAACCTGGGATGAAAACCGTAATTGGCAAAGAATGGACTGATCCCGGTCGATGCATGCGTTATGTTGTTATAA
>Ga0209208_10001233_pt1 | contig 35849 bp, 27 predicted proteins | sample S1TSphfallax_3_FD_187694 | JGI IMG/M metagenome (GOLD analysis project Ga0209208, IMG submission 187694) | Host-associated microbial communities from peat moss isolated from Minnesota, USA - S1T2_Fd - Sphagnum fallax MG (SPAdes) (version 2) | ecosystem: Host-associated > Plants > Peat moss >...
AAAAAATAGTTACATAAAAAAATATACATTTTACAAAGGACTATACCAAGGATTTTATTAATTAAAAAAAATTGATGATAAAACAATTTACATGATAGTAACATAATACCCACTCAAAACTCTATGGAATTTGGATTTTTCTAAAATTCAATGTATGTTTCTATAATCTCAAAAGTTCAAAAGTATTTTACAACATCCAAATGGTGTGTAATAGACATGACATACAAAACAAAGTTATAGTTTATGATAAATTTTTAAAAAACCCAAAAGACATATATTGGAAAGACTTGAAATTATGATAATTTTTTTAAACGAAATGCAAAATCTAGCAAAACTTTAACACTTTTAACAAAATCATAGTTATTTGAAAAATATTAACATAAAAAATGTGATTATTAAAAAAAGTATAAATATTTTTAGTAACAAGTTACAAAATATTTCATTAAAAAATTCCTTTATGTGCAAAAGTCATGAGGACTAAAAAAAGGGCCATAGTCCTTTTGCAAAATAATCATGTTGGCTTGTTTGATTGTGATCACACCCAATAGGTTAAACTAAATTTACAATTGATAAATGGTACTTAAGTTAATAGCAATGTTGTGCATGTATATGGTTTAGGATTCACACTCTATGTAAATCTAAAACCATGTAAATAATTTTAGGCCGTGCAAAAACAATGTAAATATAAGTGTAAAACATTTACTTACATTATTTTTATTTAGCATGTTAAATAATGTAATTATAAACCTTTTATTTTACACTTACATGTGTAAAAATTGTGTAAAATAGACAAAACCAAAAAATGAAACAAATTAAATGTAAAAACTTGTTCAATTTAATTCACTTGAAAGTTTACAAACATTCATTTTTAGTGTCCAATTTGATCATTGAAGTGGCATATTTGTACAAGTGCAATAAGGCATAGGAGTTCAATTAAAATCAAAGAATTTCCATGTGTAGATTAAACAAAACATTACCAAAATCATGGATACATGTGCCAATTTTGCACACCATCCTTTACATGATCCTACTCCTTTCTTGATGAAGTTGGGGAACCCCTACTCAAAAAAACAACATTGGTGTTGCACACAATTTCTTACACAACATTTGTAGAAACATTTGACCATCCATGGAGTTTTTAATATAAACTTTTAAAGGTTGGGAGGAGGAATTGACTATCATATGCACTAGCAGTTTCAATTATTAAAAAGTGGTCAACATAGTCTCCCAATGTATTCAAGTCAATAAATCAAGGATCCAACATGAAAACAAACATGTTATGGGCTTTAAAAAGCTTAAAAGTATCCATGAAATCAAGGAAGGGCCTAAAAACAATAGTCACTTGGTTCTCACATGTTAACATGAAGTTGTTTCACCTTATTGCACATATCCATGTCTTCAACAACATCAACTTTTGCATGCACAATTCCAATCTATCCTTGAAAAGTTGCACATATACCTTGATTGTTGAAGCAAAAGTATATGATAGTAGTCACCCACAACATTAGATAAGTACACAAGTAGTCACAATAGGAAAAAATGTATCAAAAATTGCCTTAGCATTTGCCCAAGTTTGTTCTCAAGGAATTATGTTGGCTAAAGCTTCCATTTGATGATTGTAGCAACTTGTAATTACAACTTGATAGGCTAGGCATTGCTTGAACATGACAACACATGAGTTACTAACTTCTATTCAAGCAAACTAAAATTTTGACATGTTTGCTTCCATTCTTTTGCCCTTTTGCCTACAATGGACAATGAAAAGAGAAGATCAATTTTATTCCACATTTGACAACCTATAAATTCTTGCATTGCACAACATCAAGATTGTCAACATACATACTTGATTTTTACACCATGTAATGCAAGCCTAAAAGGATGTTTGGGCAAATTTCACACCAACCTACACATCCATATATTCTCATAAGTGCTTAAGGGGGAAAACCTTTTACCTTTGAGCAACATCAAGTGCTCCAAAAATCATTTCTATACTTCATTTTATTTCTTGTAAGGAGTTTTGCTTCCAAAACAAATAAAAATTACACTTGGTGTTATTTTTTGACATTTATTGGCAAGTTGTACAACCTTGTTGTTGTTAGCATTCCTTGATCATGACCTTCAGTTGCTTTTTACACCAACAAATTTGGCACATATGCATTGAAGAGCTCAAGATGTTCAACTTCAACATGTTGTTTCATAAACATTACACCAAAATGCATCTTAGTTCATTTTGGGTTTCAATAGATTTTGAATGAACTTGGACATTTTTACCATGGTGAAACTAGTCAACCCCCTAAAGAATTGGGACCAATTGCTACAAACAATGAATTGGTTCACTAGTACTTAGTGAAACAAAGTTACTTTCAAATGATATACAAATTTACCAAACCATTCATTTGCTAGTTAATTAACTAATCAACATGGAAATCAATTAGATTTAAATTATTTAAAATATAATATTATTGATAATTTCATGATTTTTAACCTATGAATTATTGACACATGTCATTACTTAGGCCAGGTTTCAAACCTAACCTAAGTACATAAAGCCATGTAATCAACCTAAACACCTATTATAGGGAACTAAATAGGAGAATATTTGGTCAACTTACCATTATTGACCACACACACCCCACTTGTGAGGTTTGATCCCTTAACCTTTAGAATGGAAAAAAACACCTTTACCATCAAGCCATCCTAATTATTGTGATAATTTGTTACATTACATTTTATATATCAAATATTTCATTTTAAACATTACAAAAACATAAACTTTGAAAATTCATATATTATTGAAATTTTGTTCAAATTAAATTATTCAAGTTTTTTTTTAATTTCAATAATGTACATAATGTACATTTATTTCCTTTTGAAAGTGTAAAATCATTTGAACAAAAAAAAAAATTGAATATCACTATTGGATAACATTTCAATGACCATTCTTTTGAAAAAAAAAAAGTTTAATAAATAGATTTTTTTTGCTAATATAATAATATTATCTATGCTAAACTACTTTCAACTTTATAAGGTTACTTTTCATTAATTTAAATTATTTCACCTTACATTATTTATGGTTATTTTTAATTATTTTTGGATTTTTTATTGTTTCACCCTAGGCTACTTTTGGTTATTTTAAGTTACTTTTGGTTATTTTAACATATTTCACCTTAAGTTATTTTTTATTATTGTAGATTATATTTGGCAATTCTATGTTTTTTTATTATTGTAAATTATTTCACTTTAAGCTACTTACAACTATTATAAGTTACTTTTGGTTATTCTAAGATATTTCATTTTAAGTTATTTTTAATTATGTGAGGTTATTACTGGTTACTTTTAGCTATTGAAATTATTTCACCTTAAGTTACTTTTGTTTATTCTAGATTATTTCACCCTAAATTAGTTTTGGCAATTTTAAACAATTGTAATATATGGCTATTGGTGCTTATTATATTTTTGGCTATTGGTGGTTATTATATTGGCTATTGGTTGTTTTTTATTGGGGCTATTGGTGGTTATTATATTGGCTATTGGTTGTTTTTTATTGGGGCTATTGGTGGTTATTATATTGGCTATTGGTTGTTTTTTATTGGGGCTATTGGTGGTTATTATATTGGCTATTGGTTGTTTTTTATTGGGGCTATTAGTGGTTATTAATGGTTATTTTATTAATGATTATTAGTATTTATTCTAATGGTGGCTATAAGTGGTTATTTTATTAATGGTTATTGGTGGTTATTATGTTAATGGTTACTAGTAGTTATTATATTGTGGTTATTAATGACTATTATATTAGTGGCTATTAGTGGTTATTATATTAATGGTTATTGGTAGTTATTATATTGTGGCTATTAATGACTATTATATTAGTGGCTATTAGTGGTTATTATATTGTGGTTATTAATGACTATTATATTAATGGCCATTGGTAGTTATTATATTGTGGCTATTAATGACTACTATATTAATGGCTATTGGTGGTTATTATATTAATGGTTATTGGCAATTATTATATTGATGGCTATTAATGGATGTTGGTGATAAATTACCATAAACTATTAATGGTTATTTTACTAGTGGTTATTGGTGGCTATTATATTAATGGCTATCAATGATAAATTACCATAGACTATTAATGGTTATTTTACTAATGGTTATTGGTGACTATTCTATTAATGGCTATTGGTGATAAATTACCATAGGCTATTAGTGGTTATTTTATTAGTGGTTATTGGTGGCTATTATATTAATGGCTATCAATGATAAATTACCATAGACTATTAATGGTTATTTTATTAGTGGTTATTGGTGGCTATTATATTAATGGTTATTGGTGATAAATTATCATAGGCTATTAGTGGTTATTTTATTGTAAGCCATTGATGGTTACTTTATTAGTGGTTATTAATGGCTATTTTATTAGTGGTTATTGATGGCTATTTTATTAGTGGTTATTGATGGCTATTTTATTAGTGGTTATTTTATTGTAGGCCATTGGTGATTATTTTATTGGTGGCTATTGATGGTTATTCTATTGGTACTTATTAGTGGTTATTTTATTAATGGCTATTGGTGGCTATTCTATTGGTAGTTATTAGTGGCTATTTTATTAATGGCTATTGGTGGCTATTCTATTGGTAGTTATTAGTGGTTATTTTATTAATGGATATTGGTGGCTATTCTATTGGTAGTTTTTAGTGGCTATTTTATTAATGGGTATTGGTGGCTATTCTATTGGTCGTTATTAGTGGTTATTTTATTAATGGATATTGGTGGCTATTCTATTGGTAGTTTTTAGTGGCTATTGGTGGCTATTCTATTGGTAGTTATTAGTGGCTATTTTATTAATGGCTATTGGTGGCTATTCTATTGGTAGTTATTAGTGGCTATTTTATTAATGACTATTGGTGGCTATTCTATTGGTAGTTTTTAGTGGCTATTGGTGGCTATTCTATTGGTAGTTATTAGTGGCTATTTTATTAATGGCTATTGGTGGCTATTCTTTTGGTGGCTATTAACGATTATTTTATTAATGACTATTGGTGGTTATTTTATTAGTGGCTATTGTATTATAAATTATTTTTGGTTATTTTAGGTTATATTATCATAGGTTATTATTATTTATTTTAAGTTATTTTACCTTAGGTCATTATATTTTATTTTAAATTATTATATTTAGGATAAAATAACTTATAATAACATAAAGTAGAATGACCTTGAATAACCTAAAGTATAACATGAAATAATATATATTACCTTAAAATAAAATAAAATAACCTTGAGGTTAGTTGAATAATTTAATTTCAAATAACTTAAAAGCCTATAATAAGCTAGTTAAAATACTTTAAGGTTGAATAACGTATATTAATTTATGGTATAATAATTTATAATAATTTATAATAACTTATAATAACATAAGGTATAAGTTATAATAACTAAAATAACTTAAAATAATAAAAGCTATATCATAAATTAACGTATATAGGGTATTTAAAACAACATAGAAATAAACCTATTTACTACGGTAAATTATAATCGTGAATTATGTCACTAATAATGAAATGTGATGTTTACATATTGATATTATAATGAAATAACTTTAACTATGGTGAAATCATTAAAATGCAATGAACTTATTTCACTTTTAGAGTCCCATAACGATTTAGGCTAGTGAATTGCACCCCACTTTTGTAGTAATGAAATTTTATCCCAAATGATGTGTTGTATGCAATGATCCCCTTCTTCCCTTTTGTCTTTTTTCAATCAAAATATGGAGGACAACATGTGAAAAACAAAATGTGCATTTCAATTATTGTACTTATTCACAATTAGGTTGATCCCCATTATTCACAACCAAAAATGCCCATGGAATAAACTTCCAACTCCAAACAGTCTAAAACTTGGCTTCTTTGTGTAAAAATCAATAAGGATTCTACTCATTCCCTATTTCTATTAGCAAAAATTTCAATGTTCATATTGACACCAATAGATGAAAATGTTGTTCCCCAAAATGGATGATTTAATGGATTAATTTAAAGCAAAAATAATTGCACATTATCTCCTTCATTTGGTAATGGGCTTGAAGTTTCCAATCCCATGCAAAAAAAAATTTGTCTTCCCATAGCTTAAACATTACCAAAAAAAATGAATCAAATTTATAATCATAATTCTAGGATTGTTTTAAATCAAATCAAAATATGCAATATGAAAAGGGAAAAGATAATTCACCTAAAAGGATTTTTTGTTGCAACTTGAGTTGTTGTGAAAAATTGTTGTTAGCATTTAAAATCATAACTCTTACGAAAAGTTGCCTTTAGTGCCAACTATAGTTACCAAGTTGTTGGAGTTCTTGTTAATGAAACATGTTACTTGCAAAATTATTATTGCTTCCACTTTTGTAAGAATTGTTGTTGTTGTTGGCATTGTAAGAACTTTGTACTACCCTACACACACATCATTTACCCCTTTTCAGAAGAAAATAAGGAACACACCTCAACATACACACTACACACCAAAACCAAACCATGAAAAGGTGACAAAAACATCCATAACATTTTATGACATTGATAAATGGGTACAATATGGACAAAAAAATCAAAAAGCACAAAAAAATGTTCATCTTAATAATAAACAACAATGGCAATGCAAGAGCATTTTTCATTCCTTGTTCCTCCATACCTACACACACACGCACATACACACATAGTTCACCTTAAACACATACAACAAGATAAAGGGATCAAAAAACAAATACACATGGACAATAAGACAAAGGTGACAAACACAACACACATAGACCCCAAAAAATGATGTTCACATGAACAAAGAAAGCAATGATGATGACATAAAAATGTTCTTCGATCCTTGCTCTATGCATGCATACACATGTATAGAAACACACACTCATCAAGACCATGACGAAGGACACTTGAACACACACAACAAGGCAATTTAAGCAACAAAAAATAATAAAAACCAACATAATGACCAACACATGCTAGAAGAAGGTGATGTTCACTTGAAGAAAGAAAAGAAAAAAATGATGGCAATGGCAATGCAAGAGCACTCCTTGCTTTATTGTTTTTGCCTACACACATAAATAGATCGTAATGAAGAACACGCATGAAACAAGACCAAAACAAACCAATGGTGATGCAAAAGCACTCTTTGTTCTATTGTTTCATGCTTACATACATAAATTAAAGGTGTCAAATATTAATCAAAATTTAGCCAATTTTTAACAATTTTTTTGTTTAACAATCAAGTTTTAATTTAACCAATGTTTAATCAAATTTTAGTTAAGCCAATGTTTAGCCAAGTTTTAATTTAACCAATCTTTAGTCAAGTTTTAATTTAAGCAAGGTTTAACCAAGTTTTAGTTTTGCCAATGTTTAGCCAAATTTTGACCACCTAACCTATCGACTTACCTTCCTAACATATGAACCAGATTAACATGAACATGTATATAATTAACCTTATTAACTTAAGGTACTACCTACCATGCTGTAAATCATTTTCACTTACACATCTAATTTTTTTACACCTACATTTACATGTATCCAATGTAAATAATCTTAACATACACTTACATGAGCCCCTATAATTAATTTTAGGCATGTAAAATTCATATAAATACATACATTTATATGATTTCCTATGGTTGTGTATTGCCCATTGTCTATCGCATGTGTAGATGATTTAGTTTAAGCTTAGGGTTTACAATGACCTCTTCCTTGATGGGTTTGTCCATTGATCAAAGAATGAAGCTCAAGGTGGGTTTATATGTTGAACAAAAAAAAAATCTCAAGGTGAACTCCAACCATCTTGGGCATGTAGCACCAAATGTCTTTGGGGTGTTCTAAGTGAAGAACATCTTGGGTGTGTTATAGGTGAGACGATCAAGAATTTTGAAATTCATCATTTCAAAGAGCAAACAATGATCGTGTGCACTTGAACATTCTAGTTTTGGTTTTGTGTAGCAAAGGTCATTGGTCTTGGTTGTGTTTAGGCAAGCAATGGTCGATGTTGGTTGTGTGTAAGCATGAAGCAACAAAAGTTTGCACAAAGCAACAAAGGTTGTTGATCTTAACGATGTGCACAAAACATTGCGTGTGTTCATTAAGTCAATTTTCTTCTTCTGGTATCTTTTGTTTATGTGGGCATGCAAAACATTGAAAACCCATTTGAGAGGAATGTGTGTAGGCATGGAATAAGAAGTGTTTTTTTGTGTTAATCTTGGTCATGTGTAGGCACGAAACAACAAAGGTTAGTCTTGGTCATGTGTAGGCATGGAGTAACAAAGCCTAGTTTAGATGTGTGTGTGTTTTGGTCAATCTTGGTTGTGCACTTGCATGAAATAGCAAAGCCTAGATGGGTTGTGTGTGTTTTTGGTTGGTCTTGGTCATGCTTATTCTTTTGGACCTTCTTCTAGTTTGTATTGTTTGTGTGTGTAGGCATGGAATAACAAAGTTTAGTTGGTTTATGTGTTTTCTTGGTTTGTTTAGGTTAGTTTGTATGTATATTATTTTGGACCTTCTTTTGGTTTATCTTGTTTGTGGATACAAGCATGGAGTAACAAAGTAAAGAATGATCTTATGTCACCATCAATGTCTTTTTTTTGTTCCTAAGGTGAACATCACCTTCTTCTTTCAGACCTTCTTACAATTTGTCTAATTTGTGTGTCAAGGATGAAGTAGCAAATCAAGGAATGATTTTGTAGTACCATCACCATTGACATCTTCTCCTCTTTCTTTAATTGAACATCACCTTTTTTTTTTAGACCTACTTTTGGTCTATCTTATTTGTGTGTGCAAATAGGGAGTAACAAAGTAGGGAACATTTTGATGTTGCCACTAATTATTCTAGTTTTTTTTATGTACACGTGTTAGAAGAAAGTTAATGTTGCCTAATGCAATTAGGGAGAAGTTGAACCTAGTTGTGGATTTGGATGACCCAATACTTTGGGCAAAAACCTTACAAAATTGTGCAATATATTTTCAAAAATTTATACCAATGGTTTTAGAAAACCTGGCAATTACACAACATAGGGATTCCCTATGATATGCTCGCATAAAGAATGGGGCATACCAACCATAATTACAATGATTCCAAATGGGTGACTATGTGTACATCCAATGTGAAGTACCAATAACATTAGATGTCAAAGTTAAACACATTATTCTTTGAATGAAAGATCTTTTACCAAGTGGTGTCCTATTAAAAATAAAGGATGGATAAAAATGTAAGGACAATCCAAATAATTATGCAATATGTCATTTATCATTTGAAGGAACAATATAACCTGAGCTTGCAATGGTGCCAATTGGTTACAAATGTATAAGTTGTGGAAAGAAGAAAGGTGCAACAATAATGTTTTTATGTGACCTTTGTCAATGAGGTTGGCACATGGCATGTTTATCATCATCAATGGTGACACTTTCAAAAGTTGGGTCCAAGTTTGTCCATGTTGTAAGAATACCACATGATTATCCACAATGGCATGTAAAAAGGTGTTTGATTACCAAAGTGTAAGTTGTCCCCAAGGACTTTGTGTGAAGTCCAATCGTGAAACTAATGTTGGAAGTGATTGAAGATGGGGCTCAAATGTACCTACCTTACAAACTTCATATTAATTTCATGAAGACACATACATGAGTATGCGATTAAGTACAAATGACAATGTTGAAAACTACATTTGTGGAATAATTAATTCACTAGTATTTAAAAGTAGTTAATTTGCAAGAGCACAATATTCAGCTAGGGGGGGCATTGTGTGCCATAAAATGAGTGTTTACAATGTCAAATGGCATGTTATTAAATTACTGTGTGATTGTAATATGACATGTTTTATGAAATGACATACATTCTTATGATACAAAGGTAATTAAGTTTTGCAATCACTTGATATATTGCTAGGTCCACAAATATGGTGATTGCATAGTAATTAACAATCCTAAGCAAATAATCAAAACAATGTATAAAAGTTCACATAAAACAAATAACACAATCCATCTATATTGTTTTTGTGGATGTTATGGTTATAGTTGTCACCTTATAGAGGTTGAACTTTTTAGGCACTCGCTCTTTTGGTACTTTTAGATAAGGCATCATATTATGTAGAACATCCTTTTAGTGTTCTAGATTTTGTAACTATTCAACAAGCATTGGCTATGACAATAAAAAGGACATTTGAAGCATCAACATTTAATCAAAGTAGGTGAAAAAATTAAAATTAAAATCTTAAAGTTCTAAACTACAAGAAAAATATGAACTTAACAAAGTGGGCAACATATTAGACATTGCACAACATAATACAACCAACAAAGATTTAATAAATAGGTCCAAACTTGCACATTGTGAATTGAAAGCATGCCACATAGAATTCATTCATGTTTGGGCAATATTTTGACTTCAAAAGTTGTAGTTGTCCAAACAAGGTGTAAAACAAACATAAATCATTTAACATGTAATGAACCTTTATGGGCCCACCAATGTAATGCCTTCATTTTCAATTGCACATGAACATCTTTTTTGCATACTTGCACTATTAATGGAACATCACAAGAACAATTAAATATCTAATCCAATTGCTCTTAAAACACATCCATCACGCTTTACAAAACCCATGTTAGTCCAAACAATGTCATGTTGGTCACCATGGTTGGATGGACATGATAAATGTGTCGAAGAATCAATGGATGTTACAAATTCCAAAAACAACCAAGTTAATGGCCCATTGATTGTGCAAAATGTCTATACACCTCTTACATAAAAATAGACTAAATAACAATGATTTTTTTAACATGCATATTAGCAATGAATTCTTTCACTTATTTGGTGTAAAATAAAGTCAATATCTTGCATTGTATCCAACTTATGTTGCATATGAAACATTTTTTGCAATTGTCATAAACATTAGGTTTTAGCTGTTACATGGTAGGAAACACAAATGTTTATTAGAAAGATCACCAAACATACAAGGTTATTAAGGTCTATTGAATTATCAAGCTTTTGGTGGTTCAAAGGTATCAATTTTTAAAAAAATCTCTTGCAAAATTCAAAAATTGATCCATTAGTTTCATTTTTGAAATTGTGGCCTATTTGTTTTTTGAAATTGCACACAATACTATTACTTTTGTTGATTAAGGTACCATAGAAAAAAGAACCTTCAATAGAAATCAAACTCACATTTGTTTCATGGCCTTTTGCATGGAATCATGTGCTAAATGTGTCTACCACAAAGTTTCCATGACTTTGAAAGGCAAGGGAAGAGGAGGAATATCCAAGTCTCCTTTTGTAACATGTCTCTTTCACCAAAAACCAAAATTTTATGGATTGAATTTTTATGACAAGAAAAGTTAGAGAAAAAAAATCATGAGACCAAGAAATTGGAACCCCAAAGATCATTCACAAAACTTTTTGTAACTAATTCCCATCCAAAACATTATAAGTTTACACCATTCTCCATTGCTTTAAAACATTAAGGTCATTGGTCCTTCTTTCTTCCCCTTCATATAATTATTTAATTTCAAAACAATTACATGCAAACTTTCCAAGTTGACAATGCTTAGAATTGTGGAAATGTCAAGTCCATGACATTTGGATTTGTCATAATGATGACAACTAATGCACCTTATACTTGGTTCACATGAACCAATTCCAATTATCATCATCATTGGAATATATGTTGTCCCATAATTAATAAAACCCCATGGAGAAAAAACCTCTAAATCTATTGAATGTATTTCAATAGTTGAATTAATCTTTAAATTTTGATTTTCAGCTTCACTTTGAAAAGGAAATTTCAAAGGGTATGTGAAAAAAAAATAGAATGGTAAATAAGTTGAAGATTTTGAAAGGGTATTCAAAAAATAATTGTGAAGCTTTTTCCTTTTCATGTAGGTGGGTAAGGGAGATTGAGGTACCTAGGCTTGCAAGAAGTAGTTATTTCAGTGGATGGCATAACATACATACATGATGAGACAAATTATGTGTTGAATAGTTTGAAGCCATAGACTTTGAATAAATCTAGAGAACATACAATTGATCCAAATTTAGGCTCACAATATAAAATAACATGCTAAAAGTGAATTGAATTTGGTTTGATATTTCAAAGAATTCCAATTGTAACCCATATTCCTTGAAATTAATAGCACATTTTATAGCCCCCAATATTATGGAGTGGTGGAACATTTATTACCATCAATGTGATGTAATTCAAATGTTTTCACATCTATAGTGTTATATCAATTATTCAATATAAAAATGATGTCTACTCAAAGACTAAAACTTAACCTTTTTGTATCTACATATTTAAATAAATGTTTACTTGTATTATGTGTGTGGATGTGACCATGTCATAACCTTCCCAAACCATCTCCCCTCCCTCCACTCCCCTTTTGGTATTGTTGAAAAATGTCTAGTGAGACAATGTGCATGTTTATATCATTTTTGCAATTTTCAAACCAACAAAGCAAATGTTATTGAACTTCAAACAATTTCTAGCTTTACAATAGCCATAAAAGAAAGTTTTACAACATAACCTTTCTCCCCATAACTCGTTTAAACTTTGGAATATAAATTTGTAGCACATTTTTCCCAAACCTCCATTAAACTTATAAGTATATATATACAACTGACAAATATCCAACAAAATCATGTTGGCCCGCACAGGGTGAACCTGTACAGCAGAGGCCTTGCTGAACTGGCCTGCCTTGATCATTATGCTGGATAATGCTCCTACATGTAACAACCTTGTGGTTCCAAAATAGGTCCAACACAGTTAAATTTGTGAGGCAACTAACATACTTCCTTTCAAGAAATATGACCTTGAATTCAAAGTTGTTAAGGAAATCTGTTAAAAGGGTTGTTTCATCTGATTCTTTGAGTATTTGAATAGACCAGTTTCATAGAAAATAAAGCAAGTTGCAAACTCAAAATCTGTTACAATCATGTGCAAGAATTTGGATTCACTTCTCTATTATATCACCAGATGTGATGTGGATAAGAAGCAGCAGTTCAAAAACCAAATTGACTGCAGCAGTCAGACAGGGAATGTCAATGCTTAAAAACTCATGTTCCAGTAGTATCACTTCATGCACCAATCAAAGACAAATATCTTATGCAAAGAGATTGATGTTCCAGAACCTAGTTGGGTCATTGGTGCGGAGTCTTTTGTCTATGGACTTGATGGTTTTCATATCCTCGTCATCCAACTTGAAGTCAAAGATGTCGCGGTTCTGCTTCAGTCTCTCTAGCTTGTCTGATTTGGGGATGACGATGGTATTCCGCTGAACTCCCCACCGCAAAGCAATTTGAGCTGGTGTCTTGTGGTACTTCCTTGCAATCCCCTGCAAAGATCAAATAGAGACCGTTACTGCTGTAAAGAACAGAACCATTTGCGGTTACTTAGTTGCTGAAGTGTTATGTGAAACATCCACCAGGTGACTCAAAACAGAACAGTAACACACAGCAGGTGCAAACCTGAAGAATGGGGTCCTCAAGACAAGGAACAGCACCAAACCATTCAATGTTGGCAGCTCCACCACCCAGAGGTGTGTGGGCTGTCACAGCAATCCCATGCTTCAGACAAAACTGCACCAATGACTCCCGTTGGAAGTATGGATGGGTCTCAATCTGGTTGACTGCTGGCTTTATCTTGGCATATGCAAGACAATCCCGTGTCAAGAAGATGTCATAATTGCTGCAAATTCCACAGCAACCAAAATAGCAAATGAGTCTCTGAGCACGTCTCCAAACACTGCCCACCAAGTAATCAGTAACTTTACAGTTGAGTCAGATACTAACAGTACTTACTCTGAAACTAGGAATCACTTCCCAGTGTAATAGAACATAAGACACATCCAACAAAACTAAAGAGTTTGGCAAGTCGTAATGACCTGATGCCAATGCTCTTAGTGAGGCCAGCTGATACCAGCTCCTCCATGGCATGCCATGTGGTTTCAAGAGAGATTGTGACATCAATATCAAGCACTCCATCAACATCCTTTGCACTTTCAGTTGTGCCAATCCCTGCAACATCAATGCATCAGATCTAATCAAAGACAAAAATATAGCAAGTCATGCATGGTTCCAAGTTTCAACCATCTGAGCCCCAGCGGTCTGAAGAGACAGGTTATGGATTTCTGTGACTTGCAAATTAAGTTTTACTCACAACCATGGTGGTCACAATTTGGGAGCTGCAGGCCTGCATTGTGAAATGAAAAGTAAAACAATAGACTATACTGAACACTAGAGGTGTTTGCTTGGCATTTAGTAAATGCAGTAATGAAAGGGGAAAGAGGACTGTAGAACAGTTCTGATTGTGCCAGTGCATTTTTTCTCTTTCTCAGAAGGGAGAGAAACTTGGCATTCTAGTTAAGTTCAAAAGCACTTTTCTGAAAACCGAACCTGTATGACGGGTAGCAACTGGAAAATGAATCAAATAGAGGTCCAAGTAGTCTATCTGAAGATTCTTCAAGCTGTCTTTGCATGCTTCCATCACATGTCCATGGTCTGAGTTCCAGAGCTGTCATCCTCAACCCCCATTCAAATATCCCATCACATGTACAAAACAAAGGATAACTCTCAAATTCTACTTTAGTCTACCAGTAGCACAGATTGTACAGCAAGATGCAGAAGGACTGTAGGTTTCTCACAGCTAGCAGTTTGTGTTGTCTTGCTGAATATGAAGACCTATCTGTGAGATTGTAAATACAAGGATGAAGGATTTCACCTTGGTGGTAATGAAGAGCTCTTCACGCTTAACAAGGCCTTGGGCAATGCCTTCAGCTAGAGCAACTCCAAGCTCCTTCTCATTCTTGTAATCAGCTGCAATTCCAGTGATGATGCATCCATATAGCCTCAACTTTTGTTTCTCACTTTCTCAGTCAACTCATTGCCATATGTGCAAGCTATTCTGTTGCAAGATGAATGCAAACCTTATCCACAAACTGATCACATGTGCAACCTTACTGGGATAGTTGTGGAAACACCTAAGTTACACATGAAAATCCCTGAATCAAACCTAGAAAATTACAGGTGACTGGACAACATATTTCACCAAAGACAGGTACAAAGTACGAAGTGCCACAACTTTGTTCACACAAATGTGCTGAAACACTTTTTGCATTCTGCACAACCTACAACAGTATGGAAGATATGGAATCAGAGTAAGAGCAAGAAACAAGCACCAAGTGAATTACAAGACAAGATATGTGAGATTTGTGGTGAACAAGTTTTCAAGCTCCCTGTCATTGCTTTTGACATGTGCTCAAAAAATACATCCACATGCCAGAACATGAGAAACACCAAATGTATAGACATTCATTGCATGGACTTGCATAAGATCCTAGAATTGTCAATGTGAGCAAAGTAGTTCAGAAGCCTCAGGAATTTCATGTCCCACATATGCACACCACTGAAGGTATGGGGAAACCCCACAACTTTCCAGATAGAAGAGTAGGAAGAGACACAAACAGCCATCCCCTGGAGGAAAAAGAGCATCAAGATCCCGCTAGATAAGTCAAATGATCCCAAAATTTTCACAATTCAGGCTGCAGATTTGCTGGCCTCAAGCGAGTGACATGATCTACATTAAGCAGAAACTGCAAAGAACATGCCAGATTGCCAAAACCAGATGTAACAAACCCGTGCATCAAAGAAAGACCAATCTCGAACTATTTGAGCAAAAGCAGTCCACACTCTTGACAGGCACAGTGTTGTTGCTCTCAACACATGATCAGAAACCATTACAGCATCCAATCAGGAATACACAGCACAAGTAAAATACAAGAGACAGAGATAGAAGGACAAACCTGCACAGTCAAAATGCCGGTAACCAAGCTTCAAGGCCTGAAGCACAACATTATGCAAAACCCCTGGATCTGCCCGCCATACACCCAGCCCCAGCACTGGCATGCTGTGCCCACTGTTGAGCTTGATTGCTGCATCTGCCATCTCTTCTGAACACACTGTGACCCTAGCAATAGCAATAGAAGCTTGTCTCTGTTTCAGCCTCTAATTCACCCTGCTCAACACAGCAAGAGAGGGATGGAGAAGCTAAGCACAAAATTCAGATGGATACTTAACAAGAGCAACATATGTAGCTCTGTACTTTGCAAATTTGCAATAACAGAAAACGTAGCACACAGATTTTCTCTCTCCTATGCAGTACCACAACCAGACAACAACCTACGAAATGAACTCAGACGTTTCTTTGCATCGTGTGACCTGTGACATTGGAATGACCTCCATTTTCCTCATCCTTGCAAGCTTTCATTATTGCAATCAAAGCATCGAGGACCAAAAAATACCGTAACCATAAAAGTACACACATAGGTGTACGTCAATATATTCTCTCTTAAAACGCTTCACGGATTCACACCTTCCACAACCCTCCAAAGTTCAAAATGAAAAACCAAAGTACACGTATATACAAACTCATCCTTCTATGCTCCCTGAAAAAAACATTGCAGCAAAGCACATCACCGAGCAAGAGGCGCAATAACTTTTTCAAACATAAAGAAAAAAGTTTTCATATTTACAGGCATATAAAAATACACACATATGTCACAGATATCAACAATCTCTCGAAAAAAGCCTTACGGATTCATGCGTCCACAACCTCCGAGTTGCAAATAAACCAAACCACGTTTACAAACTCATCCTTCTGTACTCTCTGAAAAATGTTGCAGCAAAAGGCAAACATTATCAAGCAAGAGTTTAGTTTATCTTTTCAAAGCATATCCAGAGGATTTTATTTATTCTTTTGTATAATCACAAACATCACAGGCATGCAAGAGCACGGGGGCCACTTACCAACAGGAATCGCAGCTCCGCCACTGTGATGAGTAACTTATTTGCTCCGATTGTGTGCTGCTGCTGCTAGGCTACTCGACAAATCGCTCTACAAAACACTCTTCTCTCCCGTCAGCAACGCTTATCTGTGTACCTTCTACTCCACGAGCAGATCTTCTCTCCCAGCGTGGTGCTGCCCACGTGTGTGAGCGAGGATTATAGGGGTGGTGATGGATGATTTCAGATTATGGATGATTTTATGGGAAAATCATTCATCTATTTTCGTTTATGAGGAAGACTATGTCTTTTTCAATTAATTGCCTTTGTGAGATCATTTTCGTTATAACCCAAATCATGGTCCATTGTAGGGAATGTCTCACTTATGTGGCAGCATGCCATTGGATATCCTCCCCAATTATATCATGTATCTTGTTGCCTTCATACTTCCTTTACAATCTTATGCAGGTTCCATGTCCCTAGCTTTTAGTTTACATCCAACTGGCTGAAATTTGCAACTCACCCTATGGTGTATCCCTTAACTAAGATCTTCAACAAACTCAAACAATCCACTATGTTTATTAGTGTCAAGATTATTCATGATAACCAATGTCCTCTTGCTAGTTACTTAGTCCATAGTGTACATGAAAACATTATCATAGTTGAGACTCAAGAAACCAAATGAATGAAACCATTTTTGTTATAACTTGGGTCATAGTTAAGGCATGGGAGCATTGAGATTAGGTTGAGGGTATGACCATAGCTTGAAGTAAGGCAACATGTGACATGCATTAACATTCTCGAGGTTGGTAGGTGTTACATTGTTACCTACTCATTTAAGTATTTTAAACTATGGACCTACCTATTTTGTAAGGTTGACATGAATCCTTAAGTTATAAATTATGAGGTGGGATTGCCTTGATCGTAATTAATAAATGAAAGAAATTTGAATAAATTTTTCCAAGACTTTGATTGTGAAAGGATGTGCAATGTATGGGTTTGTTTTCTTCTTGGATGATGTTAATTAATATTGAATATTAAATAAATTATAATATTATTAAAGGTAGTCCACATTTATAAATAAATAAAAAGTAACAAAAAGATAAAAATGTCAAATTTAACTTGATGTCCACACATACAATGTTAGGTCACATTGAATCTTACGTGGAATGGACTCGTGAAATGCTTATGCGGTAATTGTAAATAAGCCAATGGTAAGGTTTAATGCAGCTACCACCAAATCTAACAAAATTGTATATTTTGGAACAAAAACCCAATGTTAGCTATCATTTGAAAAAATCTTTTAATAGTTTGATGTCAACTTATTGTTCTTGCCTATGAACCCATTATGCAACAACTTGTTCTTCCAAATTGAAAAAAAATCATGATCTTGCAACATACACATAAGCCACAGTGGAAGAGTTGTGATGTTATAATCATTGTTGCAATGTTATAGTAGTTGTAGCAATAAACACATTATTTATGACAAATAATAAATTCATGAATGATAGACAACATATTTGTGATTTTATAGCAAAAATATAACACAAGCACAATGTGCATGATGTTCTAAATGCCTTTTCACACAACATGTTCTTCCAAACTACAAACCCCCAAACTATAACAATTGTGGCTCTTCCAAAAACTTTCTTGCACATCATTCATAATTTAGCATCAACATTTGTTTGTGGTCATAATCATTGAAATAACAAGGCCAATCATCAACAAGCATATTTGTTAACAACAACACTTGACATGGAGGCATACAACAATGAAAATACCTATGGTGAAGATGATCAATTCTTTGAAAAGCCAAGTAAATTTATTTTTTTCTATTGTTTTGCAATCTAATGAAATCATGCATGTAAACAAGAAAACAACATAAACGATTAACATCAAAAGTTTTGATGGAATTTTCATTTGCACATGCTTTGTTGAAATTGGTAGACTTTTTTTTAAACACCAAGATCTTAGTGCAACACCAAGACACAAGAATAAAACCAAAAACAAAAGAAAATCTCAAGGTTTGAATGATTTTGTCTTTAAAGTGAAACATGTTTAAAAACCCAAACATCCAAATTGGGAACACCATGAGATTACAACCTTGGTTTAAACGAAGAAAAATGAACACATTGTGACATTAAACATTGTTGATTCTAAAGACTATTTCAAAACTACAATGATGAAATGCAAAAACAAATTTATAGTCATGATTGGATTTGACTTTAACACACACATTACAAATGGATTTGTTTATAAAGAAAAATGGGCCACAATCTATGATGATTGCAAGCAAATTTGAAACTATATGGTTGGAACAAGTCATAATGAGGGGTTTTGGAACATGTTTTCTATAGACATAATTACAATGAATTTGTTTAGACTTTTCAACAAAAATATCTACAAAATGATTGATACATTCATGACACTAAGTTAATATTCTAGTCATTACAATTTAGAGACTTCCTTGATCCAAAGGATAAGGTGCACAACCCTCACTCCTCAAGATTTAAAAATCATAACAAACAATCAAAGGCAATACTTAGAAGTGGGGAACTATGAAATGTACACCATTAAAATGCATTTTTACAACTAACTGCTTATATATAAAAAGCCATTGGACATTTTTCCAACTGATTGTTTATGTACATTGTATGCAAAACAATATTGTAGCAATGCAAGTGTCAAGTTTATATATATTTACTTTGTCCATGACTTCACCATGTCTCCTTGATGGTAGGTTTTTTTGGGGCTTTAACATTGTTCCACTCATGGGCTTAATGATTCCTACACATTTCCACCACCACTACAAAATGTGGGTGTAGTTCATTAATCCCCATTCACTAGACCAGTGAATTCACTGCTTTCCAACTAATTTTTGTTTATTAAGACTAGTGAATTCACTCAAAATATTGTGAAATCACTTCATACAAGGACACCTTTTGTTGTAGTACATTAAATTTCATGCATTTCTTCCCCACACAAATCATCAATGCACTTTGTGGATTCACTATAGTAGACAAATGTGCACCAACCATGGTAAATATGTTTATAATATGTAATTTGTCCTGCCCACACATCTTTTAAACCCTAATCCGCAAAAAGGGCAATTCTCAACCCATAAACAAGTTGGTTCATTGATAATCTCCAAAGTAGTTGATGGAAAGGGAATATAAGTGGAATTAACTAGTCCTTTTTGAACTTGCTAAAGATGGATTGTGTAGCATTGTTAGTTCTTTGGGCAATTGATAGTTTCTTTTCTAAAGCATATAAACGCCTGCCTACACTATCTAAAACCTTATTTAACTTTTCATAAATAGAGACGCCCTCTTTTGCAAAACCTTTGAATGAAATCAAAGCTTGCTTTTGTGTGTTAATTTGCTATTATAGGTATTCTATTTCCTCAAGGTTGTTATCCACTTTTGTAATTTAGGGTTGTATGGTTGCCTCTACCTCTAACAAATGATTGTTTTAATCTTCCATTTGGTTGCACACCTTTTGTGTAGTCACAATAGAAACATCTTTCTTTGTTTTGGCAATGGCTATATTTTTTTCACCACTTAGAGTTGAGTTTTTTCCATTGCAATGTAGTGTTTTAGTTTTTCAACAACAACACTTTCCATCACAAAAAATTTGTTAACAAACCTTAAATGATAAACTGCACTCACATATTAAAATTTTGGAATGATTGAACTTAAAAACCATCGATTCACTCTAACACCTCCAAAATTTTGATGATGTTGCATTTGATGTTCAAATGAGTCAAGTCCACTAACTTGAAGTTATTTGGGTTCATAAATGTAAAAACACAAGGTTTCTAAGGTAAGTCAAAACACACAATGCATAGTGAAAGTAATCATTGAAACTAAGTATATGTTGTTTAGAAATTTAACATCATTGAAAAGCTATTTATAAAAAAATGAGGTGCAAGACCAACAAAAGCAAAACAAATAGACTTGTTAAAAATCCCAAGCAACTATCAAGGTTTTGATGCCTTGAAAGTGATCAAGTCAACTTTGTAATAAAAAAATCATGGAATAAACTATGGGGGTGCTATACTTGTGCATTTTACTGGTAATTGGCCATGCACCTCTTCTTTCTAGAGCCTTTTGATCCCTTTTTCATTAGAATTAATGATATCAATTTGCTCAAAGGATGACCTTGATTTGTGATGTTGATATTCATTGTTAGTCCATTTGGCATACATAACCCAATTCATTTGTTTCCCCATCTTCTTACAAGCTAATCCTCTTGCCATTCTTAAAAATATCAACCTTGATGCTGGCATACAAGGTTTTGGTGTATCACCATCCACAAAGTTTTTATTTTCTTAATAAATAGAGGGTCTTTTGTGAACTCATAATTGTATTCGTTCTTATGCACAATAGGACCAAAAATCTTATCAATGTCCTCCAAAGAAATGTCCTTTGGCACTTTGACACACTTTGGATTCAAACCTTCACAATAAAGGTCATAGCAAAGTCCTTTTGGACATCGGACTACCATCTCCAAGCTTAGGTATTGGAGCATATAAGGGAGTGACAAAACTAAACCTATTTTGCCCTTTCAAATGTGTTTCACCCTCGTGCTTTACTTTATTTGTCAAGCTATTATATTTGCAAACATTTGAAAGTGGGCCCTACCATGCCATGATTCCTTTAATACACTTTAAGTTATAACAAAAAAATATGAAGTGATGTGAACTTAATCATGTGATTGACATTCTGAGTGTAAGAAAGTTGTTGAGGATTCACATTGTAATCAACACCTTACAATTTGAAGCATGTGCTAAATCATTAACGTCTAATAAAAGAATGATCCAAATTGGGTCAACCTAGTAATCCAATGGCTATCTTCTTGTGGACAATCATATACCTTTTTTTTAAACATTGCTATGGATTCATTTATGAACACACAACTATTCCACTTTAACTTGCAAATACCCTACAAGACTCAAAGGAGATTTTTACAAATCATGCAATGCAAAATACTTTTGAAAACAAGGAGAAGGTAATGGATCAAAATTGGTGGGAATCATTACATGGAAGAGTGATGATGGAAATTATGTTCCCTTTGACATAACAGGTAATGTGGACCATGGATGGTCACATGTTTTTTTCCATTTCGATGTTTCAAAAGATGCAATTAAAAAACCTACTTGGAACAAGGGTGTTTATTTCAAAGGAAGATTTGCATCATGTTCTAATGTTCATAAGCATGAACCATTTCAAAAAATGAGGTTAACAATGTAAAAGATTAAATTCATGGAAAAATAGTCAAGAATGTGACTTGAACATATGCTCATACCTTGAATGATGTTGGTCACACCTTGAATCCTCAATATCACACTTTAGTCAATTGTGACCTTAGCTCTCACTAACCATTATTGTATTAATTATAAAACAATAAGCTTTTCAAACACATTTTGAAACATGATGTGTTACCAAGCATGTAAATAGTTAGGTGCAACAAATGTTAGTTATTACTTGGCACAATCATTTCAATTTTGTTTGTTTTTGCAAAAATGTCAAGCACCATCCAGTCACCATGTTTGATCATCTCTTACCCATTTTAGGTGTACAAAATTAAGAAAGAAAACCCTTCTAATTGTTAAACTTGATGTGGTTTCACAAACTTGCAAATGATGAATCCAAAGCCCTTAGGCTCCACCTTGTTGCATTTGTAAATGATTAGTTCATATAATGACGTGCATTGTAGCTTGGTTGACAATTATGAGCACAAATTTGCATTCACATAGTTGTGCATTGAATCCACGACCACTTGGGTTGACACATGCACAAGAAGCAAAACTAGTTTCCTAACACTACCCAATGACCAATTTTGTATGTTAGTTAATAGTGATAAAGACACATCCTTATCTCAAATGAATCATGCAATGGGCATTGGGTCCTTGTAAGCCTATATTAATATGTTGTCACAACTTTCAAATATTGCACATATTTTTATTTTACACAAATAATTTTATTATCATTGTTAAATATCATTGCAATTGGGTCTTAAACTTCATAAAGATGTTTTGGAATGCTTATTGGACTTCCTATTAGCAACACATTTCCTCTTGTTGTTACACTACATAAAGATGAACCCAATCCTTTCTCTTGACAATCATGTTCTATTTTTGGTTAAGAACAATTTGATTTTGTATGTGTTTGAAGTTACATCAATCGTGATTCTTACAAGCATGCTACTGTTTTGATTGAATGTGTAAGAATGACTTCAACATGTTGGTAAAGGAAAAATTTAATATATTATTATTTCTATTTCATAATTTGAAAGAGGATGGGCTGACAAGTCTAGTTCAAAATTTTAATTTAATTATTATTTAAGTAGAGTTCATGGGCGAATTGAATTTTAATATTTAAAAGAGAAATAAGGATCTTTCATAAATATTTGTGTGTTATTTATTTGTCCGCCTTTTTATTTATTGAAGAAAATCGAAATGAAAGGAGGGGATGAAAATCATTCATCACTAAATCGGTGGATGGAGCCCGGACTAGTTGTGGATGTGGATGACAGTCATCCACGAAGAATGGAAGAACCAGCCAGCCAGCAAGCGCCTCCCCTTACCAGGCACGCGCATGGCGCTGCTGCTGCTGCTGCTGCTCCTGGTGGCCGCTCCTCTCCCTCCTCAGCGATGGCACGCGCAAGCTCCACCCTATTCTGAACATGTTTCTCCTTTTCATCGCCAAAGGAATGTGCATTTCTGGAGCTCTCTATTGAAACCAGGTTCTCCCAAATCCGTTTTCAGTATAGTTCGTTTGCCTACCAGTTGATGCTGCTGCTTCTGCCTTTTGTTCTCTCTCTCTCTCTAAACCTAAATCCCTAAAAAAAAAAATTCTCTCGTCCCGAGGCTCAGCGGTGGGTGGGGGAGGAAGCAGTCGCTCTCTCTTCTGTTCCTGTCTCTCTTGTTCCTGTCTCCCCTTGTGAGAGGTATGTGTACCGTTCTCTCTCCTGTTTTCGCTTTTCTTCTTCTCATCGTTTGTGTGGTTCCTTTTTTTCTCTCCCCTCTCTCTTGTTGATTTTTTGAGGATTTGGTTACGAATTCGAGGCAGGTTGGGTGAGAAACTGAGCTGTGGAGGCTGCTGCAGCTGAAGAGAATGAAGAAAAAGGAGAGGATTCCGAGGAGGGGACACAGCTAGTGGACAATAGGGCAGGCGGGTGGGGGGGATGAGAATGAAGGTTATGATATTTCTATTGCGTAGGGGAAGTGTGCAAGGATTGAAGGGGCTTTTGCCAAAGCTGCAGGAGACTGGTTGGGATTCAAGGAACGGGGAAATTTAGTCCAGTAAGGTTTGGTTGGCTATGGAGTTTCAATGGCAGCAGCTGCATGGAGGTTTTTGTATGGCATGGAGAATACTAGTAGGGTAGTATGATCTGGGGACCTAATGGAGGAGAAGGACACACAGGTCCAGATACTTCAGATGGCACCAGAGAATTTCATCTCTGTCCCATCGACCATCTCCCTAGTTACCCTGGACTCGCATCATTTACTAGACTCTTATTCCAAGCCGTTCTGTCCTAGTGGTGTTGTTGCTGTTGCTGGTGAAGACACCACCACCACTGGCAGCAGCATTCTACATGCTTCCAAGTTGCGTAATGGAATCTCCATTTCTCGGGAAACTTCAAGTGATAAAGTTTTAGAGACCCGGGATGTGCTGCATGAAGCGGCATCAGCAGTGGCAATGGATCTGTCCAAATTGGTGGCTGCAAGCAAGGAAGAAGGTGATGGAGGAGACAGTGGAACAATGACCTTATCCTTGGTTCAAGAAGATTTGGATAAGTCTGACAGACCGTTGGATGGAGGAGGGTACAGTTCCACGAATGCAAGTCAAGTTCTCAAGGCTCCCAAGCTTCTTCAAGGCTCTAGTTGTGATGAGTTGTTATCTGTGTCATTGGCTTCTTCTGCTGCTGATCTTCAAACCCTAATCAAGCCTGAAAATCCTGAAAGCACCACCGATTCAAAGGTGCTAAGGGATCTGAAAGACTATAATGAGAATTGCTTGCTGTCAGCTCCACTCAAAAGGGGAACTATGGATTTAAAAGCTTCAACAAGGGAACTCCAGCAGAACTCTTCTGTGTCACCTGCTGGTCTGGAGCAACATAAATCTGATCTAACAAACAGGCCAGAGTACACAAATGGGGTTTCTACACATCTTCATTCAAATGGAGTAGGGGTGGCCATTGAAGGAGCTATGGCTATGGCTGTTTTGAAAACCACTCCAAACACAATTATTGAAAGAAGTGCCAGGAAGATTTCAGAAGGTCGGCGTGCCTCTCGTCAAGTTAAGAAGCGGAGGTATGATCTCAAGCTTTAAACTAGCCAAACATACAGAAGGCTACTTCTGGTCAATGTTTCTTCTAATATCTTTTAGCTTCTGGGAAATAACAAGACATCATATGTTGTTGTTAAGGATGGGAGTCTGCAAGGTGCAGATTGCAGTTATGTTTTGAGTACTTGCTCCTTCTTTGCCTACAGCATGTTTACCGAATGGAATGGTGTGGTTTGATATTGCTTCAATTATTTGGCACATTTGAGTGGCAGGCATGAAGATATGGCATACGAGGGAGATATGGAGTGGGATGTTATTATGGGGGAGGCGGAGGCCCCTGCTGATTGGAACTGGCACCCTGAGAAAGACAGATTGAGTAGGGGACGCAGTAGGGCTGGCTTGATAAGCCTGTCTCAAGGTCAGGTGCTACCAGGGGAGGCAGCTGCTGTAGCTGCTGGGCTTCGAGCTCGAGCTCCTAATGCTGCCGAACGGATCTGCTTTAAAGATGCCTTGAGGCGGCGGGGTGGCCTTCAAGAGTATCTTGAGTGCAGGTTCCAGACTAATTTACCTATCTAGTATGTTGCTTGGTAGACATGTTGCATGTTGCATGTTTCTGTCTTTCTTTCTTCACTCGAAGCAAGGATTGCTAACACAAAGTTTGATGGATTGGACTATATCACAGATGTATAATCAAGATTATGTTGCCTGTGCATTTCTACACTTCAGGGTGACTATGGAACATATCCTACTATATATTCTTGCTAGACAGTGACAACAGTCACCACTAAAACTAGAACACTTCTTGGATATTGCTGGTGCACCTCATCAAAGGTTTGGGATAAGTTTATTGTTGTGAATATGGGAGAAGCTAAAGTCACAGGGTGCTGCTAGTCTTTTTGTTTATGACAGTATTTTAGACCCATGGTGCATCATACTGGACATTACCAAGGGAAATCTGGTTGGGGTTGCTGTAGCTTCTGGGGTTTGCGATACCCATAAAGTGGGTTATTTTTCATAGTTCAGATTTTGAAATGGCTTCAAATGCTGGTGGTTACAGGAACCTGGTCCTGGGGTTATGGGAAAGGAATGTGAAGCATTTGCTGATGGTCACTGACTGTGGTGTATTGTCTTCACCTACAAATGATGAACCCCCTCGGGCTTCTCTCATACGTGAGATCCACAAGTTCTTGGATTACCATGTACGTTGCCCTTCTTTTTGGTTGCTTAGCAGGAACTTGTGTTTTAGGTTTCAATCTGTCAATGGGTGCAAGCTTAGTTACTTATTCAATGCTCTTTCACATTCATAGCACTTCTTGGATATATCTTGTTTAACTTCTTCAATCTTTCAAGTATTATTGTCTGCTTGTACACCAGGGGTACATCAATATAGGTGTGGCAACTAAGCGACTAAAGAGAGCAACACCGGAAGAAGGCCAGGGTCCTTTTGGTGGCAGCCAAAGTGAAGATGGTGAACGAGAGTTGATGTTTGAAGGAGCAGAGATGGAGGCTGCGGAGGAGGTGGCTTTGATACTTGGTCAGTTGTATTCTCTCCTTTGGCATTCAGTTGTTATTCTTGATGAAGAAGATTCTTGCAGTTTCTGTGTGGGTCAACACTTATCTAGGCTTGTGCTGACTTTGTGACACTCTTAATAGATCCCCAAACCACAACTGTATGTAATTGACATTGGACAGCGTTCTTCAACAGGACAAATACGAGGAGAACCGGGTGTAGCAACCACTAAAGAGGAGGTTGATAATGATTGTTTGAATCTGCAAAGAGCTGGAAGCTTGGACAGGAACATGATAGGAACAGGTGAAGGGGTTGAGGGCAAGCTTGCTGACTCACTGAAGAATACTTCAAGTGATAGGGAGACTGTCCCCATGGACATTGATGTGGCTCTGAATGTGGGTGTGGAAACAAGTTTGTCACACATCAATAAAGATGAAAATGACCATTCCAAGACTTCACTCACTCTGCCCAACCAGGAAGCAGGCAAGATCTTGGAGCTGGTGGTGAAAGTCGAAGAACCCATGGAGGAAACTGAGATTGATGATATGGCCACTCTTGACCAAGTTTTTACTCGGAAACGCCCAGGGCTCAATCACAAGAAGGAAATCAAGGTTGCTCCTAAATCAGAGCTTATGGACCCAATGGAAGCCCCTTTGAGTAGGGATGAACTTGATGAATTCAAGAGTGCAGAAGTGTTGCAAAATCTACATAAGTGTGATACAACTGTAGAGGGTTTAGTGGCCTTACGGGCAGCAACACAACTAGAAAGAGAGCGTAGCATGAATGGAGATCATGAGGCAGCAAAGCATGTGATTATTGTGGGGGCAGGGCCTGCTGGCTTATCTGCTGCTAGACATATGCAACGGATGGGTTTCCGTGTCACTGTTCTGGAGGCACGTGATCGTGTGGGTGGTCGTGTGTATACTGACCGTTCAACATTTTCAGCGCCTGTTGATTTGGGTGCCAGCATTATTACAGGTTTGCTCACTCTCTCCCTTTGTATCGTTAGCACTGGGGCTCATGAGATGCTCATTACTCATACTGTTGAATGGGTCATTAACCTAATATGAAGTTGATGTCATGTTTCGAGTATCAGGGGTGGAGGCAGACGTAGCAACAGAAAGGAGGGCTGATCCATCTGCGCTTTTGTGCAAGCAACTTGGTCTAACACTCACAACACTACGGGGAGATTGCCCACTATATGATTCTGTGACTGGACAGAAAGTTCCGGCAGATATAGATGCTGCCCTAGAGGCAGAGTATAACAGCCTGTTGGATGATACAGTCACTTTGGTGGCTCAAAATGGTGACACGGCAATGAGGATGTCCCTTGAAGAAGGCCTAGAGCAATCTTTGAAAAGGCGACGATCCAGTGTTCCAGTTCAATCTTCATCTTCATCAGTCCCTGCAATAGTCAACAAGGAAACACCTTCTGAAACATTTCTTTCACTTCAGACCCTTACAATTGATGAGAATGCAGCAATTCCGTCAACAAGTGATGTCATTGACAGGACACTTTCTGCAATTAACCCATCATGTGATTCACTGGTGGAAGAAGAGGTTACCAATGAGGATTTGAGCAGGCCTGCAGATGTCTTATTGAATAATGGTTTTCTGGGAGCACTTAAATGCCTAGATGGACAGAACTTAAGCCAGTTAGAGCGGAGGATTATGGACTGGCATTTTGCGAATTTAGAATATGGTTGTGCTGCAGAATTGAAGGAGGTCTCTCTCCCATATTGGAACCAGGATGATGTTTATGGTGGATTTGGTGGTCCTCATTGCATGATCAAGGAAGGATACAGTACTGCAATTGAGGCATTAGGTGAGGGTTTGGACATCCGCCTCAGTCAAACTGTAACAGAAATTGCCTATAGTGTAAAAGAGGGCAAGATCAAAGGAGATGTGAGGCGGGAGGTTAAGGTTGTGACTTCATGTGGGGATGAATTTGAAGGTGATGCGGTTTTAGTCACTGTTCCATTGGGCTGTTTGAAGGCAGAAACCATCCGCTTTGAACCCCAACTTCCTGACTGGAAACTTGCCTCCATCAAGCGTCTTGGGTTTGGACTTCTGAATAAAGTTGTCATGGAGTTTACTGTCCCATTCTGGGATGAAACTGTTGACTATTTTGGTGCAGCTGCTGAGTGCACAGAATTAAGAGGTCGATGCTTTATGTTTTGGAATTTGAAGAGAACCAGTGGTGCTCCGATTTTGTTAGCCCTTGTGGTTGGAAAAGCAGCGTATGAGGTTGAGCATCAAGAGAGTTCTGATCTTATCGAGCATGCCCTTATCATATTGAGGAAGCTCTTTGGGGAGACTGCAGTTCCCAACCCAATAGCATCTGTTGTAACCAATTGGGGCTTGGATCCCTTCAGTCGAGGAGCCTACTCTTATGTGGCTTTGGGGGCATCGGGTGAGGATTATGATATTCTTGCAAGGCCTGTGGATAACTGTGTTTTCTTTGCTGGGGAGGCAACTTGTAAGGAGCACCCAGATACAGTTGGGGGTGCCATGATGAGTGGGCTTCGGGAGGCAGTTAGGATTGTGGACATTCTTGAGAATCGTGGAGATACAACTGCCGAGGCTGAAGCTTTAGCAGCTGCTCAGCGCCAGTCAGATAGTGAGAGAAATGAGGTACAACACTTAATGAGAAGAAAATCTCTCATCTTTTGTGCCTCTTTTTTGGACTGCAATGTCAGCTTTTGAAGCTGAAATAAGTCACTATTTGCATAGGGTATGGTGCAACTAGTGCATTATCATAGCAGGTGTGGTGAAAACTGTCCAATTATTGGTGTATGCCACCAATTAGTTTCTGCAGTGTGAATAGCATCTCTGTGAGGTGTATGATGAAGTTGTATGAATGCTTCAGGTTCGGGATATGGTCAAAAGGCTAGCAGCAGGTGAGCTTTCAAACGTACTAAGGGGGGACACAGTTCTGGGTGAGGGTGAGCAAGGCCCACTGAGCCGTGCAGATTTAGTGAAAGACATGTTTGGGAATGCCAAGACCACAGCTGGACGTCTTTTGCTGATCAAAGAGATGCTTCAACTGCCTGTAACTTCTCTGAAGGGCTTTGCTGGCACAAAGTCTGGTCTCACTGTCCTCAATAACTGGATTCTGGTATGTTTTTGTTTAAGGATCACAAAATGAGCTTTTCTTTTCTGACTGGGCCTGGCTGGCAACTCTTCATGTGTGGGCAATTATAAATGTGTATCATAGTAACTGTTTTCTAACAAATGGGTTTACATTTTGTGCTCCTGGGTGCAAGCTCAAATCAGTTCTCATCAATAGTTTTCTGGTGGATTGGGTGTGAGGATTTTCCCATGTCCATGTCATGAAACTCCTGTGCTGAACAGCCCCTAAATCAACAACCTGAAATCCTCTTGCTTCCGCTCTATAATGTGACACGGAGTGGCATGGGTGAGCTTCACAGGACTCGATGGGGAAAGATGGAACACAGCTTCTCCGGCACTGTGTGCGCCTGCTTCTTGTTGTGGCCACCGACCTGCTTTCTATCCGACAATCTGGTACCCATCACTTATGGCCATGTGGTTATGGGCTTTCCTTCCTGAGTTTTGGTCTGTTGGCTTTCCTTCCAAGTCCTGCTGTTTCTGTGCTGTCCATTGACCCCCTCTGGAGTAGTGAATAATTTTCACTTCCTACCAAGATCTTTCTTCAAGCTTAGAAGCTGCAAAGAATTATGTATTCTACTTCGCTTATTCCTTGTATCTTGGGCAGAACTAATTAAACCATTCTTTGTTCTCCATGAGAGCTCAGGGCTTGCCCTTTCAGAAACAGGATGTTGGCACAAAATTATGTGCAATGGTTGCATCATCTGCAGACATATCCATTATGCTGAAAATCTGCAATTGATCTCCTGTATGTTGCAGGTGTTGGGCGAACAGTGAAGGAAAAGGTCTGTGTTCACACAAGCCGTGATATACGCGCAGTTGCAGGGCAGTTGGTCAAACTTTGGATTGAAGTTTTCCGTAAAGAGAAAGCAACCCATGGTTTGATCAAACCCACCAAGAAGCCAGCCAGTAGCTCACCAAATGCCACAGTTGGCACTGCCAAGGCAACCTCAAAAGACACTCAAAAGACACCTACCATCGGAGATTCAAAGACCTGGCCTTCTACCCATTTAGCATCGCCATCTAGTGACTCCCTTTCTGCTGGTCAGAGCAAGGTAAGATTACTCTAATCCTAATGATACTCTATTTATGTTTTAGAGAAACTATTGAAGAGCTTACATTGTGATTTGCAGATCTTTTGAATCATTAGATATGTGTAGCAATTGTTTTTTCCGCTTTTATTTCTTTCACAAATGAGAGAGGGAAAGCTAACAGTTTAAAGGGTTAAAAATATGACATGTTTTGGTGTGGCACAGGTGTCAGGTGGTGATGAACCAAGAAATGAGGAATCCCAGGCCAACAATCATAGCCCTGCTGTGGAAGCCTGTGGAAGAGGTCTTGATGTTGAAGTTCTGTCAGATGTAGAACTCGTGGCAATAGCTGCAGCAGAAGCAGCACAGGCAGCTGCAGAGGTAAAGAAACTTCTGACAACAACCACCTCATTCGCTACAGCAGCACCCGCCTCTTTTCCTTCCCAGTAAATAAATGTTGCCTTCATGTCTGACCTAATTTGATGCTTTTGATATGTAAACTCAGGCATACGCAAGTGTAGAAGCACGGCGAAATTCACTTCCAGATCTCCCCAAAATCATGTCATTCCACAAGTTTGCAAAGCGAGAGAAGGACGAGACAATGGAGTGGAAGAAGAGATGGCTGGCAGCTCCTGAAAAGCTGCCAACATCCACCACCTCAAAACATTCAACTGGTGAGGAGGATTAGAATGTAAATATGTTGTAAATTCTCTTTCCAATGGCTGACTGAATATGTGAAATTTTTCTGAACCAGGATGCTATGTCCTCTTTTCGGTTTGATGAATGCTCTTCTAGTCTCTTCTTCATAGGATGTTTGGCTGAGTTTGAATAGGCAAAGTCTCAGATAAATCAGATCCTGGGCAGGAAAGACCTTAGCTGGTTACACAGGTCCTAGTTGGTAGACAGTCATGTGCAGCTAGTCACTGCTATTTGTGATGAAGGTGACAGTTTGATATTTTCTGAATCATTCTCATAAGGTTATGACCACACTCATTCCTGTCATGGTAGATTTAGTTTTGCTGGAACTAACTTGATGGTATCTTCAAAGTGTTCTGTGGAGTTTTCTCTTGAGCAGTAGCCAACATGATGACTGAGTTTTCCTGTTTGCTTCTGGAAATGTGACAGAAACTTGGGTCACAGCTTGTGTATAATGGTTCAATTTCTCTGGTGATCTTTATACATAGAGTGGAATTATTGGAGTTACTTCTACCCTATGTTGTGAATTGCTTTTAATGATTTTTTCCCCCCCTGTGCAGGAGGTGATGATGGTGTCCCCCTCCATCAAAATAGCACCCGCTCATGTGAAACTGAAGCGAGCCCAAGCAAGTTCCTGCCTTCCTCAAAGCTTATGCCTGTTTCATCTACTCAGAATTGCTCCCCTGCAGGTCAATGTCAAGATGTTACAAGTAGGGATGAGACAGATTTTCAGTCTTCTGAGGTTTTGGAGCCCATGGCGGAGACAGCTGATGGGAGGGGTAGTGAAATTAGAGCATCTGAGGGGAAGGAAATATGTGCAAATGATATAGTACAAGGACAAGAAATGCCTGGTAATCAGACTCATGAGTCAATTTCAGTGAACAAAGAGGTTGTGGATGGAAGGGAGGAGGCCAATGGTAGGCTTCAACAAGAGGTGAGAACTCACCCTGGCCATGGATCTGTGGGCACTTTAAGTCTGGGCGAGCAGAGAGCTGGAGAGGCACTGAAAAGGGCTGTGTCAGACTATGTGGTCCAATTACTCACTCCCCTGTACAAGACCAGAAAGATACAAAAAGATGACTTCAAAGCCATTGTGAAGAAGACCACGGCTAAGGTGAGCTTTTGTAGTTGAAAACCTATTTCCTGTCAACCATTGACCCTTTGGAATAATTTTTTCAGTCACTGTGTATATGAAGATCAGTTATTGTTGTGAGTGTTATCTCTCAATTCCTCCCAGCTTCATATCAGGAAGCTTGTGTCATCTCTCAAGGAAATGGTTGCAGGTAATGGAGCGCAACACAGCAAAGGATCATGCAGTGGAAGTCTCTGAGTTTCTGAACTGCAAACGGAAGAACAAGGTACAGACTTTTGTCTTCTTTTGGATCAGGAACAGATTGAAGTATAACCTGATTTGTAGCATGATTTTCATGAGCTGACATGCTCAGCAATCAGTTGAGCAGGCTCAGCACGAGGGTCTCTCTTTCTTTCTCATCATTCTGTAGTCTGGTAATGCTGAGGTTTGATGGTAGCTGTCTGTATTCAGTTCATGATCTAAACTGACAGGGGACACTTGTGGATCTGCAGATACGGTCTCTGGTTGATATTTTTATAGAGAAGCATATGAAAGGTGAGTCACATTAGCAGGTTTCCTTTTCAAGGTGAGTGCCCTTAAGGGCCCCTCTATGTATTGAGAGTTTCATGTAGGGCAGTTGGGAGTCAGCTGTGTGTGAGGAGTATGGCCTTGGCTTGCAAAGATTTCATGTCCAGGGCAACAAATCCCACAAAGTGAATTCAAACCTTTTCCACATGTTCCACACAGATAATGCATTGCAAGGTTGCCTCAAATTCTTGTCATTCCCTATTGCATCTGCCCATTGTATGAATTTGGTTCCAACAGTTTTGTAGGTGTGAGGTGTGTGTGTGGATATGTCCATTCTTTGATTGTCCTTTGCTGTTTTGTATGACATCATTTTCTTCTGAAGTGACTAATGACTAACAGTGGAATATGGTTCTTTCTTTCTCCAATTCGAGACTGTACACGTGGTCTGATAGATCCTAGGCAGTTATACAGTCAGTTAAGGGTGAGCAATTTGGCATGAAAAGCAGCCTTCAGAGCAGTCATGGTGACTGCTTTCTTAATGACACACGTTGACAGAGACCTCAAAGGTTTGTGTGAAAGAACATGGTGGATGGCAGGCTTTGTGATACACCCAAGTTTTTGAATCGCAGAGAAATCTTGTCTGGGTTTCTGATAGATTGACTCTCAAGGATGAGCAAGTATGGAACATTCACTGTGGCCTCTGGAGGAATTTCCTATCAAATCTTGGATGTTACCTGTGAGTTGGATACTAGGTTTTGCATGGAACTGAGGTGGATCTAGATGAAACTTGTGAAGCCATTAACCTTTCAAGGTCAAGGCAGCAATTTTGGGTTGCAGGCCCAGCGTTGACCACTCATTTTGGGCAGCTCCCCTAGGCTTTCAGGCCTGGGAAAAAAAATTGCAACTTGGCTGCCAAGCCTCCCCAAAACGCCTAAGCAGACTTGGTGTAAGTGCCTTGACTTATGCAGGTGGCTGTAAGTTTTCTAAGCTGAGTGCTTGGGGACATTTGCAGACCGGGTGTCCTTTAGAGGTCAAAGCAAAGCCATGAATGACATTGAGTATTTAGTGGGAACTTGAACTTCTTGCAGACAAAACTTCAATATTAGAATCACTCGTGCAAAAGCCCTTAAAATGGCCGTGGGCAGGGGACCTGAAAGCAACAGAGATGTTCTGTTACAGGAATTTCCTCAAGGGGCCTTCAAAGCTACCTCTCCTCAGTGTTGTTTCATTCTACTGAGAAAATAAAGGAAAGGGGTGCAGAGTATTCTCCTTTTGTGATTGACCTAAAAGTGCAACAAGGCAGTGAAGTGCTCAAGTGATTCTGACCACTGCTGAGAGAGTGGGCAACCTTTGCTCAAACCCTTTTCAACTTTGAGAGTGAAGTGGTGTACAGTTTTCCCTTTGGATTCTGTTCTTTTCTCATATCACTGGAAGTCAGGTACCTGATTCTCTCTCCCTCCATACATTTTCTGTTTACTTCATTGTTGGGTCATGTGGTGCTCGGGGTTCAGATTGCACTAGAGCTAGATCTTCGTCCATTATTATGGTCAACCCCAACTATGCTGGGAAGAACTGTGACTAGGCATGCAATGTGCACACCCAATTTGGTTTCTGTGGAACAAATGGAGCCACCAAATAAAAGCCCATCTGCAGTTCTTTTGCTGGTCCAACTCCTATGCAGCCAGCCACCAACAAGAATATTAAAATAGAACATGTATTGCCTGTTCAAAGTAGGCTTTTACGAAACCACGTACCAAAGGAAGAACTTTGAACTTCATAGGAATAAAGGCACATCTGCAGTTCTTTGCGGCTTGATAGTTCTTTGCTGCTTGATCTCGTGTTCATCCAGCCATTTGCAAGATCATAAGAACAGAAAGTGTATTGCCTGTTCAAAGTAGACTTTTGTGCAGCCACCCACCGAAGGAAGAAAGGATAGTTACCTACCCACTACTATGGAGAAGAGCTTCTCAGTTGCACTCAGTTCAGACTACCTATCATAAAAAGCTTTTTTCAAAAAGGAAAAAAAGACTACACTTAAAAGTGAGCTTTTATATGGTGGTAGCATTTCCTTTGTCTTAATCTTCACTTTAAAATGTGGGCTGTGCTCCACTATTTACATAAAAGCCCCCTCAACCCTGTTGTCTTCAGGGTGGTTCTTAGGGTTCATAACCATGGTTCTTAGAGCTTATACCTTTGTAACTAGGGTATTGCTCAACAAGTTAGTAAAAGCACATACCCGACCAACTAGTGATTTATCAGGGTGGGCTGTACTGCAATATGGGGACACCTTCAACACATGGATGTCCAATAATTAATTAATTTGGAAGATTTTATGTCAAAAAATAAAATAGTCCTTGAATAGGCCAAAATATTCTCTATTTTCCTTCATACAATTTTATCATTAACAAGCTTATGTAGTCATGACATGAAAACCCCTAATTGTTGTTGCACACCCTCGATGTTTATATGCCTAATTGACAATGAATATGTCTACTCCCATTAATTAGCACAATTCATTAACAACTTATCACCTTGCAGTTGCAACATATATTCCTAGTTCTACCTAGAGAATTTTCCAATCACAATGTCATGGAGCTCACAATTCCAAATTGCTATAAACCATGACCATATTGTCAAGGCTGAAAAAAAGCCCACAAGAAAAGTACACATAAAGAAAGATTATATCATTGAGTAACACTCTCAAAGTTTTTTTTTATAAAGAAACACTTACAACCATCCAAAAATGTCTATGGCACTTTTTTTTTTTGCTTAATAATTGTTGTTGGCCCACCTAAAGC
>Ga0209208_10001234_pt1 | contig 35824 bp, 24 predicted proteins | sample S1TSphfallax_3_FD_187694 | JGI IMG/M metagenome (GOLD analysis project Ga0209208, IMG submission 187694) | Host-associated microbial communities from peat moss isolated from Minnesota, USA - S1T2_Fd - Sphagnum fallax MG (SPAdes) (version 2) | ecosystem: Host-associated > Plants > Peat moss >...
CTAAAAGAAAAAAATTTTAAAAAAAAATTAAAAAAAAAGAAAAGAAAAAAAGGACACTTCCCCACCATGGTACTTACAATGGAATGATGCTTGGATGTTATGTGTATGGGTCTCAACAGCTGATGATGATACCCTTTGAACCTGGCCTCCCTTTTGGTCCCTTGTTTTGAGGGTTTTAGAAATAAAAAATATTGCTAATTAATTCTTTTGTATGTCAATGCCCAAATGTATGTGATTTTATTTCAATTTTTATTTTCACATATTCCTTTTTTTCAAAAAAAAATTCAGCAAAAAATTAAAAAATTTCCTCAAAAATCACCATTTTTTCTACACATTATTCAAGCAAGTAGGCAAGATTAAATTTAAAAAAAAATAATTTCTACTTTCATAGCTGATTTATAGCCAAATGTGGCTAAATCTCCTTGTGGGATGATTGCCAGCCAGTGTGGCAACATAAAAAATTAAGTGTGTATGGCGCTCAACCAGTGTTTTTTTTTGCCACAAATTTTGTCTTGTTATTTATTAATTTAATAACAAATTTGGGATTTTTTTGGGGAAATTTTTGTTTTTCTAGTATAAATTTGACTAAATTTTCTATTTTTTTTGAAAAAATTGCTCAAATTTTTGATATCACAAAATTGCAAAAAAAAACCTTGGTCTTTAGTATAAGTTACTAGGGCCTTTGTTTTTGGCCCCCTTTTTTGAGGTCGAAATTTTGGCGAAATTAAAAAGAAAAAAAAAGAAAATGAAAAAAAATTTAGTGGAAATTATATTTTTAAAAAATAAACATTTCCAAAATTTCCCCGATTTTTATGTCGAAAAATGGAAAAAATTCTCCAGGAAAAAAAGAAAAAAAAGAAAAAGAAAAAAAGAAACTGCACTCTAGTGACCTACCCTATTCTTCAGCGGGTTTGGTTTTTTTTCAAAAAATTCTTTCTTTTTATAGAGTTAAAATTATGTCTCTTTCTGGGAGTGGCGGGCGGGTGGGGTGGAGGGGGCGCCCGGTGGAGGCCCGGGTGGCGAGAAGAAGGGAGGAAATGAGGGAGGGAGGGAGGGGGGAAAGAAAGGGGAGGTAGGGGGGAAAGAAAGGCCGGGGTAGGGGGGAAAAGCCGAGACTTGGTAGGTTTTGTGGGCTTCCAGGGTTGTGTGTGGAGCTTTGGTTCTTCTTCCCGGAAGCTTTGCGCTCTCGAGATCGTCGCTTGCAGATTGTGAGGGTTTTGGCTTCTCCTTCCTCTTTTTGGAGGCTCCTGAAACCTTCTTTGCATTCTCCAGATTGTGTGTGCAGTTTTGAAGTGTGGGAATTGATGATCTTGGTAGTTCAATTGAGATCCTTGCTCATTGTAAAGGAAGCAAATGAACAAGATTAAAGAAGATGGCTCCAATAAATGTGGATGAGTTTATGATCTTGCTTCATAAATACTAAAAAATTTAGCAAGTGTAATAACCCTTCTTGAAATATACCCTCCCTATTGTGGAGGTTAATTATACCAAATAGATTTATGTCCATTAAATGCTTTAGGAATGATGTAATAAAAACCTCTTAGAAATTTTGAATTGTATGTGTAAGGTGCATTATAACACCCAGTATTTCCTCTACCTTTATAATAAATCCAAATTATTGTGTGTGCATTTTTTTCCTTTTTTTTCCTTTCATTTTTAGTCTTTGAGCAAATATGAATAAGGGGATGTGATCATTACTTTCAATATGACCAACATTACTTTAAGGTATAAGCTCAAATCATACATGTTCACCTCATTCTTATTTTTTCATTTTACAAATAAAAATCAAATTTGATATTTGGGCCAAAATATGTTCAAATTGTCCAACCTTAATATCATTGGAAAAAATTCAATGAAATTTATATGATGGTGAGTTTGCATGATTGAAACAAGATCATTTTGTGATTGTTATGGATGTTTGGAAAATTGTACTACAAACTGCAAGAATGATTCCCAATGACCTATACCATAATTTATAATAGGCAAATCATATTGAATTAAAAAAGGGTTTGAAAAATAGTTGTTGTTCAAATTTCAAACAATACCTTCTTATGGTCAAAACCTCCATTCTAACATTATGCCACCCTAAATAAAACTACCATCCTAAATAAAGATGTTGCCTTCTTCTAAACAACTTGCAAGCCTCCTATTATTGTTATGTAACAACTAACATCATGTTCCAAAAATTTATCTAAAGAACAAGGATGATTTTAATTATATATATATATATAACTGATATGAGAGCTATAATTATTCACATTAAATTAACTAAACATATTATCAACTTTAAAAGGCAGTGATAGGATATATATATATATATATATATATATATATATATATAAATAAAAAATGTCCATGACCTTCACATAAATGCACATTCTTTTTCACAAAAAATTATTTTCGTTTTCATTCTTCAAAAACAACATGAACATACATCATTGAAAATAAACCAAGAAAATAAATATGTTTGGAATGAAAGAATGAGCCCAAGGGATAAAAAGAAACCAAAAGTGGTTTCCCATCACATAAGGGTTTCCCATATCTTTCAATATTCCCTCACCTTATTTTAATTTACTTCATAAGACCAAACAATACCCAAATTCACCCAAATCTTATCATAATCTTCCCCAAATCTCCCTTAAGTGATTAGACAATAAACCAATCACAAACCTACTTAACTACGCAAGTAGCTTCATCCTAATAATTTTTTTTTGATAAGTTTAGCAAACTAAAATTAGTTTGATAATTGTTGGAGTAGCAAACTTAGATTCGGCAATAATTTCATTTTTGGGTAGTATGAAGAGGGAATTAGCCCAAAAATTAGTACCTAAACCAATCATCATATCAATCCTTAAGTAGTTCTATTATTGGAATAGCTTGGCTTTAAAACCATATGTGAGGCTTCATATCCCTTGTGTTTGACATGGATTTTGATTATTTGCAATAATTTATCTATGATAATCCATACTTATATAATCAGATTGGAATGACTTAAATAAATCAAACACGATTTATTTATTGGCCCATATATACATTTTTCAACCATACTTCCTTCTTTTTAATAAATAGGAAATGATAAGTGAAAATTTACCATTGGTAACTAGGATGCCCATTAAGTGGTTAAGGTAAGCGATATACCCTATTAACAAATTAACCTTTTATCCTAGTTCATAATTAATTTTTGATTATTTTGCTTTAGGACAATAATTATTCCCTTGTGATGGTAACTACTATTTTGCGACAATAAATATTACCCTATGACAGAAACTATTGTCAATTAACAATGAATTTTAAACATTTGACAATTTATTTATTGTCACATTTATTTGAATTTTTTTTCAACATGTATTTTCAATCTCTCACATTCTCAAGCTCTTGGTAGGTTATTCCTCACTCCATGCTACATCATAAAAAGTCACAATGAAAAACAAAGGTGGTGACTCCACATCCAAAAGCAAGTTGGAGCCATCGAAAAATCAATTCCCACTTGAAAATTCATTTTGGTTAGTTAGTTATAGATCCAAGCTGCATGATGACACTAGAATAAAATGCACTAAACAAGTAAGCATGTGAACACAAAAAAGTCATCTTGGAAACAATCCAAAGCAAAATGTTACATTGCACAACCAAACATAAAAACATAAATATTTTAAAACTCCAAATGAACACCCAAATTAAATGGGTGACAATGGGATGCATACAATTTGATTCAAAGATGAATTAAAAAGAACCCATTAGTGGAATGTTTCCTCCTACAAAAAGCAAAAGACATCATGATCCTAGGAAATTGACAACTATGGGGTGAACAATGCCAATTTGTCTCTTGGAAGATGATGTTTCTTATTTTATAGATCAAATTAATTATGATGTTTTTGCTTCTTCAAAACCAAAATTTGACTATGTGGCTTTTTGTGTTATTTGTTCAATGTAGTAGTTGATCCAATTTTGTTGTTGAAGCTCTTTTTGTTGTTGTTGCTGAAGCTTTTTGTAGTTGTTTTTGTTGAAGCTTTTTGGTAGTAGTGCTTGTTAAAACTGTTTGTAGTAGTTTTTGCTAAAGCTTTTTGTAGTAGTAGTTTCTTCTTTTTTAAGGAGGAGATTTGTAAAGCTACAGATTGTGGGAGGAGTGTTCTCTGTTGACATGGGTGACAGTGGCAGCCAGCAATGGACCAGCAAGTGCAGCCCTGGATATGATATCCAACTCCACAGCAGTCAGGGGCTTGGCAACATGTGTGGCAATGCACATGGAGACATCAAACATGCTGTAGTTGTGCATCACCACTTGCTCTGCCCTCCAGAATGAGATGTTGAAAAAGAGAGCTTCTTTCTCAATGTCACGTTGCCGTTGTCTTACTCCCTCTCGCAACCTCTCACGTCGTGTTTCTTGCTCTCCTACTGCTACTTCTGGCTGCTCACCATGTTGTTCAGTAGTAGTCATGGCTTGGTGCCTCAGATGGTAAATGGATGACTCTCGAGTCCGCATCTCACGTACCCGTCGCCCAAGTCTCTCCCGAAAGCTCTCTCTCCAGGATGATGGTGTTTCATCTCGATTGCAGTCTCGTAGTCTTGTATCATCCTCTACGCCCCTAAATGTTCTCGATCTGCAAAACCCAAGTGCGGTTTGGCTTATACTGGAATTCTTCATTTTTTTCCCTTTTTTTCTTGGAACACAACAGCAGACCCAACTGACAAGCTCTTGCTACCCCCAAGTCAGGCCCAGTGGCCCAGTGCAATTCTTCATTTTTCAGACAGGATTGTGGATTTGTTTAGAAGAATTTGTGTAGGAAGAGAGGAAATCGGCATAGATCTTTCATATTGCTGGTCTAGAAAGTGCAGAACTTTTTTCCTTTCCATTTTCATGAAGTAAAATTCTCCTGAGGTTCCAAACTGAAAGAGGTGTACCTTAGCTGAGCAATCTGTCTATGCATGTCACCGCGACTCCGAAATTGCTCACCACTTCGAAAGCGTCCCAAAGCCCACCTCAAGCGTCTCGCATCCCCTTGTAATTGTTGCCTTTCTCTCCCTATCTCTGTCACCCCAGGGAGTTGGACAACTGATCCACCCAGCTCCAAGTTCTCTTCAGATGCCAGATCCCTGCCTCCAAGGTCTCCAGATCCATAAGCTCCTTCACCAATTCTACTCTTAAAACTAGTGTTGTCCAGGATGGGGATGCTGTCAAATTGCTGCAGTTCCTGAGACACATGAACAGGATTGCATGGAGCCACCAGCCTTGAACCTTGAGCAAAGTTGTAATTGTTCAAGCAAACATAGTTCTCTATTGTACCATCATCATAACTCTGATGAGCTTGCATGGATTCTCCCAAGTCTGTTGTTTCTTGCATGGACTTCAAATCCCTAGCAGCTGTGACTTTCTGTACATAGTTCACATCTGAGGAGTTGATTAGTACAGATGTTGAACGTACTGCAATCCACCATGTCTGGTTTTGTCAAAAGTCGTGATCACACAACTGGATGTACAACAATCAGTTGCAGCAGATTCTATACTGTGTCAAACCAGATTGCACTGAGCTTCAATAGAAAACAGAAAGGTTGGAGAAAGAGGTTGCCTGCTTGCCCTCCCATTCATTCAACTCCTTCCCTGTTAGGCTTGAAGCTTGATCTATATCCATGGAAAGAGCATTGATTCCATCTGCTCCAACTCCTTGTACAAGCCTTGAATCTGCACAGCGCTCACCCAAATGGAGTCCACCTGCTTCCATGTCTTGCTTCACACCTGATTTCATGATTTTGGTCTTTCTGGCAAAATTGACCTCCTCTGCTTGATGCTGTTTTGCATATCTTCGGCTTCTGTTTCGAAGTCTACCAATGTAGGTGGTTTGGTTGCCTTTTCTTCTCTTTGAGGTATCAACTCTCAAATGTCCTTTGAAAGAATAGGTTGAAATCAACTGCTGCAGGTTCCGACGTCCCTCCCTATTTCCAGCTGAAGGCACTAAACCATGACCTTTAGTAGATTGCTCCTTCACCCATTTACTTGTGGACTCTGCCATCATCATCACCCTGTAGTTTCGGTTTGCAAGATGCTCTGGCTTCTCAACAAACTTCCTGACCAATTCTTTAACTAAGAATTCCTGCTTTGGTTGTTCTTTCTGTAACTTTTGTGGTACTTGGCTTACTAAACTCTTCCTTACATTTGAGGTGCTTGGAGAGTCTGAGCATCTGAATCGATCGAGAATGACAGAGCTAGACCATGATGAATTTTCCAAATTGTGTCCCTCTTTTGAACAACCTATCTGCAACATCAATAATTTGTTGGCCATGACAAATCATGACCAGTTACAGACAATTGTTTATACATCAGCAGATTTCTACTGTGTATGTTCCTAGCTGAGCACAACAAACATATGATCTGAGATGATGAGCCAATGGGTACCTTGGATCAATTCAGATAAAATTATATGATGCTAATCATGCATGAACTATGAAGGTGAAAAGGTGCAGCAAGAATTTTGGTCACCTGGTGATGCTGTTGACAAAAGAATCACTACCTGACTGTGTTTGGAAAAAATTAACTCGCTGGGGGTTACATTCATAGTTTGAGTGATTACTGGAACAATGTCTAACCTTCAGAACATTGAGGTCATGTTTATGCTCTGATAAACAGACTGTTGCACTCAATGCTTTGGCCTGCAGACTCTGGTTTGCCAGTTGTCCATGCTCCATACTTGAATGTTTCAAGAGTCCTTTTACAGGTACTGAACTCCCCCCAGTACTGGGAAGTGAAGGCCCAACTGCGAGGTCAGAAAAAGTCACATGAGGGGATGATTGTTGTGGTGCTTGAGATGATTCCAAATCAACTTCCTTGCTAGTACTACTACTACATGGATTTTGTTGCTTGTCTCCAAGGCGACAAGCCATGATTTCTTCAAAACTTCGCAGATGTAGTAACCCTGGCATTTGGCTTGAGCTGGCCTCTGAACGATCTGAGTCTAAACCAATGCCAAGTTGGTCACCTTCTGTTAAGGAAGTGCCTGCCAAACTTTGCCTCCCACTTAACCACCTCTTAAGCCTATGATCACATGACCATTTCCCAATAACCTGCTGATAGCTTCCAAGTTTCCCTTCTGTTAGGCTAGATTGGCATTGCATACTTGTCCCAGTAATATCAGATTTTGGTGAAGTGGCCATGCTCCCTGCCACACTTATCACCACCCCACTCGTGTCACAGCAGTTTGAGGCAGTTGATTCCTCTGAGTCTGTGTCCTGGTCAATTTCAGCATACAGAGGATTGATTAACTCACCATCATCACATTTAGTTTGCCTTGATACCACATCAATCTCTAGCTCTTGAGGAACATTTGACCTAATTTTCCAGCCACTTGAACTATACTGGTCTCCACTGGAATCTTGTTGAACATCATTGCTTAATTCAACAGACTTTAGTTTCGCATCAACTATGTTGACATTCTTCAAATTCACATCTAGTGGCAAAGCCCCCTTCCCTTTGTTTTGAACACTGTTTCGAAGACTAGTTTGGTAGGTGTGGTCTCCATGTTCCTGGACCCACTGATCCAGTTGTTGTTGTTGCCCATTTGTAGAGAATTTGATGCCAGCCACAGCACCGAACTGGTCATTGTTATTATAGCTGTGGATCCCCTTCATTTTGCCACACTTGATCATTCCCCCACCCTGTCCAGTCCTACCCAGAATCCGATCCTTCTTGTCCATGCCAAGATGCCTGGAGATGTCCTGCACTAATTCCCCTAATTCCTGGTCACTCACTCGCTGCTCTCGAATCTGCTGAATCTGATGTTCCCGCATGTGCACAGTCACACTCTCCACCATATCCACAAGCATGAACCTTTTGAGCTCTCTGAAGTTGGATATGAACGCAGGTACTGAGTCTCGGAACTCATCCAATCCTTGAACAATTGCAAACACAATCACTGGCACCATTCTTTTGAGCACATCATTGCCCGGAGCTATGACCTGCCTGAGGTTGAAATCAGGTAGCTGCTGATGATTACCACATGGCCCAAAAGTTGGTCTCTCAGACCTAGAAATTGATGGACTGAACTGCAAAACAGGGGGGTTTTCAGAGGCCCTGTTAACAGTTTCATCCCTCCTATCTTGCTCATGATCTGTTCTCACCATCTGCTCATTTCTCAAGCTCCTACTAAATGCAGAACCTTGCAGAGTGTTGTTGTTGTTGTTTCCACCTTGACCTATGTTTTGAGAAAAAGAGATACTAGAACTTGCTTCATCATACCTATCTGCCCTCCCTTGTGCTATGTTTGAGTCCCCCTCAGATTCCAATCTTGACTTACTTTGACATTCTTCTTCTCCTTGGGAAGAGCTAAACACACCCAGTGGCCTGCAAAAAAGGTATCACAATCACACAGCATTCATACATCTAAAAATTCCTGAATCCCATAGTTCTGATCAAAGATGGCCTTGATTGGCATATATATATGTGTGTGTGTGTATGTATGTATAAGCAGGATAAAACATCATGTATGTCTGCTGCCTTTCTGTTTGTGTGCAGGGAAACTGTCTCTGACAAACTCCTTGGGTTTAACAAAAAGACACAGATGGGTCATGTTTAAATCTTGTTCTTTTTTCACAGAATGTTGCTCCTGCTGCATCCAAAACACCTTGTTCTCACCTTTCTGTTTCTGTGCAGGGAAAATGTATCTGAAACTCCTAGGGTTTAATAAAAAGACACAGATGAGTCATGTTGAAAGCTTGTTTCTCTTTTCACAGATTGCGGTTCCTGTTGCATCCAAAAACACTTTGCTGCGTTGAAAAACCAGCTTGTTCTCAAATGCAGAAACACAAGGTGAAGAAGAAGACCTTAATTCCTCATGAGTCCTGAAGGGTACATACATACGATACATGCATACCTTGAACTCAGTGAACCTCTTTTATGCTCCAAGTTCTGCTGCAACCGGTGATCATCATCAATGTGGATTGAAGATTCTGGACGAGTGTCAAGAAGGCAGGTGCTATCGAGGGCACATTCTTCAGGTATGACAACCAGAGCTGGCTTCAAGACTGTTTCTCGATGCCTAACATCATCATCCCGGATGATGTTAGGAAACCCTTCTTCTTCCATCATCATGTCTTTCTTCTTCATCATGTTGTTGCAACAAGAAGGAGGATGATGGTGATGTTGATGATGAGTAGTGAACTCATGCGGACCTCCAAGAGCAACATCAAACTCAGAGAAATCCCCAGACTTTGCAGCCATGAACACGAATTTGTCTACTGCTGTTCCAATTTCTGCATATCGCATACAGCGAGCCCATGTAGGTGGCTCGATCTTGGGTTGTCCCACTCTTACAACAAGCGATCTGAGAGCTCGGAATTCCTTCACCATGTTGTAGATCCCTCTCAGCTTCTGCTCGTATGTTGAATAGATCCCTGGACATATGATGAACAGCGATGGCACTCTCCTTGATTGCTCCCTGAATGCTCTCGACACTGCCATGCAGCGTATGAGCGATCTGCAATCCGCTACTGATGCAAAGATCAGCTGCAAAACCTCATCCGGGAAAATTTCAAATGGATCTTCTTCCACCTCCGCCTCCATCTCCTGAACCTCAAGGAGGAGACGCTACTGCTAGTGTCTTCTGTTCTTCTTGCAGAGAAGTCTGTAGCTCTCCACTGTTGTTCCTCTTGGATTCGGTGCAAGGTCGAGGAGAATCATTTCTTCACGTCGTAATCGCAGCAGCAGTTGTTGATCGTGATCACATCAAATCGGTTATCTTCTTCTGCTTCACACCAGCTCTTTGTTTGAAAAGTCATCCAAAGAGGTTTTGATTCTCCCGAAATGCAGCAAAAGTTTGGGAACAAGGGGAAGAAGGGGGATGATGATCATGATTGCGAAACCCTTGGTACAATCCCAAAAGACGCACACCTCTTGGGGCGAAAGGATGAGGAGCCCTGGAGACAGAAGACACACACAAGATTCGATCAGAACTCCCAAGGAAACAGCCGCCTTCCTGTAGGCCGAAGAAGAATCACAAAGAATCTTGCTGCATCATCATCGGCCTTCTATTACTAGGATCAAAATTCATAACTACAGTACGACTGGAAAATTCTTTCTTCAATTTCTTCCATTCTTTCTTCTCTCCTATCATTCATGGCAATGGTGGATCGGGGGCACCAGAGAAAGGAAATCAGAAACAGTAATCAGAATCTCACAATTTCTCTTGGTCAATTGAAGGGGGGGGGTTTATCACAGTAGTACACTTCTCTCCCTTCCTAGTCTGTTCTGAGTTGAATCTTTAGACTTACATGAAGAAATTTGCAAGAAAATGGAATGGCATGGTTGTTGATCAACCACAACAAAACAAACATTTTCCAATCCTTTATAGAAACAAGCAATGCAGATCCCTGATCTTCCAAACACTCAAAGGAAGCACAAGAGGTGATCTAGAAACTCAATAGCAATTTGAAGCTGTTGCACCTAAGTTCGTCCCCTCCCAACACCTCTGCCAAGAACCATTAGTTGTAAAAGCACAGCTTGCTGCAAATGGCACCAAAGATGCACTTGCTGCAATGGCACTAGAGACTGCTAGAAAAACAGATGTGTGTGCATACATACCACTAATGGAGGTGCATCAGTGCAGCGGGCATCTCACATCACACACGAGTGCCAGTGCAAGGGTGAAGCATTGGAGTTTATGTTTTGTTTTAAGTCGTCACATTTGTCAAACTTTTCAATTTTTCATTATCATGTTTAAGTGTTTTGTGCTTTGTTGTGCTTCTATTTAGTTTACATTGTGGACGATTGTGTTCAATTGTTTTTCTAATTTCCATTTGTTGATGGTTGCATTCCAATGCTCTTTGCTTTTCATCATCTATGGGTGCTTATTGTTTTCATTTGCTAGTTCATCATAAAATTTCTTCTTCGCTTTTGCAAATGAGCTTTTTCATTGTTGTAGAAGGAAAAAAATCAGCTTTTTTTTAATTTAAGGTTTAATGTGTTTTGTGCTTTACATTTTTTAGGTCTTAATTTTCATTGTCAAACTACAATGATTGTATTCTGAAAAAATGGACATACAATACTAAGATTGAATTTGGTACTACTACATAAGAATGGTCCAAAAGATCGAAAGAAATACTCAAAGGAAAGGCGCAAAAATGGAAAGTAACAACATAGGAAAATAATAAAAAATTAAATGTTGATCTATCTAACTAATGAAAAACTTACAGGCTGATATCATAACATGGCTCGATAACCTTCAAAGGAATCATGGTTTGAGAATGAGGTAACATGTGTAAGAAAAAACTTAAAGATAAATCAACAAGGTGAGTGTGTATTATTGTTAAGACCCCTTCTCACACACTAAGATAAGTTTTAAATTTCTACTACAATTTTTACAAGGTTCAAATCGTGTGTAAATCATGTACTCTCATCATGCTTTTAAATTTTTGGAATTTAATTTTACAATTTTTACAAGGTTCAAATCATGTGTAGATCATTTACTTCCATCACGCTTTTAAATTTTTGGAATTTATTTTTTCCAAGTGACTTCATTAAAAATGTTTGCAACTTGATTTCTGGTACCTACATGTTTCATATGTATCTATTTCATCTCATAAGATTTTTTTCCCAAATGAAGTGATAATGCAGTTTTATGTGCTTCATACAAGCATGGAAGACATGGTTCTTTGTAATTATAATGCAACTATGATTATTGACATGAACATTAGTGGTTTGATTTTGTAGCATCCCATGTACTTGAAAAAGGTACCACAACTGCGTTGATTTTTTGCCCCCTTTGTTAAAGCTCGGTATTTTGCTTCAATTGAAGATAATGCAACCACAAGTTGCTTACAAGAGCACCAAATGATCAATCTGTTACTTAATTGAAATATGTAACTTGTTGATTTTTGTTCCTCACAATTTCTTGCCCAATCCGCATTAGTAAATCCATGCAAGCCATTGTTATCTCCAACTTCATAGAAATTTTCAAATTCTTGAATTCCTTTGATGTGGTACAACATATGTTTTGTTGCTTCAAGATGGACCTTGTGTGGTGCACTCATGTATTGACTTATAACATTTGTGGTAAACAAAATGTTTAGGTGAATATTAGTAAAGTAGATTAATTTTCCTACCATTTAATGAAAAATGGTACAATCTTTTAGTTTTGATGCTTCCTCTTTTTCAAGTTTGGAGCCATTTGATAATGGTGTTTGGGCAAGGTTGTACTCACTCACGTGGAATTGTTCAAAAATTCTCCACATGTAGTCCTTTTGAAGCATGAAAATACCTTTATTAACACTAAGAAATTCAACTCCCAAATAGAAATTTTAATAACCTAGATTAATCATTTCAAACTTGGCTTCTAGTGAGACATGATTCACTTGATTTGTGTCGTGTGATTTCTTCTAATCAAATAATCATCGACATACAAAATCAAGATCATAAATTGTCCAATCTTTTAAGATGTAGTAGAATTTATGATCTACATCATTTTGTAGAAAACCTTGGTTTCTAAAATACAAATCAATTTTTTCATACCAGGCTTTAAGACTTGTCAAAGCCCATACAAGGTTTTCATGAGGTAGCAAACTTTAGTTTCTTGACTTGGAATCACAAATCTTTTTTATTGTGTCATGGAGACCTCCTCCTTGAAGTGTCCATTGAAGAATGCAATATTTATGCCAAGATGAAACATCTCCCATTATTTGTGTGCAACCAATGCTACTATTGATTAAACCATACTCCACTTGACCACAAGTGTGAACTTTTCTTCAAAATCTATGCTTTCACATTGTTCATATCCATTGGCAACAATGCAAGCTTTAAGTTTTTTAGGTTTTCCATCAAGGTTGGGCTTTACCTTAAAAACCCATTTTGCACTAATGGGTCTTTTACCTTTTGGAAGATCAACAAACTTCCAAGTTTTATTCTTCTATATGGAGTCAAGCTAAACTTTCCTAGTTTGAATCCAACCGCAACATTTTATAGTTTCATCAAAGTTTTGGTGTTCTTCGATTATGGAGAATAGGAGCATCTTTAGTTGTGATTATGGTAACAAAATCATCCATCCAAGCTAGTCATCAAATGTGTTTCGTTGATATTAGTTTTGTTAGTTGGCATTCAGGGGAGTCGTGTTGTTCCGTTTCATCTTTTGACGTAAGAACTTGTTCATGATTTTCTAGGTATTTTTGGAACTTGAGTTTGACTTGGAGACAATGAAGAGGGCTCATGCATAAGCAATTGTGCATGTGGAGAAAGAGTGGGTTGCACCCCTTTTAAATCTATAAAATCATTTGCAAGATGACCATTTCTACCAAGTTGGTTTCATTGATGGCCATTTTGATGGCTACGAGTTGAATATGAATCATTTTAAATTCTTGTAGGTAGCCTTCAATTCCTGTGTCATAAAAAATCTTGAATAAAGAAAAATGATTCTTCAAATGAAGTTTTCAAGTTGTCTCTCACCTCATATTGATTTTGAAACTGCAACCATGTGTGACAAGGATCCTCAAAATTAATAATTTTCATCAACACATCATTCATGATAGTAAAAACAAGGATTAACATTGCCTTGATCTATTGATATTGTGCATTTTGATCATTTGTTGGTTGTGGCACTCCTAGTTGCATTTTTGGTTGCCATGCTTTTGACAACGATGATCTTGACTGTGGTTCTTCTAACTATGCCAATGCTCTTGGCTATAATGCAATGGTAAGTCTAATAGAAACCCAAGGCCTTGATTAAACTTGCGGTCCCTTAATATTAAAAAATAATCAAATAAAGTTTGTAAAAACCAAAAGAAAATATATGTTTCTTACCTTTGTGTGATCTCTCCAAAATAAAATTTTTCACTGTTTTTGAAAAAGATATAGAATGAAATTGTATTACTTCACATAAGTTTAAACCCTACACTTTAACCTAGTTTAGGTTAATTACTATAGATTTGTGAAAACCTTGCTAACTAATTTGTGTGTCCCAACCTTAAACCTAAACCATAATCCAATAGTACATACTTATAATCATTACATAAAAAGATGTATTGTAATGTCCATTTCATAAATAAATTAAATAAACAAAATATAGTAAAATATGAATTAACTAAACCAAAATGGCTGCAATTATGACATTGTTTTCACTATAAATTGTTTGTAATACTTACATATGGGGACCTATGTTCATCATCCATGAACTAGGGTGAACCTTAAAAAATTAATAGGTAGGATTAGGGGGCTTGGGGGGGGTGGGAAAAATGAATAGGTAATTAGTTAAGTATTTGGCTACGTAAAAAACATAGGTAGGTAGGAAGGTGGGTGCATAGGTAGGTAAGTAGGTATATAAGTAGGTAGCTGGGTTAGTAAGCAAGTTAATAAGTAGAAAGGAAGTTCATTAAGCAAGGTAGATAGGTTATTAGAGTAGGTAGGTAAGTAGGTATATAGGTAGGTAGTTGGGTTAGTAGGCAAGTTAATAAATATAAAGGAAGTTCAAGGAACAAGTAGATTGGTCACTAAAGTAGGTAGGCATGTAAGCAAGCAAGTTAACAAATAGAAATAAAGTTACACTAGCAAGGTAGTTAGGTAGATAGGCAAGTTAGTATGTAGGAAACAAGTTACCTTATCAAGGTGATTAGGTTTGTAGAATATTTATGTCAATAAGGTGGTTGTGTATAAAGGGTTGCTAAATAGTAATGTAGCTAGGTCAGTAGGGTAGGTGATTATTACAATGATTAGGTTATCAGGGTATGTAGTTAACATGGTAACTAGGTTAGTAAAGTAGGTAGTTAGTATAGTAGTTAGGTTAGTGGGATAACTAGTTATTAATGTAGTTATGTCAGTAGGAGATAATTAATAAGGTGCGAAGGTTGGTACAATATTTACAAGGGTAGGAAGGTGAACAGGGTAGTTATGTGTGAAGTTAGGTCCAAAAAAAACAACAAAGAACAAGCCCAAAAATATATATATAATGGTCAGCAATGAAAAGAAATGGATTGTGATGAACCCCATCTAACATCGAATGAAAAAACGCAAGCCATCTAGTGGACAAAACAACCAACTGGTGCATTGGTGGCTGCTGGTTCACTTTGGCCATTAACTTACATACATGATTAAAGGGTTAAGTTATGTTAAGTTAGGAAGGTTAAATAAATTAGGTTTAGTAGGTTAAGTAGGCTACCACCTACTTACTTGCCTTTTTTATGATGTACCCAATTTACTAAACCTAATCCGTTCAAACTGAGTTTGACTACTATTGAAAGCAAAGTTAAATATAGCCAATGGATGTGTCATCGCTAGGGTTTTGTGAGTTATAGAATTATTTAAATTTGAAATTGGGGGTGGTTTAAATGGTGATATCTTCACACAAAGTTGCATTACAAAAATTCACAACCCACCACCACAACCATAACATAATGTGAAGTTTTGGACACACAAAACCAAAGAGAACCAAGATTGTGTGCAAATTACCATTAGCACCTGCCACAACCCATTGACACTTGTTAACATTTCAAACCCACAAAACCAAAAAAGAAAATGGAATGCACCCTACAAGTTATCACCAATAATGAACACCCAACAAAAAAATTTCCAAGTTAGAAAACCATGTTATGAATTTGAAGAACATACTCACAACTCATAGATTATAGGTTTGAAGTAATAATAGGTTGTAACTTGCAAGACCCTTCCACCATATCTAGATTCCAAAGAGTAGAGTGACAAAAAGACTTGGATAATTTCACATACCTAGAGGGCCAAGGTTGGAGAGTTGAAACTTGAGATTACGTTGGATTGAAAAACTTCTACGCTATGGGTTTGTGGTGTAGGTCAAAAGCTTGTAACCATAAATCATGACCAATCATTGATGATGAATCATGATGTCAACAATTAGATTAGATCCAATTTGGAGCTCCAACCTCCAAGTTCCAATTGGTCCACCTTTCAAATCCCAACTCCCAAGTTCTAATGCAACTTGCAACATCCAAATCCATCATCCACAATCAATTGAACTTTGCACCCACAACATTCTTGATTCCCCATCGTTTAGTGGCCAGACAATATCATTGCATCTTGCAAACTTTGGAATTTGTTGTTTTAGTATTGCAGGTACGCGTCTTTATGATTCAAACCCTAAACATTGAAAGTTCATGTGGTAAGAAAATCACACAAAATCTTGATGAACCACAAATGTAGTTGACATGTTTTATTGTAGTTGCCATGGCCATATGTTGCCATTTGTTACAGGCATGCCATGTCAAAGTGTTATTCGTATGCTACCATTAACCTTAAAGAATGTGGTGGAATGCAAGAGGTTTTTATTGAGGATGTTAAGTCTTCTTTGCAAAAGACTATTACTTGGTTTAAAAAAATTGGGAAAGGTAGACACGAATGGGTTAGGTTTTACAAAGATACATCTTTCACCTTGGAAAATTAAATATTTTTATCAAAACATGGTTTGCATCCAAAAGTGATTTTATTCAAAGAAACCTTGGAATTGAAAAATGTTGTAAATTTTTGTCATTCAAGGCAAAACATTGATGTGTAGAATATAATTCAAACATGGGTTTGTGGCACAAAAAATGTTGAAAACTTTGACTCCAATGGTTGCCCAATGTGCTTTCAACCAATTTCAAAGGTATTGGTTATTGTTTAATGTAATCTTTGTTGCCATATCCTTGTGTGTTATGATGTGCAAAAGTAATTTTGGTACAATTATGTGATGTATGTATATGGGCCAGCAAAAATTTACTTTATTGTACAATGTATATATATTTTGTTGGCTTTGGTTTTCTAGTATTTTGTTTATGGTTTTTGGTTTCTTAATTAGGGTTTTCTAGTTTTATATTTTAGGTTGATCTATTTTATTTTATTATTTTTTTAAGGGTGTCTATTTAAGTTCTAATTTTTAAAATTTGTTTATTGATTGTAGGTTGGAAATTTTGATAATGAATTGATGAATCTTGGGCATCGCAAGCAAGTTGAAGTTATTGGTGTGTTGAGGTCATTCTTGGCCTTTGCATCATCATTTCAACCTTGTGTTGCTCACATGTTGGTTATTATGTTTGACCTATGATTAAAAATTTGTAGCTCCTCCAAGATTATGTGGGCCTTGAATTGGCCATGCAAGTTGTTATAAAATATGAAATTGTGAGATTTTTATATCATTGTTGTTGATTATTTACAATACATTGACATCAAGTTCTATTGATGTTGAACCTATTGGGTGTATTTGGAGTTTTGGCTTTTATGGAAATGTTTGCATTGGGGTTGCTTGAAATTGAGTTGTCACTTTTTAGGAAAATTACAATGCTTGCAAATGTGTTCAATCTTTTGACTTGGTGGGTACACCATGAATAAAAATTTCTTAATTTTTCACATCTAGCTTGACAATTTGTGGTTCACAAATAGAAATTTAAAAAAATTCAATATGGTAAGAGTCATTACAAGTTTGAAATCTTGCTAACTTGGGATTGAAAATCTAGACAAATTGGTTCTTCTTATGAAGAATTGGCAAAATGATTTCAGATTTGGGTGCAAAAATTAAGCTTAAATTGATCTAGGAATAGCTTGAAATTGGAAATGGCATGGTATTGGAAAATGAGGGTTTGATTGTTGATTTCAATTTGTTTGAAAAAGACTAACATTATGTGATGTTTTTAGGTGCAAAAAAAGTTTGGATGCATAATACATGAGAAACAAAATGGGAGCTACTTAATTGTAATGGGATTTGGCTTTTTGTTATCTTGACTTGTTGGTTGTAGGTACATTAACCGTAAGGGGTGGAGGGCCTCAATGATGGACACAAGAAAAATATGAAGCACCTTGATTTTTTGAGAGCTTTAAAGCAACTTAGAGGTCTATGTGATGTCAATGTTGCTTGAGATATGTGTGTTAGATTTGTTGTGAGGTGTCTTTTTTGTGGAACTCTAGTTTTAAATTGAAGGATTGCATTGGTTTGTTGAAACTTTTGTTGGGGTTTCCAGCTTATAATAATTCTAGTTTTGAATTGAAGGATTGTGGGTTTGGTGAACTTGGGGGTGTTTTTTGTTTGTGTTTTTTATTTGTATATTACAATTATGGTTGTAAGTTATAAATGTTCCTTGTTGTTTGACACAAAATTACAAATTTGAGTCATTTCACCTTAGGTCAATTTTCACATGACTAGATAGTCTTGAAATTTGAAGGATATGGTTTTATGCAATTGTGTTTAATGAATTCAACGTAACATCAATTGTTTGAATCAATTTCAATGCATGATTTTTTGAATGTTATTGTTTGTGCGTGCATGGTTTGTGAGAGTTTGAAAGTGCACTCTACGCCCACAACCAAATTTGTGGATCAAATTGCTAAAGCTATAGTTGAAGGTGAGTGACAATTTGTCATGTGCTATCAACAATTCCAACTTGCTGAATTATTTTGCCACCTTGGCAACAAAGTTGCAATTATGTAGTTATATAGGTTACAATTTTGATGGTAGCAAGGTTGCAATCACCTAGTTACCTAGGCTACAATTTTGATAGTTAGTATTTAGTCCTGGAAGACATAAGATTAAGACATATATAATATATATATAACTTCTTATTAGAAACTTTTTTGTAAGTTGTGTGATAGCTTCACAGACTTGAGTTTTTGCATGAAAACCATGTGAATTATGGTCATGTTTTTTAAATGCCTCAGTTGATGTCCCATAGGCATCAGCATTTTCCATACCCAACCAACACTGCTTTCTACCTCTTCATTCCTGGTACTATTTTGCTAGAAAAAATGCACACAACATGAGCTTGAGCTTGGATCTTGGGCACCCCTGCTACATTCACAGGCTCTTTCATGTAACACATACCTTGAGACCTGCAAGGTTAGGCCATTTCACATCAACACTCAGCAACTCAAGAATTGTCATAAATGATCTTTGTGTTTTTGGAAGTTTACCTATTCATTATTCCCCTGCAAACCCCCAGAGAAATAAATGCTCTTTGACTTCAAACATGGGCACTTGGTTTAAGACACAAAGTCCCCACCAAAATAGTTGCCTTCCTGCATCATTGGGTATTGGTTTTATACAGCACAATATCAAATCTCCTAGAATGCAGATCATAAATTTCTAACCAGTAATGCACACCATCTAGAGAAGTCTGAGTGTGATTACAGTCCCATGTTTGCATTGCACTTCTCGGAGATTAGACAATGATGCAAAAGAATGTCAATTGTTTGAAATCCTTTTCATGTTTGATATCTGTGTTTGATCCTAGACCTTGCAAGTGATATCTTCCTCTTCACCAAGCAAATTTCCCAAATCTTCCGGCATATGATTGCTGCTGGGTTGCACTTGCTGTGATAGCAGTGATTGCTTGATCAGAATGTCTAGCTTGGCAATTGATTTTTCCAATGATTCTCTAGGCTACAAAGGTGATCCTGGCTATGAATCAATGAAACTGGTGAATTGGTATCTGTATGAAGACAATCACGTATGCTACTGGTGTATTGGTGTCCGTGTGAAGACCATCACATAAGCCTGAAGTTCACGGTCAACTTTGAGGTGTGCATGGAAAAAAGATTTGTCCTGCCAAAAAGCAATTGTCCCAAGCTTACACGAATTGCAGATTGTGACCAATTGGTTAGCTTCAGACAATGAGACTCTTACTCTGAGCAATAAGTTGCACTCCTGTGACTTGAGAGACTTGCACAATGCAGCAACAAAGGGAGAAACATACCAGAGAATACTGATGGGTGTTTAAAAATGGATGGACTTCAAGCTCTAATGAGCTGAAGAGCACAATGTGGCTTGGAAGATCACTCTCGTTGACGCCTTGGAACATGGTTGATAGAAAGCTGAGAGGATTTGCCATAAACCTCTCATCTTCACCGACATGGCCAGGTTCTTCACTGCAAAAAATACATAAATTTTGGCACATTGTTGTGAAGAACGTTGTCAACAGGCCATGTGTAAAGAGGAATACATATTGAGGATGAGAGCTTTAGGTCTAAAGAACTAGGGTTCAAAAGATATGCCTGGGAGAGCAGTCGAGAAATCGCATAGGCAAGTTTGAGTGAAGAGAGGAGTAGAAGGGAGTTGCATGGCAGGGCATCAGAAACAACACATTTCTCACATGCTGTGCATGTGCTTCCTGTCCTAGATGCTCCATAACTGCTTCAGCTCCTCTCTGCATTTTGACAGTCCAAAGCAAAATTGATGAAATACCAATGGGTGACATAAACCTCTCTATGCCCTGCAAACTAGCACTTGTTTCTTCTGTGGTTCCTCTAAGCTTCTTGCATTTTGCTTCCCAAAGGATCTCACAAAAAAGCTTATAGATGTTTAATGCCCAGCTCAGAATGACAAACCTGATGAAACATAGATGTGTAGAGAGCAAGAGGAATGTTGGTGAGAAGTAAGAAGATGATGATTCCACCTAGAAGACGTGACCCTTGCCTTGTGCCACCTGTGGGCTTCTTTTGTTCATATCCTTGATGCTGCGAGCCTGATGATGTGCTTGAGGGTACAGAGTAGGCAGTCTCCTCTTTACTATTTGCAGAACTTCCCTGCTGTTCTAGAACCGCCATTGCATAGCCAGCATACATCATAACAATAGGAAGTACAGGAAGTATGAATCTGCAGAGACATGATCTCACACTGCAGTCAATCTCCTTTCAAGCCTCCTAATGTCATTATTCAACGAAGGCAAGAAAAAACTACTATCAAGAACCATGCTGTTCTCTGTATATACTACGAAACAGGAAATGGAGTACTGACCTGAACTCCTTGTGGCCAAGAATGCTATATAGGGCCAAGACCCAAGCAATAAGTCCAGCTAAGGCCCACTGTTTTGACCACAGAATGCCTATCAATGTGAAAGGCAGGAAAGTAAATGCCATTGCTGGCAAACCCTGTGAGAAATACCAATGCCAAGAGTGTCTTCCATAGAAACTGGCCCCAGAAGTCAGAAAATTGAATCTGAAGAAATTGAGAAGCACAGGAGTCCATTTGCCATACATCCATGAGTCCACCAAACCCATTGCACACAAGCAGATGATGCTGCCAACAACCCAAAAGAACCAACAAAAATCACCTTTCATGGACACCTGATTCAGTGAGTGCATCATTACTCATAAGGAAAATTGCCTGGTTTCCAGAGATGGCTACTCTCTGATCACTACTAGATGTGACGAGCAGTGATATATATACCCAAAGTTTCTAGAACATTATCAGCAAGATGAGCAAAAAATAGCTCAGAAAATTTGTTTGTACCCAATAGGAAATACTTCACTGAGGAGAAACTGCAACTTGTGTGGTATTTTGAGGAGTTGCACAACTCCAACATACACCCAAATGATGGCACTTGTTGGTCTGATAATACAAGCAACTCCTGCAAGCAAAAGCCCCAGCTGACGAGAAGTGAAGATTGATCCAGTGTGGTGGTGATCTGTGGATGGTGATTGTACTGGCCACCAGTAGAAAAGCGCCATGGTTGTCAGCACTGTCTCCAAGCAATTTGAAAATGTGCGGACAATACAGAAGAAGGTGAACCAATTGAACATTTGGCAAAACATCTGTAAGCCAACCCCTAATCAAAGAATACATTCTTGGCAGCTTCCAAATTTCTGCTTACTGGAACCCCACAACATCACAGTATTGCCATCCCCAGCACTAGTGTCTATCACTTCATTTAGCCCTCACACAAGCTCCACAATCTGGTTTCAAAAAATCATATTCATATGAACTTTGCCATGAACATGATAAATCAACATTTCTTCAAATTGCAGAAGCTTCTGACCAACACACTCTCTTAAAAGCACCACTATCAAAGTACAGTTTTTGTACAAAGATGGTGATCACAGAGCTGCCTCTGAGATCACTAAGTTTTCTTCACTTGTGTGTCTCTTCTATTGAGAAATGTAAACTCAGGATCAAGCAGAATTTTACAACGATAGTATGGATACAGTCCATTGAGCTACTCGCTCCCCAAAATTGTTTCGTGAGAATTTGTACAAGTAGACATCTCCAACTGCAGCAAACACAGATTGTAGTAGCCGTGGTGCCTTTGTCTGCAAACCATAGAACACAGAAAAGAGCTGCAACAATCACACATTCTAAAACATGAAGCACCGATATCTATCTACTGGAACCATTTTGTGTGGCAATGTCCTCACAGAATACACCTGAGTTATCAAATGACAACATGACTACTGATTCCAACTCTCATGTAGCGACAAAGACAAAAGAAGGGCTGAAAAGAACAAACCATGAACCAGGGAGTGTCAAGGTGTAGTGTGGTAAGCAGTTTGTACAGAGCTGCAAAGAGCAATGGATGTAAGTAACTTCGAAGACCCTGCTGCCATTCCCATGTCAGGTGTCCATATCTACACACCAAACAAAACGAACACCACAATGTTTTCCAGAATCAGAGTCTTGCACAAGAAAAAGAAACAAAAACCCATCATCTGCGTTCACAACAATCCAATTCCCCATTGCTTTTCTGTGGTTTTAGAGTATATACAAGTGTAGAGATCTAAGCATGAAATGGAACTCAGAACTTCACTGCATCCCAGGACCTTGATATCAACAACTGAGGAACTTGGTCCCAAATAGACATGTACACTTAAAAAATCTGTTGGACAAGCAGATTCAGATCTTTTGCAACCCATATCAACGTCACAGGAGCTTGACACCATCGTCCCAAGAAGGAGTTTGACAATGCCTAAAGATTTTTAGGGTTTTTTCCAGTTGCAGAGTTTGGAGCTCAGTGGATCTCATGTTGTTGTTTCTGAACAAGCCTTGATGCTGCTGATTCCCAAGGTATGTGAGATGTATGGTTGAGCATGATGCAGGCCAGAGTTGCAAAGCTGCTTGTAAGAAAACAAGAGGATCAGGGTTTCAGATTAGAGATGGTTTTGAGAAGGAAGGAAAAGATTGATGGGTGTACCCAAAAGCTATTCGATGTGCAACTTCCAGGGCTTGCCAATGCTCATCAGGATTGAAGTATGTCTGCACCAGCATTGCATTCATGAGGCGGAATGCCAAGCACAGCCTCCACACCCACTTCTCATCCCAAGCTGCAAGAAGATGATGATGGTGATACCCCTTTACTCTCCGTGTTTTGGTCACATCCTTTCCTTCTTCTTCTTCTTGCTTCTGTTCCTTCCCAATCTCTTGACCACCTTGAACAACAGCAGTGCGACGACGCATCATCATCATCATCATCATCGCTCATCAGCTCATCCTTCTTGAAGCAGAGCCAATTGCTCCTTTCCAAGTCCTTCTGCGACTTGATGTGGCAGTTACCCACGACTACTGTAGAACCTGCTTCGCTGACCCAGGACTGCTGCATCACCTGGGTGAAGAAGAAGAGTTGAGGAGCTTCTCTGTTGAATCGCTCTACAACACATGATGTCCCATTTCGTTGCGGCAATCGAGGTAAACCCTAAACCCTCAGATGTGGACCGTCATAGTCAAGATGCTGGTCACAGGCTCGATCGATCCTTTCTTCTGTGTTGTCCGCAGGGAAGGACGGATTTTCAGCGGCACTCATGAAGCTCGAACAACATTATTGCGCATGGTTCCGATGCGAGTTTTCTTTTGTTGTACAACAAGAACACCCTGGAACTTTGTTTTGACAATTGGGTAGCAACAGGAGGAGGAAGAGGAGCAGAGGAGGATTATCTGAGCAACACAAAACTGACAAAAACCAAAGTTCAGGATCCTGTGGTGTGCTCTCTCAAGCTCTGGTGGGTGCTTTTGATTCCTTCACACATGATCAGACTCTTTGGTGCTTGCTTCCTGAGTGAGCATCACACCAAGAACTGTCCTGCCAAGAGTGATTGTGGGGGTGAAATCATCAACTAATGCACGGTGGATACATCATTTTTTTCTTATCTGTAGCTTTCTTTGATCAGGAGATGAAGAATCGTGGCAGATCGAGCATCTGAACTTCTTCCTCACTACGATCCTGAGCCTTCTTGTTTCTTAACAGCATCTGTGGTTTGGATGTTTGTGTGGGTGCCCGTGCAGTTGTGGCAGATGTGTTCAGCCATGGAAGAGGAAAAAATACTTTGGTGGGAATCACATGCATTTTCATTTCTAGAGATTGCAAGAAGGAATGTACTATGAGACTGGACCCACATGAGGATGGCAATGTTATCACTCTCTGCCTGTGCAGAGAACCCTCAGGTTACTGCATTCAAGGATTCAACGGAGTTTGTACTAACCTTTCAGGTATGAAAGCAACATGACCACATCATGTGGGGCCTACACAGAAATAATAAATTTCATGACAAGAATGCATCTTTTGTTAGAATTCTGATAGATTTGTATTAGTAAGAGTAGGAGACCATGTTTGAGAACAAAGTCTGCTGTAATAAGTGTCATCACACAGCAAACTGCATTTCTTGTCAGACAATGTCTCTTGAGTGCTAGCCAACATCATGTCTGAGTCTTCCCATTGCTTCCAGAAAGGCAACAGAAACTCAGGACGCAGATTGTGTATAATGGTTTGCCCAAGTTTTTGGGAAGATTATTTTATGCTTATCTACACCCACTGTTGGGAGCTGATGAACTCAGTGGGTAGTCATGGCAGCTTGTCACTGCTGTTCGTGATGAAGGTGATGGTCTGTCACTTTGTGAGCGACTCTCATGAGGTTATGACTTCACTCATTGTCGTGTTACCTTTAATTGTTGTTGTGGAGATTTCTCTGCAACTTCATCGATCTTCTTGTCAGATGATGGAGTGAGATCCATGTAAACAGCTTGGTTGACTGTTGTGGATGACTCCTAGCAGGCTCTTTGTCTGTGGACCCCACTCTGCTCAGTGCAAGTGAGTCATGAGAACCACCAGGCCATTGGCTTCATATCCATGTTGTTGGAATGCAAATCTAGCACATGTACTGTGGCCATTTGCAAAGCTTCCTGGCTGTGGTGTGAATGCCAGACTTGACCTGAAACATTGAGCCAAGTTGTTTGTATTGGTCACAAAACAAAAGCCTGGGTTGTTGCATTCATTACCTATTGTTACAAGCACTTGATGTGGAAATTTTCAAATTCCAGATAGCATTTACAGAGGTAGTGTTTATTCTGTTTTGATTGTACATGTCACAATTGTTCTACTGTTGGTGCTTAAGTCAATGATTCAAGTCTCTGGGTTTTCTTGTTTGTTCTTAAATGACCTCCATAGTAATATTGTTCCTGACCATGTTCTTCTGTCATTGTGACTTCTTTGGGTTTTTATAGGTTTTGCATATATGGATTGTATGATGCAGATAGGGGGCCATGAGTGGCAGCACTAGCAATGCCCATCATCTTCATCAGGCACAGTGAAAGGAATACCTGTTACAAGAAATGCTGTACAACCTAATGGAATCCTGTCAAATACTTACTATGAATACTGTACCATACGCTGTACCATACCTTGTGCTCACCTGCAGTAGAGGAGTATCAGCAAGGTGTAGGCGATGTTCAGAGTCTCAAGCACCGGGAGCTGGCTCTTCCTTGTTAATCCACCAGCCAACATGAACGGTGCTCCTCCCATGTTGAACCTCTAGAGGCATACACATCAGTTTGTGCTTGAATGTCTCCAGGGCAATGGCATGGAAATGTCTTGCTTGCATTGATGGGTGGAGCCAATGGTGTGCTTCTTCTCAAGGACATCATCAGGGGAGCATTGTAAGTTGGAAGCAAAAAATGTTCATGTTTGCAGAGCTTGAAGTTTCTTACGGTTTCCAGAAAGGAGAGACTTATCACTTTGTGTCAAGATCAGAAGAGGAGGCAGCAATATAAACAGAGAAACAGGACTCCACAACTCATCTTTTGGAGGAGGGGTTTGATCTCAGTGTTGGCTTTACCAATTGCATATGGCTGGTGTAGTCACTTGGAATAGATGTACATCTTTGTTTCCTATCCACAGTGGGCTGACCAAGTTTGTATATCATTAGATTTGAATGTAGATTCTGCAAGCTTGAGTGGTCTTGTGGTGGATGATCACATTTGGGTAGGTCTTATAGGTATTGTGTGGCATTCGACAGATATTGTATAGCCATGATTCAAGTATCACCTGTTGGGTCCTGCAACATTTGGTTCCTTTTTTTTCCTGTACAGTTCAGCATGCTTCTAAAGTAGTAGCTGAACTAAGTGGAACAGAGGCACAACAGGGTAGAACTTGTACAAGGGACAAACTGAGAATTGAGAAGGTTGTCTGCACAGGGGGAGTAGACATTAACACAAGATCACAGAGACGCAACTCTGCTATGATCATTATGTTGGTCAGATTCTATTTATTTGTCAATGATGACAAAAAATTTCCTGTCCTGTGAATTCAAATTAATGTGTTTGTGAGACTAAATTTCAACATAGAACCAACTTCCACTGAAGAAGTAGAAATTACAAGACTGGGAGAGAAAATGGATAGTGCAACACTTCCAAGGGGAAAATCTACTCTTAGAAAGTGAACATGAGAAATAGCAAAGATTGGGGCAAATGAAGAGTTGGGCTAGTCCTGATTACCAACAGACAATTGAGCAGCCTCCAAAGGATTCTTCCCCATGTTATCTCTCGAAGCCAAGTTTATCAAAGGAAAGTGATTGCATAGATCGCAGTTTATGAGTGCCGATGATGTCTGTGCCTATTTGAAGGATTTGAATCAGTGCTTGTAGTAGAAATACTGTCTGAGTCCTTGTGACGGTGGTGGCGATGATGCTGCTCCTTGTGATGATGATCTCTGTGGTGGTGATGATCAGACCTACCTTTGTGATGGTGACCATTGTGAGTGATTGGTGATGAAGCATGGTCCTTCTGTTGGTGATCCTTGTGATGGGTTGGTGTTGAGATATGTTGCTCTTTCTGGTGATGGTGATGATGATCAGACCCTTCTTTGTCATGGTGGCGAGGATCAGATCCATCTTTATGGTGATGGCTGTGATGCTCAGATGTCTCCCTGCGATAGTGGTCCTTTTGGCGATGATGATTGTGAGAGCCTTCCTTATGACCACCACTTTGGGTGCTCACTGTCGAGTCATGGTCAACGTGGTGACTAGTTTGATGCTCAGAACTATCCTTATGATGGTGAGAATCTGACTTATGATGGCTATGGTGGTGGCCTGCAGTGGCAGTGTGATCCTTGTGATTATGGTGGAGGTGATCATCTTTATGTCTACGATGGCCATATGAGTCAGACCCTTCCTTGTGGTGACGATGATCCTTCTGATGGTTATCTTTGTAGCTGCTCGATGTTGAGACACTGTCTCCATCCTTGTGACGGCTTTTGGTACTGGATAAGGAGACATTGTCTACATCCTCTATGCACTGCTGATGGTGACCTTTGTGGTGTTGATGATCTGGAGTTAAAGTGTGTTGTTGCTCCTTGTGACGGTGGTGGTGATGGTCATCCTTGTGATGAAAAATGTGGCCTTTGTCTGAAGTTTCTGCTGGATGGTCATTTTTGTGCTGGTCATCCACACTATCCTTGTGTACCTCCTCCTTTTGGATGTCCATATCTTCCTTGCATTGTTCTTTGTGAGATTTGGTCACTTCCTTTACAGGTCCCTCAACTACTTCTGGAGTTTCCTGCAAAAGTTCCCTTGTATGCTGCTTCAGGACCTCTGGACTTATGATTATAGGAGGACTAATTTTCATTTGGTGGACAGCTTGCTTCTGATGTTCAGCAAGCTCTTTGTTAATCAGCACACCATAGTCCCTGTATTGATAGCTATCATGATGGTCCTTATGGTGGAAAGGCTTGGAGATCTTCTTCCAGCTTGAGGACCATCCAGTAGATTTTGAAGAATGTTTGGCCACAATCTTGGTGAGTTCCTCCACCTAATCCACAAAAAGGTCACAGAGTCACAGATCATTTTGCAAAGCAGAACCTCAGAGATGAAGCAGAACAAGTCTAAGTTTATATTATCTCAGCAATGTTGCTGCACCTGGATATATCACTGCTGTGTATGTAGAATGACTTTTAACCTGCTGAGTGGTCTGAGTGTAATCATGTGCAAGCTCTGCAAACTTGTTAGTGATTGTCTCAATGTCACAACGAAGGATTTCCAAGCTGCTCAAACCATTCTTGAGTGTCTCAACCTCCAGAACTGCCTTCTGTAAGGTCTCAACCTCAAGGGCTGCCTTCCGCAAGGTCTCAATTTCGAGCATTGCCACCTTGACAGACTCCTTCAGTGACAAGCCACCAGGTAAAAGTGAACTCGCTATACTGCTGATGCTGCCTCTGGCAGTAGTGGCAGAGCTGGTGGTGGTGGAGGTGGTGCCAGTTATATCAGATGAAGATCTTGAAGATGAGTGGCCTGAAGAGCTTGAACCGCTCAGGTCTATGTCATGCACAACAGCAGTGCCTGTAATTGCATTTCTTAGCTTCACTTGTTCACTGAAAAGAACCTGTGGGTACCCAGTAGATCAGAAAGTTGAGCCATACTTGTGATGCATCACAGAAAGCAATCTCAAAGAACAGACTTGCATCTACCTGCAACATCTTTGTGAAGTAAAAATTGTAGCACTAGACTGTCCGTAACAGATTTTATAGCTGTAGAGCACACATCTCAATACCTGGACGATAACTCGGAGAGGAAGGCGTTCATTAGAGGCAGCATGCATACATGCATCCAGTGATAGTTGTTGACAGTCCACAATGCGGCAGAGTCTATTGCGCTCCTGTTCTGTCAATGTTGGATGTGCCTGGAACACAACAAATGAACAAGCACAAGACACAGGTATGGTCAGGAGCACCATATGCTTCTTGAACTGCTGCCAGACAGAAGCCACAAAACCGTAGTAGATTTGGTTGTCTAACACCAGAGTTTTTGGGTAAATGTGCAGGGGATTTAGGTACCGTCAAGTACACATCAATGGTTCTGTACAGGCAGTTGTCAGAGTCTCTGGGCAGCTCGGAGAAGGAATCAATAAGAGCCATGAACTTAGCAACAGGCAAGTTGGAATCCTTTGCAATTTCCTCAAGGTAACTCTCCATAAGCTCTGCAACCTTCAGATTTCGTATTGTGGGTGGGTACTGCAGTTTCCTAACTGGGCCTTCAACTGGGTAGAAACCTTTTGTTGGTGGCTTTATGCTCTCTTCACTTGACATACTTGACACACTAGACCTGGTTGTCATGCTGGAATCACTCTGTGCTACACTGGAGCCACTCATCATGCTGGAGAAGCTTGACCTGCTTGAGCTTCTGGAGCTGCCTGAATTGTTGCCGGTAGAGCTTGATCCACTGATGCTTGCATGGCTATTGCGGGTGCCAGTAGAGCTTGACCCACTGATGCTTGCACCGTTAGTGCTTGATATCCCAGTAGTGCTAGTTCCGCTCCCAGTGGTCACACTTTTGATGCTTGCTGTGGTCAGGCTTGTAACACTTCCTGCAGGGCTTGCAGGGGGGATTGTTGCCAAGCTCTGTTCCTGTGGCCATTGCACACATCAAGCTCTAATTTGTCATGCATGGATAAGATTCCTGCTTCATAACAAAATTTCTTCCTCTACCTGAGCTACAGCATGAGGGAATAGAATGAGGAAGTCATAAATAGGAAAATATACATGTAGGTATTGATCCAGAATATGCTGCACAACATCGGTGTCATAGAGAGTGTCACTGGAGTTGCCATGAGCTGGAATGAGCAGATCAGGCAGCAACACACTGTCCAATTGCATGCCAATTCGTCTCTCCAGATCAGTTTTGCACAAAGAGCCTGCATTCACCATGCAAGCAACTCGGAGCAACCGAAGCAAAAAGCTGCAGGAAACTGCATCTTGCTGAGGAGGAATCATGCTCACAATTCCCTGCAATGTTGCACGGTGCTTTAACTGCAATTTGCTCACATCTTTCTCTGCCGTGAATGCTGTAAAACTTCCTTTTTTTTCAGCAGGTTTTCCCTTGGATGTTGTTGACATGGTTGGCTCTCTGAGCAGCCCTGGAAGCCATTTCTCAGCATAGTAAACGACAGCTGCAGCAACCATTGCATAGTGCATCCCTTTCAGGTTGACAGCAGAGATGAGTTTGCTGAAGATATCAATCGACAAGGCAGAGACATCATTGAACCACCAGTCACGAGCAGCAGCATCTTGCAGAGCTCCAGCTTTGCTTGAGAAAGACCATCGAATGCCATGTGGATCAGTGCTGGCCTTCCATGCCACAGACTCACAACACCTTCTCACAATCTCTAGATCCTCGGCCCATGGCTTGAGGTCCGAGCAGGTCTTGAGAACACAGATGGAATCTTTCCAAGAACCCACAATGACAGAGTTCAGATAGTTTTCTGTTTTCATGACTAGATTGCCACCATCTCCATTGAGGCTGTCTGCCATTTCAAGATACTCTGCAGCACAGCGGAGGATTGCTACATTTGAAGGTGTGATCTCAGGGCTACCATGATACAGAAACCTGGCTGCCATCTCAAAAGCCGCCGGTCCCCCTGGGATGTCATGAAGCAGAATGGGCTCCTTCTCTGTGTCACGTGACTCGAACACCAGACGGTTCAGCCTCCCACTTCTTGAGAGCAAAGGAAACTACACAAAGCAGTGTTAAGAACATCAGGACCAAGGCAAGCCCTAGAGAGATTACTCTGCACATCTGCTGCAACAACGCACTGTGATCTGCAAGCTTCCTAGTTCTTCCTGGATCTTAGTTGCAACTCCAAGGGTTAGACAAGACACAAAGCTGTTGTGAACTCCAAAGGTCTAGACCAGACACAACAAAGGTGTTGTGGAAACACATTCTTGATTCATTCTCAATCTTCACATTGTACCTTGTGGAGATGGTAGCTGATGTCTGCAACTTGAACTTGCAGGTTGTGATGCAGTTCTGTGGCCTCTGCCCTACAACAAAGAGGAGACAGAAATGTCAGAAGTGCATTAGACGTAAGTGAAGAAGATACTGCCAAACTCTCTTTGTCTGGTTCTTCAACAAGCGGCCTTCTCTCTAGATTCGGAAGAATTGTGACAATCCCTGTCTGTTTGAGTTGCTGTTCCAGGGTTTGTTGTTGCCGAGTGAGTCTCTCTGATGGCTAGCTACTACAGTAGTAAGAGGGTAGTGTGCGTACCAAGCTTGACCCTGCTGTCGTGCATAAGGAGGCTCCGTCTTGTGGTCGCCATGATGGTTGCCGTTCTCTCTGCTGTGGGATCTGCGTTCGTGTCTGGGATTCATGTCGGTGGTCGCTGCGGCTATGTACTTCCCACCACCACCGTGCTCTTCTGCACAGTCCCGCCTCGTCGACCCGGGGATCGGCATTGCAGCGCGAAGACTACGATGACAAAGTCCTCAAACTGGCGACTTTAGTGCAACAAATTCTCCAGCTCTCCGCGCGATGCTCTCCCGCACAATCATGAAAACTGCCCAAACGAAAACGCCCGTGGTCCTGAGCCCGAGAGGGGAATTGAGCTCAGAATGCATGCAAGTATCGTAAAAAAATTGGTGCAACAACCCCAATTAGATCATCTGCAACTCAAAGCTCGAAATGCTGAGCAAAAGAAGAGAATTCTTCGAATGGCAAAAAAATACTGGGAAGAAGAAAAAGAAGAAGAAGAAGAAGAATCTGATAAAAGTACTAAATCAATCAATGAATGCAGTTAGGATTCATGGCGTGCATGGGCAGCTTGATGCTCATGCGAAGAGGGCGACGTAGACGCGCTAACAGTTTCAAAAGCGAATGCAGCTGCGGACGCGCGAAAACACTCTCGCCGCCGCTGCGTCGCTAGAAAGACCGCAGCGAGTGACGGACCCGGCCGGCTTCCCACATGGGAAGGTGTCGGATGCCAACCCGGCACCCTCGGCTGTTTGCCCGACTTGGGGATTTCTTTTTTTGGGAAAAGCTAAAGAAAGAAACCCAAAGTAAAGATTTGCAAGCCTAAGTGAACAATACTTCATCAATGGGTTTGGTGGATGATGCATTCATTTGTTAAAGGTTTAGGGATCCATATTGGGTGTTCTAAATTGTTGGATTAGTGGTTGTAAAATCAATCTATAAAAGTTCACATTAATACATTCCAATAAATTAGTTTGCTTCAATTTTTGCTCAGATTTTTTCCTCACAAAAAAAGCATATAGATGATTTGATTCTCTATGGATAAATTCCTATTTCCTTGCCCTTTACCAAAACCTAGTTATATCTATATATTGGAAACCAGCTTTCCCCAATGCAGTGACAGCAACATCTGACACAAGCTTTTAAATTTGTTTCTATATATGTCCATGCATATATGTTGCCTTCTTGGGCTGGCTCTACATATATAGTTATATATGCTATGGAGAGCCTGACAGCCAGTACATGGATATATATTTGGGGGAAATGCTGTCAAGGTATTGTTGGGTGCGTTGGGAGGTTCATTTTCCATGCTGTAAGGCAAGAGCAGCTTCAACACATGTCTGTCAAATAATTAATTAATTTTGAAGATTTCAACTGGCCTGCCTACAAAGATGAATAAATTCGTTCAATACAAAACCACCCTCAATTTTTGAGTCTAAATAGAAGTACTTGGAAATGGAAGGTTGAATAAGAAGTGGTATCCATTTGGGATCACCATTTCACTTACCCAAAAACTAGAAACTATTGATAATCAAAGACTTCAAAAACTTTAGAGTCTTAAATCTAAGCTCCCTCACCATATCAAAGGGCGTTATGCTCTCCATTCTTGGGGTGGCAAAAAGCTACCTTGATCACATCCAAGTGCTTCAGAAAACTCTTTTTTACATCAGATTACAATTAGTACTATGTGTATACCACACGTAGATTGTCAATGATGCCATGAGCAAGGAATTTCCCCTGGAATTTTGCAACAAAACATTACTATAATTCATGGTTTTTGAAAAGGTCCCAATTGATTAATAAATCTTTTTGGACTAGTGGACATGTACATTTTGATTACAGGCCCATGGCTTGAATGACATGTGTAAGTTCCATTAGTAAACTTGATTACAGTGACCTATTTACCTATATGTCAAATTGAACATCTAGTCAAATTGAACAAAAAAATGATCACATTGGTCAAAATGACCAATGGCTTTTAGTTAATTGAAACATCTAATCAAGTTGGACAAAACAAAATGACATCATTAGTTAAAATGGACAATGATGTTTTAGTCAAATGGGACATCCTATGCTACCTAATTGGTCAAGAAAGCTATTAATTAGGCTAAAGAATAGCCTAGACCTACCTACATACCAACTTATTTATCTACATACCTACCCACCTACCATCTTGTAAACATACTTACCTACCTACCTCCTACTTTCCACCTACCATCCTACATCCTTATTTACTTACCTATTTAATTACCTATCTCTTACTTCCAACCTATCATTTAAAAACCTATCTACCTTCGACCTACCATCATAAAACCTTACCTACCTACCTCTTATTTCCCACCCACCATCCTACATCTTTACCTACTTACCTACTTAATTACCTACCTCCTATTTTTTATCTATCATTTGAAAATCTTACTTATCTACTTCCTATCTTGGACCTACCATCATAAAACCCTACCTACCTACCTCTTATTTCGCACCTACCATTTTTACATCCTTACTTACGTAATTCCCACTTCCCACTTGCCATCCAAAATCCTTACGTACCTATTAAGCACAAATTTAACCCTCTACTAATAACCCATTTTGGGCCATTCCCCCCTACCCTTTAAAAGATATTCAAGAAGTGTCACAATTGGGCAAGTAAACTTCCTTTATCTTTACATGCAATTTAACCCTTCCTGTCTTGTTTGATCTATACAACAATCCTCTCCACTATCCACATATTAGCCCCAAACTTTTGTTATAATTAATTGAAACCCTAAATAATAATGGATCACAACTAGAACCACACATACAACATACATAAATTAAGAACAAAACATTTTTAATTCAAACCTTCACACCTCAAAAGAAAATGGAGAGTTACATTGGAGTTTTCAATTCCTAGCTAGTGATCTCCTATCCCAACCAAGCTTTTATTCACACCTAACAAAATATTATCCTACCTAGCAATAGTTCTACCTTCTTTCTTTACTTTTTTTAATTCCTTCCTTTTCCACTTCCAATCACACTAGCAATCACTACCTATTCAAGCTCCTTCTTCATACTTGTCTTGCTCACACACAAGAGGGTAGACCTTCTAGTTCCTCTCCTTAGGTTAAACACCCCTTCCTTCAACTCCTCCTTTTTTATTGATATTTTACAAGCAATTGTTCTTAGTGCTTTCATTCCCCTTCACCTTTAGGTGTAGTAGCGTTTGAAATCCTCCCTTGAACAATTGCCATCATCAACAAACAATGCATCAACCTCCATTTCTATTATGTTCTTTGGTGGGACATACCTTGGGAATTCACCTTCCCATGATGTAGTAGCCCACCCACCCCCTTCCTTACACCATTTTGCCTCTTCATGATATGTTCAGCCCTTAACAACTTAAAGCTCGTAACCTCATCATCAATCCTTATTCCCCTTTGCTCCTTCACACACTACTCATCATTTTGGGAGGTGGGAGAGTGGTCAATGATGCTTTTCCTCACCCCCTTTTAGTTTGAAGAAGAAAGTATTACTTATGTTCTAACCTAACATTAATTCCTATCACCTTCCTAAAAACCACCTTTGCCATAGTTGTACTTCTATCCAACAAATTTAACTAACCTAAGTAAGACAACATGAGCCTGTCTTAACCTAATTCAGCTATCCCACCTCCCACCTTATCATATCCAAGGCACCCACCCTTGGTAGTCTATTTGAGATAAGATCCATCCTACCATCCAATCCCATGGACCTAGGATTAACCTCCCCATAATTCCATTAACTAACTACCTATGCTTAACCAAAATTGTGTTAGGTTGATTAAGTCCCAACGGTACCCACTTAACTCCTACTTCCCATGTACCATTTGAAATCCCTACATCTTATTTACCCACTTACCTACTTAATTACCTACCTTTTATGGGCTACAAGTTACATACCTATTTACCCTTCTACTTACCAAACATCATGAAACTTACATATTAATTACCTAACTTTCTTACTTACCTACATATTTAATGATGTGAAATAAACAATTGAAATAGAAAACTTGACAAGTTTTGTCAACATTGGAAAGTGTAGTCCATTTGTAAGGATTTTGTTTACTTTTGGGGAGGTGAGGGGTTTAATTCTTAATACTTGTAACTTGTACATACATGATTAAAGGGTTAAAGTAGGTAGGCTAGGTTAGGTTAGGTTAAGTTAAGAAGGTTAGATAGATTAGGCTTAGTAGGTTAGGCATGTTACCACCTACTTACTTGCCTTTTTATGATGTACCTAATTTACTAAGCCTAATCGTAGGTCATGTTCAAACTGAGCTTGACTACTATTGGAAGCAAACTAGATGTAGTTAGTCGAGTGTCATTGTTAAGGTTTTGTGAACTATATAAATATTTAAATTTGAAATTGGGGGGTGGTTTAAATGGTGACATCTTCTCACAAAGTTGCATTACAAAAATTCACAACCCACAACCACAACCATAGCATAGTGCAAAGTTCTAGACACACAAAACCAAAGACAACCAAAGTTGTGTGCAAATTACCACCAACACCCACCACAACCCACCAACACTTACTAACATTTCAAAACCAAATAACTAAAAAGAAATTTGAATGCACCCTACAAGTTATTGCTAATAATAAACACCCAACAAAATTGTTGCCAAGCTAAAAAACCATGTTATGAGTTTGAAGAGCAAACTCATAATTGATAGATTATAGGTTTGAAGTAACAATAGGTTGTACTTGCAAAACCCTTCCACCATATCTAGATTCCAAAGACTAGAATGATGAAAGGACTCGAATAATTTCACATACCTAAAGGGCCAAGGTTGGAGAGTTGAAACTTGAGACTACATTGGATTGAAAAACCTTTACACTCTAAGTTTATGATG